>Ga0335085_10000707_pt1 | contig 87236 bp, 88 predicted proteins | sample Lox_Sample_45_FD_206712 | JGI IMG/M metagenome (GOLD analysis project Ga0335085, IMG submission 206712) | Soil microbial communities from Loxahatchee National Wildlife Refuge, Florida, United States - Lox_Sample_4.5 | ecosystem: Environmental > Terrestrial > Soil > Wetlands | place: USA... | reverse complement strand
GTCCTACCGTTAGACGATCCCCCAAAACTTTCGTTTTGGATCAAATACTTAGACCAGAATGTCAGACTCGTGTCAAACCTTTTTGTCCAACTTCTGTTCCCGGTACGCCTGGATTTTGGCGGTCGCGTTTCTAGCCACTTCGCTATCGTGGGGCAAGTAATGCTTGCGCAGCATGTCCTCGACGCTTTTGGGCGAATGGCCGGTTTTTGACGCAATGTCGAAGGCGTCCAGACCGGCACGCTTTCCGTTGACCACAAAGGTATGTCGCAAGTGGCGAAACTGCAGGTGTTCTAAGCCGGTCCTTTCCCGAAGTCGATTGAAGTCGCGGTTGAACACGCGCTCATTGTACTGGCGGCCGGTGTTTTTGTTGATGACCAGCATGAGCTGCGTTTCGGGCTGCGCGTTCAGCCGCTCGCGCACCCGCTGGCTGACCGGGCTCGTCACCCATCCCCTAGTCGGGCTATTTTGAGTTTTGGTCTGAAAATAGCGCAACGCGCCCTCCCGGGGCAGATAATGTTTGAAGCGCTGAAATTTCAGAATATCGACCGGCCGCGGACCCTCATCGAACGCAATCAGGATTGCCGTGCCAACATTGGTGAGGTCCAATTCGTCAGCGGCCTTCAACATCAATTCGAGTTCGTCATCTGTCCATATATGGATTTGGGCTTCCGGCTGCTCCAGACCAAGCTTGACGCAAGGGTTGTTGTCACGCATGCCCTTGTCCATGGCATGAAACATCAATGTGCGAAGATACGAGGCGACGTGATTCCGTTTTGTCGGTGTCTCGTCCATCGTCTCCAGAAATTGCAGGACCGCCGGGCGCGTGATCAGACGAACATGTGGGTGACCGGATTCGGCAGACCACGCCTTCACCTGTTTGGCTGCATAGTCGTATTGTCTGAACGTCCTCTGCGCTCGTCCCTTTTTCTTCATCTTCTGGTCGAACGACTGAATGAGCCAGGGCAACGTGTAGAGACGGAACGTTTCTGGCTTTCCTTCGCGCTCAGCTTGTAGCCGGCCGTAAAGCATTTCGCCGTCAGCCGTCACAGCCGCCAACTCAGCTGCATCGGCGCGCCCGCTGCGCTTCTCGGACGCCAGCGGCAATCGATAGGCTCCGGCCCATCCCTGCGGGCGCAACCGTTTCGGCACTTGGAAATAGAACGCGATCTTGCTACCGCGCCGTTTGCGGATGACGTAGGCCGGAAGTTCGACGCTCAGCGAGGACACGCGCACCACGTTCCCAAGGGTTTTCCGAATGGCCATAATCCTCGCTCTCGAAGGCAATTCCAAGAGCCTCATAGACCGCACGCCTATCGAATATTTGCTCTCGGCCCCGGTCAACTGGGCTCGGAAACCGCATATTTCGAACGCGGCGCTGCAATGTCACGCGGGAAATTTTCGCCAATGTGCAAATTTCCGATAAGGCGATTCTCGGTTCGCAGGCTGGGCTCGGTATGGACGCTGATATACCGATCTCATGTTGAGCGGATGTCAGGGCTAATACCGATTTTGGCATGATCATTACTCGTACGGCTTAATCGCACTCACAACTTAATCCGTCCCACAACGGTGTCCATTAGCGAAGACAGCCAAATCGCGTCTGAGCTATCACAAGCCACATTGGGGCATGGCGCTCTTTCAGCGTTCTGCTCTCAGCCGTCGCGGCAGAGGCTGATCGCGGGAAATATTGCCGTTGCAAATTTTGTGTTGCGCCGCACATCGAGGTGCTGACGTATCTTTCTAGCTCACACAGGCCGCCCCAACAGGGTTATCCTATGGCCAAAGCACCGCACAATCGAGCGGGCAAAGCGAGGCGAACCGCCCTTCACGAGCGCCGCCGAATAAATTTAAAAATTCGGTGTCCACTTCTACAGGGCTGAGTTGTCAAGCTCAGTGAGAACCCCAGGTTCCAATTCCTCGGTTGGCGGGGAGAAGGCAGGGGATGGACAGGAAATCGGACTATCGATCCGCAGTAGTTGCGCCCTTGCCGGGTGCGGCCAAGGGAACGGCTGTGTCTGCGGTAGACGACTGGTTCGAGAGAGAAATCCTGCCGCTAGAGGCGTCGCTTATGCAGTATCTGGAACGCAATTGGCGCAATCCGAGCGACATTCCGGACTTTCGGCAAGATATCTACGTGCGCATCTACGAAGCTGCGCAGAAAGAAATCCCCGAGCACGCCGGCAAATTTCTTCTGACTACCGCGCGAAATTTCCTGATCAATAAAGCGAAGCAGGCCAGGATCATTCCGATTCAGACGGCCGGCAATCTAGAAGAGTTCGACGCTGCCACGGATATGCCTGGGCCAGAGCGCGTCGTGCAAGGGCGCGAGGAATTGCGCCACCTGCAAGCGGCTCTTGACCAGCTGCCGCCCAGAGCACGCGAAGCGATCGTCTTACGACGGGTGCATGGGCTGACTCGCTCCGAAATTGCGCGCCGGATGGGTATCAACGAAGTCAGCGTGAGCCGTTACTTGTCGCGCGCCATCTGTGCTCTGGCGGATGTGCTGCATGGCGAGCCTTCCAATATCCGGAGGCGCCCATGAATCGCTGGGAAGACGAAGCCACGTTGCCAACCCTCGATATGCGCGCAGCTGACTATGTCGAGCGGCGCGATTCCGGCAGTTGGACCGAAAAAGACGAAGCCGAGCTTGAGGCATGGCTTACGGAGTCTGTCGCGCACCGAGTTTCGTTTTTGCGTCTGAATTCGAGTTGGCGAAGAACTGAACGCTTGGTTGCACTTCGCTCTCCCGATAACGGTCCGGATGCGTCGCCGGATTCTCATAGAGGTACTCGCTACCTCAAGATCGCCGCTGTGTTTGGCATGTTCCTGGGACTCGGCGGGTTTCTGATCACCTACTTCACCACGCCGCGCGTTGAGACCTATTCGACGCCGGTCGGCGGCCGCGAAATCCTGACGCTGAAGGACGGTTCGCGGATCGAACTCAACACCAATACCAGTGTCCGCGTCGCTCTCAGCAGCAAAAAAACGCGCGGTGACAGTCGAAAAGGGCGAAGTTTATTTCGAAGTCCACCATGATGCATCGCGGCCGTTTGTGGTCACAGCGCAGGGGCACCGCGTCGTCGATCTGGGCACACAGTTCTCGCTACGTGTCGATAAGGCGGACGTGAAGGTCGCCTTGCTCGAAGGCCGCGTCCGGTTCGATCCATATGCACAAACCAATACGAAACCCGAAGTGTTGACGTCGGGCGATGTGCTGGTTGCTTCGACGGATCGCGTCTCGGTGAACAAGGAACCGCTGCAGGAGTTGTTGGCTTCTCTGGCCTGGCGCGGTGGGATGTTGGAATTCCACAACACCTCGCTGGCCGAGGCTGTCGCCGAGTTCAATCGTTACAACCAGACCAAGATCGTTCTCGAAGATCCGCGCGCGCGCGCCGAAACGATCAACGGAATGCTGCCGATCAACGATCTGGCCGAATTCGCCCATGTGGCGAAAAACCTTTTCGGATTACGCGCCGAAAATCACGGGGATGAAATCGTTCTGACGCGCTGAGCCGCGCGTCCACATCAACAGTCCAAGACAGGGGGGACTATGAAGAACCATTCGTTGAAGACCCGCTTGCTAGGCGGAATCGCTGTTGCGGTTCTGGCAAGCGCGAGCGCCTACGCCGCCAATTTCGATATTCCAGGTGGCGATCTCGCGCCTGCGCTCGATGCCTATCAGGCGCAATCCGGCGTTGCGATTGTGGTTGCCGCCAACGCCGTGAAGAACGTCAAGACACGCGGCGTAAAGGGCGATCTTCCGGCCGAAGCCGCACTGACCAGAATTCTGAGAGGCACGGGATTTGTCGCGACGCCGGGTCTGTCTGGCGTCATGGAAATTGTGCCGGAGCGGAGGAAAACTTCCGAAGTGGTAGAGCCTGTGACGCGCGTCGCTGATGCCGTTTCGCCCGCACATGCAGCGGCCGGCGTCGAAACGGTCGTCGTTACGTCGTCGAAGATCAAGGGTGATATTCAGACGGTTCCGATTGCGATTACGGCGTTGAGCCAGGAACAGTTGACAAGCCGCCAGATTGCCGGCGGGCCGGACCTCGTGAAGGAAGTGCCGAATCTGACGTTCTCGAAAACCAACTTCAGCGGCTACACTATCCAGATTCGCGGCATTGGTACGCAAGCCATTTCAGTCACGACCGATCCGGCGGTCGCGGTCGCGCTCAACGACATCCCCTTCATCCGGAATCATTTCTTTGAGCAGGAATTCTTCGACGTCAATCAGGTGGAAGTCGTGCGCGGCCCGCAAGGAACGCTCTATGGCCGCAATGCCACCGCCGGCGTGGTGAATGTTATCTCTGCCAAGCCCACTGACCAGTTCGAAGCGATGCTTTCGGCCGATTGGGGCAATTACAGCAACCGCCGTTACGAAGGCATGGTCAATATCCCCATCGTCGATGACCGCCTCGATCTGCGCGTGGCCGGCGAATGGACCAAGCGCGACGGGTACACGACCAACGCCATCACCGGCGATCAGGTCGACGGCCGCGATCTGTGGTCGAGCCGCGTCACGTTGCAATGGAAGCCATCGGAGAAGGTGCAGGCCGATATCGTCTGGGAGCATTTTTCCGAAGACGACGACCGCATGCGTACGGCAAAGCAGCTTTGCAAAACGGACAATCCTACAAATCATCCGGGGCTATCGACCATTATGGGCCTGCCGGTGCCGACCCCGGGCACTGACGGTTACACCGGCGGGATCGATTTGGCGTTCTCGATCACGGCAGCCAATTTCAGCCAGGGGTGCCTGCCGGCATCCATGTATTCATCTGAAAACTATGAGGTGCCTTACGGATATGCACTGCCATATGTCACAGCGGGCTATGTCAGCGGCGCGATGACGGGAAGCATCGATCCGTATGCAAGCACAACGCAGTCCCGCAATCTTCGTGTTATCGAGACACAAATCGATCCACGCTATCGCGCCAAAAACGATACGGTGGAATTCAATTTCGACTATCATGTTACCCCGGCGCTGACATTTACGTCGCAAACCGGATACAACAACGACTTCCTCTGGTCGACCGAGGACTACAATCGCTTCAATACGAGTGAGGGCATCTTTCAGCCGATCAGCGGTGGGAACACGCGCGAACAGAGTCTCATCAGCCCCTATTCGGATTGCGCCACCAACTTTACCACTCATACTGGTGGCGACGGCATTTATACCAATCCACTGCCCGCGAACGGCTATTACTATTTTGGGGATCCGCAACTCGGTTGCAGCGACCGGCTCGTGGTGCAGGACATTTCGCGCGAGCACGCCTGGCAGCTAAGTCAGGAATTCCGGCTGGCATCCAATTTCACAGGGCCGTTCAATTTCAGCATCGGCGGAAACTACATGCATTACGAGACGGAAGAAGATTACTTCGTCTTTGCCAATGCACTAACGCTTTTCGCCGCTACGTCCGGCAGTGGTGTTTATGGGGCTTGGGTTCCAGGGGTCTCAGACAATCACGAGTGTATTACAAACCACGCCCCGGTGGGCGGGGCTCCTGGCCACCAGTACAATGATCCGCGCTTCGGAGCGGGGCAGCCGACCTCGACCTGTTATTACATCGATCCCAATCCACTCAGCAGCGTAAACAGCGAGGGGCATAATTACTTCGTCAGCCAGAATCCCTACACGTTGAACTCTTACGCGGGTTTCGGTGAAGCGTATTACAGCGTGCTCAGCGATTTGAAACTCACGGGTGGTCTGCGCTGGACCGAAGACCGGAAGCATTTTACGGACATACCAAGTGAGCTGCTGGCACTCGGTTTCGGGTATTTGTCAACCGGCACTGTAGATCAGCAATGGAACAAGTTCACGGGCCGCTTTGCCGCCGACTGGACGCCCAAATTGGATTTCACCGACCAGACCCTGATCTATGGCTCTTATGCGCGGGGCTACAAGGCCGGTGGCGCCAATCCGCCGGGTGCCGTGCTTTTTAGTTATGGCAATGGCGTTAGTGGTGTTCCAACGCACCCACTCACCTTCGACCCGGAATATGTGGATGCCTTCGAACTCGGCACCAAGAACACGCTTGCGGATGGCGGGCTGACGCTGAACGGCGATGTCTTCTTCTACAATTACAAGGGCTATCAGATATCGGAGATCGTCGATCGCACCTCAATCAATCTGAACTTCGATGCCACCGTGAAAGGCGCCGAACTGGAAGCTATGTATGAACCGCTTCCGGGCCTCAAATTCAATTTCGCCGGCGGTTATGAAGATACGCGCATCGACAACGGCCAGAGTTCCGTCGATCTGATCGACCGTACGGCCGGTCGCCCCGGTTGGGTCGTCATGAGGCCCTTTGTAACGCAATCGTCCAACTGCATATTTCCCGTCTATGTCGCTGCCGCCCTTTTGATGAAGGGCATCCCCGCTGAAGGCAATCCAGCCACAAGCGCATGCGGTTCTGCCTATCAGGGTGGAAACAGCGTGGTCGGTGGCGGCCTCGATCCGGTCATCGGCAGCGGAGTCGTATACAATTGGAACGATGGCAATCCGTATTACACCGATCCCCAGTTCGGAACGGTTCTTGGAACATATCCGTATACAATCCATCGCTCAGGTTATCCGAATTTCGTGTATCCGGGCTTCGATCCCCGAGCGGGTAATCCACTTTATTCGAACGATCCCTATGTTGGTCAGAACACCTATAACGGTGTCGATTATGGGCCCGCACCCAACAATGGCGAAGGTTTCGCCAAGGATGTGGGCGGCAATCAATTGCCGAACGCACCGCATTTTACGGCATCATTCTCGGCGGAATACACCATGCCGGTGTCGGAAGATTGGGTCGCCACGCTGCACAGCGATTTCTACTGGCAATCGCAGAGCTTTTCCCGTGTCTTTAATGACCGGCCATACGACAAGATACGCGGATACTCGAACGTCAATCTCGCGCTGATCCTGACAAGTGCCAATGGCTGGCAGGTGATGGGTTATCTGAAGAACGTCTTCGACACCACCGCCATTACCGGCACGTTCCTGAACTCGGACGATAGCGGTTTGACCACCAATGTGTTCCTGACCGATCCGCGCCTGTTCGGCGTGCGCGTCACGAAGAACTGGTGAGGGGGAAAATAACAATGAGCGAACTGATCCAAAAACACGACAACCGCGCCACCATCCGCTGGAAGCTGCTGACAGGCGCATCGGCCATGGCGCTGACCTTCGCTGTGGCAAGCGCGGCAAAAGCTGAAGATGCCGACCGCCCCACTGTCTGGCTCGAACTGGGCGGCCAGATGGAATTCCTGCAAGGCACGGGAGCCACATTCACAGCGCCGTTCATGTCGGTATCGCCCACGCCGGATCTTTACAAGGATGTGTCACTGAACGATACGCAGAATCTGATCCGTCAGGCTTTCGGATTGGAAGGAAGCCTGACGTTCCAACCCGAGAATTCCGACCTGATATTCTCTGCCGGCATTCGATATGGGCGCGCGCATGGCGGGCACCACCGACATGCACAGGGTTTGGGTACACCCCCTGTCCGCGTTCCCTATTATGGAACGTTTGCGAAATATGACGAGCCCTACGTCGATGCGAAAACATCTTCATCCGAAAGCCATGCGATTCTTGATTTCAGTGCCGGCAAGGAGGTCGGCCTCGGGATTCTCGGCGATCACGGTACATCGAACGTCAATCTCGGTGTGAGGTTCGCGCAGTTCTCTTCACATTCGTCGGCCGATATTCGCGGCCGCCCTACGATAGACTTTAATCAAAAATATATTACCTTCTTCTATCTATCGCTTCCCTACAGCGCGCTGTGGAACCAATATCATCTAAAGGGCGAAGCAAAGCGCAATTTCCGTGGCATAGGTCCGTCACTGAGCTGGAACGCATCATCGACGTTGGCGGGGAACCAGGATGCTGGCGAACTCAATATCGACTGGGGCCTCAACGCTTCTCTCTTGTTCGGCAGGCAGAAGGCCAAAACCAGCCACTACACTACGGCAGAGCACTATTACGACGGTGGTTTAGCTGCCGCCACGGAGTCGCCCCTCTATCCGGCCCGCGCCAACCACAGCACACGCTCGCGCTCGGTTACGGTGCCGAATGTCGGTGGCTTCATAGGCCTCTCGTATAGCTATGTTGATGCGAAGATCAGTTTGGGCTATCGCGCCGATGTGTTTTTCGGCGCCATGGACACAGGCATCGATGCGCGCAAATCATCCAATATGGTTTTTCACGGCCCCTACGCCAGCATCAGCATCGGGCTGGGTGATTAGGCGAAGGTAGGGAACTACATATTTGCGGGCATGGGCTGGCCCCCCGGCTCACTCGTAAGACTACGAGCGGTGGAGCGATCTACCGCTCGGATTTTTTAAGAAGCAATTGTCTTGTAGAATTTTGACAGCCTCACATTGGCAATTCGGCGGCGCGGGAAACTTCGCCGCCTTTTTCATACACCGTATTGCGACCTGAAGTTGGCGTGGCGTGGGCGTACAAGGATGAGTAGCGTGATTACATCCGATACGAATGATACAGCCGAATGGACGGTGCGCAATTCTTATGGCTACATCGATAGCCTGATACGGTACGACTGGCCTTGGGAATTTCTTCGCCGTCATCCCAAATATCAGGCGAGTTGGTCGCAAACGCATGATGCGTTTGAAATCATGTCCCGCGAGCCTGCGCTCACAGTAATCCGCGCCCGCACCAATGTGTCGGAGTTGGAACGCTGGGGCTGTCTCTATACTGATATGCCCAACATCGACGCCAGATCGGCCAACGTGTTTTGGCTTCCCTCGCGCAATGCCGGCGTCCTGCACATGCATGCCATGCCGGCGAGCGCCGGATTGGACACCGCTTTGTTTGATCTGCGCACCTTTCCGGCGTCGGTACTGATTATGCCGGACGGGATCCAGCACATCGTTTTTCGTGGCAATGGCCACGGCATTCAATTGGCGATTTCCGGCGCCAGCATGCACGAGCCCGTCTATCTTCTGGCCGATTCCGTTCTTGGGTTGCGCGAAGCACGCTGGCGCCTGGCGTCCTTGCAACGCTTCAATGATCTCCGAGCCGGCGCACCTTTGCCGCCGGCGCCGGCGGAGCGTCACGCTGCACGCCTTAAATTCGTGTTGCAGGCGCTGGATGGATCGTTGGCCGGCGCCTTGCAGCGCGATATTGCGGTGGCGCTGTTTGGGGAAGAGCGTGTCGAAGCTGAGTGGAATGATCCGCGACAAACCCTGCGCAACCGTGTGCGCAAGGCCATCCGCCGCGGACGGGCGCTGATGAGAGGCGGCTATCTGCGCTTCTTGCGATAGGCCTATTCCAGCAATTGGAGATAGCCGTCGGTCGTCATCCATTGCGCGCGTCTGATATGACTTTGCAGCGCCGTTTCGGCCCGCTGGGGCTCCTTGGCCGGGTCGATGCCCAGCACGATCCGCGCCATCTCGTCCGGCGCGGCGCCTGCCGCCAGGGCGTCCAGAAGCCTGATATAGACGACGAAATGCTCTTCGTCATAAGGAGTGACGCGCGGCGACCACGGCACTTCGTCGGCGATGGGCGGGTCCAGAAGAGGCTTTTTCAACATCCACTCCGTTTGTGCCGCAACCCAGAATTGTCGAGCATACTCCGTGGTGAAATGCCCCTCAAGGCGCTCGGCTTTCGTATATGGATATACGAGAAGTCTTCGCCCGGAATTTGCGCAAGGCCCGCCAGGAGCGGCAGCTGTCCCAAGAGGCCCTGGCCCATGAGGCCGGCGTCGATCGCACCTATATCAGCGCATTGGAACGCGGGGTTTACAGCGCCACGATCGACATGGCCGACAAACTCGCCACCGTCCTCGGTGTCGAAGCGTCTGCTCTGTTGCAGCGCTCATCGGTTGCGCGTCGCCGCAAGCCTTAAAACCGTTGGCGGCGTTACAGCAACGCGGGCGCGCCGCGCGTGCCGCGCGACCGGGTGCTCGTGAACCGCGCCACCTAACGGTGTCGCGGCGCTTCGCGCGTCGCCCCCTCGCGCATCCAATGCGGACAGCGCACTACCGTGCGCTGGCTTTGTTGATCCAAATTCCCCGTTCGGGGGTGGGCGGCGCTCCCGTCTAGGCCCGCCGCGGCAAGCCGCAAGCCTGCGCTCCGCTCCGGCTGCTCCGCTTCGCTACGCCCCTTCGGGTGCAGCCTGCCTCTGACGGCGGGCCTCTCTGGTCGCATGACGCCGCCCACCCCCTCTTCGGGGAATTTGCAGGGCGGGGTTCCGAGTAGGAGGCAACCCATGAGCCAGATTTGCGAACAGACCAGAAGCTCCCGCGTGTCGCTCTATGACGAAGTCACCGAGCGCATCGTCGCGGAATTGGAACGCGGCAGCGTGCCTTGGGTGAAGCCGTGGAGAAATTCCGGCGTGGCCTTGGGAATGCCGCGCAGCGCTGCCACGCGCAAATTTTATAGCGGCATAAACGTCCTGATCCTCTGGGATGCCGTGCTGAAACACGGCTACACCACGCAAGAATGGCTGACCTTCCGCCAAGCCCTGAGCCTTGGCGGGCATGTGAAGAAGGGCGAACACGGCACGACGATTTGTTACGCCGACAGTTTTATTCCCAAGACCGAACGCGAACGCGCGAGAGAGCAGGGCGATGATCCGAACGTTGTTCCGTTCCTCAAACGCTTCACTGTGTTCAATGTCGAGCAATGCGAAGGCTTACCGCCGCACATCGTGGCAATCCCAAAGCCCGTGCCCGAAACCGATCTGGTGCCGGAAGCCGAAGCCCTGATTGCTGCCAGCGGCGCCGCCATTCGCGAGGGTGGTGGCGCGGCCTTTTATCAGCGTGGCGAGGATTTTATTCGGCTTCCTCCGCGCGGCAGCTTCCTCACGCCCGCCGATTATTATTGCACCGCGCTACATGAACTCGGCCATTGGACGGCGCACCCGTCCCGCCTCAATCGCGATCTGGCGCACCGCTTCGGCACGTCCGCATATGCGCGCGAAGAACTGATCGCGGAACTCACCAGCGCCTTTTTGTGCGCGCATTTGAACATCGTACCGCAGGTGCGCCACGCCGATTACCTCGCCAATTGGCTGCAAGTCTTGAAAGACGATTCCCGCGCGATCTTCCATGCCGCGAGCCAGGCCAGCAAGGCGAGCGATTTTCTTCTGGCGCTGGCCTATTCCAAAACCGGAGACACGCCATGACCAGATTCACGGTGCAGTGCGGCTATGCCGCCTATTATTCGCGCACGCAGACGGTCGAAGCCGACACGCTGGACGAGGCGCTGGACGCGGCCATTGCCGAGGCGAACGCCCATGACGATTGGGTATCGGAAGATGTTAGCGGCAACACGTTCATCGATGCCGTAGCCGAAGGCGGTGATGTGGATTTGTGGTCCGATAGCGTCCAGCAATTGAGCATTCCAGCGCGCTTCACCGAACGCGGTGAAGGTCCGCGCATCATCATCATCGTCAAGAGCAAGCGCGTGGAAAGCGTTGCCATCGGCGGCGGCTATGCCCGCGTGGAAGTGCGCGATTACGACTGCGCCGATCCCAACTCTCAGACCGATGCGGACGGGCGGCACTATGCGCTCACCGACTGGTCGAACGTCATTCCGCCGCGTGACCGCGACGGATAGGTGCACCCCGCACCGCCCGGCCATTTACGTGAAGGTATGGCCGGTTCACTTGCGAAACGGAGTACCGATCATGGAACTCGCTCATATCGAACTCGGAAAGCTCAAAATCTCCAAATGCAACATGCGCTATCGCGATCCGCCGCCGGATGTGTCGGATATCCTGCCATCCATCCGCACCAAAGGCGTCTTGCAACCGCTCATCGTGCGCGCCGAAGATGGCAAGTTCGGCGTGGTGGCCGGACGGCGGCGCTACTTCTCGCTGAAAGCCATCAAGGAGAGTGCGGGCGAGGTTGCGCCTCCGCCTTGCGCCATCATGGCCGAAGGCGACGACGCCGAAGCCATCGAAGCCTCATTGCTGGAAAACACCGCGCGGCGCGATCCCGATCCCATGCGCGAATACGAAACCTTCGTGCGGCTCATCAAGGAAGGCCGCACGGTGGACAACATCGCGGCCACCTTCGGCATGACGCCCACGCAGGTCAAGCAACGCCTCGCACTGGGCAATCTCATCAGCGGCATCCGCGAAGCCTATCGCGCGGAGGAAATCGATGAAGAGACCGTGCGCCACCTGACGCTCGCCTCGCCAAGCCAGCAGCGCAAATGGCTGAAACTCTACAACGACCCCGATCAATATGCGCCGCGCGGCTTCCAGTTGAAGCAATGGCTGTTCGGCGGCCAGCAGATCGCGACCAAGAACGCGCTGTTCAAGCTCTCCGATTACACCGGCCAAACCATCGAGGATTTGTTTGGCGAGGACAGCTACTTTGCCGACGCCGATTTGTTCTGGGCCTTGCAGAACCGGGCCATCGCCGCCAAGCGCGATGCGCTTCTGAAATCCGGCTGGACCGACGTCGAAATCCTCGAAATCGGCCAGCGTTTCGCCCAATACGAACACGTCAAAGTGCCCAAGAAAAAGGGCGGCAAGGTGTTCGTCGCCATCGCCCATGATGGTGAAGTGACCATCCATGAAGGCTGGCTGACGCAGAAGGAGGCCAAGAAACTCGCCAAGGCGGAAGCGCGCGAAGCTGAGCAGGAACCGAGAGCGGACGCGAAATCAGCATCGGCAAATCCCCGGCCCATGATGACCAAGGCGCTGGAGAATTACGTCGATCTCCATCGCCATGCGCTGGTGCGGCTCGCGCTCATCGGCGATCCCGCTATCGCCTTCCGGCTGGCGGTTGCCCACATGGCGGCACCCTCCGGCAATTGGAGCGTCAAACCCGATCCGCAAACGTCGCGCTCCGATGCCATCCGCCACAGTGTCGAAACCAGTCCGGCGCAAGCGGCCTTCGCCGCCAAACAACAGGCGGTCTATGCCTTGCTTGGCTGGACCGATGACGGCGACGAAACCTTCATCCACCGCGAAACAGCGGATGTGTTCGAGACATTGCTGACGCTTTCGGATGCAGAGGTGATGCGGATCGCCGCCTTCTTCATGGCGCGCAGTCTTGGCGCTGGCAGCGCCAGCGTCGAGGCAGCGGGCGCGCATCTGAACGTCGATGCGCGCGCGCATTGGCAGCCGGACGATACCTTCTTTGACCTCATTCGCGACCGCGCCACGCTCAATGCCATGCTGGCCGAGATTGCGGGCGAGGCCGTGGCGCGCGGCAACGTGGCCGAGAAAGCCAGGCTCCAGAAGCAGATCATCCGCGATTACCTCACCGGCTCCAATGGCCGGACGAAGATCGAGAACTGGCTTCCCGGCTGGCTGTGCTTCCCGATGCGTAGCTTTGGCGATGCACTACAGGCCGAGACTGTAGCGCAGGACGTGCCGGTCGCAGCTTGATCGGATTGGCAGGATGAATGGGCGGCGGAGCGCGCATCCGCCGCCTTTCCTTTGCGCCATCGGCACTCGCGTACACCAATTGCGGATCGTCTCCAGTGATGCGGAGAGAACCAATTCTCCCTTGCTCGTGGCGCGAAACCTATGGGCGGGGCCGGGCCTTTGCGAAACCATCGCGAGCGAAAATTTTTCCCCGTGCCCTTCGGGCGCTCCTCGCGCACGCTTCGCTTCAAAAATTCTCGCCCGCTCCGGTCCTTCGCTGCGCTACGGCCCCAAAAGGGTTCGCGGCCCATCCACCGCCCATCACGGTTCGCCATCGCAAGGGAGAATGGTCTCCCGCGATTCACCAATGGAGACGAAAATGCCAGCAATCGGTCATGTCACGAAACAGAAGGACGGCAACTTCAAGGGTCAGCTCAAGACGCTGTCGTTCCGCGCGCCCATCGACATCCTGCTCAATTCGGGTAAGAACGGCGATACGCAACCGGATTATCTGGTCTATTCCGGCAATGTCGCCATCGGCGCAGGATGGATTCGGCGTGGCAAAACATCGGGCGAGGATTATGTTTCGCTCAGTCTCGCGGATCCCGCATTCGGTCCGAAGAAGCTCTACGCCAATCTCGGCCGCGCAGCAGGCCAGGACGACTCGGATGTATATTCCGTCATCTGGAACGTAAACGACTGACGGTTCGTCAGCGCCCTCGCGCCCGGCACCGGACGCGAGGGTGTTGCTCCGTGTACGGAGGGCGCATCTCGTGCATCCGGCCAAAATGCATCTGATATCTTTGCCAATCCGCATACGGACATTCATCGTCTATCGTCCGTGATTGGGGGCGATGCTCCCCATCGTCCTCTCGCCGAATAACAAAAGCGAGTTGAAAAATGGACGACTCACACAGCACACAAGACATCGCCACCCGCATCGCCCGTGCCAAGAAAGGCTGTCCGTTTCTGACGACCAAAGAAGCTGCGTTCTACCTGGGACTCAAGCCTCACACGCTCGTCAAAATGCGTAAGCAAAATCGTGGACCGAAATTTCGCAGACATGGCCGCAATATCTTTTATCACATCGATGACCTCGATGCGTGGTCGGCCTCGTGGACTCATTAGTGTGCCACGATGAAACAACGCGTGGTTCCGCTGCCGGTCATCACCGCGTTTGTCGCGTGCCTAGCGTTGCTTTCGCCGCACACGCCGCTCTTGGTTTGGAACGCCAGCGCCAGCGCACCGCTGGGACTGTATATGCTGCACCCTGCCGCCGTCATCGCGCGCGGTGATCTGGTATTGGCAGATGCGTCGCGCAATTTCGCTAGATTTGCCGCCGCACGCGGTTATCTGCCCATGGGTGTGCCGCTTGTAAAACGCATTGCTGCGCTCTCCGGCGACACGGTTTGCAGCACTGGTGCGCGCATCACGATCAACGGAGATTTCGTCGCCACGCGCCTTGCAATGGACGCGGACGGACGCCCGCTTCCCGTCTGGCAGGGCTGCCAAAGATTGCAACACGGCGATGTCTTTTTGCTCATGCGCGCTGTGCCCGACTCTTTCGATGGGCGGTATTTTGGCCTGATCAAACACTCCGCAATTCTTGGAACATTGAGGCCCATATGGACGCATTGACGCTCACAGCAGCCTGTATTTTGTGCGTAACACCGCCTGCACTACCGGCGAAAATCGCACGCTGGGAACCTGTGATCGCGGAAGCGTCGGCCCGCTTTACTGTTCCCGAAGCGTGGTTTGCGCGGGTTATGCAAGTCGAAAGCGCTGGCCGCACAATGCTGCATGGTGAGCCGATCACCTCGCCGGCTGGCGCGATGGGGCTGATGCAGATCATGCCGGGCACCTATGACGAGCTGCGCAAACGCTATGATATGGGAGCCAATCCCTACGACCCACATGATAACATTCTGGCCGGAGCAGCCTATCTGCACGCGATGTACCAACGGTACGGCTATCCTTTCTTGTTCGCGGCCTATAATGCCGGTCCGGGCCGATTTGACGGCTTCCTGTTCCATGGACGCCCTCTGCCGCAAGCCACGCTCGATTATGTCAACAGCATAATTCCGGGCGGTATTGCGGCACTGGAAACAGCGGCGGCTACGCAGAAATCGCATGTCTCAACCACCAAAATCGCGCCTGTGAACGCGCTCTTTTTTGCGCTCTCCAGCGCATCGAAAGCGGAAAATGCGCGCGTCATTGGCCCTTCCGCGCAGCGCGCAGATGGCGCAAAAGCCATGTCGATAACGGCGCCGGACAGTTCCACCTTGTTCGTACCGCTGACCGCATCGCTGCGATAGACGGCATCGAGATCAATCATGAGCCATCTTGGGGAAGTTTGCAGATCGGTTTGGCGCGAAGGCAAGATAAAAGGGATGGTGCCTGCGGCTCCATCTTTGCAGCCTGCACATCGGGAATTCCTGGCACCACGCGCAACGCGATTGGCACCATGAATGCGCAATATGCCGAATTCGTTGGTGCGCATGACACCAATTGCGAATGTCGGCGATTGGCGCGTTGATGTTGCTGTGATGTGGAGGCCGGCGTGATGGATACCGATGAATTCGAACCGCATCTGGGCAAGATCGGAGCCCGGCGCAGCTCGCGCGAGCGAAGTTATTTGCAGCGCGTCTTGCACGCCGCCACGCTGGCCGGTGGGCGTGGGACAAGGGCGAGCAAGTTTCAGGGCAATCGGATTGGGCGCGGCTCCGGCATCGGCCGTGTGCTGTCGTCCCGCGACCGTTATGGGGCATATCGCTCGCGTCGGGTGGTTACCAAATCCCGCATCGCCAAATTGGCGGGCAAGGGCCTTTCTGCTGCCAAGGCACATTTGCGCTATATTCAGCGCGATGGCGTGACTCGTGAAGGCGAGCCTGGCGAACTTTACAACGCTGAGCATGATCGCACCGATGGCAAGGCGTTTCTGGAACGCTGCGACGGCGACCGCCATCAATTCCGCTTCATCGTCTCGGCCGAGGACGCTGCCGAATACGAAGATCTGAAACCATTCGTGCGCCGGCTAATGGTGCAGATGGAGGAGGATTTGGGAACCAAGCTTGATTGGGTGGCGGTGGATCATTTCAATACCGGCCATCCCCATACCCATATCGTGCTGCGTGGCAAGGACGACAAAGGCGACGATCTGATTATCGCCCGCGAATATATTTCCCACGGCATCCGCGAACGCGCAGCGGAGATCGTCACTTTGGATCTTGGTCCGCGCACGGATCTGGAAATCGAAGACCGGCTCAGGAGCGAAGTGGAGCAGGAGCGGTTCACCGGCCTCGATCGCAGCCTGCTTCGAGAGGTCGATGGCGATGGTATCGTGCGGCCGTCGGCGCAGCGCGATCGCTTTCGGCAGACCTTGCGCAGCGGACGATTGCAAAAACTCCGCCGCCTCAGCCTGGCGGACGAAATTCGTCCCGGACACTGGCGCGTTGCGCCTGAGCTTGAAGAGACCCTACGGCGCATGGGCGAACGCGGCGACATCATTCGCACCTTGCATCGCGAAATGGCCGAGAAGGGCGTCGCCCGCAGCGCCAGTGATTATGCGATCTACGATCCGTCCGATCTGGAGACGAAACCGCTGGCCGGGAAAGTGATGGCGCGCGGACTATCCGACGAGATCAATGATCGGTTCTACCTCGTGGTGGATGGCATCGACGGGCGGACGCATTATGTCGAAATCGGCAAAGCTGATGAGGGAATGCCGACTTGTGAAGGCGCCATCGTGCAAATCACGCCTAAGCGGGCGCAGGCCCGCACCGTCGATCACACCATTGCCGAGGTCGCAGCCGCCAATGTCGGGCGCTACAGCATAGACATCCATCTCCGCCACGATCCTGCAGCGACCGCGGAATTTGCGCAAACGCATGTACGCCGCCTGGAGGCGATGCGCCGAATTGCAGGAAATGTGGACCGCGAGAAGGACGGCACCTGGATCATCGGCGCTGATCATCTGGAGAAAGTCGCCGTGTTCGAACGCAAATTGGCGCGGCTGTCGCCCGTTATCCTCGAAACGCTTTCGGCCCAGCCCCTGGAGCGGCAAATCACGGCCGATGGCGCAACGTGGCTCGACCGCACACTGATGGGGCGCCCGGCGCTTGTCGTGCATGGCGCGGGTTTCGGCCACGATGTCAACGAGGCGCTCGCCCGGCGCCGGCAGTGGCTGATCGAACAGGATTTGGCCCGCGCTGATGAGAATGGCCGCACGATCTACCGCGCCAATTTGCTTGGGCTTTTGCGCCGACGGGAATTGACGCGGATGGCAGGCCAGCTCTCCGCTGAGTTGGGCCTCGCTTACACCGAAACCAGATCGGGCGAGCGGGTTGAGGGCGTCTATCGCTGCGCCATCGATCTTGCCAGCGGCCGATTCGCGGTCATCGAACGGAGCAGGGATTTCACGCTGATCCCGTGGCGACCGGTGCTGGAACGCAATTTGGGGAAATCCGTCTCCGGCATTGCACGCGACGAAGGGATTTCATGGTCGTTTGGGCGCCAGCGCGGTGGACTGGAGATTTCATAATGCCCCCGCAAACAGCCGCTTGCATTGCCCACCAGCCTTGATCGTAAACAATCTGTCGTATTTTGTTCAGCAGTCTGTTTGGGGGTCCGAACTGTCAGGAGGCTGAATACGAACCCTACGATTAGGTCTGCGCGTCCGCCATCGAAGTCGGCGAGGTATGGGCTATGAACGGCAGGCGGACCGCCCCTTCCTCTAGTTTCGGCTAGATGATCCGAGCGTCTCCGACTCAATCTCCTGCTACTTCGTCCGAGTGGTTGCTCAGAAGCATGTGTACTTCCGCAATCGCGGATATCAAAGCGAAGTAGCGACCCAAGACCTCCCCGAATTCGCAATCAGACTAGTGACATTGAAGTCAGTGTAACTTATTGTTGTCTTGAGGCTATCTTTATTTCAACTGATCTGTTCACGTCCTGTTCAACATGTTGCCGGCACCGTGGCTGGTCTGTCCTTTTGGGAGGATGAAATGGACCGCGTGATAAAGACCAACAATGGAGCGGTTAGGCAACCCACAATGGGTCCTGCTGGACTACGCTACCAAGAGGGCGACTTTTTATGGCTTGGTAATCCGGCAACCATAAAAGAACAAATAATACTTCCTTTGTTAGTCCGGATTTCTGACGATTCTCTTCTGCTCTTGCTAGTTTGCAAATGAATCCCCAAGAAGTCGCCGCTCTGTCGCTAATCGCGTCTTTGGTGGTCTATACGGCCGTTGCATTTCTGTCTGCAGATAGTGCGCGATCGGCCCAACAATTTTACAACAATGCGGGCAACGTCTTTCGTGCCATTATTTCGCTGACGTGCTTTAACATCACGCTGGGAACTGGGGTTGCCTACGTCATTAGTCAGACAATCGCAACGGGATACTTCTCGCTGTTGACCCCGTTCAGCCTGATGTTCGGGTACGTCATTCTAGGTCAGTATATGAAGCGCCTTGGATACATGGCGAGCGAGCCCAATCCGAATATCTATCGACTTCTCGAATCCCCAACAAAGACGGGCTTTGCGCGATCTTGGCTTCGCACCTGTTACAGCTTTGTGCTCGCGGTTACCTTTGTACTGATTGTTGCCTACGAACTCTGGATCGGCAGCGGACTGATCGCCTCGCTGATTTTCTCGCACCCATCCATCGCGCTGAAGATTTCCATGGCAGTCGGAATTTATCTGATTGTGGCGATATACACGTCAATCGGAGGATTGCGGGCAGCCGTAGATACGGATCTCGTGCAGGGCGGAGCCATTATCGGCTTTATTCTGGCTTTTGGTCACATACTTCTGCTGTCACCGGAGCATACTTCCGCAGTGGTCGCCAATGCTCCTCGGGGCACGCTACTTGAAGTGTTGCTTGCAACCATTCTTGCAGCGATTACCGCGGTAACAACGCAATTCTATTCCATTGTAAACGGCACCTTCGGACCGCACTTCACGCCGCCGCAGCAACGGTGGATATTTACGGCAACCGGGATCGTCTCAGGATTTTTCTATGCGGTCCTTGTGGTTCTCTTTCTTATGTCCGGACGACACATTGAATTCCAGACAATCGTTCAGCAGATCGTCGACGGCTCCATCAAGGTGGGTTGGGGCTGGGTCCTCCTTCTCAGTTTGGGAATGATTGCGATCATTCTATCGACTCTGGATAATGCGAGCGTCTCGATCTCGCAAGTCGTTTATGAAAATGTGCTTGGGAAGAACTCTTTTGACGAACAGACGGTCAAATCAACGCGGGGCGTTCGTGAAGCGCACTTTCTCGCGAGCCTCGCAGTGGTCTGTATCACCATCGAATTCGTTGTTTTAAACCTCAATGCCTTTTACACACTTCTGACGGTTCTCTTTGCACTTTCGGTCGCTTCGCCGCTAATTGCAGCTGCGATCTATCTGCATGGCAGAGGGCGTTCGAGCGTTATCGATAATCCATTCGTCGCCTGTTTTGTATTCATTGCCATTTCCGTTGGCTGGTACTTCTATGCGGAAGCAACGCTCGCGGCCGATCGTACGACGGGACCACTGCTTCACATCGCCTTCTTTTTGGTTTCGCTGGTGATAGCGATAGTGGATGCTAACAGGGGACGAGCAAGAGTGGTTACGGGCATTCCGACCTAGAAATGGATAATAGCAAGACCCAGGGCAATCCACAGTCACAGGCGATCTCGCCAAAGGCATCAGGAGCCGGAGCGATGCTCACGAAAAGCGCCGTCAAGCCAATCTATCTCACGTTGACGCTCGTCACTTTCGTGCATCTCGGCGGGTACATGTTTCACGATATCTCGATCGCGAACTCTTCTCACACACTGCTAGGTGCATTTGTCGGCCCTAACAACATTTCAGCGGCGCGCGGTTTCGTAAAGGCGTTCATTGTTACGTCGCTTTCCTTCTTGTTTCTCGCGTATGCGCTATTCGACATATTTGAAGATGGTGTTGCACCGTTTGATGCCGCTCACATGGCGCCCGTTAATACTAGCACCGGGAAGGCGCTCAGAATTCTCGATTTGCTGATGCGAATGGTTGGTGTCGGAATAGTCGTTTTTGGCGAACGCTATTTTCCCCTTACGTCTTACCGCGATGCGGTTACCCTGACCGGCACAATGGCCGTCGTCTATGCAATCTGGATGACACTTTTGCGATTCTCATTCGGAGTGAAACGCGGGTGGGATTCCGGAATTGCCATAGGGCTTGCTGTTGTCTGCTTTTCAATGCTTCCTCTATTACAGTCCGGCGATAGAGAGGTGGCTTGGGGACTTACTGTTTTGTTGTTGTTAATAGCCGCGACGATCGCTAGCGGCCTATATGCAGTGATCACACTCTGGCTGGAAGGCCGGGCTTTTCTAGGCGCGGCACTGGATTATGCCCTGAATTGGAAGATTTGACCGAGCCACCCCCCTCAACTTTAAGCCTTAAACCGATAAGCGGAGTCGTGCGCGCTTATCAAGGACGCTTGTGATGTAAGGCAAGAATACAGTGCCAGCCGCTTGCACGCGATTCAACGGCAAGTAGCCCCCTCAGACATGCAGATATGTTCAAGCTAGAATTGCCAGCTCCAAACGAGATCCGGGGCTAGCGTGCGATTTCGCTCGTCATCCGCTATCGCACTTGCTAAGATGGCTGTCGTCTGTGAACCAGACGCCGGACGATGTGTAACTCCAACCACCCGCCTTTGGCTCGATGCAGCCAAATTGTTATCGCGTGAAAGTGCTATCCGCATCGCGTTGTGAAATCGTTTGGCAAGACTTCGACCGGTGTTTTGAGCCGGATGAATGCTGTGCAACCCACGATGGTTCCGCCGACAACAGCAAATACGTGCCGCCAAATCGGCGACTGGATACCAACTTCCGACAGTTGCAGCACGATATTGTAGCCAGTATAGACCGCAGGCAGCGTGAACAGCGCAATGACCAGTAAGCGGACGGCGCCACTTGGGCTCATCAACGCGACGCGGCCCGCAAGGAATACAGCTACGCCAGCGACCAGGCCGACAACGACGCAGCCGATGCCCGCGCCATGGTTTAGTGCCCACCAGCCGGTCGAGAATCCGACAAAAGCGGGTAGGGCATAGATCGCAAAATTCCAGAGCAGGACAACAAACAGTCCGAGCCCAAGCAGAATTCCAACAATACCCATCGAATCCTCCTTCCACCGTGGAAATCCCACGGGGCCACAAAACCGAGAATGGATTGTGCTCGTTCGTTGACTCGATGGTACATACGAACGACCGATCAAGTTTAGCGCGATGCTGACTCGCGCACCAGCAGAAAACAAAAATCCCGTGGAGTCACGAGAGCCATTTTAAGCAATCGTGATGCACAACAGGAGGAATTGAGCGCAAAGCGTATCGGATCGAATCATTGGCCCGCATTCACGCGCGAGCGGGCGATGACGCCGACGAAGTTTCTGATTGGACAAATTGTCATTGTCTTCGCTGTTGTGATTGGCGGCTTGTGGTGCGCGACACAATGGGTCGCGTTGCATCTCGGTTATCAGCCCCGGCTTGGTCCGCCCTGGTTCATGTTATTCGCGGCTCCCATCTATTGCCCCTGGCGTCTGTTCGAGTGGTGGTATGCCTATGACGCCTATGCGCCGGCGCTGTTCAACCGCGCGGGCGTGATCGCAGCGTCGAGCGGCTTTGCCGGTATCGCCGTCGCCATCATCGGATCGCTTTGGCGGGCACGCCAAAACAAACGTGTGACGACTTATGGCTCGTCACGCTGGGCCGTAATACGCGAAATCGCTCGCGCGGGATTGTTTCGGCCCGCCGGCGTTTTTCTCGGGCAATTGCAGGATCGCTATCTGCGGCATGACGGGCCCGAGCATGTGATGGCGTTTGCACCGACGCGCAGCGGCAAAGGCGTGGGCCTCGTCATTCCGACTTTGCTGTCATGGACCGAAAGCACCGTCGTTCACGATATCAAGGGCGAGAATTGGCAACTTACTGCCGGATGGCGCAGCAAGTTCTCGCATTGCTTGCTGTTCAATCCGACCGATCCACGATCGGCTCGCTACAACCCGCTTCTGGAAGTGCGCAAAGGCCCGAACGAAGTCCGCGACGCCCAAAACATCGCCGACATTCTGGTCGATCCCGAAGGCGCGCTCGAACGCCGGACGCATTGGGAAAAAACCAGTCACGCTTTGCTGGTCGGCGTGATTCTTCATGTGTTGCATGCAGAAGAAGAAAAGACGCTTGCGCGCGTCGCGACGTTTCTTTCCGATCCGCAGCGCTCATTCCAGCACACGCTGCGCCAGATGATGGAGACCAATCATCTCGGCACCGCGGATAAGCCAATCGTGCATCCGGTCGTCGCATCGGCCGCGCGGGAGGTGCTTAACAAATCCGAGAACGAGCGTTCCGGTGTTCTCAGTACGGCGATGTCGTTCCTGGGCCTCTATCGCGATCCGGTGGTGGCGAAAACCACGGCGGCCTGCGATTGGCGTATTGCCGATCTGGTCGATGCGGAGCGTCCCGTCTCGCTCTATCTGGTGGTGCCACCTTCCGACATCTCGCGTACCAAGCCGCTGGTGCGGCTGGTCCTCAACCAAATCGGACGGCATCTCACCGAAAAGCTGGAAGGCGATCCCGCAAAAGCGCGGCGCCACAAACTGCTGATGATGCTGGACGAGTTTCCAGCGTTGGGACGGCTCGATTTCTTCGAGGGAGAGCTTGCTTTCATGGCGGGCTATGGCATCCGCGCCTATCTCATCGCCCAATCGCTCAATCAAATCTCCAAGGCTTACGGCGAGAACAATGCCATACTCGACAATTGCCATGTCCGGATCGCGTTTTCCTCCAATGACGAGCGCACGGCAAAGCGCATCTCCGATGCGCTCGGCACGGCGACGGAATTGCGCGCCCAGCGCAACTATGCCGGTCATCGCCTGTCACCCTGGCTGTCGCATGTGATGGTGAGCCGTCAGGAAACGGCACGTCCGCTACTGACGCCGGGTGAGGTGATGCAATTGCCGCCGGCCGACGAGCTGGTGCTGGTATCGGGTCTGGCGCCGATCCGGGCGAAGAAGCTGCGCTATTACGAAGACCGGAATTTTGTGCAGCGCGTGATGCCGACACCGCAGCTTTCCGAAGACGGCTATCGCGACAGCCCGGCGCCGCGCCGCGACGATTGGAGCGGTCAGGTGCGCGGCGTTCATATCGAACTGTCGCGCCCCCTGGACAAGGAATTCGGCCCCGCTGGCAGTGAGGAGCTTCAACGCCAGCCCAAGTTTGACGAGAAGCCGGTGGAACCGGCGCGCAAGCCTTCCGTCGAAACCACATTGACCGATGATGACGATCCGGTAGCGGACAGTCATGCCATGGATGCCGTGTCGCGCGCCCATGCGATGAACGCTGGCGATCTCCATCAGCGGCCGGGCCGCGATTTGTTGCCGGAGTTCTGACCATGAAACCGCGACAAAACCTCTATCTCGACGCCGATCTGTCGGAAGAATTGGAGCAGCTTGCCAAGAAGCCCGGCACCTCCAAATCGGCCATCGTCGCCGATGCGTTGAAAGCCCATCTGGAGCGGCGCGGCGCCAAGGAGGTGGACGACAAGTTCAAGCAGCGCCTTGACAAGGTGACGACCCAACTCGGCCGCATCGAGCGCAATCAGCGTGTGCTGATCGAGACGCTGGCGACTTATATCCGCTTTCATTTCTCGATATTGCCACCGATGCCGGAATCGCAACAGGCGCCCGCGCGCGCGCTGGCGCAGGAGCGCTTTCAGGCTTTCGTCGAACAGGTGGGTCGCCGCATGTCGGGTGGGCGCAGCGTCGCAGACGATTTGTTTGTACGCGAGACGGAGACGCGCCAATGAGCAACATCCATCCGTTATCGCTGGAACGCCGCCGCACCATGTTGCGCACCGCGATGGGTGCGGAGATCGCCGCAGCACTTGCCGATCCCACAGTCATCGAAGTGATGGTCAATCCGGATGGCGCGCTCAGGCTCGACAGGCTGGGAGAGGGGCGGATCGACACGACCATGCGTCTCGGCTCGGCCGATGTGGAGCGCATCATCCGGCTGGTCGCGTCGCATATCCGGCTGGAAGTGCATGGCGGCAATCCGATCGTCAGCGCCGAATTGCCGGAAAGCGGCGAACGTTTCGAAGGCCTGCTGCCGCCGGTATCGACGGCGCCATGTTTTTCCATTCGCAAACCAGCGGCCAAGATTTACACGCTCGACGATTACGTCGCCGACCACATTCTTGTCCCGCAACAGGCCGATATTCTCAAACGCGCGGTCATCGAACGCCGCAATATCTTGATCGCCGGTGGCACCAGCTCCGGCAAGACCACGCTGGCCAATGCGCTGCTGGCTGAAATCGCGAAGCTCGACGAGCGGGTCATCATTCTGGAGGATACGCGCGAACTGCAATGTGCCGCGCCGGATTGCGTCAATCTTCGCACCAAACCAGGTGTCGCCAATCTCGCCGCCCTGGTCCGTTCGACACTGAGGCTGAGGCCCGACCGCATTATTGTCGGTGAGGTCCGCGGTTGCGAGGCCCTCGACATGCTCAAGGCATGGAACACTGGCCATCCCGGCGGCATCGCCACGGTGCATGCGAATTCCGCACGCGCCGCACTCTACCGCATCGAACAATTGATTCAGGAAGCCGTCGTGACTGTACCGCGGCGCCTGATCGCCGAAGCCATCGATCTGGTGGTGTTCATCCAGGGCCGCGGTACTGCGCGCCGCATCGACACCATTGCAGAGATGAACGGACTGGATTCCGACGGCGATTACATTCTTGCGGAAACCAGATCCAGCAATCCCGAAAGGAGAATACCGTGAAAATTCGTCACCGCGTTATCATCGCGATCCCGTTTATCGCTCTGGCGCTTGCCGCTTCGGCGCCTTGCGCCTTCGCTGCCGGCACCAACATGCCGTGGGAGCAGCCATTGCAGCAAGTGCTGGACTCCGTTCAGGGGCCGGTCGCCAAGATCATCGCGGTGCTCATCATCATCGTGACGGGCTTGACGCTCGCTTTCGGTGAAACCGCCGGAGGCTTCCGCCGCCTGATCCAGATCGTGTTTGGAATATCGATCGCCTTCGCCGCGTCGAGTTTCTTCCTGTCCTTCTTCTCCTTTGGCGGCGGGGCGCTGGTGTCGTGAACGGCAATATCGAAGGCTTCGATGTGCCGCTGCACCGTGCGCTGACCGAGCCCATTCTGCTTGCCGGTGCGCCGCGAAGCATCGCCATCGTCAACGGTACGATCGCCGCCGCTTTGGGTCTCGGTCTGCAAATGTGGCTGGCCGGAATTCTTTTATGGGTCATCGGGCATTCACTCGCTGTATTCGCGGCCAGACGCGATTCCGACTTTGCCGCGGTCGTAACGCGCCACCTTCGGCAGAAAGCGTGGCTTGCATGTTGAACCTCGCCGAATACCGCACCCATCCCGATCGTCTGGCCGATCACCTGCCTTGGGCGTTGCTGGTGGCGCCCGGCATTGTGCTCAACAAGGACGGCAGTTTTCAGAAGAGTTTTCGGTTTCGCGGTCCCGATCTCGAAAGCGCCACGCAAGCCGAACTCGTCTCGGCTTGCGCCCGTCTCAACAACGTGTTGCGCCGCTTCGGTTCCGGTTGGGCGCTGTTCTTCGAGGCCGAACGCTTCGAGGTTCCGGATTATCCTACTTCCGAATTTCCGGAAGCCGCGTCCTGGCTTGTGGATGAAGAACGGCGGGAAGCGTTTCAGGGCGATGAAGCGCCACAGCCGGCGCATCGCATTCGCGAACACTATGAGAACAGCTATACGCTTACTTTATTATGTATGCCGGCGGCCGATATGGCGTCGGGCGCCGAACGGGCGCTGCTGGAGCGCGACGGCGACAATGAGCGCGATTGGCGCCAGGAATTGCAGTCCTTTGAGGCCGAATGCGCCCGGGTGCTCGATCTGCTCGCCGGGATCATGCCGGAAATCCGCGCGCTCGACGATGCGGAGACGTTGACCTATTTGCATGGCACTATTTCCGGCAAACGCCACAAGCTCGCAATTCCCGAAACTCCGCTGTACCTCGACGCCATTCTGCCCGACGAGCCGTTGAGTGGCGGCCTCGAACCTATGCTGGGCGAGCGCACTTTGCGCACGCTGACCGTGCTCGGATTTCCCAGCATGACGAGGCCCGGAATCCTCGATGGCCTCAACCATCTGGATTTTCCCTATCGCTGGATGACGCGCTTCATCGCGCTCGACAAGACCGAGGCCACCAAGGCGTTGACCAAATTGCGCCGGCAATGGTTCAACAAGCGCAAATCCATCACCGCGCTGATGCGCGAAGTGCTCTACAACGAGCCGGTTCAGCTTCTGGATTCCGACGCGGACAACAAGGTTGTCGATGCGGATTTGGCGCTCCAGGCGCTTGGCGGCGATCATGTCAGCTTCGGTTATCTGACGACCAGCATTGTCGTGTTTGACGAGAATGCCGATCACGCCGATGCCAAGATCCGCGCTATTGAGCGCATTATTCATGGCGCGGGCTTCACGACGATCCGCGAGACGGTCAACGCGATAGAAGCCTGGCTCGGCTCTCTACCGGGCCATGTGTATGGCAATGTGCGCCAACCGCTGATCCACACGCTCAATCTCTCTCATCTTGTGCCGCTGTCGTCGGTCTGGGCAGGCCCGGAGCGCGACGACCATCTAGGCGGGCCGCCGCTTTTCCTGGCCGAGACTTCGGGCTCCACCCCGTTCCGCTTCGCCATCCATGTCGGCGATGTCGGACATACCCTGGTCGTGGGGCCGACAGGGGCAGGCAAATCCGTGCTACTGGCGCTGATCGCGCTGCAATTCCGGCGTTATGCGGATTCCCAAATCACCATCTTCGACAAGGGCAATTCCGCGCGTGCTGCCGTGCTCGCAATGGGCGGCGCCCATCACAAACTCGGCTCAGATGGATCGCTCGCCTTCCAGCCGCTCGCCCGCATCGATGATCCGGGCGAGCGGAGTTGGGCGGCAGAATGGATCGCGGCACTGTTCGCGCACGAGAAAGTGCCCGTCACACCGGAGATGAAGGAAACCCTCTGGTCGGCGTTGACGAATCTTTCCACCGCACCGGCCGCCGAGCGCACCATGACGGGCTTGAGTGTGCTGCTTCAGTCGAACGCGCTGAAATCCGCATTGATGCCCTACACGCTGGAAGGGCCATTCGGCCACTTGCTGGACGCAGACAGCGACGATCTCGCACTGCGCGACATCCAGTGCTTCGAGACCGAAACGCTGATGCACGAAGCCGGTGCCATCATGCCGGTGCTGACTTATCTGTTTCATCGCCTGGAAGAACGCTTTGATGGGCGGCCGTCGCTTCTGATCCTCGACGAAGCTTGGGTGTTTCTTGACGATCCGCTGTTTGCCGCCCGCATCCGCGAATGGCTAAAGACGCTACGCAAGAAGAATGTTTCGGTGATTTTCGCCACGCAATCCCTGGCGGACATCGCGAACAGTTCCATTGCGCCGGCCATCATCGAATCCTGCCCGCAAAGAATCTTTCTCGCCAACGACCGCGCGGTCGAACCGCAGGCGCAGGAGGCTTATGAACGGTTTGGGCTCAATGCGCGCCAAATCGAATTGATCGCGCGGGCCACGCCCAAGCGCCATTATTATCTGCAATCCCGCCGCGGCAATCGCCTGTTCGAGCTCGGTTTGGGACCGATTGCGCTTGCCTTCTGCGGCGCCTCCGATCCGGCAAGCCAAACACTCATCGATCGGCTTCTCGACGAACACGGCCCCGAGAACTTTGCGGCGGAATTCCTGCGTGCTCGCGATCTCGAATGGGCCGTGCCGCTACTCGCGGAATTTTCTCCGTCCCCAAAGGAGCCTTTCCCATGAAACGCAAACTCGCCACGATCTTTCTTGCCAGCGCCGTCAGCATCGGCGCGGTCATCATGCCCGCACACGCTCAATGGGCGGTGTTCGACGCGGCGAATTACGCGCAGAATCTGCTCCAGGCGGCGCGGGCCCTACAACAAATCAACAACCAGATTCAACAACTTCAAAACCAAGCCGCCATGTTGCAGAACATGGGCAAGAACCTGACATCGCTGAACACCTCGCAACTCGGAACGATGATTTCCGCGTTGACGCAGATTTCCACCCTGATGAATCAAGGAAGCGGCATCACGTTCAATGTCAATGCCACGAATGCGGCATGGAATAGTGCGTATCCCAACAACTATCCGTCGGGCACGCCGTCATCGACGCTGGCCTTAAATGCGCAAACTCGCTGGCAGCAGGCGATGGAAGCCTTCCAGCTGGCTCTGCAAATTCAGGCGCAGGTCGCACAGAATGTTCAGGCGGATTCGACGACGCTCACGAATCTCGTAAACACCTCGCAAGGCGCCGTCGGCAATTTGCAGGTGAGCCAAGCGACCAATCAATTGCTCACGCTGTCCACCAAACAGCAGTTACAAATCCAGAACCTGATGGCGGCGCAGTATCGCGCTACTGCCCTCGATTCTGCCCGCGACGCTGAAGCGCAAGCCGCCGCCCAATCCGAGTTCGCCACCTTCATCGGTAACGGTCAGGCCTATACGCCGCAATAGGGCGCACATGAGCGATTTTAACGTCATCGACAGATTTTTGCAGACCTTCATCGCTTACATCGACAGCGGGTTTGGGCTGCTCAATGGCGATGTGGCAGGATTTGCCTCGATCCTGATCGCGCTCGATGTGACGTTGGCGGCGCTGTTCTGGCTTCTCGATGGCGAAGCCAATATTTTTGCACGCCTCATCAAGAAGGTGCTCTATGTCGGCGCCTTCGCGTTCATCATCAACAATTTCTCTGTTCTCGCCACCATCGTCTTCAATTCGTTTTCGCAATTGGGATTGAAAGCCGGTAATAGCGGATTGAGTGCGCAGGATTTGCTCCACCCCGGCAAACTGGCGGGGACCGGCTTTCAGGCGGCGTGGCCGCTGTTGCAGGAAGCCGGCAAGCTTTTGGGCTTCACCTCTTTCTTCGTCAATGCCGTGACCATCCTTGTGCTGGTGGGCGCCTGGTTCATCGTCGTGCTTGCCTTCTTCATCCTCGCCGTTCAGCTTTTCATCACCATCCTGGAATTCAAACTCACGACACTTGCGGGCTTTGTGTTGGTGCCGTTCGCGCTCTGGAACAAGACCTCGTTTCTGGCTGAACGGGTGCTCGGCAATGTCGTGTCGTCCGGCGTCAAGGTGATGGTGCTCGCCGTCATCATCGGTATTGGCTCCAGTTTCTTCGGCCAGTTTACCGCCGCGGAGCAGGGCGATCCGACACTTGCGAGTGCGATGACGCTGGTGCTGGCCGCGTTGTCGCTGTTCGGGCTTGGGATTTTCGGTCCCGCTATCGCCAGCGGCCTCGTTTCCGGCGCGCCGCAGCTCGGCGCCGGTGCAGCCTTGGGCGCTGGCGCAGCACTTGTCGGTGGTGCGGCGTTGACCGGGGCTGCCGGAATCGGTGCGGCGCGGTTGTTGACCGGCGGTGGCATGGCGGCCATCCGTGCTGGAACGTCCCTGTCATCGGGCGCGGCGTCGGCTTATGGGCTTGCCAGTGCAACCTCCGGCGAAACTGGCATGGCGAGCGTTGGAGCAGGTCTCGCCGGTGTCGCGAAGGCTGGCGCCGGCGCGACGTATCAGGCCGCACGAGGTGCTGCGTCGAACGCAACACGTGGATTTCGGGAGAGCGCAACAGCCGGGCGGCAAGCAGCCTGGCGCGCAACTGGCGGCACATCGGCTGCGTCATTGATGTCCGAGAGCGCGCGTGACGGCGCGGACGCCGATGGTGCTCCGCCTGCCTGGGCCCGTCGCCTGCGTGCTCAACAGCAAAGACGAGGTCACGTGCAAAACATCCATCAAGCCATTCGGGACGGCGAGCGTCCGATGCACGGTGCCACGCCCGATCTCGATCAGGAGTCCTGATGTTCAAGCGCGCGATTCAGCGATATGGGCAAACGCCCGAACCCGTCACGCCGTATCAAAAAGCGGCGCAACTCTGGGACGAGCGCATTGGATCTGCCCGCGTGCAGGCGAAGAACTGGCGGTTGATGGCGTTCGGCGCGTTTGGCCTTTCTTGCGTGTTGGCCTGCAGCATGGTCTGGCAATCGCTGCAAAGCCGCGTTGTTCCTTACGTCGTGCAAGTGGACCGGCTGGGCGCGGCGCAAGCGGTCGCCCCCGCCGAAGCGCATTACCAGCCGACCGATGCACAGATCGCGTATTTTCTGGCGCATTTCATTACCGATGTGCGTTCGCTCTCGATCGATCCCATCGTGGTTCGCGCCAATTGGCTGGAAGCCTATGATTTTGCCACTGATCACGGCGCTGTATTCCTCAACGACTACGCCAGAGCGAACGATCCTTTCGCTCATGTCGGCGAACGCACCGTGTCGGTGCAGGTCACAAACGTCGTGCGCGTGTCGGAAGCCTCATTTCAGGTGAAGTGGATCGAGCAATCCTACGATCACGATGCACTGCAAAAGACCGAACACTGGACCGCGATCCTGTCCGTCGTCACCAAAGAACCAGCCAATGAAGATGTGCTGCGCAAGAATCCGCTCGGCCTCTATGTCAACGGCATCAATTGGTCGCGCGAACTCACGCCCAACGAAACGCAATGAGGCTTACCATGCGAATCCATTCCGTTCTGTTTGCTGCGATGTTTCTCAGTGCCTGCGCCGGCAAAATTCCGCCACCTGCGATTTCTTACGATCGTGCTGCGTTCAAACCCGCCAAGAAACTGCAAGAGTTCGCACCGAAACCCGTTCCCCCGCATATCCCCGCTGGCACGGTGATGGGACCGGTCTTGCCACCGACACCGCTCGCGAAATCCGATTCCGCACCACCCATTGCGCGCGTGGAATCCGCAAACCGAGCCGCGCTACAGGAACCGACGGCGAGCGGTTATATCAATGCCGTGCAAATCTATCCCTTCTCGGAAAATGCACTGTACCGGCTATACGCTGCCCCGCAGCAAGTCAGCGACATAGCGCTTCAGCCCGGCGAAACTCTCTCCGCCATCTCCGCCGGAGACACGGTGCGCTGGGCGGTGGGCGACACGTCCAGCGGTAGCGGCGAGGGCAAACAGGTCCATGTGCTGGTGAAACCTTTTGCCGCCAATCTCAAGACCAACCTCGTCATTCTCACCGACCGCCGCACCTATCATCTCGAACTGCAAAGCACCGACCGCGTGTCGATGGCGGCCGTATCGTGGAGCTATCCAGATGACGGTCTCATCGCCGACAAGAGCGGCGAAGCATCGGCGCCTGCGATGCCGGTCGATGTGGATTCCGGTATCGCACTGGCGCACCTGAAGTTCCGTTATGCGATCACCGGCGATGATCCTCCGTGGAAGCCATTGCGCGCGTTCGATGACGGCCACAAGGTCTATATCGAATTCCCGGACCGCATCGATCAGGGTGAGGCGCCGCCCCTGTTCGTGGTCGGTCCCGATGGGAATAGCGAACTCGTCAATTATCGCGTTCGTGGCAATTACTACATCGTGGATCGTCTGTTTGGCGCGGCCGAACTGATGCTGGGTGAAGATAAGCAGCAGGTGGTCCGCATCAGCCGCACCGACGGCACGAAACCGAGCCGCGGCTTATTCGGCGGGTGAGCCATGAGCGACAAAGCCGATCCCGAAACTCTGGTCCTGCGTGCAAGTCCCCGCAAAGTTGTCCGCTTCAAGCGCGGCCTTTTGATCGGCATCGCGGGCGTAAGCGCGGTCGCAATTTTTGCCGCGACCTGGTTCGCTTTGCGGGGCACAAGTCTCGGCCATCATCAGAGCGCTCAGGAACTTTACAACACCGACCGCAAACGGCTGCCGGATGCGATGGCGGAACTTCCCTCAACTTACGCCAAAGTGAAACTCGGTTCGCCGCTACCGGGTGATCTCGGCCCCTCGGTGGTCGATCGCGAGCGCAGCCTGGGCGTCGACCCGACGGACACCAGCTTCAAACCCAATCCCGAAGACGATGCAGTGCGCGCCGAACGGATGCGGCTTGCACAGCAAGCCCGGCAGGCAAGTGAAGCCGGCGTGTTTTTTCAGATCTCGAACACTGAAGCCGATATATTGCCCACGAGGACGAGCGGCATCAGCGCGCCAACGCAAGCGGACGAGGTGGCGGGAAGTGCCACTAATGCTGCGGGTCTCAATATCGATCCCATACGCGATCCCAACAATCAGGGCCATAAGCTCGACCTCGTGAGCGGCAAACCCGACAAGGAAATTTACAATCCCCATGCATTGCAAACGCCGGCATCGCCATACGAGCTTCTGGCGGGAACGATCATTTCGGCAAGCCTCATCACCGGATTGAATTCCGATCTGCCGGGTACTGTGATCGCGCAGGTGACAGAGAATTGTTTTGATAGTGCGACTGGCGCCATTTTGCTTGTGCCGCAAGGAAGCCGCCTCATAGGTTTTTATGACAGCGTGATCGCGTTCGGCCAGAGCCGCGCATTACTGGTCTGGCAGCGCATCATCATGCCGGACGGAACGTCCATTCAAATCGACAATCTGCCGGCGGCGGACCCCTCAGGCTATTCCGGTCTGGAGGATGACGTCGATTACCACACCTGGACCTTACTCAAAGGCGTTGCGATGTCCACGTTGCTCGGCGTGGGAACGCAAGCGACTTTCGGCAGCGCCAACAGCAATCTCGTCGAGGCGATCCGGGAATCCACCCAAGAAAGCACCAATCAGGCCGGCCAACAGATCGTGGAAAAGGATTTGAGCGTCCAGCCGACCATCAAAATTCGGCCGGGCTGGCCTCTTCGGGTCATTTTGAACAAAGATCTGATCCTCCAGCCGTACCGTGGGTGAAACGATGGACCTGAAACTCGCAAAACTACCAGACCGCACGCCGGTTAAGATCGCAGTCACCGTGAGTCCTCAGCTCGGGGCCAAGCTCAATCTCTACGTCGAACTTTACAACGCGCTCTATTCCGGCAGTGACGAAGCCGTAGCCGATCTTATTCCTTATATGCTGGAAAGTTTTCTGGAGGCCGACCGGAATTTTGTCAAAGCCTTCAAGGAACGCGAATCGAAAAGCGAACCCCTTGCATCACAGCCAGAGTTCAGAAGGCGGCGACGCCGGGTGGCGACGAACGTTTCAACGGAGGAATAGCCATGTCATTCGTAATCGGAACATTTACGCCCACGATGGAAGGCGGATGGATCGGGAATATCCGGACCTTGAAGATCGACGCCAAGGTCAGGTTCGTGCCCAACGATAATCGCGATAGCGAGAAGGCACCTGTCTTCCGGATATTTACCGGCAAGTCTCACGTTGGCGATGCCTGGGCTGCCCGCACCAACAACGAAAATCCCAAGGGCTATCTGCGCGTGACGTTCGACGGTCCCGATTTTCAGGAACCGTTCGCCGCGGCGCTGTTTCCGTCCGACGAGGGCAAGGATGCACAGCTCGTATGGCGGCGGCGTAGTGATTAAGTCTAGCGATATCGCGAATCTGGAGGTTGGGATGTACCGAGCCGATCTAGGGGGATGATAGAACATTTGGACCGAGCACCCCGAGCACATCGCCACCACGCCACCGCACCACAACGTCACCATACCGATTTAGAAAATCGTTTTGTTATAATGGCTTATCAAAAGGCATCGGCGCGGCTACGCCAACTAAAATCTCAGTGGCGTTTTTTAAACGAACTAAAATCTCCAATCCTTCGGAAAACCCACTCTCTAGGTGCGCCCTAGCGCCATCAACGTCCGTGAGTTCGACGCGGATCGCGCTATATTCGGCACAACCTCAGTGATGTGAGGAGCGACGGCCTTCCACCACCGTGCGCCCCTCATGACCAGCCTCCCACGGCATCTTGAGGTCAGGGTCCGGCCTTCCACCGTCGGACCCGCTCCCATCTTCCAACAAAGGCGTAAAATGTCCAAATCTCGAAACCGGGCCATCGTCCAGCAACAGGTCACCCTTCGCCGAAAGCTCTGGCCCCTCGTTGAGGACGGCGATCTCTGGCTTCGTAACGATCGCACCGGATTCGCGACCCTGCCGCGATCGATGCCGATCATCGGCACTATCATGGATGGCATGACCAAGGGTAAGCGGGTGTCGAGTACCTATCTCGACCTGTGGTGCCGGGTGATGGACGAGATGTTCGTTCAGCTTCAATCCCCCGCCGGTATGGCGTTCGCCGCCGGGTTCGAAGGCGAACGTGCGGTTCGGACGTGGCGGGAGCGGATGCGTTGGCTTCAGGACAACGGCTTCATCGACATCAAGCCGGGCGCATTCGGCGACATGAGCTACGCGATCTTGTTGAACCCTTATCACGTCATCCGTCGCCACTACGAGGCGAAACATCCTGGCGTTACCGAGGCACGCTATATCGCGCTCATGGCGCGCGCTCACGAGATACGTGCGGGCGACCTCGACGAAAAATTGCCCGACAATCCGTTGACACGAAAAGCACCACCTCCCACGGAGTTAGATGACGAAATTCCCTTTTGACGCCCACATGCGAGAAAGCATAGAACGATGAAGATATTTTGGGCTTGGCAATCCGACACGCCCGGGAACATTGGGCGTTTCTTCGTGCGCGACACGTTGAACGCCGCGATCACGCAGTTAAAGAGCGACGCGGAGATCGTCGAGCCGACCGAACGCGAGACGCGCGAAGCGATGGAGTTGGACCACGATCGCAAGGGCGTTCCCGGTAGCCCAGACCTCGCCCGCACGATCATGGAGAAGATTGAGGCAGCGGCAGTGTTCATCGCCGACGTGACACCTGTAGGCGTCGTGACAGTCAACGATCAGGAACCGCAGAAGAAACTGATCAACCACAACGTCGCCATCGAACTCGGCCATTCCCTGCGAACGCGGACGGACCGCTCCCTGCTGATGGTGATGAACACGCACTATGGCAACCGCGCCGATCTGCCGTTCGACGTGGCGCATAAGGGCGGCCCGATCATGTTCTACCTCGCGCCGGACGCCGACAAGAAAACCATCGCGGCAGCTTCCGCGAAGCTGAAGCCTCAACTCGTCGAGGCGATCAAGCTCTGCATCGCGGATGAGGTGAACACCAAGAAGGACCAGCAACCGTTCGACGCAGCGAAACCCGGCGTCGGACCCGCGGTGTTCTTTTCGCGCGATGAGGTGTTGGCGTCGGCGGGTGATGCCGGCGAACAGGACTTTCGTTTTCCGTATGAGCGCGTTGCCTACATGCGTATATATCCTGTTTCAGGAAACGTCGCGGTGGGCCGCGCGAAGATCGCGAAGGTGTTCAACGAGAAAAAGCCGTGCGTGATGTCGATGCTCGTCGGCGGTGTCACCCTCCGCAACACCTACGGCACGATTATCTTCGATTTTGACGGTAATACGTCGATCACCGCACTTACGCAGGGGTTCAAGACCGGCGAACTTTGGGGCGTGACCGGTCAACTCTTCAAGTCATACCCGATCAATTCGTCGATCACGGGCAAGCCAGAAGCGGGGACCATTCTCCCAATGGTGACGTTCGAGAAGGTGTTTACACGGGTCCTCCGCAACTATGTTCAGGTCGAAGCCGCGCTCGGCCTCGCGCCGCCATATACCGTGGTCGTCGGCGTCGTCGGTTTGAAAGACGTCTACCTGACCGTTCCGATGGGCGGCGACTTCGGCAACGGGCAGTTTCTCGGACCGATACACGACGAAGGGCTTCAACAGACGCATACGCTGAAGGCGGTCGACGAGAAGTCGGTCGCGCTGCTCCTGCGCGAATTTTTCAACGCCTTGTACGACCTTACCGATAATGTTCGCGCCGAGGTGTGGACCGATCAGCTTATCGCAGCCCACGATCTTCCGCCGCGTTAAGATGGTCGCGCTATGAGTGACGAAAAGAAAGCAGACGCGAAAGACCCGAACGAAGCCTTCTATGAAAAGGCGGCGAACTCGCTTCGGGATCTGTGCGAGCGTGCAAAGGCTGCGCATGAGTTGCACTTCGCGATGGCGCTCATGCCGGAGTTTCGCGGGTCGCAGGACGCCGGATGGAGCACCGCGCATGAAGCGGTCCGGGCGTATGATCAGTTCACCTCGCTCGTGAAGTCCATGTCACGAGAGGATGAGGTCCGGACGCGCGTTTTGTTGGCGTTCTACAATCAGGTCGCGGAGGGAAGCGGCTTCTACGAGATACCTAAGAAGCTGCTGCTGACGGTTGAGGGTAACGGCAACAACATCTGGCCGTTTCAATCGCTCGTCGAACGCCACCGCAAGACCGGCGAGGTGATGGCCCCCAATGCGAACAAGATCATGAAGGACCTTATCGGTCATGCGTCGGAACTCGGCCTCGCCGAACTCGCTGAGGTGTTCCGAGACGCGTTCGACCCCGACGTTCGGAACGCGGTTGCCCACGCGGATTACATCATCTGGCAGGACGGTCTTAGACTGAGGCGTCGGAACGGTGGTTATCCGCGCGTGATCCCGTGGGACGAATTCGACGCCTTGATGTGCCGGGGTCTGAATCTATTTTCAGTCATCCGGGGCGTGGTCGGCGAATATGTGGAGAGTTACGATCCACCAAAGACGATCCGGTCACGCATGCACAGGAACGAACCAGAGGACTACTACACAATCTACCTCGACAGCGAGACAGGTGCGTTCGGTTTCACCACCGGAAAATACCCGCCAGACAAGAGGAGGCGCGGATAATGGACCGAAATAGACCAGCGTGGCGAGTAGTGTTCGAATTGGAGTTATGACCTGGCTGGGATTTTGGTGGCCAAGGTGCATAGCAAACTATCGCGGAAATGAGCTTGAGTATGCCTAAGAAGAAGTATGGTGTGGGTCAAGCACCAGAGCGGCGCTGAATTTCGTCTATGGCCTCATAGACTGTCCAAAGAAAATCCTTATGGGAAAGCTTCTCATAGGGATCAAGCTGACGATTTTCGATAATAGCCGGTACGATGCCGAGATAGGTCCTATAGTCGGCTTGAATGGCCGCCGCTCCCGCCAGTGGCTTGCTCGCGCCCGCGCTCAACCAATCGCGAACACGCGCGATAATTTCGGTTTCACTGTTGTGGTGGGCCTCGATGTCTTGGCCGGATATATCGGAGGTGGTGATATCGTAGCGGTGTTGATCCTTTTCGAGGATGAGCACACGCCTGTCGCGTTGCTTCTTGGCGCCCTTGAGACGAAGACCAAGATCAGCACCCAGTTCGAGCGGCATATTGAATCGCGGCAGTTTGCTGTTGCCGTCCAATTCGACGCGGGAGATGTCGTGGATGGAGAGGCCACACTCCACGATGAGATCGACGATTTTGTGAAAGCGGGACTGGGCCGAGTCGCTGAAATCCAAGGCGCAGCGCGGTTCGTAGCCACACAGTTGAATGGTGAAGCACATAGCCCGAAAGAGCGGGCGATACTCGCCGTCAAATGGACAGTTTATGAAGACTGAGCGAGCACGTTCCGGCTTACTCGGCTGCTGCGTACCCATCAAAATACCGCCGCACGGCAGACCTTACAGCCTGCCGAAGTTTTGGGAGCGGCGTATCCGGGGCGACGTGGGGCCTGCGCACTACGATACCATGATAAAGGACCGGGGCCGGACGGCGGGCTCTCCTTTTGGCGGTTTTGATTTTCGCTTTTGTCATGTCCCACAATATACGCCTAAGGGTCTGGTTTTTCAATGAAAGCCACCTAGCTCTCAACTCATTGGATTGGCGACGATTCCCCACCCTGAAAGCCTGCCAGATAGCCGTCTTTGGTCAAGAGCGGACTTTCCGCTAGGCCGTATCCTTGACCACAAAAATTCCCAATCTGGTGCGGGGTCCCTCCTCGGCGAAGAAGAATGAGCTAGCCCTTGAAACCATTTAACATAATAATATCATTAACTTATGACGTAGAGAAATCCGATGGATTCATGAACTTCATCTCAGGACAATTGCCGAGATAACTAACGTGCGACACCGCGCTCGACGGGTTCAACGCGCGTTTTTCCGGTGGGCGGAGGAAACGGATCCCGTTCGCCAGTGCGTACTGTGCGGTCACGCTACAAACGCCATATAACGACTTCGATAATCACTGAATGCTCAATAGGGAGCGAATGATGGAAGACCTTCTCAAGATAATCCTTCCGTTCCTTTCGACGCCCAAAAACTATGGACAAGTCTTAAAGAGACTCGCCAGCTTCGCGTTTTATGAAATCTATTTCCTGACTTTGGTATTGCGTTCCATCCCACAGTTCGACGCCATTTTCGCCGGGATCGAAACGTGGGGGCCGATCGGTAAGGTGTTGGGCCTCATCCCTGACTACACATCACTTAACATCTCCGGCCTTGTTATCGGCTTCACGGTCGCGATCCTCACACACATGTTCCAGTTTCACGATCGCATCTCCGATCTGCTGGGTATCCGGCGTCGATTTGATCGTAAGAACATCCTGATCCCGATGGCTCACCGTGTGGGCATGACCGTCACTCACGCCAAGGAAATAAAGATTGCCGAGCATCGGGACGAACTGATGCACGCGGTATTTTACAGATACGCATCGAGCAGAGACGAAACTCCGTTGGTCGATAAACACGACATCGAACACGCGCTGAGCACATGGTCATGGTTTTGGGTGTTCGTGGAGGGCGTGGTCTATTGGTTGGTCGCCGCCGTCATCGCATGGTCGCTAAGGGGCGCGCACCTTGGCTGGATGCTCGCGATCACAGCCGCCGTCTTTGCCATTATCGCATTCTTGCAGCACTTGCGCCTTCCCGCATATGTGCGTCCGCAGATCGATGCCATCCTTCGTGATCCGACCGCGACCGTGGAGGTAAGACAGGTCTTTCATGCGCTATAAGATCGCGGGCGGTATTGAGATAAGATCGGAGAATGCCGCCAAACCGGAATCCCAGCCGTCGAAATTTCTCTTGGAACTGTTGCACGAATTGCCTCACGTCAGCTCGACATTCGACTTTGGTTGCGGAAAGCTTCGGTACCAGCGCGCGATCATGGAAACTACCAACACATTGGCCGCCATCGACTCCGAAATACAAGTATCACGAACGCAGGTCCTACGCGGCGAGGAGACTTCGATCCGCAACCTTTACAAGCGGTCGAACCGTGTGCAGGTCTACAACGAAGTGGAGTTTCAAAAATTGAACATCCACTTCGATCGCGGATTCTGCATCAACGTATTGTCCGTGATCCCGTCCTATGCGCGCAGGAGGCATGTGCTAGACACGATCCAACGGAAACTGCGAAGCGGCGGTGAATGCTTGTTTGTGGTTCAATATCGCAACTCAGACTTCACGCGGATGCGGAAGATGAAGAACGCCAAGCCATTCCTTGATGGGTTCGTTGTTAATTCGCTCCGTGGCCATTCCTTCTACGGGATGATTACGCCAAACCGGCTGAGAACGTCTCTGAAACGCGCGGGATTTAACATCCGCGAAATTGATCTGAACGAAGGCAGTGTTTATTGCTGGGCTGCGGTCCGGTAAACATTTATTTTGACACAGGACTGATTTCACGCAAATCAGGATGCTCCAACTCGCGGAGATCGTCGAAGAACATCCGGGGATTCCAGCCCTTTTTCAATCCATCGAGCATGAACTCATCTAGGAGATCGAGGCCGAGATCGATCGCGGGTTCCACCACCTTCCCCATGATGCCCCCCTCTGCTGCACCCGTCACCGATCCTTCGAGCGTCGCACCGACCGCCGCGCCGATGGTAGTCATCACGATAGACTTAGTAAGTTTACCTACCTTCGTATCGAGTGGCCCCTTCGCATTTGTGATCGCATCGAGGTATTCTCGCGTAATCTCGCCATCTCCCGCAGTAGCGGAAGAAAGCCATTCTCGGAATAGCATCGAACGCCGTCGCGCGCGCAGCTTCGGTAGCTGATGCATCCCCTTTTCTAGTGTCGGATAAAGTGCTTTCAGATCGGGGAAATTTTCAAATCTAGCGAGTTCATCAAACCCTGATGTTACTTTCGTGCCGGAAGCAATGCGCTGTATCGAGTTCGCGAAAAATGAAAAGTAGGGAAACTCCGATAGTGATGTCATACCCTGGGAAATCAAATACCGATACTCCAGCAATTCCGTAGCGCACTTTCCCAGCAGTTGCCGTTCCTGCAGCGTGAGCTCCATCAATGACTTTCGCTCGGGCGCGAAGCCGAGCGCGCGAAGCTTGCCGGAGTTGTATGCCGAATTAGTGATATCTACGGTCTGCTTCGCGAGATCAGGAGGTGGCAGCGTGTAGAGTGGTGCGACCTTGCGCTTGAGAAGTTTTCGAACGTGCTTCGTCGGCTTGTCGGTGAGGCGATTGAGGCCAAGATCGATGGACATTTCAAGATCGGTGTGTGCGGAATCGGTTGCGTTTCCGGCGGCAAGCGCGTTGACGCCCCTTATGTCCTGAACGAAGTGTAAGATCATCGGTGTCCAGAGTACGAACTTCATTGCCCCCTGTTCGATGAGTTCTTCTAGCCGTTTCAAGCCTAAAATACGGAGAAGAAAGACGAGTGGTAAATTATCGCCATTGACCTTGATCGACATGGTGTCGAACAACAGAAAGTGCTCAAACAGGGACGCTTCCAAATCACGTCCACGCGCCGGGAACTGCTGCACGTCCGCCGCGGTAAGGGGTGTCGGCCCGACAATGAAGTACTTCGTGCAGAAGTCGTGCAGCGCGGGATAGAAGACATTTTGCGATTTGAGCGTGTCTGCCACGGGCCTTTCCAAAGGTCGCCGAACCGAGTGGTGCTATCATAAATTGTAGCCTACCGGACGGCTTCGTCAGAGGCAGGTAGTTCGACGGGACCGCACGCCGCATAGGTGAGCGCGGTATGGTGGTTGATCCATGTCTGGGCGTTGGACATGGATCGTGCCTCCAGATCGAACAGCGTTAAATCGTGATTCAGACCCTCGCGCCCTGACCCAATGATGGACTATCGAACTGGAAAGCGGCTTAGCAAGAAGGTCAGCAAAAGTGTCAGACTCGAAACACGAAGCCTAGGATTTCTGCGGAATCTCGAACCGTGAACGGACCGCGAAAAGTCTGACGCGCCGATGGAGAATCAAAGGTTTGGCGATAACCTACCGTTAGACGATCCCCCAAAGGCCGGGCGGCCCGTTTAACGCAAGCGGCCCACCCCTTCAAGACTGGCGCGAAGCCCCCCATCCGGGTTCTATACGGGAAACGAATCAATAATGGGGCGGCTCTTCGCAAATGAAATCCAATCACCCCAAGAAAAGGCGGAAGGAGCGTGCGCGCGGGCCCAAATCGCCGCGCCCCGATGGGCCAGTATTCGCGGCCATCGACTTGGGGACCAACAATTGCCGCCTCCTGATCGCGCGGCCGGCCTCGGGCGGGGGCTTTCGGGTCATCGATTCCTTCTCGCGCATCGTGCGCCTGGGCGAGGGGCTGGCCGAGACGGGACGGCTCGGCCCCGCCGGCATCGAGCGCACGGTGGCCGCGCTTGCGATCTGCGCCGGGCGGCTCGCCGCAAACCGCGTCACGCATCTGCGCGCCATCGCGACGGAGGCCTGCCGCAGGGCCGCCAATGCGGGCGAGCTCGTGGCGCGCGTGCGCGCGGAAACGGGCCTTGCGCTCGACATCGTGACGTCCGAGGAGGAGGCGCGGCTGGCGGCGCTGGGTTGCGAGCCGCTGATCGGGCGGCGCTATGAGGGCGCGCTCGTGTTCGATATCGGCGGCGGCTCGACGGAGCTGATCTGGATGCGCAAAGGGGCGGGGCGCGCGCAATCGCCACCCTCGGTCTCGCTGGATGCGGGCGTGGTGACGCTGGCCGAAACGCTGGGCGCCGATCGCCCGCTCGAGGATTATCTCGAGGCGATCGCGCCGATGTTTTCGGGCGCGAAGAAGCGTCTGGAGACCGCGGCGCAGATCGACGTGGGCGCCGTTCATCTTCTGGGCACGTCGGGCACGGTCACGACGCTGGCCGGCATCGCGCTCGGCCTTCCCCATTATATCCGCGCGCGCGTGGACGGGAGCTGGCACGAATGCGCCGATATCCTCGCCATCGTCGCGCGCCTCTTCGCGATGGATCGCGAGGCCCGTGCGGGCCTTGCTTGCGTGGGCGCCGAGCGCGCCGATCTCGTTCTGCCGGGCTGCGCCATCTTCGCCGCCATTCATGCCCAATGGCCCTGCGCCGAATTGCGCGTTGCCGACAGGGGCCTGCGCGACGGCATGCTGCGCGAGCAGATGGCGGAGGCCGGGATTTGACGGCGCGCAAATCTTCGGGGCGCGGGGCGAAATCCGTGCGCGTGAAAAGCGCGAAGGGGCGCAGCGCCTCCTCCACGCGCTGGCTCGAGCGCCAGCTCAACGATCCCTATGTGCGCGCCGCCAAGTCGAAGGGCTATAGGAGCCGCGCCGCCTTCAAGCTGATCGAGCTCGACGGCAAATTCCATTTTCTGAAGAAAGGCGCGCGCGTGCTCGATCTGGGTGCGGCGCCCGGCGGCTGGAGCCAGGTGGCGGCGGCGCGCGGATGCAGGATCGTCGCCACCGACATTCTCGAGATGGAGCCGGTTGCGGGCGTCGAGTTCGTCCGCGCCGATTTCCTCGACGCGCAAACGCCGGCGCGGCTGAAAGCGGTGCTCGGCGGGCCGGCCGATGTCGTGCTCTCCGACATGGCCGCGCCCACGACCGGCCACCGCGCCACCGACCATATCCGCACCATGGCGCTGCTCGAAGCCGCACTCGATATTACGAGCGAGGTCCTGAAGCCGGGCGGCGCCTTCGTGGGCAAGGTGTTCCAGGGCGGCGCCACGGGCGATCTTCTTGCGCGCATCAAGCGGCAATTCGCGAGCGTCAAACATGTCAAGCCGCCAGCATCCCGCGCGGAATCGGTGGAGCTTTATCTGGTGGCGATGGGGTTCAAGGGCGGCGAATAGCTATACGCGTTCGGCTTTTTTGGCCCGCGCGCCGAGCTGCGCAAGGCGTTCGGCCACCGCTTCCGTTCCGGCCAGATGCGGCGCGATCAGCGATTCATTCTTGCGCCATTTCTGCGGATCGGGTGGGGTCAGCGTGTAGCGCGACGGCTTGAGCGGGCGCGCGGCGACGGCGCGCATCGCGTCGCTGTAAACCACGCCGGCAAAGGCGCAGAGCCGCTCCAGTTCGCGCCCCGGATCGGCGAGGAATTCTTCGTAAGACACCGCGCACCAATCGTTCGGGGCAAGTGCCGCCAGATCGTCGAGGATCGCGGCGTTGGTGTCGCGCCATTGGCGCATGGCGATTTCGCCCGGATCGCGGCCGATCAATTCGCGCCAGCCGGGAATGAGCAGCAGCGACCAGGGCGGCCCGCTCCAACCCGGCAGATCGCGATAGGTGACGAAGCGGCCCGAGCGCCACGCCTCGATGATCGCGCTCATATTCGCGCGCGGCTCGCGATGGAGGAAGATGAACTTCGCATCCGGAAAGATCGCCTTGAAGAAGGGAATGCGCAGCGCGTTCTTCGGCGTCTTCTCGAGGAAGCGCACCGATGTCGGCGCGGGCTCGAGATCGGTGAAAAGCTCGCCCTTCGCATTGCGCAGGCTCACGAGATAATTGGCGAGCAATTGCTGGGCGGTCTCCGCGTCCACATCGTCTTTCGTCAGGCGGTTGGAGGAAAAATCGCGCGCGCGCATTTTCAGCGCGTCGATGCGCTCGACATGCTGATGGCCTTCGCCGCCCAGCGTCCAGAACGCTTCGTTGGCCCCGAGCGATTCGAAGAGCAGCGTGCTGCCCGAGCGCGGCGCCGCCATGATGAAGACGGGTTTTTCGAAGCGCGGAACCGCGCGGCCTGCCGGCCCTCCGACGCGGAATTGCGCGGTGGGCTTGATCATGGCGCCGAAGGTCGCGGTCAGGACGGTCTGAAGCGGCCGCCCGTTGCTCGCCAGCATCAGATTGCGCGAAACCGAGGCGCCCGCATTCTTCGCCCAGCCGGCCAGTGCGGCCATTCCCTGCAAGCCCTTCGCGGTCGGTCCGTAAAGATGCCAGACCGTGCGCCATTCCTTGCGCATCGATTCGGTCAGCGCCCGCACATGCGCCATCTCGGCCGCGTCGTTGCCGGGATAGGCGGCCATGTCGGCCATCAATTGCGTGAGTTCGAGATCGAGCTCGGCCGGCGTCATGGCGGGCTCGCCCGCATAGGTCTCGAAGATCAGTTTCGGCTGCGCCCCCGGCCGGAAGGGAATGAGACGCGGCGGCGGCTCTTGCCCCAAAGGTTTCGCGAGCTCCCAGAAATCGGTCGAGCCGAAGGTGTCGAAGGTCAGATGCACGCGCCTGACGGGCGTCTCGTTCACCACCTGATGCATGCGCCAATTGTCGAAGGTCCAGGCTTCGCCCTCGGCCATGTGCACGCTCTCGCTTTCGCAGTGAAAGCGGATCGCGGGATCGGTGACGATGGGGATGTGCACGCGGCTATGCGTGCGCCAGTAATATTGCACGTCGAAATGTTCGGGCACGCCGAAGCCGGGCTCGAGCCGCATGAAGCGCGCGCGGCCGAGCAGCGTGCGGAATTCGCCGAGGATCTGCTGGATATAAGGAGAGGACTTCAGATAATCGGTCGGCATCATCGGCGCTTCGAAGCCGTTGTCGTCGATATCGCCATTGGTGGAGATCAGCGGCAGCGCCGAATTGCCGGAAAAATCCTGCGGATGATGGCGCCACGCCTCTTCGGGAATGGCGAAAAGCTCGGCCTTCAGCCGGGCGACATCGAAGCGGAAGGGGAATTTGTAGAATCGGTGCGGCAGATGCATGGGCGGCCCCGGATAACGCCTGCGATTCTAAAGCAATTCCGGCGGGCGGAAAGGCCCGGCGCGGCGGGTCCGGAATGCCCGGAATCCGTGGTAAATCCGCTCCACTTGCGCGAACGCAGGGACACTGTTATTGCCTCCGGGCTCCAAGACGGAGCGCCGCCCATGACCATCCGCGAGGCCCTGACCTTCGACGATGTGCTCCTGGTGCCTGCGGCGTCCGAGGTGCTTCCCGGCCAGGTCGATACCAGAACAAGGCTCACGAAAACCGTCGAGCTCGGCATTCCGCTCATCTCCGCCGCCATGGATACGGTGACGGAAGCGGGGCTCGCCATTGCCATGGCGCAGGCCGGCGGCATGGGCGTGATCCACCGCAATCTTTCCATCGCCGAGCAGGCCGAGCAGGTCCGGCGCGTGAAGAAATTCGAAAGCGGCATGGTGGTCAATCCGGTCACGATCAATCCGGACGCGACCCTCGCCGACGCGCTGGCGCTGATGGAGCGCTACCGCATCTCCGGCATTCCGGTGGTGGAAGATGCGCGCGGCGGCAACGCCGGCAAGCTCGTCGGCATCCTCACCAATCGCGATGTGCGTTTCGCCACCGACACGCGCCAGCCCGTGCGCGAATTGATGACCAAGAAGCTCGTCACCGTGCGCGAGGGCGTGGGCGCGGAGGAAGCCAAGAAGCTGCTGCACCAGCACCGCATCGAAAAGATTCTCGTGGTGGACGATCAATATCGCTGCGTCGGGCTCATCACGGTGAAGGATATCGAGAAGGCGCAGAAATATCCCAACGCCTGCAAGGACGAACGCGGGCGTCTGCGCGTGGCGGCGGCGACGAATGTGGGCGCCGACGGCGTCAAGCGCGCACTCGCCCTGATCGATGCCGAATGCGACGTGGTGGTGGTCGACACCGCGCACGGCCATTCCAAAGGCGTGCTCGAAACCGTTTCGCGCATCAAGAAGGAGAGCAATTACACGCAGGTGCTCGCCGGAAACATCGCGACCGCCGAAGGCGCGAAAGCGCTGATCGATGCGGGCGCCGACGCGATCAAGGTCGGCATCGGGCCGGGCTCGATCTGCACCACGCGCGTGGTGGCGGGCGTGGGCGTGCCGCAACTGACCGCGATCATGGATGCGGTGTCGGCGGCGCAGAAATCGGGCATTCCCGTCGTGGCGGACGGCGGCATCAAATATTCCGGCGATCTCGCCAAGGCCATTGCGGCGGGCGCCGATGTCGCGATGGTGGGTTCGCTGCTCGCGGGCACCGAAGAAAGTCCCGGCGAAGTGTTCCTCTATCAGGGCCGTTCCTACAAAGGCTATCGCGGCATGGGCTCGCTGGGTGCGATGGCGCGCGGGTCCGCCGACCGCTACTTCCAGGCCGAAGTGAAGGACGCGCTGAAACTCGTGCCCGAAGGCGTGGAAGGACAGGTGCCTTACAAAGGCCCGGTTGCGACCGTGGTGCATCAGATCATCGGCGGGCTTCGCGCGGCGATGGGCTATACCGGCTGCAAGACCATCGAGGATTTCCACAGAGGCGCGAAATTCGTGCGCATCACGGGCGCGGGGCTTCGCGAAAGCCATGTCCACGATGTGCTCGTCACCCGCGAAAGCCCGAACTATCCGGGCGGACAATAAAACCTGTCATCCCGGCCAAGCGTTGCGCAAGCAACGCGCAGAGCCGGGACCCATTGCGGAATTGTCCCTATGGGTCCCGGATCTCGCTTCGCTCGTCCGGGATGACAAGCAGGTTTAATCAATGAAACCTTCGGCCCGCATTCAGGCCGTCATTGAAATCCTCGAAGGCCTGAGCCGAACCGATCAGCCCGTCGACCGCTATTTGCGCGATTGGGCGCGGGGCCATCGCTATGCGGGATCGAAGGATCGCGCGTCCATCGGCGAGCGGATTTTCGCAATCATGCGCCGTCGCGCGTCTTTTGCCTGGCGCATGCAGAGCCAAGGTCCGCGTGCGCTCGCCATCGCGTCATTATTGAATGAAGGCTTCGACGAAGCGGCACTCGAAGAAATTTTCAGCGGCGAGAAATACGCGCCGCCCAAGCTGCGCGAAGAGGAGCGCGCCTTCATCCTCGTCCCGCCGAAGGAACCTCCGCCGCTGCATGTGCAGGGCGAATTCCCCGAATTCCTGCAAGGCGAACTTGCCGAACGCTTCGGCGAAAATCTCCTGCCGGAAATGGCCGCGTTCCTGGAACGCGCGCCCGTCGATCTGCGCGTCAACAGTCTGAAAGCCACCACCGACGAAATTCTCAAACAGCTTCGCGACGAAGGTTATGACGCGAGCGCCACGCCCTGGTCGCCGGCCGGCATCCGCATCCCGCCAGGCGAAGGCTCGGCGGCCTTAAGCAAATCCTCGGCCTTCGAAAACGGTCTCTTCGAATTCCAGGACGAAGCCTCCCAGATCGTGTCGCAGCTCTGCGGCGCGAGGCCGGGATCGCGCGTGCTCGATCTGGCGGCGGGCGCCGGCGGCAAATCGCTGGCGCTGGCGGCGGCCATGAATAATGAAGGCGAGATCGTTGCCCGCGACATCCGCGCCGATGCGCTGGAACGGCTCAAAGAACGCGCCGCCCGGGCGGGCGTCACCATCATCCGGGACGACGCGGAAGGCCGCTTCGATCTCGTGCTCGTCGATGCGCCCTGCAGCGGCTCGGGCACCTGGCGCCGCCAGCCGGAGCTGAAATGGCGGCTCACCCCGGCCAGACTGGCCGAATTCACCCGGCTCCAGGACCGGCTCCTGGCCGAGGGGGCCGGGCATCTCAAGCCGGGCGGCCGGCTCGTCTATGTCACCTGTTCCGTCCTGCCCGTCGAAAACGAACGCCGGATCGCCCGTTTTCTGGAGCAAAACCCCCGGTTTTCGATCCTCTCCGCCGCCCGGCTCCGGCGCGACATTTGGGACGCGCCCGAGCCCCCCGGCATGGGTGAATTCTTCCGCGCATCCCCCTATCTTACGGGCACCGACGGCTTCTTCGCGGCCGCGCTTTCGAGCCAGGAATGATTTCATGACCAGATCCGTGCGCGTTCTAATCACCGGAGCCGCTTTCGCCTTCACCGCCTTTCCCGCCTTCGCCCATCCCGATCCCACGCTGATCGCGCGTTCGCGCGCAGCCGAGGACAAGGGCCAGATCGCGGAGGCGCTGCTGCTGATCCAGTCGGCGATCGTGGCCCATCCCGCCGATCCTCAGAATTACATCGCGCTCGGCGATCTCTACAGCCGCACTGGCCATCCCTATGCCGCGATCAAATATTACGACGACGCGCTCTTCATAGATCCGGCCGACAAGACCGCGCTCAAGGGCATGGCGCTCGCCGATCTCGCGGTGGGAAACAGCGCGGGCGCGAGCAAGAACCTCGATCTTCTCGAGCGCACCTGCGGGCCGCATTGCCCCGAAACGCTGGCCGTGCGCGCGGCACTCGCCAAGTCCGGCAAGCCCGAGGCTGACGCCGCCGTCGGCGCGCTGGACAAGCCTTAAGCCCCATCCTATAGGCGGACATGGCGGCGCCGGTTCTCGTCATCGATTTCGGATCGCAAGTCACCCAGCTTATCGCGCGGCGCGTGCGCGAGGGCGGCGTCTATTGCGAGATCGTGCCTTACAACAAGGCCGGAGAGGCGCTGGCCGCGTTCAAACCCAAAGCGGTGATTCTCTCCGGCGGTCCGGCGAGCGTGCTCGATGCGGCAACGCCGCGCGCGCCTGAAAGCGTGTTCGGGCTCGGCGTGCCGGTGCTCGGCATCTGCTACGGACAGCAGACGATGGTGGCCCAGCTCGGCGGGCGCGTCGAAGGCGCGGCGGGGCGCGAATTCGGCCGCGCCCAGATCGAAGTCACGGGCCAGAGCCCGCTCTTCGAAAATGTCTGGGCGCTGGGCGCGAAAGACGATGTGTGGATGAGCCATGGCGACCGCGTGGTGGCGCTGCCGGCGGGATTTCATGTCGTGGCGAAAAGCGAATCCGCGCCGTTCGCGGTGATCGCCGACGAGCGCCGCAAATTCTACGGCACGATGTTCCATCCCGAAGTGGTGCACACGCCGAAGGGCGCGGCGCTGCTCACCAATTTCGTGCAGAACATCGCCGGCATCAAGCCCGGCTGGAACATGAAAGCCTTCCGTGCCGAAGCCATCGCGCGCATCCGCGCGCAGGTCGGCAAATCGCGCGTGATCTGCGGCTTGTCCGGCGGCGTCGATTCGAGCGTCGCCGCGGTTCTCATTCACGAAGCCATCGGCGATCAGCTCACCTGCATCTTCGTCGATACGGGGCTGATGCGCGCGGGCGAGGCGGAGGAAGTCGTTTCGCTCTTCCGCAATCACTACAACATCCCGCTGGTGCATGCGGAAGCCGAGGAATTGTTTCTGTCGCGTCTGGCGGGCGTGGACGATCCGGAAAAGAAGCGCAAGATCATCGGCTCCAGCTTCATCGATATTTTCGAGCGCGAAGCGGGAAGGATCGGCGGCGCGGAATTCCTCGCGCAAGGAACGCTCTATCCCGACGTGATCGAAAGCGTGTCGTTCGCGGGCGGGCCGTCCGTCACCATCAAATCGCATCACAATGTCGGCGGCCTGCCCGAGCGCATGAACATGAAGCTGGTTGAACCCTTGCGCGAACTCTTCAAGGATGAAGTCCGCGCGCTCGGCCGCGAGCTTGGCCTGCCGCCCGCTTTCGTGGGCCGCCATCCGTTTCCCGGCCCCGGCCTTGCCATCCGCGTGCCCGGCGCGATCACGAAAGACAAGCTCGATATCTTGCGCGAAGCCGATGCCATCTATCTCGACGAGATCCGCAAGGCCGGCCTTTACGATGAAATCTGGCAGGCCTTCGCCGTGCTCTTGCCGGTGAAAACCGTCGGCGTGATGGGCGACGCGCGCACCTACGATCACGTCTGCGCACTGCGCGCCGTCACCTCCACCGACGGCATGACGGCGGATTCTTATCCTTTCTCGCATTCCTTCTTGAGCCGCGTGGCGACGCGCATCATCAACGAAGTGAAGGGCATCAACCGGGTGGTCTATGACGTGACGAGCAAACCGCCGGGGACGATCGAGTGGGAGTGAGGAGCGGCGGCAAACCGCGATGCGGTTTGCCGAGAATTTGATCCGGTGGATCAAATTCAGCGACGAACGCGCCGAGCTTGGGCGAGGCGCAATGCCCGGTTACTTGCCCGCAAACGGATTAAACGTCCTCACCCCCAACACCGCAAAATCCTTCACATTGCGCGTGACGACCACAAGCCCATGCACTTCCGCCGTAGCCGCGATCATGGCATCTTCGTTGAGTGCGCTTGACCGGCCATGCATCAGCTTCGCCCAAACGCGAAAGCACCGCCCGTCCATCGGCAGCACATTGTATGATGCGGTGCGCTGTTCGAGCCACGCCTCAAGTTCGGCCGCGCGGCTTGCGTCCCGTTCGCGTGTGGCCTCGATGCCTCGTTGCAATTCGCCGATGGTCACGGCCGACAAATGCAAATCTCGATCGTCGACGCCTTGCAGCCACGCCACCACCGCGCCGTGCGGCCGTGCGCGCCGAAGCTCGGAGATCACGTTGGTGTCGAGCAGATACACGTCAGTCGAGCTTGGGCGGCGGTCTCAGCCGTGACGCCCCGCGCTTCGGCACCGGGATGTCGCCGCGTGGCGTGGGCGCGAGCAGCCATTCCTTCAAGGTTGGCCGGGCGCTTTCCTGCAGCCGCCGCCATTCCGCGGCCGGCACCAGCACGACGGTTTCCGCGCCGCGCTTGGTTACCATCTGCGGGCCTTCACTCACGCAGCGGTCCAGCAATTCGCTGAACCGCGCCTTCGCATCCTGAACGGGCCATGCCTTCATGGGCGCACTCCTGACTAGTTATATATCTAGTCATTTCGCTCTGCGCGATCAAGCGGCGGGGACCGCGCCGGCCTCGTCTTCATGGGGAGCCGCGCCGCGGCTCGGTTGGCCAAGCCCTGCGCGGTCAGGCGCTTACAGGGAAGGCGGCCCCTGTCTCTGCAAATTATTAACGAAACCGCTTGGCCGACCCCCCGTTCCTTGATTACGCTTTCTCCACCTTCGGCGGGGCTGGCGCGATCTGGGGGTAGGACGATGCTCAAGACCATTCTTCGCTCGCTCATCGGCACAGGCACATTGACGGTTATTCGCGCGGACGGTTCGCGCTTCAGCGCGGGAACCGGGGCTCCGCAGGTCGTATTTCGGCTTCACGACCGGCGCGCCGAATGGGAACTGGCGCTCCATCCCGATCTCAAGCTCGGCGAACTCTATATGGACGGACGCCTCACCATGGCGGAGGGCGACATCTACGATCTGCTGCACCTTGCCATGAGCAACACGGCGGGCCGCAACACGAAGGGACCGCTGCGGCTTGCGCGCGCGATGCGCCGGCTGTTCCGCCGCGTCTCCCAATATAATCCCGCGCCGAAATCGAAGGATCACGTCGCCCATCATTACGATCTCTCGGGCAAGCTCTATGAGATGTTCCTCGATCGCGACCGCCAATATTCCTGCGCCTATTTCTCGGTGCCCGGCGAAACGCTGGAGGAAGCGCAGATCGGAAAGAAGCGCCATATCGCCGCCAAGCTCCATCTGAACAAGCCCGGATTGAACGTGCTCGATATCGGCTGCGGCTGGGGCGGGCTCGCGCTCGATCTGGCGCGCGACGGCGGCGCGAACGTGCTGGGTGTCACGCTCTCCGAAGAACAGCTCGGCGTGGCGCGCGAGCGCAGCGAAAGGGCGCAAGCTTCCGAGCGCTGCAAATTCGAGCTCGTCGATTACCGCGCGCTCGACGGCACGTTCGACCGCATCGTCTCGGTGGGCATGTTCGAGCATGTGGGTGTGGCCTATTACCCCGCTTTCTTCAACAAAATCGCGGATTTGCTGGCCGATGACGGCGTCGGCCTCATCCACACGATCGGGCGCACCGATGGCGGCGGCGCCACCAATTCCTGGATCGCGAAATACATCTTCCCCGGCGGCTATACGCCCGCGCTCAGCGAGATGCTGCCGGCCATCGAGCGCGCCGGATTGATGGTGACCGATGTGGAAATCCTGCGCCTGCATTATGCCGAAACGCTGAAGGAATGGCGCAAGCGTTTCAAGGCGCGCTGGGCGGATGCCGCGGCGCTTTACGACGAACGCTTCTGCCGCATGTGGGAATTCTATCTCGCGGGCTCCGAAGCCACCTTCCGCGCCGACGGACTCGTGGTGTTCCAGGTGCAGATCGCAAAGCGGCTGGACGCGCTTCCCATCACCCGCGACTACATGGTGGACAACGAACGCACCATGCGCTTTGCCGGAACGGCGGAGATGCCGAGGCCCCGGCGGGTGGCGTAATCTTCTGTCGAAGTCAATCCTTTCGAAAAAATCCTGTGCGCGGCACGGCTTCGCGCTAAGCTGTTGATCGATTCGGGAACCGGCAAATCCACGCTTGCGGCAGCGCTCACGCGCCGCTTGATTCGCCGTCCGCCGATGGCGCCCGACAAAAAGAGCAGCACATGGAACAAGAGGCCTATCGCCACGTCCCCTACGATATCGAGGTCGAGCAGGCGCTGCTCGGCGCGATCCTGGTCGACAACCAGGCCATCGAGCGCGTGTCGCAAACCCTGCGGCCGGAGCATTTCTACGATCCGCTGCATCAGCGGCTTTACGAGGTGATGCTGGCGCTGTTCGAAAAGGGCGGCATGGTCATCACCCCGCTCACGCTGCATGCGGCGATGAAGGCCGATCCGGGCCTCATCGAAGTGGGCGGCCATGCTTATCTGGCGGGGCTGGCGCAAGCCGCGCCCGCCATGCCGAATGTGCGCGATTACGCGCGCATCCTGCACGATCTCGGCGTGCGCCGCGGCCTCATCCATATCGGCGAGGACATCGTCAATACGGCCTATGAAGCCCCGCACGAGAAGCCGCCCCAGGCCCAGATCGAGGAAGCCGAAAAGGCGCTTTATCGCATCAGCGAAAGCTCGCGTTACGGCGAAGGGCCGATCGATTTCGCGGAAAGCCTGCGCCGCGCGGTGGAGAGCGCCGAACGCGCGCAGGCCCGCGGCGGGCGCATTTCCGGCGTCGCCACCGGTTTCACCGAGATGGATACGCTTCTGGGCGGGTTGCAGCCGTCCGATCTTCTGATCCTTGCGGGCCGGCCCGGCATGGGCAAATCCTCGCTCGCCACCAACATCGCGTTTCATGCCGCGCGCGCCTGGGTGCAGGACATGGAGGACGGCGCGGAGGTTCCGCGCGGCGCGCCGGTGCTGTTGTTCAGCCTCGAAATGGCCGCGCAGCAATTGTCGGCGCGTATTTTGTCCGAGCAGACCGAAATCGAGATGTGGAAGATCAGGAACGGCAAATTCTCCGAAAGCGAGTGGGAGAAATTCGTCCTCACCATGCAGGATCTTTCCACGCTGCCGCTCTATATCGACGACACGGGCGGCATCTCCATCGCCCAGATCGCCGCGCGCGCGCGCCGCCTCAAGCGCGAGAAGAACATCGGCCTCGTCATCATCGACTATCTGCAATTGATCGAGCCGTCGCGGCGCGGCGAGAACCGCGTGCAGGAAATCACCGAAGTGACGAAGGGGCTGAAGGCGCTCGCCAAGGAGCTCGACGTGCCGGTGATGGCGCTCTCGCAATTGTCGCGCGGCGTCGATGCGCGCGACGACAAGCGGCCCGTGCTCTCCGATCTTCGCGAGAGCGGCTCCATCGAGCAGGACGCCGACGTTGTGATGTTCATCTACCGCGAGGAATATTACCTGAAATCGCGCGAGCCCGAGCCCGGCACCCCCGAACACGGCAAATGGCTCGAGAAGATGGAACGCGTCCACCGCCGCGCCGAGGTGCTGGTCGAAAAACACCGCCACGGCGCCACCAACCGCATCGAGCTCTTCTTCGACGACCGCTTCACGCGGTTCTCGAATTTGGCGGAGTGAGGACAGCTAGAATCGTCCCGGTATCCGTCATTGACGTATATACGTCATTGACGTATAGTCGGTCATGATCTTCGAATGGGATCCGGCCAAGAGCGCCAAGAACGCGCGCGAACGTGGCCTGCCGTTCGATGTCGCCATGGCGATATTCGACTCTCCGACGCTGGAAGCGCCGGACGAGCGTTACGAATATGGCGAACGCAGGATCAAGGCGCTCGGCATGGTGCGCGACGTGGTTCTGGTCTGCGTATACAACGACAGGGGGCCGGCGCGCAGGATCATTTCGCTGCGCCAGGCCAACAGAAAGGAACGAGATGCCTATCGTGCGGCGTTCAAGAGCTGATCTCGATCTGTCCAAGGTCGACTGGTCGAGATTGGTGCGCATGTCCGATCGCGAGATCGCGGCGCAGATCGCCGCCGATGCCGATACGGCGCCCATATTCACCAAGGCCGAACTCGCGCGCGCCGACCGTGTTGTGCCGCCTGCCACGCCGCGCGGCATTCGGGCCATCCGTCGGCGGCTTGGGCTCAGCCAGAAACAGTTCGCGGTCCGTTACGGATTTTCCGTCGAAACAATTCGCAATTACGAGCAGGGCCATCGCCAGCCGACCGGTCCCGCCCGCGTACTTCTGCAGGTGATTGCCCGCGAGCCCGATGCCGTGACGCGTGCGCTTGTGCGGAAATAGCTCCGCCATTGTCTTGCCGCACACCCATGGGCATTGTCCGCCCATGAGCGAATTCGAACCGGCGCGGCTGACGGTGCGCCTTGGCGCGCTGGCCGCCAACTACCGCGAATGCGCCGCCCGCGCGGGCAAGGCGGAGGTGGCGGGCGTCGTCAAGGCCGACGGCTATGGCCTCGGCATGGAAAAGATCGCCCATGCGCTGGCGCGCGAAGGCTGCGGCGCGTTCTTCGTGGCGCGGATCGCGGAAGGCATCGGACTTCGCGACATCGTTCCGCGCGCGCGCATTTTCGTGCTCGACGGCGCAGAGGACGGCACCATCCCGGGGCTCATCGCCAACAATCTGACGCCGGTGCTGAATTCGCTGGCCGAGATCGCGGCGTGGGCAAAGGCCGCGCCCGGCCTCGATGCCGCCATCCATGTCGACACGGGCATGAACCGGCTGGGGCTTCCCGCCGGCGAACTTTCGATCCTCGCCGCCGAGGCGAAAGCGCGGCTCAAGGACGTCCATGTCGTGCTCGTCATGAGCCATCTGGCATGCGCCGACGATCCGGCCTCGCCGATGAACGCGGCCCAGCTTGCGCGCTTCAAAGCGGCGCTCGCGAGCCTTCCGCCGGCACCCGCAAGCCTTTCCTCCTCGGGCGGCGTGCTGCTCGGCAAAGATTATTTGTTCGACATGGTGCGCCCGGGCATCGGGCTCTATGGCGGCAATCCGGGCGTTGAAAAACCAAATCCGTTCAAAGTGGTAGCCGTCCTGACGGGGCGTATCCTGCAGCTCCGCCGCGTTGACAAGGATGAGAGCGTTGGCTACGGAGCCACCTTCCGCACCGCCCGCCCGAGCGCGCTCGCAACCGTTGCGCTAGGTTATGCCGACGGGTTGATGCGCGCGGTGGGAAATCGCGGGGCGGGTGCGATAAAAGGCGTCCGTGCGCCCATTGCGGGCCGCGTTTCGATGGACCTCGTCACGCTCGACGTGACGGATGTGCCGGATGTGAGCGTGGGGGGCGAGGTGGAATTCCTGGGCGATACGATTTCACTCGAAGAACTGGCCGGCGCGTCGGGGACCGTGGCGTATGAGATCCTGACGTCGCTGGGCAAACGCGCGGCGCGCCATTACGAGGGCGGCGCATGAATTTTTTCGCGGCAATCGGCCGGGTCACGCTCGCCTTCTTCGAACAGACCGGCAGGCTCACGCTTTTCATCGGTTCGGCCATCAGCGGCGTGATACGCCCGCCGCTCTATTGGCGGCTGATCGGCCAGCAGATGGCGAGGATCGGCTATTTCTCGCTGCCGGTGGTGGGGCTGACGGCGTTCTTCACCGGCGGTGTGCTGGCGCTGCAGATCTATATCGGCGCCAGCCGCTACGGCGCGGAGGCGTTCGTGCCGGTGGTGGTGCTGGTGGGCATCACGCGCGAATTGGGGCCGGTGATTTCGGGCCTGATGGTGGCGGGGCGCGTGGCGGCGGCCATCGCCGCCGAGATCGGCACCATGCGCGTGACCGAACAGATCGACGCGCTGACCACGCTTTCCACCAATCCGATCAAATATCTCGTGGTGCCGCGGCTTCTCGCCGCCATCATCACCATGCCGATTCTGGTCGGCATTGCCGATGCCATCGGCGTCTTGGGCGGTTATGTGGCCTCGACGCAGAGCCTCGGCTTCAACGGCGCGATTTATCTCTCCAACACCGTCGATGCGCTGGCCTGGAACGATATCAATTCCGGCCTCATCAAGGCGGCGGTGTTCGGCTTCATCATCGCGATGCTCGGCTGTTACAACGGCTTCAATTCCAAGGGCGGCGCGCAAGGCGTGGGCGAGGCGACGACGAGCGCGGTCGTGTCGTCCTCCATCCTGATCCTCGCGGCCAACTACATCCTCACCAACATCCTGTTCTCGGACTGAGGCGATGGCCAAGCAGCAGAGCACGGCAAAAGTCGAGCTGCGCGGCGTCAAGAAGCGCTTCGGAAGCAAGGTCGTGCTCGACGGCATCGATCTGAAGCTCAATGCCGGCCAGTCGCTGGTGGTGATCGGCGGCTCGGGCACCGGCAAATCGGTGATGATCAAATCCGTGCTCGGCATCCTGCGCCCCGAAGCCGGACAGATCTTCGTCAACGGCCAGGAAGTCACGCGGTTGCGCGGCCGCGCGCGCGACGCCTATTTGCGCAGTTTCGGCATGCTGTTCCAGGGCGCCGCACTTTTCGATTCTCTGCCGGTCTGGGAGAACGTCGCCTTCGGCCTCATCCAGGGCCGCGGCATGGGCCGCCGCAAGGCGCGCGACATCGCCATCGAGAAGATGGCGCAGGTGGGGCTCGGCGCCGATGTCGGCGCGCTGTGGCCGGCGGAATTGTCGGGCGGCATGCAGAAGCGCGTGGGCCTGGCGCGCGCCATCGCCGCCGATCCCGAGATCATCTTCTTCGACGAGCCCACCACCGGCCTCGATCCCATCATGGCCGACGTCATCAACGATCTCATCATCTCGACGGTGCGCAATCTCGGCGTCACCACGCTCTCGATCACCCACGACATGGTGAGCGCGCGCAAGATCGCCGACCGCATCGCCATGATCTACAAGGGCCAGATCATCTGGGAAGGCCCGACGAGCGAGATCGACCATTCGGGCAATCCTTACGTCGATCAGTTCATCCACGGCCGCGCCGAAGGCCCGATCAAGATGGAAGTCAGGAAGTAAATTCCGCCCTCCCCTTGAGGGAGGGCCGAAATTTGCACTTCGCAAATTTCGGGGAGGAGTGAAAGCCACCGGCATCCGAGCATGACCCCTCCCCGAAAAATTCTTCGCTGCGTTCGAATTTTTCGACCCTCCCTCAAGGGGAGGGTGGGTTGTTAGCCGTTCGGACTCTTCTGCTGGCTTTGGTCTCGTGGCTCGCAGCGATGGTTCTCGGATTTGTGCTGATTGGTCAGCTTTTGAACAAGCGCTGGCGTCAGGCTGCGATATGCGCGGCCGGAATTTTGGCGATGGCTTTTGTGGGTGCGAAATCGGTGGAATTCGGAATTCGCAACGGTCATTGGAACGAAATTATCCACCAACATTGCGTTCGTGATTCCGGTCCGAACGCAGCGAAATGCCCTTGACGCCCGTGCTATAAGCGACTCATGGCCAAATCCTCCACCTTCGCCTGTCAGAATTGCGGCGCGGTCACCGCCAAATGGGCCGGCAAATGCGAATCCTGCGGCGCGTGGAATTCGATCGTTGAAGAAGGTGCTGCCCCGCCCATCGGCGGCGGCGCAACGAAGCGCGCGAAGGGAAGGCGCGTCGCGCTCGAAGATCTGAAGACCGAAGAAGAGATGCCGCCGCGGCGCGTCACCGGCATCGCGGAATTCGATCGCGTTTCGGGCGGCGGGCTCGTGCCCGGCTCGGCGTTGCTGGTGGGCGGCGATCCGGGCGTGGGCAAATCCACGCTCATCCTTCAGGCGCTCGCGGCTTATGCCAAAGCGGGCGCCAAGAACAAAGAGACCGCGGTCTATATCTCGGGCGAGGAAGCGATGGCGCAGGTGCGTCTGCGCGCCGCGCGCATGGGGCTTGCCGATGCGCCGGTGGCGCTCGGTTCGGCCACCAACATCGAAGACATTCTCTCCACGCTCGAAGCCATGCCGGTTCCCGGCATCGTCGCCATCGACTCCATTCAGACGATCTGGACGTCCGCGCTCGAAGCCGCACCCGGCACCATCGCGCAAGTGCGCACGGCGAGCTTCGATCTCGTGCGTTATGCGAAAGCAAGCGGCGCTGCATTGCTGCTAGTCGGACACGTCACAAAAGAAGGCCAGATCGCGGGGCCCAAAGCGGTCGAGCATCTGGTCGATGCCGTTCTTTATTTCGAAGGCGAGCGCGGCCATCATTTCCGCGTGCTGCGCGCCACCAAGAACCGCTTCGGCCCCACCGACGAGATCGGCGTGTTCGAGATGACGGGCAGGGGGCTCGAGGAAGTCGCCAATCCGTCCGCGCTGTTCCTGGGCGACCGCAATGCGGCCGCACCGGGTGCTGCTGTGTTCGCCGGGCTGGAAGGCACGCGGCCCTTGCTGGTGGAAATCCAGCCGCTGGTGGCCGCGCCCTCTTTCGGGACGCCGCGCCGCGCCGTGGTGGGCTGGGATTCGGGGCGGCTCGCCATGCTGCTTGCCGTGCTCGATGCGCGCGCAGGGCTTGGTATTGGCGGTCACGATGTCTATCTGAACGTGGCGGGGGGCCTGAAGATCGCCGAGCCGGCCGCCGATCTCGCCACCGCCGCGGCGCTGATTTCCTCGTTCACGGGCAGGCCACTGCCCCGGGACGCGATCTTTTTCGGCGAGATCAGCCTCTCGGGCGATGTGCGGCCGGCGCCCTCGGCGGAGCTCCGGCTCAAGGAGGCGGCGAAGCTGGGTTTTGCCGGGGCTTGCGTGCCCGACGGCACCAAGGTTCCCGGCGACGGGCTTTTGCTCCGTCCGATCAAGGATTTGGCGGGCCTGATCGAATTCTGCGGCGGCCCCGCCCGCGTGGTAAAATGAGATTCGATGAGCGCGGTTCATTTCTCCTATGTGGACGTTGGGGTCGCCGGCATCGTGCTGGTCTCGGCCGGTTATGCGATCTGGCGCGGCTTCGTGTCGGAGACGCTGTCGATCATCTCCTGGGCGGCGGCGGCCTTCGCGGCGCTCTATTTCGGCCCCTCGATCGCACCCCATGCCAAGAGCCTGATCTCGCCGCCATGGCTGGCGACGGCGGCCTCCTATCTCGTCGTGTTCGTGGCGGTGTTGATCCCGCTTTCCTTCGTCAGCTTCCGTTTCGCCGAGAATGTGCACAATTCGCCCGTCGGCGCGCTCGATCGCACGCTGGGCGGAATCTTCGGCGTGGTCCGGGGGCTCGCGGTCGTGGGCCTTGCCTATATCGTGTTCTCGGCCTTCGTGCCCGTGCCCACCCAGCCCGCCTGGATCAAGAGCGCCTCGTCCCTGCCCTTCATCCAGAGCACGGCGCAGGTGATCCTGTCGCTCGTTCCCGATCAGGGCGTGAAGATCGACGGCAAGGAAATCACGGCGCCCGCGATCAAACCCGGCGGGACGCAGAAGAAAACCTATAGCGCCGGCGAGCGCCAGGAGCTAGACAAGCTCATCGAGGACACGGGCAGCGGTGACAAGTGATGGCCGGCCCTGAAGACCAGAAAGAATTGCCGTTCGACGACGCTTTCCACGAGGAATGCGGCGTGTTCGGCATTTTCGGCCATCCCGACGCGGGCGCGCTGACGGTCTTGGGCCTGCACGCGCTTCAGCATCGCGGCCAGGAGGCGGCGGGCATCGTCGCCTATGACGGCTCGCAATTCATCGCCGAGCGCCATCCGGGCCTGGTGGGCGATGTGTTCGGCAAGAACAGCGATCACGCGCAGAAGCTGAAGGGCGCCTATGCCGTGGGCCATGTGCGCTATTCGACGGCGGGCGGCTCGGGCGTGCGCAATGCGCAGCCCATGTTCGCCGATCTCGCCGGCGGCGGCATCGCGATCGCCCATAACGGCAATCTCACCAATGCGCGCACGCTGAGAGCGGAACTCGTGCGCGAAGGCGCGATCTTCCAGTCCACCTCCGACACCGAAACCATCATCCATCTGGTGGCGAGGAGCGTTTACGGCCCCGTGGTGGATCGTCTGATCGATGCGTTGAAACGCGTCGAGGGCGCCTATTCGCTGGTGGCGCTGACGTCGAAGAAGCTCATCGGCGTGCGCGATCCGTTCGGCGTGCGTCCGCTGGTGCTGGGCGAGCTCGACGGCGCGCCGATCATCGCGTCCGAAACCTGCGCGCTCGACATCATCGGCGCCCATTTCGTGCGCGATATCGAGCCGGGCGAAATGATCGTCGTCACGAAAGACGGCATCCAGTCCTACCGGCCCTTCGGCCGGCAGCCCGAGCGCTTCTGCATCTTCGAATACATCTATTTCTCGCGCCCCGATTCCACGGTCGAGGGCCGCAATGTCTATGAGGTGAGGAAACGCATCGGCGAGGAGCTGGCGCACGAAGCGCCCGCCGAGGCCGATATGATCATCCCCGTTCCCGATTCCGGCGTGCCCGCGGCGCTGGGTTACGCGGCGGCCTCGGGGCTTCCCTTCGAGCTCGGCATCATCCGCAATCATTATGTGGGCCGCACCTTCATCGAGCCCACCGACGGCATCCGCCATTTCAGCGTCAGGAAAAAGCACAACCCCAACCGCGCCGTGCTCGAAGGCCAGCGCGTGGTGCTGATCGACGATTCCATCGTGCGCGGCACGACCTCCAAGAAGATCGTGCAGATGGTGCGCGACGCGGGCGCGGCCGAAGTGCATTTCCGCATCGCGAGCCCGCCCACCACCCATTCCTGCTTCTACGGCGTCGATACGCCCACCACCGAAGAGCTTCTCGCCCACCGCATGGATGTGGAAGAGATGCGCCGCTACATCAACGCCGACAGCCTCGCCTTCATCACCATCGACGGGCTCTATCGCGCCATGGGCGAGAAGCGCCGCAACGCGGAGGCGCCGCAATATTGCGACGCCTGTTTCTCCGGCGCCTATCCGATCGAGCTCACCGATGTCACCGGCGGGCGCAAAGACGGACAGCTTTCGCTGCTTGCCGAAGTCGCATGACCAAACCACTTGAGAATCGCATCGCGCTCGTCACCGGCGCATCGCGCGGCATTGGCCGCGCGGCGGCGGTTGCGCTCGCGCGTGCGGGCGCCCATGTGATCCTTCTCGCGCGCACGGTGGGCGGGCTCGAGGAAGCCGACGATGAAATCCGCAAAAGCGGCGGCAGCGCCACGCTGGTGCCGCTGAACTTGCGCGATTTCGAGGCGCTCGACCGGCTCGGCGCCTCGATCCATGAGCGCTGGGGAAAGCTCGACGCCTTCCTCGGCAATGCGGGCGTGCTCGGCGCGCTGACGCCGCTTTCCCATCTCGAACCCAAAGTGTGGCAGGAGGCCATCGACGTGAACGTCACCGCCAATTGGCGGCTGATCCGTTCGCTCGATCCGCTGTTGCGCGCCTCCGACGCCGGCCGCGCGCTTTTCGTTACCACGGGTGCGGCGCGCAAGCACACGCCCTATTGGGGCGTTTATGCGGTGACCAAGGCGGCGCTGGAATCGCTCGCGCTCACCTATGCCGAGGAATGCGCCGGCACGAATGTGAAAGTGAATCTGTTCAGTCCCGGCCCGCTTCGCACCGCTATGCGCAAGAGGGCGATGCCCGGCGAGGACCCGGAGACGCTTCGTCCGCCCGAAGCGGTGGCGCCGGAGATCGTCGAATTGCTGTCGCCGTCCTGCATGAAGAACGGCGAGCTGGCGATTTCGGCGAGCCGTCCCTAAAAAACCGTCATGGCCGGGACAAGCCCGGCCATGACGATGTTGGGTAAGTCGAAGCGAAAAAACGAAGACGCGCGACTACGTCTTCCTCAGCCGCAGCAAATATTTGTGCACGCCATCGAGCACCAGCTCGCCCTTCTGGTTGTGCACGGTGGCGCGCATGGTGACCAGGCCGGTGGTTTTCTGCGGGCGGAGTTCGGTGATCTCCAGCGCCGGATAAAGCGTGTCGCCGGGAAACACGCCCTTGAGGAACTTCGCGCTCACTTCGACGAAGCCGACAAGGCTCTCGCCCGCCACTTGCGGGAAAAGTCCCGCCCCCGCCGCGGTGAATGCCAGCACCTGAAGCCCGTGGGCAAGCGGGGCGTCATAGCCGAGCCGTTTGCAATATTCCCGGTCGTAATGGATGGGATGATTGTCGAGGCTCAGCATCTGGAAGGCCGCGAAATTCGCGTCCGTCACCGTGCGCGACGGCGCCTTGAAGACTTCGCCCACGGCAAGTCCCTCGAAGCCGCGCGCGGCCACGACGCGATGATCGCTGGAATCGAATTCACTCATGAACGGATTGAGGGGCGCGCGCGCCCGCCCTGTCAACGCCCGCCCTGTCAACGTCCGGCGGTGCGGGTGGCCTGGTCGGCGGCGATCTCGGCCTTCACGCGGATGAGGCTCGCCAGCATTTTTTCCTTCACCGCGCCCAGCATGCCCGCGTCGACGGTGCAGGCGCCGTCGTGGCAGGTCGTGCCGATCGGGTACGGACCGATGCCCGTATCGGGCGTTTGCGGCGCGAACAGCGCCACCGCGGCAACGAATAAAAGGGCCCGCCAAATCATGGGCTTCTCCCTGTCGGCATTCGCGAGAATGCCGTGGCGGGTTTTCAGGAGTCCTGAACCCGATCTCTAAATTTGCAAATGTCTCGGTTAATCCGGCCGTTTCCCGCCATTAGCTTAAAAATTCGGTGCAAATTTATTCGGATTTTCGCGGCAATTTCGGGGAGCGGCCTGACCAATTGATTGTGGGAATTTCACGGAACAGTTTTCGCGTATCAAATGTCGGCTACGCCGCCGGCAATTCGAGGGTGGCCGTGAAACCTTCGCCGAGCGCGCTTTCGAGCTCGAGCCTGCCGCCATGAAGTTCGGCCAGCGCCTTGACCAGCGGCAATCCCAATCCCGCCCCGTGCGGCCGGTCGGTCATGCCGCGCTTGGACTGTTCGAAGGGCTTGGTGATGCGCTGGAGATCCTCGGCCGCGACGCCCGGGCCGTTGTCGGCGACACTCATGCGCACGCGTGCGCCCTGGCGCTGCGCCTTGAGCCGGATGCGCCCGCCCGGCTGCGTGAAATTGATCGCGTTCTCGACCAGATTGCGCATCATGGTGAGCGCCGCCGGTTCGTCGGCATGCGCCACCGCATCCATGCCGCAATCCTCGAGCGCGAGCGACACGTTCTTTTCGCGGGCCGCCGCGCCATAGCATTCGAGCGCATCGCGGAACAGCGCGCCCGCAGGCAACGCGATGCGGTCGAGCGCGAAGCGCCCCGCCGCGATCTTGGTGAGGTCGAGGATCTGGTTGATCAGCCGCAACAGATTGACGCCCGCCCCATGGATCAGCCCGGAATATTCGGCCACCTGTTCGGGCGTCAGCCGGCCCGCCGCCACGCGCATCAGATCGGCGAAACCGAGGATCGCGTTCAGCGGCGTCTTGAGCTCGTGGCTCATGGTGCGCAGAAGCGTGGTCTTGGCGGCATCGGCTTCGCTCGCCACCGCATCGAGCCTCCTCGTCAGATCGGCGAGATAGGTGGCCTGCCGCTGCGCCTCCACTTCGCTCACGAGCAGTTTCTGCCGCGTGCGTTCGGCGAGCGCGCGCGCCTGCGTGGCGTCGGTCCAGAGCCCGATCCAGCCGCCGTCCTTGGTGCGGCGCATCTTGATTTCCACCACGCGCGCGTCGGCGAGTTCGAGATCGAAGGGCGCGTAATTGCCGCTGTGCAGTTGCGCGCGGCGCACCGCGATATAATCCTCGGCGCTGCCTTGGGGCGCGGTTTCGCCCTCGGCCAGTTCGAGCGCCACGAGCTCGGCATAGGTCCGCCCCAGCAATTCGCGATGCGGCGGAAAGCGGCGGAACAGGTAATTGTAATGGGCGTTGGCATAGACGAGCCGCTCGCCCGGATCGTAGACCGTCACGGCCACGCGCAAGGCGTCGAGCGCCTCGAGCGGCGAAACCGCGCGCTCTTCCTCATGCTCCACCTCTATCTGCGCGACCCGCAACGTCTTCACCCCGGCCCACCGTGCCGAGGTTAATGGAGGGCTGTTGCGGAAATCTTGCGCCGCTCCGGCGGGAGCCGGAATCAGGTCAATCTCGTTAAAAAGCGGTGAATCGGCGCTTGTGGAAAACTTTCGGATTAACGAACGAAACCCGCATCGATTCAACTTTCGTTAACGCTGGCGGCCCGAGGATGCGCATGGCGGGGCCCGGTCGAGAGTGTGAAGCTTAATGGCGGATTTACCGAAATTTCCCGCGATATCCCGCCTCGATGCACAGAGGCGGCGTTTCGTTTCGGTGCAGGCGGCCAAGGCCGCGCTGGGGGCCGCGCTTTCGGTTGCATTCGTCCTTCTGGTGGGACGGCCGGACGTGGCCGAGTCGCTCGCCATGGTCTGGCTCATGGCGCCGGCGGGGCTCGCCATCGCGGCCCTCGGACACGCAAGGCTCGAATCGCTCGAAACCCAATCCCTCGCGCTCTTTGCCGGCACGGTCGGCTATCTTTGCGCCATCACCGGCGGTCTTTCCTCGCCGCTGATCGTCTGGTTCGCGCTCGTGCCGGCCGAGGCGGCGCTCGCAGGTGGACGCGCGCAGGTGATCCGCGCGGTCGTGGCCGCCGCACTCGCGCTCGGCTTCGTCGCCGGCCTTCAGGCTTTCGCCGCGCTGCCCGCGCCGCATCTCGCGCTTCCCGCCTGGCAGCTTTACGCCGCCTCGATCCTGGCCGCGATCGTGCAGGCGGGAATCGTCGCCGCCGCCTCGCAGGCGCGCCAGAGACGCGCCGATCTCGCCGCCGCCGAAGGTGCCGCCATGTACCGATTCCTCGCGGACAATGCGATGGACCTCATCACGCGCCATGGCGCGGACGGGCGCATCCGCTTCGCGAGCCCCGCGGCGCAGGCCCTTCTCGGCTGCGCGCCGGAAAAGCTCGTGGGCCTTGCGCCGGCCGCCCTCGTGCACACCGGCGATCTTGCCGCGCTGCAATCGGCCTTCGTGCAGGCGAGCTATTTCGGAAACGCGGCCGCGGCCGAAATCCGCCTGAAGCGCGACGACGGTTCCTATGTGTGGTGCGAGATGCGCTGCCGCCCGGCCGAAGGCGCCCCCGACATCGTGGCGGTGACGCGCGACATTTCCGAAAGAAAGGCGCATGAGCGCGCCCTGATCGATGCGCGCGACGCCGCCGAAGAGGCCAATCGCGCCAAATCGCGCTTCCTCGCCAATATGAGCCACGAATTGCGCACCCCCTTGAACGCCATCATCGGATTTTCCGAAGTGATGACGCATGAGATGTTCGGGCCGGTGGGTTCGGCGCGCTATCTCGATTATGCCAAGCTCATCCACGAAAGCGGCGGCCATCTGCTCGAACTCATCAACGGCATTCTCGACATGTCGAAGATCGAGGCCGGCAAATTCGCGCTCAGCGAGGAGCTTTTCGATCTGGGCGAAGTGGCCGATCAGGCGCTGCGCTTCGTGCGGCTTCAGGCCGAGCGCAAGGGCGTGGCGCTGAAGGTCAGGCTCTCGCCCGCGGCGCGCAGGCTCTTCGCCGATCCGCGCGCGGTCAAGCAGATGCTGGTGAACCTTCTGACCAATGCCGTGAAATTCACGCCGCGCGGCGGCACGGTGCATCTGCTGGCGGCGCGCGCGGGCGCGGGCGTCGAGCTCGCCGTGGCCGACACCGGCGTGGGCATCGCGCCCGAACATCTCAAACGCATCGGCCAGCCTTTCGAACAGGCCGAAGGCGCCCATGTGCGCACGCAGGAAGGAACGGGGCTTGGCCTCGCGCTGGTCAAAGCCTTCGCCGCGCTGCATGGCGGCGAAGCGGCGATCCAGTCCGTGCTCGGCGAAGGCACGACCGTGCGCGTGACGCTGCCCCATGCCGGCGTCAGCGAAACGGGCGAGCGCGCGAAGGTGCTGCCGTTCCGGGCGGCTTGAACAAACACATTTGTCATGGCCCGCGAATGCGGGCCACCCAGTTCTCGCTTCTCCGAATTTTCAGAATCCAACTGGGCGGCCCGCTTTTGCGGGCCGTGACAATGAGGGATAGTGGCGGCCATGATTCCTCGTTTGAAAGCCGGTCTGTTCGTCCGCGCGCTCATCCGCCGCGCGGAAGTGGCGGGCGCGTCCGCCTATGTCGTGCGTCACGGCGCGGAAGAAGCGGGCGCCATCATCCTCAGGCTTTCGCCGCCGGGCGCCACCGCCACCGTGCTGACGCAGGCCCGGCGCGGCGAGGGCGAACTCGTCTGGGTCAAACCCATCGGCGATGCGCCGGACGCGGAAAAAATCGCAGGCTGGTGCGAAAAACAAATCCGCATCGATCCGGATATATGGATCGTGGACATCGAAGACCGCGAGGGGCGCGCGTTTGTGGATGAGCCGGTGGTGTGATTCTGGGCGGCCCGTGCTATAGTGCGATCAGGAGATTGCCATGAAACACGAACGCATCCAGATCGACCCGGAAATCATGGTCGGAAAGCCCGTGATAAAGGGAACGCGCATTACAGTTGAACTGATCTTGCGCAAGCTCGGCGCAGGGCTGACGGAACAGCAGATCATTGAGGATCACCCCCATCTGACCGTTGCCGACATTCGGGCGGCGCAGGCTTTTGCCGCCGACTATCTTCATAATGACGAGTTGATCTACGGCTGATGCAAGCCTCGCTCCGCTGGGTCGCCGACGAATGTATTTCCGCAAAGCTTGTCGCTCAAATTCGTGCGGAAGGACACGATGTCTTGTACGTGCTGGAGCAATCGCCTTCATCCAAGGACAGATCGGTTCTGGATTTGGCTATTCGTGAGCAGCGGCTGCTTTTGACCGACGATAAGGACTTTGGCGAACTGATCTTTGCACGGCCGGTTTCTGCCACCACCGGCGTGATTTTGATGCGCATCCCGGATGAGCGTGCCCATATGGCTTGGCCGCGGTTGAAGATTCTCGTGGAGCATTTCGGCAGCAAGCTTATGGAGCGTTATGTTGTTGTTGAGGAAGCCCGCTTTCGAGTTCGATTGATCAATCCAAAACGATAATCCTGTTGTTAAAGCCGCGAGCCCCTGCTACCTCCCGCCCGCCATGAGCACCATCGAAACCGAAGCGCGCCGCCGCCGCACTTTTGCGATCATCTCGCATCCCGACGCCGGCAAGACGACGCTGACGGAGCATCTGCTGCTGCTGGGCGGCGCGATCCGCGCGGCCGGTCAGGTCAAGGCGCGCGGCGAAGCCAGGCGGGCGCGCTCGGACTGGATGCGAATCGAGCAGGAACGCGGCATCTCGGTCACAAGCGCGGTGATGACGTTCGAATATGGCGGGGCGATTTTCAATCTGCTCGATACGCCGGGCCATGAGGATTTTTCCGAAGACACCTATCGCACGCTCACCGCCGCCGATTCCGCGGTGATGGTGATCGATGCCGCGAAAGGCATCGAAGCGCAGACGCGCAAGCTCTTCGAAGTCTGCCGCTTGCGCGACATTCCCATCATGACCTTCATCAACAAGATGGACCGCGAAGCGCGCGATCCGCTGGAACTGATCGACGAAATCGCCGATCAATTGCAGCTCGAATGCGCGCCCATGATGTGGCCGGCGGGCATGGGCCTCAATTTCAAGGGCATGCTCGATCTGACGAAAGACGAATTCATCGTCTTCGGCAAAAACGAACGGGTCGGCGGCAATGCGCTGCGCGAATTCCTGCCCGACGACGTGTTCGCCAGACTCGAGGAAGAAGCCGAGCTCGCCCAAGCGGGCCTGCCGCATTTCACGCCGCACCGCTATCACGAAGGTCATCTCACGCCCATTTTCTTCGGCAGCGCGCTGAAGAATTTCGGCGTGCGCGAACTCATTTCCGCGCTGGCCGAACATGCGCCGCATCCGCGCGCGCAAGGAGCGAAGGACCGCACCATCGAGCCCGGCGAAAACGAAGTCACCGGCTTCGTCTTCAAGGTGCAGGCCAACATGGACCCGAACCATCGCGACCGCGTCGCGTTTCTGCGCCTCTGCTCGGGCAAATTCCGCCGCGGCATGAAGCTCACGCAATCGGGCACGGGCAAGACGCTGGGCGTGCACAATCCGATCCTCTTCTTCGCGCAGGAGCGCGAAACCGTCGACGAGGCGTTCCCCGGCGACATCATCGGCATCCCGAGCCACGGCGTGTTGCGCGTGGGCGATACGCTGTCGGAAAGCGGCAATGTGGTCTTCACCGGCATTCCCAATTTCGCGCCGGAGATGCTGCGCCGCGTGCGGCTTGCCGATCCCATGAAGCAGAAGCATCTGGCGCGCGCGCTGACGAGTCTCGCCGAAGAAGGTGTCACGCAGGTGTTCAAGCCGCTGATCGGCGCGGGCTGGACCATCGGCGTGGTGGGCGCGCTGCAGCTCGACGTGCTCAAGAGCCGTTTGCGCGACGAATACGGCCTCGATGCCGATCTGGACTCCTCGCCTTACGATGTCGCGCGCTGGGTGACCGGCGCGCCCGCCGACATGGAGAAATTCCTCTCCGTCTATCGCGCGCAGATGGTGCAGGATCGCGATGCAGCACCCGTCTTCCTCGCCAAGAGCAATTGGGAGCTCGGCTATGCGGCCGAAAAATTCCCGAATCTACGCTTCGCCAAGACGCGCGAACGCGCCGATGTGCACGCGGAAGATTGATCCCTAATTCTTGCTCGCGCCGGTTTGGCCGCCGTTCGGGCTCAGCGACCACACCACGATCAGCCCCACCGCCGAGCGCGAGGGCTTGCCTTCGAATTCGGCCGCTTTGAAATGCCAGCGCTTGGCGATCATGTCCGCCGTCGCGGAATCGAGATCGGCAAAGCCGCTGCCGTGCAGGATCGTGCTGTCCAGCACATTGCCGTCCGGATCGAGATAGACCACGACCGCCACGAAGCCTTCCTCGCCGTTGGCCTTTGCCGCGGGCGGGTAATCGTCCGGTTTCATGTAGACCATGGTGAAATAGGTCTGTTCGGGAAGCTCGGGCTGCGTGAGTTTCCATTGGATATAGGCTTCCGACCTCACCGCGATCGGTTTTCCGTCCCTGATCGCCGGGTGATAGAGCCAGCGCTTGACGAGATCGAGCGAGGCCGCATCGAGCCTCACATGGCCGCTCGACTCCATGATGACGGGATCGCTGACGGTTCCGTCCGCATTGATCGTGAATTGCACGAGCGTGCGGCCTTCCTCGTGCAGCCAGCGCGAGAGCATCGGATAATCGTCGGCGGTCGTGGTGTGCGGGCTGACGGGAACGGGGGCCGTGATCGCGGATGCGGGAGAGGACGGCGGCGGCGGCGCGCCGGGCGGAGGCGCGGATTGGACGATCGCGGGCGGCGCGGTATTGTCCGCGGCGATGGCGCGCGGTGAAGCGAGCATCGCCATTCCCAGCACAATCGCAAATGCGCGGCCCATTCGCTCGCCTATTGATAGAGAATCTGCTCCTTCAGCGCCGCCACCATCTTCTTCAGGCTGTCGTGGACGCTGTTGTAATAGTCCGCCGTGCAGACCGCCGAGGGATGATCGATGCGCAGGCTCGTGACCTGGCGCACGCTGTTGCCGCCGAGCTTCTCGGTCGAAATCTGCAAAGACACGCCGGGCGCGCTCATCGTGGCGGAACGCGGCAAAGACGTGATCGTGACCGAGGAAGGAAGATCGATGGTCACGTCCTCCGACGCGGCTATCGACGGGCACGCATAGGGAAGGCTGCGCGATGGCGGCAGGCTTCCCGCCAGATATTCGGTGATGGCGAAGGGCTTGTAGCCGATCCAGGGTTCGAGCGCGCCCGGTCCCGGAAAGTTCGCCACATCGCTCACCGTATAATGGCTCGAATAGGAATAGCCGGGCGTCAGCGCCGCGGGATCGCCGCGATTGAGCGATCCTTCCGCGCCGGGGCCGAGCGTGCGGCGGAAATATTCCGGTTCGACGCTGGAAGAGATCGAGCTCACGAGCTGGCGCAGATCGACGGCCGCGGCCCCTTCGGCCGAAACCGTGGAATCGCCGGTGGCGTTGCCGTCGGTCGAGATCGCGATCTTCTCGACCACGCTGATCTGGTTTGCCGCGGAATCGGGATTGGGCGTCTGCATGAGCTGGCCCGTCTCGGTGACGAGCACCGGCCGTCCGCCGTCGGCGCTCGGCAGGATGCCGAAGGGCGCATAGCGCGCCGTGGAATCGGTGAAGAGGTGGAACTGCGGAATATAGGTGATGACGTGATTGAAGGCGTAAGGGGTTGCCGCCTTGGGAAGTTTGAACGAGGGCGAGATCGAAATCAGCACGGGCGAGGAATCGATGCCCTTCGCCTTCAGAAGCGCCTCGAGCAGCATCACGTGATCCTTGCAATCGCCATAGCCGGTGGAAAGCACCATGCCCGCGGGATGCGGCACGAATCCGCCCGCGCCGAGCAGGATCTGCTCATAGGCGATGTGCGACGCGACGAAATCGTAGAGCTTCTCGGCCTCGGCGCGCGGATCGCTGATGCCGGCCGTCAGCTTGTCGGCAAGCGCGGAGATTTCGGGCGTGACGTCGGCCTTGCCGGCGAACCAGGCATTGGCCGCGCGCGCCACCGCGGCGTAATCGGAAAAGGAGCTCACGAATACATGCGGGTTCGTATCCGGATCCATCACGGCGCCGGGCTCGATGGGCTCGGGCGCATCGCTTTTGAAGCTCCAGCTGCGGCGCGTCTTGCCGCCCGCGCTCATGGGCGCGCCGCCCGTCATGCCGGCCACGTCGATGACGAGAGGATAATCGGACGGCACCGATACGGCGAAGCTGGCGTCGCGCTGCGCCACGGCCGGATCGAAATAGATGCCGGACGCGAACTGGCCCGGGATCCACGCGATCTTCTGGTTCAGGATGGTGCGCAGCACGATCTCGTCGCCCACCTGCAGATCGGGAAAGACGACTGTGATGGTGGTGATGTCCTCGTAGCCGGGAAGCGTGCTCGCGCCGCGGCCGAAAAGGATGTTGCCCGGCGCGACGTCGATGCGCCGTCCGTCGGATTTCAGCGTATAGGCCTCCACCACGCTCTCTTCCTGGTAATTGCTGGTGTAGGAGAGCGTGACCTGCTGCAGCGCGCGCTGGCCCTCTTCGTCGAGCACGCGATAGGCGACATCGGTCGCCTGCAGGAAGGAGCCGTCGGGATTCACGTTGGTGTCGATGTGATCCTTGGCCACCTCGAAAGGCGGCTCGGCGGGCTGGGCCCTGCAAGGCGAGGCCGCCGCCAGCAACAGGATGAAAAGCGTGAAATGGCGCAAAGCCCGACCCCCCGTTTCCTTCATGGAGGTCCCATGAAGTATTCCCCAAGTCCAGCCGATCCTATTGGAAGATACGGGGCCAGTCACCCGCAAGATTGCCGCAAAGGCTTCAGGCCGCTTCGTTCTGCCAATAGCGCACCATATTGTCGGCGCCGTCCTGGGGCACGTTGTCGAAGGCCTCGAGTCTCTTCTCGCAGGCCCTGGCATCGGGCGCGAACAATACGGCCAGCGCGGAAAACGCGGCCCGGGTGAGATGCGCGCCCTTGCAGGCGATGGCGAGCGCATTGCCGCTGGGCTCGGCGAGGATGCGCCGCGCGGTCAGGGGCGCGATGCCGAGCAGGCGCGCGAATTCCGCGGCGAAGGCTTCGCCTCCGGCGCGTCTGGCGGCGGCGATGACGCGCGCTTCGTCGGCGGCGTGGCCCATGCGGTGGCCGTTGGTCTCGGCATTGCGCCTGAGGATCGCAGGCCTGGCTTCGGCGGGCGCATCGAAGAAGAGCGCATTGAGCAGCGGAACGGGCGTCTCGGCGCGGGCGGTGATACGCGCCGCGACATGGGCGCGCGTCGGCCCGTCCACCTCGCGCAGGCATTTCTCCAGCAAAGTCTCGAAGGGCTCGCGCATGGCGGCGGGATATTGCGCGGGCCATTTGGCGAGCAGATCGCAAAGCTCCAGCGCCAGAGCCGCGCGCTCCGGCGGCGCGGGATTTTCGGCAAGGTCGATCAGGCGTTTCAGACGCGCATCCATGCCGTCATTAAACGCGCAAGCTGGTTAAGTTTTCAGTAAGGGGAAATACGAAGCGGCCGCTCAGTTTCCCGCAATCGCCCAGATGTCGGGATAGAAGCCGTTGAAATTGGTGCGCACCGCCACCGAATAGGCGCCCATCGCGTCGAACACGATGAAATCGCCGGCCCCGATGCGCGCGGGCAGCGGCAGGGGCCGCGGCAGGACATCGAGCGTGTCGCAGGTCGGCCCGTAGACGCGCAGCGCCTTGTCGGCCGGAAGCTGTTGCAACGCGCGGCCCTTCGCATCGAGCGCGAAGACGCGCGTGTGATAATCGGCCGTCCAGCCGGGGAGCGTGAGTTCGTCGAAGCTGCCGTAAATGCCGTCGTTAATGTAGATCATGTCACCCTTTCTGAGGATGACCTGCGTGACGAGCGAAACGCCCTCGGCGATCAGCGCGCGGCCCGGCTCGCACAGCACGGGGATTTTCTTCGGCAACGTTTCCAGCGCCTCGCGGATCGTATCGAAATACCAGTGATAGGGCGGCACGTCGTTTCCCGGATAAGGCCCCGGAAATCCGCCGCCGATATCGAGGGCTGTGATCTCCACGCCCGCAATGGCCGCCGTGCGCCGCGCCATCTCGATGGCTTGCGCGTAAGAGAAGGGCGAAAGGCATTGCGAACCGACATGAAAAGTGAGCGCCGGTTTCGCGCCCGCTTCCGCCACGCGCTTCAGGAGCCGCGCGGCGTCGTCCGGCGTCGTGCCGAATTTGGAGGACAGCTCCAGCACCGCGCCGCCGAGCGGCGTCGCAATACGCACGAAGATGCGCAGTTTCTTCGCATCGCCCGTTTCGGCCAGCAGTTTGTCCAGCTCGAAATCGCAATCGACGACATAATCCGTCACGCCGTGTTTGGTGAACGCCGCCTTGGCGCTGCCCGGCGCGCGCACCGGCGCCATGAAGTGGCAATTGGCTTCGGGGAAACGCCCGCGCACCAGCTCGATCTCGGCGAGCGAGGCGGTGTCGAAATGACGGATGCCCGCCGCCCACACCTGATCGAGCACATGCGGATCGGGATTGGCCTTCACGGCATAGAGCGTGTCGCCGGGAAATGCGTCGAGGAAGCGCTTGGCCGCGACGCGGAACTTCTCGGGATAGATGACATAAACCGGCTCGACCGGCTTCATCTTCTCGATGACCTGCTCGACGGAGGCGAAACGGGGCAGCTCAGAGGCACGCACATTCATCCGCGCCACTCCGGGGAAAACGAGCGCGTCTTAAGGCGCGCGGGGGAGGGGGTCAAGGGCTCCGGCGCGTGCCGCGGCTCTGGCCTTTTTCTACCAATTCCAGAAATCGCTCTCTGATCGTCTCGAACAATATTGGAGGAATGAAGCCATAGGTGAACTTTCCGCGCTTTCCCGGAACCGGTTGAAGACCGGCATTCGGCCAATCGTCGATATTGAATTCCGACAGGATTATCCAGGATCGGCCATCATCGAGCCCCAGATGTTCGCAAACCGCTCTCGGGATTTCTATCCCGACGGTACTGGATGCCGGTGGCGAATGGGTGATAGGCAAAAGCGCAACGAAGTTCGGATTCGTTACATCATCGGACGTGAAAGCAAGGCACGCCGGACGAACCTTGCTTGAAGTCTTTCCTTTGTCGGCTTCGCGCGCCCACAGAAAATCATAGCGGACGACGAGGCCTGCCTCGGGTTTCGGCAGGCTCATTATTTCATCAGCTTGTTAAGCCGGTTGTGCCGCTTGTCCATCTTGGCGTGCCGCACTGCTTCGACCACAACGCGCGGCGCCTCGGCCGTACGGTGACTGCGTTTCAGAGCAGCCATCATCCAATCGTAATGATCAGCCGACATCAGCACGAATTCGCGCCTGCCATGACGTGTGATTTCCACCGGCTCCCGGTGGGCTTCGTGCTGGTAGTGCCCGAATTTGCGCTGGAACTCCAAGGCGCTGGCGCGTGACATGGCCGATCTCCGATTTCTCGGGATTATACGTATAATTCGGAGAATGGCAATGGATTATCGCCCCGCCCGCAATTCCCGGATCGTCTTCACCCCATCCGCGCTCGGCTGATAGGCGTAGGTCATTTCCTTCATGGCGCGCTCGAAATCCTCGATGGTGAAATCCTGGCGCACGTCGAAGGCGTCGAAGCCCACGCGCGCCATGAAGGCGAGCTGGTCGTAGAGAAAATGGCCGGTGCCGCGGATTTCGCCCGTGTAGCCGAAGCGCGTGCGCAGCATGCGCGCCCAGGAAAAGGCGCGCCCGTCGCGGAACACGGGAAATTCGAGCGCGATCGCGGCGATGTTTTGAAGATCGTTCTTCAGCACTTCGGGATTTTCGTTCGACGCAAGGCGCACCGCCACCGGCCGGTGATGGGCGATGAGCGCGTCGCGCTCGCTCTGGAAACGGTCGAGCGTCACCATCACGCCGCCGTCCTCGGGAAAGGCCGCGCCTTCGGGCACGAACACAAAGCGGTCATACACGAATTTGCCGTCTTTAATGAGCGGCATGAAGCTGCTCCCCGTAAACGACATTCTTGAACGGCGTCATGCCGACGCGGCGATAGGTATCGAGCAGGCGCTCGTTCGGCTCGCGCAGCTTCACATAAGTATCGACCAGCCGCTCGATGGCATCGACGATTTCGTCCTTGCCGAAACCGGGGCCCATGATTTCGCCGACGGCCGCGTCTTCCGCGCCCGATCCGCCGATCTGGATCTGGTAAAACTCCACGCCCTTTTTGTCGACACCCAGAATGCCGATGTGACCGGCGTGATGATGGCCGCAGGCATTGATGCAGCCGCTCATCTTGATCTTGAGTTCGCCCAGATTGTGCTGGCGTTCGAGATCGGCAAACCGCTCCTGAATCATCCGCGCAATCGGAATGGAGCGCGCGTTTGCGAGATCGCAATAATCCAGGCCCGGGCAGCAGATGATGTCGGTGATGAGGCCCGCATTCGCCGCGGCCAGATTCAATTCCTTCAGCCGCGCGAAAAGCTTCGGCAAATCTTTTTTGCGCACATGCGGCAGAACCAGGTTCTGCTCATGCGTGACGCGGATTTCCTCATAGCCGAATTCATCCATCAAATCGGCCACGGCATCCAACTCGTCGGCGGAAATATCGCCGGGCGTGGCGCCGATATTCTTCAGCGAGATGGTGGCGATGGCATAGCCGGGCTTTTTGTGCGGCGTGAGATTGGTTTTCGCCCAATTGGCGAAATCCCTATCCTTCAGCGCCGCGTCGAATTCCGGCGATTGGCCGGGCAGCGTCTCGAAATCGGGATCCGCGAAATAGGCGGCGATGCGCGCCATTTCGGCGGCCGGCAATTGCAGCGAGCCGCTCTTTTCGATCTCGGCGAATTCGATGTCCACTTGGCGGCGCATTTCATCGATGCCGAGGTGATGCGCGAGAATCTTGATGCGCGCCTTGTGGATGTTGTCGCGCCGTCCATATTCATTATAGACGCGCAGGATCGCTTCCAGATAGGCGAGGATATCTTCCTTGCTCACGAATTCGCGGATTTTCAGCGCGACATAAGGCGTGCGTCCCATGCCGCCGCCCACGAAGACGCGGTAGCCGGTCTCGCCCGCCTCGTTCTTCACGATCTCGATGCCGATATCGTGATATTTCACCGCGGCGCGGTCTTGCTTCGTGCCCGACACCGCGATCTTGAATTTGCGCGGCAGATAATTGAATTCGGGATGGAAGGTGGACCATTGCCGGATGATTTCGGAAAGGATGCGCGGGTCTTCGATCTCGCCCGCAACCGCGCCGGCGAATTGATCCGCCGTCACGTTTCTCACGCAATTGCCGCTCGTCTGGATGCAATGCATTTCCACATCGGCGAGCAGCCCGAGGATTTCCGGCACATCCACCAGCTTCGGCCAATGCAATTGCAAATTCTGCCGCGTCGTGAAATGTCCGTAGCCGCGGCTGAATTTGCGCGCGATGAAAGCGAGCTGGCGGAATTGCCGCGCCGAGAGCGTGCCGTAAGGCACCGCGATCCGCAGCATGTAGGAATGAAGCTGCAGATATAATCCGTTCTTCAGCCGCAGCGGCTTGAATTCGTCTTCGGTGAGTTCGCCCTTCAGGCGCCGCTCCACCTGATAGGCGAATTGCGCCACACGCTCGCGCACCATGGTGGCGTCGAATTCGTCATATCTGTACATCGGGCGCCTCTGCGCTGACGCGCGGCTTGGGTTTTTCGGGGGCCGCGAAAGGCACGTCGTGATGCGTCTGCTTGCCCATGTCGCGGCGCACGCTCGGTCCCGCCGCGCGGATGATCTCGCGCTCCTTCGCGGGCGTTCCGTCTTCGCGCACGTCGAACAGGTAAGGCGCCACCACGATGTTGCGCTTGACGAAATCCTTCGCCGCTTCCAGCGCCGCATCGGCCGCCGCGGCGTCGGCGAAGATCTCGCCGCCGGCGTAAGCCTCGACCCATTGCCCTGCTTGCCAATAGACGACCTCGCCGTCGGTCAGCCGGTTCGCCGTCAGCATCTGTGCGGCCTGTTTCGCCATGAGGGGTAAATCGCAATTCCGGGGGGCGAAATCAATGGATCACAAGAGAATTATGTGATTTTTGGGATTATACAGCCTATACCTGTTTTTTGAGCGCGCTTTCGTGCCAGCGCCGCAAAAGCCCATATTCCACAAGGCTTAGGGCGAAGAAGATGGCGATGCCGAGCAACGAAAGCAGCGCCAGGGCCGCGAACATCTTGGCGATTTCCAGCCGGTTGCCCGCCTCCACGATCCGCCAGCCCAGCCCCGTGGCCGTGCCGGAGTCGGCGGCGAATTCGGCGACCACGGTGCCGATCAGCGCCAGCCCGCCCGAGATGCGCGCGCCCGCCAGCATGTTGGGAAGCGCGGTGGGCAATTGCAGCTTCCACAGGATTTGCCAGCGGCTCGCGCCATAAAGCCGGAAGAGATCCGTCAGATTGTGATCGGCGGATTTCAGGCCGAGCAGCGTGTTGGCGAGCAGCGGAAAGAAGGCGACGATCCAGGCGAGGATAAGCAGCGCGCGATTGATGTGTTCGAGGCCGACCCAAATAAGAATAAGAGGAGCAATGGCGATCACGGGCGTGACCTGAAGGATCACGGCATAAGGATAAAGCGCGGTTTCGATGGTGCGGCTTTGCAGGAAGAGGATCGCGAGCAGCACGCTGCCGATAAACGCCAGCGCCATCGCCGCCAGCGTGATGGAAAGCGTGGTCCAGAGCGATGCCATCAGCGAGGAAAAGTTTTCGGTGAACGCGATCCAGATATCGCTTGGCGCAGGCAACACATAGGCTGGCACTTGATAGGCGCGCACGAGATATTGCCACAGCGCCAGGACTGCGATGCCGAGCGCGATGGGAATGATGATTTGAAGTGCGCGGTTCATGCCATGGCCTCGCGCAGCGCCGCAGAAACCTTCGCCGCGTTGGCGGAGAATTCCGCCGACAGCCGATAGGACGCATCGCGCTTTGCCGGCGGCGAAAGCGCGATTTCGGCGGCCACGCGCCCTGGCCGCGGCGTCATCACCACCACGCGAGAAGATAGATAGGTGCTCTCATACACCGAATGGGTGACGAAGATCACGGTCAGCCCGTCCTCGCGCCAGAGCTTCAGGAGATCATCGTTCAGCGATTGGCGCGTGAGTTCATCGAGCGCTGCGAAGGGCTCGTCCATCAGAAGCAGCTTCGGCGCGGCCGCAATCGCGCGCGCGATGGAGACGCGCATCTTCATCCCGCCGGAAAGCTCGCGGGGATAGGATTTTTCGAAACCTTCCAAGCCGACACGCGCGAGCGCGCGTCTGCTGCGCGCTTCGGCGTCCTTGCGCGCAACGCCTTTCAATTCCAGCGGCAAGCGCACATTGTCGAGCGCCTTGCGCCATGGCATCAGCGTCGGTTCCTGAAACACGAATCCGGTTTCCGGTTTTCCGCCGGGAAACGAAATTTCGCCGGCATCGGGCTTCAGCAAGCCGGCGATCAAGCGCAGCGCCGTCGATTTTCCGCAACCGCTGGGGCCGAGCAGCGAAACGAACTCGCCATCCTCCACGCGCAAATCGACGCCCGACAGGGCCTGCACGCCATTGTCGAAGGTTTTGGAGACGCCGGAAAGGGAGAGAAGAGCACTCATAGTCCCAGCTTGTCATGGCCCGCGAATGCGGGCCACCCAGGTGACACCGTTTTGCTGTTGAAGATTGGGCTCCGCTGGTTTGCTCCTTTTTCAATCATCACTCCGTCATCGCCCGGCCCGGAGCCTTTTTGCGCAGGGTCCGGGCGATCCAATTTAGCGCGCGGAAAAATGGATCACCCGGACCCTGCGCAAAAAAGCGCGCGACCGGGTGATGACGGTGTTGGATGATCCCAACTGGGTGGCCCGCTTTCCCTGACAGCGGAGATGTGGCTACTCACTGCGTCGCGTTGGGTGGCTTGCCAGACAGCGAAATGCCACCTGGTCCCAAAGTAATTCCATTCGGATATCCCTTGTCGACAAAGCGAAGATCGTAGGCCTTTTTGTAATCGAGATTCTTCGGATAGAGCCCTTCGCTCGCCATAGTATCGAAGAAGGTCTTCCATCGCGCATCGGTCATGGCGCCGAGCCCGAGCGTGTCGGTATCGCCCGAGAGCACGATCCCGTAGGCGCGCATCTTCGCGATAGCCTGCGCAATGAGCGCGTCGCTCATTTCCGGATTGTCTTTCTTGATGAGCGCGTTGGCAGGCCGCGGATCGCCCGCGATGTAATTCATCCATCCTTCGATGCTCGCATCCACAAACGCCTGCACCACGCCCGGCTTGTCGTGAATCCATTTTTCCGGCGCCAGCACCATATTCGCGTAACCGGGATAGCCATTATCGGCGAGCAGGAATACTTGCGGCTTGAAATGGCCTTGCCGTTCGATCGTGTAAGGTTCGCTCGTCAGATAGCCTTCCTGGATCGCCTTGGGGTTCACCAGAAACGGCGCGAGATTGAAGGTGTATTTCCTGATCTGCGTGTCCGCAAATCCGTATTTCGCTTTCAGCCATGGCCAGAAGGCGGTGGTGGAGGCATCCGAAATCATGATTGGCTTGCCGCGCATATCCGCAAGCGAGCGCACATCCTTGCGCGGATGGGTGATCAAAACCTGCGGGTCTTTCTGGAACACCGCCATCACCGCGCGGATGGGAACGCCTTCGCGCACCATGTTGAGCGGAATGAATCCGTTGGAGCCGATGCCGAAATCCGCCGCCCCGCCCGCCAGCAATTGCGGCACGTTCACGCTCGGTCCGCCTTCCAGGATGCGCACATCGAGCCCGCGCTTCTTATACAAGCCCAGCGCGAGGGCTTCATAGAATCCGCCATGCTCGGCCTGCGCCTTCCAGTCGGTGACGAAGGCCACTTTCGCGAGCTGGAATTTCTCCGCATGCGCCCCGCTTGCGCAGAACAGCAGCGCGGCCAATGCGATTGCGCAGGCACCAACCGTTTTCATTGTTCCCCCAGGATTCAGGCAGCGGCAATTATAGTGGGCAGCCTCGCGCCGACAAAGCGGCGCCAGAACCGGATTGTTTTCCGCTAAACCACTTTCGTCATTGCCGGCCTTGTGCCGGCAACCCATAACCTCCGTTCAGACGGGTGTTTATGGATGGCCGGCACGGGGGCCGGCCATGACGAAGAAGGGAAACGGGAATCCGAAACGCCGCTAATCGTTGCCGTCGCCGTTATCGTCGCCGTCGTGCTGGCTTTCATAGCGGCGCTCTTCCTCGCGCGCGGGCGGGCGCCGCCCGAAGAGCCAGTCCCAGAACGAACGGCGGTCTTCGACCTGCGGGGGCGCGGCGGCTTCGTCGTCGCTCATCGAGGCGCCGTTCTGGTCGCCGCTCGCGACGACCGCGCCATTGTCGAGATCCTCCGGCGCCTCGGGCGAGGACATGTCGAGCGGCGTCGACGGCAATCCCGCTTCGGCGACCGTCATGATGCCGTTCCAGATCTCGGCCGGCAGGCTTCCCCCCGTCACGCCGCGCATGGCCGAGGAATCGTCGTTGCCCACCCAGACACCCGCCACATAATCGGCGGTGAAGCCGACGAACCAGGCGTCGTGATAATCCTGCGTCGTGCCGGTCTTGCCGGCGGTTTGGTGACCGGCGACGGCTGCGCGCCGCCCGGTCCCTTCCTGCACCACGTCGTAGAGCATCGCGAGCAGATCGCGGTTGACATGCTCGGCCACGATCCGGTCGGGCGCCGGCTTCACGCGGCGGTAGAGGATGTGGCCGGAATTGTCCTCCACTTCGGTGACGAAATAGGGCGTCACCTTCTCGCCGCCGGAGGCGAAGGTGGCGTAGGCCGCGGTCAGCTCGAACGGCGTCACTTCGGAGGTGCCGAGCGCCAGCGACGCATTGGGCTCGAGCGGCGAGGCGATGCCGCAGCGATGCGCCGCGTCCACCACGTTTGTCACGCCCACTTCCTGCGCGAGCTCCGCGGTGACCGTGTTGATCGAATGCGCCAGCGCATCGGCGATGGTGACGGTGCCGTATTCGCGCCCGCCGTAATTGGTGGGCTGCCAGCCGTCGATGTCGACCGGCCCATCGTCGCGCACGTCCCACGGGCTGATGCCGTTTTCGAGCGCGGTGAGATAAACGAACGGTTTGAAGGCCGAGCCCGGCTGGCGATGGGCGAGCGTCGCGCGGTTGAACACGCTCTCGTCATAGTCGCGCCCGCCGATCAGCGCGGCCACCGCGCCGTCGGGCTTCATCACCACGGCCGCGCCCTGGCTCGCATGCAGCTTGCGGCCTTCCTTGGCGAGCGTGCGCGCGATGGCGTGGCGCGCGGCATCCTCGATCTTCGGCTCGAAGGTTGTGCGCACGACGAGATCGGTGCCGGGCAGTTTGCCGTCCACGGTGACGAGACGGTTGGCTTCGTCGGCGGCGCTGTCGAAATAATAATTGCGCGCGTCGGCGATGGTGCGGTCGGTGACGACGGCCGGATGCGAGGCCGCGCGATCGGCCTCGGCCTCCGTGATCGCGCCCGTCTCGACCATGGCGTGCAGCACGCGCACGGCGCGCGCCTGCGCGCGGGCGAGATCGTTGCGCGGCGAGAAAACGCTCGGCGCCGTCGTCAGCGTCGCCAGCATCGCCGCTTCGGAGAGCGAAAGCTGGCGCGCCGATTTGCCGAAATAGACATGCGCGGCACCGTCGACGCCATAGGCGCCGGAGCCCAGATAGATGCGGTTGAGATAAAGTTCCAGGATCTGTTTCTTGGACAGCGATTTGTTGAGCGCCGCCGTCTCGAACAATTCCTTGAACTTGCGGGAAAGCGTGCGCTCCTGCGAAGTGAAGACGATCTTGGCCGTCTGCTGGGTGATGGTCGAGCCGCCCGCCACCACATGATGGGCGCGGAAATCCTCCCATGCCGCGCGCACCAGCCCGCGCACGCTGATGCCGGAATTGGACCAGAAGCTCCTGTCCTCCATGGCGATGAAGGCGGCCGGCAGATAGGGCGGCATGTCGTCGAGCGAAAGCCGCTCGCCCACGATGGCGCCCCGGTGGCCGACCACGCGCCCGTCCGCATCGAGGAACGTATAGGCGATGGGCCGGTTGACCGAATAAAGATCCTTCGAAAGGTCGAGCTTGGGCGCGAAGAGACCCAGCATTTCGGGCAGCAGCATCAGGCCGAGGAACGGCAGGAGCACGAGCGCACCCGCGATCCCGCTCCATGTCAGGATTTGGGCGCGGTTGCGCAGGATGAACGCCCGAAGCGCGCGCAAAAATTCCATTTGTTCGGTTCCGGCCCGGCAGCCCCTGCCACTCTGATCGCGCTCTTTTGAGGCGGATTCAAGGCTTTATGCATTACGCCGCGGACATGCTTTCCCGGAACGCCGCTTGCTCCTTGGCGTTTTCCTAAAATGCTGGGGAAATCGATGGAGAGCGAGATGAGGATGCCGATGAAAACCGCCCTGGGCGCGGTTGTGCTGTGTGCGAGTGCGCTTGCGTTGAGTGCCTGCGTCTACGGGGGGCCCTATCGCGACGGCTATGACGGCTATCGGCACGGCCGCTATTACGGCCACGATGATCGCGACCGCTATCACCACGATCACGACCACGGCTATTACGAATACGACAGCGATTGAGGTGACGCTGCCGGACGCGCGAGCAGTTTTTCGAATCCGGAAAACGAGTTGGATTGTCATCCCGGCCACTTGTCCGCCGTAGCCTTGGCGAAGGCGGAAGCGATGCGTCAGCATCGCGCGAGCCGGGACCCACCGTGAATGTGTCGTAGTGGGTCCCGGGTCTCGCGGCTGTCGCCGCTTCGCCCGGGATGACAATCCTTGTTTCGCGTCTGCCGTCCGGCGCATCCGTGTGGACCTTCCAACGCCATTCCACCTATTGGTGTGCAAATATTTTTCGCGGCCCCCCTTGAACCGTCACGGACGTCTCACCATTTGCGCTATATCCCGACAATTGCATGATGACCGGCGCGCCGCGAAAGCGGTTACGCGAAAAAATTTCGCGTGACCCCTTGAACCGTGCCGGTCGAATGCCCAATTCGGCTATATCCCCATAAATCTCTCTTACGGAAACCCCGATGTCACCGACGACGAACTCGGCGGCGCAGCAATGCGCGCGCCAAACCGATGAACCCGACGCCCGCGACATCGACAGCCAATGGTTGGACGACATGGTCACACGTCTCCTCAAGGAGCTGAACCGCCAGATGTGTCAGCTCGAAAATTTGAAACAGGGAACGGCCACGGGCCCGGAGCGCGCCGCCAATGCGCGCACGCTCGATTCCCTGGAACGCACGCTGGAGCGCCTCGCGCGCATGGAGCGCGAGCGCGAGGCGCTGCGCCAGAAGAAAGTGGCGAAGAAGAATGACGAAGCCCGCGAAGCGCTTATCCGCCGCCTCGATCAACTGCTTGCCGCCGGACTTGCGCCGAAGCTTCCTCAATGAGCTCTCCGATGACGACGCGGAATTTCTTCTCGAGGACTGGCGCTTCTGGGCGCGCCCCGAACAGCTTGCGCCGAAGGGGCCCTGGCGCATCTGGCTGTTTCTCGGCGGGCGCGGCAGCGGCAAGACGCGCGCCGGCGCCGAATGGATCGCCGACGGCATCGCGCGTGGGCGAATGCGCCGCGTCGCCCTCATCGGCGCGACGCGCAACGATGCGAGAAGCGTCATGATCGAAGGAAGCTCGGGCCTGCTCGCCGCCTCGCAAAGCGCGGTCTATGAGCCCTCGAACGGGCGCGTGCTGTGGCCGAGCGGAGCGGTTGCGACCGTGCTTTCCGCCGAGGAACCCGATTCCATCCGCGGCCATCAATTCGATGCCGCCTGGGCCGACGAATTCGCGAAATGGGCCGCGCCGCAAGCCGCCCTCGACATGGCGCTGATGGCGCTGAGGCTCGGCCGCGATCCGCGCATGGCCATCACCACGACGCCGAGAAACATCTCCGCGCTGAAGATGTTGATGGAATCCTCCGGAATCGCGCTCACGCAAAGCACGACGCGCGCCAACGCCGCCAATCTCGCGCCCGGCTTCATCGAATTGATGGAAGAGCGTTACGGCGGAACCCGCCTCGGCCGTCAGGAACTCGATGCCGAGCTGATCGACGACAATCAGAACGCGCTCTGGCAGCGCCGCTGGATCGAGGATGCGCGCTTGCGCGAAGCCCCGCCGCTTTCCCGCATCGTCGTCGCCGTCGATCCGCCGGCCACGTCGCATGGCGACGAATGCGGGATCGTCGTGGCGGGATCGGCGAACAACGAGGCCTATGTTCTGGCCGACCGTTCCGCCGCAGGTCTTTCGCCCGCCGCCTGGGCCAAGGCCGTGATCGACGCTTACGAGAGCCACAGCGCCGATTGCATCGTGGCCGAAGCCAATCAGGGCGGCGACATGGTGAAGGCCGTGCTCGTGCAGGAATTGCCCGATGCGCCGGTCAAGCTCGTTCATGCCACGCGCGCCAAGCGCACACGCGCCGAGCCCGCCGCGCAGCTTTACGAAAAAGGCCGCGTGCATCATGTCGGCGCCTTTGCCGAGCTCGAAGACCAGATGTGCCAATATGACGGAACGGGCCGCTCGCCCGACCGCATGGATGCGCTGGTGTGGGCGCTCGCGCATCTCTTTCCGCTGAGCCGCGCGGGCAACCCGAAAATCCGCTCGCTTTAATCGAGGATCGAACATGTTCGAAAACTGGTTCCGCCCCGCGAGAGCGCGGGCGCGCAATGCCGCGCCCGAAATCAAGGCGACCCCGCCCCTGATCGCCCTGTCTCTCGCGGGGCGGGCAAGCTGGACGAACCGCGATTACGCGAGTCTGGCGCGCGAAGGCGTGATGAACAACGCCATCGTCTATCGCTGCGTGCGCATGATCGCGGAGGCGTCGGCGTCGGTGCCCTGGCTGCTCTATGAAGGCGCGCAGGAGCTGGAGGAACATCCGCTGCTGGCGCTTCTCGCCAAGCCCAATCCGCAGCAGAGCGGGGCCGCGCTCTTCGAGCGCTGGTATGCGTTCCTGCAATGCGCGGGCAATGCCTATCTCGAAGCGGTCGCGCTGCGCGGCGAGGTGCGCGAGCTTTACACGCTTCGCCCCGATCGCGTGCGTGTCGTCTCGGGCGCGCGCGGCTGGCCCGTGGCTTACACTTACGCGGTCGATCAGCAGGTGATGCGCATTTCCCGCGATCCGCTCACGGGTTTCCTGCCCGTGCTGCATGCCACGCTCTTCCATCCGCTCGACGATCATTACGGATTTTCGCCCATCGAAGCGGCGGCCACGGCCATCGACGTGCACAATTCCGGCGCGGAATGGACGAAGGCGCTGCTCGACAATGCCGCGCGTCCCTCCGGCGCACTTATATATAAGGGTCCGGACGGGGCGCCTGGCCTCACCGACGACCAGTTCCGCCGCATCAAGAACGAGCTCGAAGACGCCTATCAGGGTGCGGCCAATGCGGGCCGCCCGATGGTGCTCGAAGGCGGGCTCGACTGGCGCGCCATGAGCTACACGCCCGCCGACATGGATTTCAGCGCCTTGCGCTCGGCGGCGGCGCGCGAGATCGCGCTGGCCTTCGGGGTTCCGCCCATGCTGCTGGGCATTCCCGGCGACAACACGTTTTCGAATTATCGCGAAGCGAATTTGTCCTTCTGGCGCCAGACCGTGCTGCCGCTGGTGGCGCGCACGGCGCAGGCGCTGACGCGCTGGCTGGGCCCGCAATTCGGCGACAATCTGCGCATCGGTTACGACGCAGACGCCGTGGACGCGCTCGCCGCCGACCGCGAATCCACCTGGGACAAGCTCAATTCCGCGATGTTCCTCACGCTCAACGAGAAACGCGCGGCGGCGGGTTATTCGCCGGTCGATGGCGGGGAGAAGCTCGGCGAATAGCGAATAGAGAATCCTTATCCGCCACTCGCAAGGTTACAAATGACGATCACGGACCACATGCAAAACATCTTCGACCGACGCCTGCCGGCCGCCCTCGTGGCGGCTTTTTTGTTGCAGACGGCGGGCGCGCTGTTCTGGGCGGGCTCGGCGGCCGAGCGCATCAGCGCGCTCGAACGCACGCTCGCGAGCGACCAGGCGGCGATCGAGCGCGTCGCCGTGATCGAGGATCAGGTCGCCAACATCTCCCAGTCGCTCGACCGCATCGAAACCAAGCTCGACCGCGCCGAAGCGCACAAACACTGACGGAACATCATGACGCTCACCGTGGAACATGTGAGGCGCCGCCTCGCGCATATCGACGCGTCCGCGCGGCTCGCGGTACTCGGGCGCAACGAATTCGAGGGCTACGCTTCGCTCTTCGGCGTGCCCGACGGGGCGGGCGATTTGGTGGCGCCGGGCGCGTTCACCCAGTCGCTGAGGAAGCGCGGATTATCGCGCATCCGCATGCTCTATCAGCATTTCGCGCACGAACCCATCGGCGTGTGGGAAGACATCCACGAGGATGCGCGCGGGCTTTATGTGAAGGGCCGCCTCGTCAGCGATACGCAGCGCGGCAGCGAAGTGGAATCGCTGCTGCGCCATGGCGCGCTCAACGGCCTGTCCATCGGCTTTCGCACCGAACGCGCGCGGCGCGATACGCGAACGGGCCTTCGCACATTGTTGGAAATCGAGCTTTGGGAAATTTCGGTCGTGACGTTCCCGTTGCTCGCGGGAAGCCAGGTCACGGCCATCGGCGCGAAAGGCAACATCGCACATATCGTGCGAAATGCCGCGAGCGCTCTTCACGCAGTGTCACACTAGGAGAACCATATGGAACTGGAAACCAAAGCGGCCGAAGCCCGCGAGATCAAGGAGGCGTTCGCGGATTTCCTCGGCGCCTTCGAAAGCTTCAAGCAGGCCAATGACGAACGGCTCTCGCAGATCGAGCGCCGTTCCGCCGATGTCGTCACCGAAGAGAAGGTCGACCGCATCAACCGCGCGCTGGACGAACAGAAGCGCGCGCTCGACGAGCTGTCGCTTGCCGCGGCACGTCCCCAGCTCGGCGGCGAACAGAAGGCGGTGCCCGACCGCGCATCGCGCGAGCGCAAGGCCGCGTTCGACCGCTACATGCGCAAGGGCGACACCTCCGGCTTCGACACGCTGGAGATGAAATCGCTCGCGGAAGGTTCGGATGGCGGCTATGTCGTGCCGCTCGAAATCGCGCAGACCATCGACCGCGTGCTGGCGAAAGCCTCGCCGATCCGCGGGCTTGCGACCGTGCAGCAGATCAGCACGTCGACCTTCCGCAAGCCGATCACCACCACCGGCGCCGTCACCGGCTGGGTTGCGGAAACGGACTCGCGCACCGAAACCACCGCGCCCGTGATCTCCTCCATCGAATATGCCGCGATGGAGCTTTATGCGATGCCAGCCGCGACGCAGGCGCTTCTCGACGATGCGCAAGTGAACATCGACCAGTGGCTCGCCAATGAAGTGCAGATCGTCTTCGCCGAACAGGAAGGCGAGGCCTTCATCAGCGGCGATGGCGTCACCGCGCCGAAAGGCTTCCTCTCCGAAACCATCATCGCGGATGCGTCCTGGGCGTGGACGAAGATCGGCTACATCGCGAGCGGCGCGGACGGCGCGTTTGCCTCCACCGATCCCACCGATGCGCTCGTCAGCCTCGCCTATGCGCCGAAATCGGCCTATCGCGCCAACGGCACCTGGGTGATGAACCGCAAGACCGAAGCCGTGATCCGCAAATTCAAGGACAGCAATCACGAATATATCTGGCAGCCGGG
>Ga0335085_10000706_pt1 | contig 87267 bp, 75 predicted proteins | sample Lox_Sample_45_FD_206712 | JGI IMG/M metagenome (GOLD analysis project Ga0335085, IMG submission 206712) | Soil microbial communities from Loxahatchee National Wildlife Refuge, Florida, United States - Lox_Sample_4.5 | ecosystem: Environmental > Terrestrial > Soil > Wetlands | place: USA... | reverse complement strand
AGTACCCGTCGATCCTGTTCATGACCGCCGACACCGACACCCGCGTCGATCCCATGCACGCCAAAAAAATGGCCGCCGAGATGCAGTCAGAAGCAAAGAACGGTCAAAGCAAAACGCGCCCCATCCTCCTCCGCATTGAGCAGAAAGCAGGCCACGGCGCAGGCAAGCCGGTAGCAAAGCAGATCGAAGAGTACACGGACGTGTATTCGTTCCTCTTCTGGCAACTGGGGGTGAAAGAGTAGTACTCAGTACTCCGTTAGAGCCGACCTAGTATCAACACGCTTGGTCCACCAAGATTTCTCTCAAACACGCTTGTACTCTTGTACTCGGTACTCAGTACTCAGTTAGAACTGAAGTGACGTCGGCATGCTTGCTCCCCAGCAAGATTTCTCTGAAGACACGTGCACATCGTTAATCCCTTACCTGCACAAACTGAGTACTAGGTACTGAGTACTTCTTTAAGCTGCCGTTTTCACTGACGCAATCAGCCCATTGAGAATCCTTCCAAGCTGAGCCGCTCTGGCTAGCAGCGCTTCTCCTTCATCCGCGGACAAATAACTCAGGTCGCGAGCAAGCATGACCTGCGTTTCAACTTCAGCCAAGGATCCACGTGCATTATTCAGGAAATGGTGAAATTCGCGTTTGGAGTATCGCGCCTGGCCTTCTGCAATATTGCTTGGAACTGAAACAGCAGCTCTTAGAAGTTGGCTGGTAAGTCCATAGAGTTCGTTCTTGGGAAATACTTGGGTCGCGCGATAGATTTCACTGACCAGTACCATACTTTTCTTCCACGCCACCCAGGTCTCGATAGCTTCCGCTCATGTTGCACCTCAATGCGATCATCCCATTGTCTTGGGCTTTTGCACGGGATGGGCCTCGAATAAAATGCTCGGCAAGTCCAAAACGGGACACAGGTACTGAGTACTCAGTACCAGTTAGACCAGAAATGGTGGCGACATGCTCGCTCCACCAAAGATTTCTTTGAACACGAGCACAATAGCGAATGCCTTTCCAGCGCAATCTGAGTACCGAGTACCGAGCACCTGCTTGCCTCTGGACAAACTGAGTACCTAGCACAAAGGAGACGAACTTGCCACGTTTACATAAGATGATTTTTCTCACGGGTCTCTTCTTCGCCACACTCTCCTCTGTGGCTCAAACCGGTTGGCAATCCCGCCTCACTCAAGAACTCCCACTCCTCGGCCATCGCAATTGGATCGCCGTCGTCGACTCCGCCTATCCGCTCCAAACCAGCGCAGGCATCGAGACCATCGAAACCGACGCCGACCAGCTCGATGTAGTCCGCCAGGTTCTCGACGCTATCAGCAAGACCAAGCACGTCCGGCCGGTAATCTTCACCGACGCAGAATTGAAGTTAGTCCCAGAGACCGATGCTCCGGGAGTGACGTCGTATCGCGAAGCGCTCGGCAACGTGCTGAAGACAAGCGGAGCGACTTCGCTCCCCCACGAGCAGATCATCTCCAGACTCGACGAGGCCGGCAAAACCTTCCACATCCTGATTCTAAAAACGCGCATGACGATCCCGTACACGTCCGTATTTCTGCGCCTGGACTGCGGTTACTGGACCGACAACCAGGAGAAGCAGTTGAGGGAGAAGATGGGAAAGCAGTAAGCCTAGCTGCGTGGGGACTCGAGCAGTGGAGTACAAACCTCGCGAGAACCCCGAGAGGTTGTGCCGACGACCAACGACCGACGACCAACGACCAACGACTGTTCCCTACCCCTCCGCCGCTGCGGGCCTCTTCGTCACCAGCCGCGTGAACGCATCGCGGATCTTCGCCTTCGACGCATTCAGCGTCGCCTGCGTCAGCTTCACCGTGCCCTCGCACACAATGGATCCCAGCAGCTTCGCCGCCTGCACCGTCGCGGCTCGGCGCAGGCCTTTTTTCTCCACGCGCGTCCGCGCGCGGCAATATTCTTTGGTGATCATTCCCACGCGCAGCGTCAAAAACGCATTGGCCGATCCCGACAGCACTGAACTCGCCAGCAGATGCATTCCCGGAATCGCCGCAACCGTCGATCCGAAAACTGTCCCTACCAGCACATCGACATCAATGTCCTCCACTCCCGCGGCCATCAGCGCCGTGGACGCAACATTCGCATACAGCTGCACAAAATCGCGCAGCGACGGCCTCTGATAATAGACGTGCGCAATTCTCCAGATCAGCCGCGTCTGCGCCGCAAACACCACCAGCACATCCAGCCGCCCGCTCTGCAACACCGCCGTACTCAAAAACACCGCCGACGCCGTCTGCGTTACCACCTCATCCGCGTGTTTGTCCAGAATCTGCAGCGCGTTCTCCAGATCGCTCATCGACTGCAGCGCCATCCCCCGCAGCCGCGGGTGCCGCGACAACCGCCTCCTGAACTCCACCACGAAGGCCTCGTACACCTCCCCTTCCGCTTCAGCCGGAGGAAGGACCCGTTTCGGCAGCCGGAACCACAGCACGAACGGAGTCACCAGCAATCCGACATAAAGAAAAATCAGCGCCCACATGACGCCGTCGCCAAACGTGACGTTCACCGCCCGCGCCGACTGCACAATCTGCATCGTTTGGTTAAAAAGAAACACGGCGAATACCACAATCAAAAACGCCGCCAACAGAATCACAATCTTCTTCAAAGTTTTCGACATGGTGTCGCTCCACTACCAGTATCCCCCCGGAAAGGACTGGAATGGCGCAGATTCCGACGAGTACGTGAAGCGGCCAGAGTTGATCGGGACCACGACGCAGTATGCCTGGTTGCCCAGCCTGAATTTCCAGAACACGTACACGTACGACGCGGGCCTCGAATCGGACATCGCTGACAGCCCCCGACAGCAGCGTGACGACCTATGGCTACGACGCCCTGAATCGGCTGAACGGGCTGGCGAACTCGTGGGCTGGATCATTCGGCTTTGGCTACGATGCGCTGAGCCGGAGAACCAGTCTGACCTGGCCGGATGCCCCATCCTTTCGCGCGCCTTTCGCGAAAGCTTGGGCGTTCCACAACTGCGATCCGCTTAAGATTTTGACTTACTCCGACCCGTAGACCCGCATATACGCGCAGGATGGCCTTGATGTGGGCGCGCAACTTTTTTCCCTGTGTTTTCCCTGTCGTCTTTTCCCAGCCCTTTCCGATATTCCAAGTAGAAGCCGGGGATTCGGGCGCTTGGGGCCTCGGGAATCCGGATGCGTGGGTCTTACCAGGCATTCGACCGAGAAATATCGCAGCAAAAGGAAGCACCTTATGAAGCGCGCCCCTGTTCAACTGATCGCCGTTTTATTAATCACGATGACGAGCGCCATCCCACCAATGATGGCGCAAACCAACGCCTCCGCCACCGACACCGTGGTGCCCAAGCTCGTCAATTTTTCGGGCAGAGCATTCGATGCCCAAGGCAAGCCGATCAGCGGGGTCGCCGGCGTTACCTTCGCCATTTACAAGGACCAAACCGATGGCGTTCCGCTATGGCTTGAAACCCAAAACGTCTGGCCCGATGCCCGAGGAAACTATTCCGTTCAATTGGGCGCTACTAAGCCAGATGGTCTTACGTTGGAGCTGTTCCAGTCGGGCGAGGCACGCTGGTTGGGAGTGCGGGTCAACGGGGGAGAGGAGCAACCTCGGGTACTCCTGCTCAGCGTGCCTTATGCCCTGAAAGCCGCCGACGCGCAAACTCTCGGCGGCCTGCCGCCGTCGGCATTTGTGCTGGCATCACCGGTCAACAATGCGAACACTTCCGCGAACGGCTTCAACAATAGCGCCCCACCCGCTCAGGGTTCTGCGGTTTCCTTACCTTCACCCACCGTAGGCGGATCGGGCACGCAAAATTACATCCCGCTGTGGACCGACAGCACCGGAGATTTGGGCAACTCGATCCTCTATCAATCGGGCACTGGTTCCTCCGCAAAGATTGGCGTCAATCTGAAAAATCCGCTATTCACACTTGACGTCAACGGCCAGGAATTGGTCCGCGGACTCTTTGAGATGGCCACCACTGGATACGCGACCGCGACCAAGGCTTTCAATTCGAATCCATTCAATATTGAGTCATCGGCCTTTAACAGCGGCACTGGCAAATACACCTTGAACCATTTTCAGTGGCAGGCCGAACCGACCGACAACAACACAAAGACTCCGGGTGCAACGCTGAATTTGCTCTATGGAACCGATCCGAATCCGCCGGTCGAAACAGGATTAAAGCTCAGCAGCACTGGCATATTCACGTTCGCGCCCGGACAGACCTTCCCGGGTACGGGCACCGTAACAAGCGTTGCGCTTTCCGCGCCCAGTTCGGACTTTGCCGTGAGCGGATCTCCCGTCACCAAGGCGGGCACGCTGGGTTTGAACTGGACGGTGGCGCCTACCAACGCCGCCACGGCAAACGCCATCGTAAAGCGGGACGCCAACGGCAGTTTCGCCGCAGGAGCCATCAACGCCAGCCTGGGTATAAGTAGTTTCTCGACCGGCATCGGCGTCTACGGCGAGAGTGACGGATCATCCACGGGCAACAACGGCGTACAAGGCGTGACTTACGCGGGACCGGGCTCCGGCGTGGCAGGGTTCAACTCTGCCTCGGGCGGCGGCATCGGCGTTTACGGCAACGGAGGATCCGGAAGCAATTCAACCGGTGTCGTTGGTACGGGCACCACCGGCGTTTGGGGACACGGCTCCTCCTACGGCTTCGCCACCGACAGCAATGTCCAACAGGCGCGGAACGCCAATGGTTGGGTCAAGGCTATGGCATTCGTGCAAGGAGCGACAGCTCCGTATAGCATTACTCGCTGCTGGAACTCCTTCTTGACAGGAGCCGCAGCGACCACCCCGCCCTGCGGATTCGCTTTGACCGAGGTGGGTTACGAGTGGTTCAACATTGACTTCGGTTTCCAGGTCAGCGACCGGTTCATCCTCGCAACCCCAGATTGGACGTCGGACGCCTGTACGATCTACGTCACAACCGACGGTCTCCCCGCCACCTACGCCCAAATCTACTGCTGGGGCGGAGGTTCAGAGGTTCCTTTCACGTCTTCTATTTTCGTTTTCTGAAGAGGCGCCCGTCCTTCGCGCGTTCGCGAAAGCGCGGGCCTTCCACCGCATCAGGCTCCTCTCACGCGGCCAAAGTTTCTGTCTGCCCCTGGTGGATCACCTCGTACAGGTTAGGACGATGCGGGAATGCCGCCCATCCCGCCTGGCTCACGAGAGCGCGAAATCCTTCGTCGTGCGCGGCAAGAAAGTGCTCCTGCGATTCCCATTGCGCCATGTTCACAAACCGAAATGGAGCATCCGTCTTTAGAGAACGGTGAAGCTTGTGGCCCACGTATCCGGGCTTCGATCGCATGTAAGTATTGACCTGCTGCCACATCGCAAAAAATTCCTCCTCGTGGCCCGTGGGCACTTCGAAACAATTAATCAAGGTCACTGGTTGCATGAGTCCTCCCATTTTGTTTATTGCACATATGTGCAATTATTGCACTCGTGTATAATTACAGAGATGGCCAAGAACCGCAAGAAGATTCTGCAGGCCCAGATCCCGTCGCAATCCGGACGCACGGCTCAGCGCAACCGCACCCGCAAGGCGATTGTCGACGCCACCATGCAGTTGATGGCCGCGGGACGCACTCCGTCCATCACCGAAATCATCCAAGCTGCCCAGGTCTCCCGCCGGACAATTTACATGTACTTCCCTACCATGGAGCAACTGTTGCTCGATGCAACGCTCGGGGCGTTGAGTGCGAAGACAATCGATCCAGCAATCACAGACTTCGCTACTAACGATGTCGCGGCGCGCGTCGAACACCTGAGCCGGACAGCCAACTCATCGGTCTCGGAGACCATTCATTTGGGAAGAGCTCTCATCCGTTTGACGGTGGAAGGCGAGGAACCCCTCAGTGGCGGTCCGCGTCGTGGCTATCGCCGGATTCAGTGGATCGAGCGCGCACTCGATCCCGCGCGTGCCAAACTGCGTCCCAAGGAATTCGAGCGCCTGGTTTCCGCGCTCAGCCTACTAATCGGATGGGAGCCCCTGATCGTGTTGAAAGATGTCCGCGGACTCGACCAAAAAGAAGCCGTGGAAGTCTTGGCATTCGCAGCCCGAGCAATAGTCAACGCCGCGCTGCACCCACATTCCTAGCGCAAACCCGGGTGCCCCAACTTTTCGCGCGCCTTCCGCGAAAGACCCTGCCCTGAGCTCGCCGAAGGGACTGGGCATTCCCAACTCTATTTACGAGATTTTGACTTACGCAGGATGGCGTTGATGCGGGTCCTGCATCCCCAAAGCGTCCCGAAGAGACGACCGACAAGAGCCCGGCGCTTCCAGCGCCGGGAAATCACGCAAAAAGAGAAGCCCCGTGCCGGAGGCACGGATCATCCATATTTAATATGCGTCCATGTATTCCTGCTCACTTCCATCCGCAATTCGCATCACTGAAATCCCGATCGGCAAACTCCTATTCTGAGATGTATGCCCAAAACCAAAATTCGGAACACGGTTTGCTCCGGCCAGTTTCCCATTTTGGGAACGATGCGCACGACTTCGGAGGAAAAAGCCCGTGTAAACCCTTGCGGCTCAAGATTTTGCCTGCAACTCATTGAGCCCCATAGACTATTTCGCAATTTCCCCCTAACTCGATGATTCCAGAGATCCGTGGGGGAGGGGGGTACCCCAACAAATTCGAATCTCGACAAACCTCATCGCGAAAATGTAATCCCGTGTCCGAGCACAACAATAAAGATCACACTCGCGATCCCTCCAGCCACAATCCATGAAATGCTGCGCGGGATCACGACACCTTCATCTTTATGCTCGCCGCGGCACATCATGCTCGGCAAACCGAGCAGCCCGGAGTTCGCTCCCAAGGTCGACGGCAACGCGGACGCGATCATGTAAAACAATCCGAGAGGACTAAATAACGCGGCAATGCCCGCAAGAACTCCGTCCGTGAAATACGGAGTCCAGCAAACCCATCGCAACGTGCGCGGTTCCCTTCCCTGAAACGGGCGCAGCTTCGCCGCCACCAGCAGCATCGACGCGTAATACGTTGCTGCGCCCAGCACGATCAGGCCAACCCGCCACGCCCACTGCGGTTGCAAGCCCGCGATCACCTGCTTCCAGTCGCCGAAGTTAGCCACGCCCGAGAACAGAAAGTATCCGGTTCCGGTAAATAGATTTCCGGCCATCGCCAGCACAAGGAAATAATGCGTCACCGGACGATATCGCGGACGCATCAAAAGCAACCACAGAACGACCGCAGTTGCGAGATTGACCAGCGTACCGTTCGCTGAGACCCAGCGTGTCTCGATGTCACTCTGCAGCGCAACCGTGCTCATTGTGATCTGACGAGCGCCGCTCAGCCACGCCGTCACGCCATGACCCAGTCCTTCATGCAACACATCCTGCAGGATGCAGGCCAACGCGGAAACGGCGACCATCGTTAACCAGTCATTCTTGGGAGAAGATGCTTCGTACGGCATAGACGCCAGTTATAACATCCTGCTGCCAATTGCATACCCTTCCGAGAATGAAGGGTCTGGGGTTCGCAACGCGGCAACATGATCCGCGGTATCCTGAAGTCAGTTATGCCTGTTCAAATTGGAGCCAAGACACACAGCTTTTCTGAACCCACAGGGCTTCTGTCGGATTGTCATCGGCGGATCGAGATGTTTCTGGGATCGCTACAGCAGATTGCGGCGCTACTGGACAGTCCGCTAGAGGCCAATGCGAGAGCGGCGCTCGATGCGTCTCTGCGCTACTTCCGCGAGGCCGCGCCGAAACATACCGCGGACGAAGAAGAGTCGCTGTTCCGGCGGCTGCGGAACGTGAATCATCCTGGGGTCGAGGCCGCGATCAAGACGCTGGATCCGCTCGAGAAAGAACATCAGCGCGCAGATGCGCTGCACAACGAGGTCGATCAGTTGGGCAGGAAGTGCTTAGGTGGTGCAACTCTTTCGCCGGAAGATGTGCAGAGATTCCGCAAGTCCGTCACCGATTTGGCCGCAATATATCAAGAGCACATTCGAATTGAGGATGAAGTCGTATTCCCTGTAGCCGGCAAGTTGCTGCCCGCGAGCGACAAAGCAGCAATTGCAGAGGAGATGTCGCGGCGGCGAAAACCTTAGGCAACATTACCGCCACAAATGGAAGGTCCCGCCTCCCCACTGTCGTGAAGGCGGGACGAAGTGCAAAGACGATTGAACTATTTTCTTCTGTTCGCTGTTTCGGCCGCAGCTTTAAGTTCATTGTTCACTTCCACAAGAAGCTGACGCGCCTTCTCCGCGTGGCCGTGCATATCCCATTTGTTGTCCTTCTGTGCTAGTTCAACTGCGCGATTGGCCTCCACCACATGTCTCTGTGCGGCGGCCAAATTTGGGTGCACGCTTGCATTGATGTCTATCACTGGCTCTTGGGCAAGGGTTGCGCCGCATAGCAGCATTGCAGCCAGAGTCGCCGGGACAACAAATCTGCTCTTGATCATAGTTTCTCCTGTTTGGATAGCAGCGATGTGGACAAAGTTTACACCGGAACCGCCGAAGTCTTGTACAAGGATTCCGGAATTCTTCAGCCGGTTGCCTCAATTCGAGCCGGGTACGACTGCCTGCAGCTTGGTCTTGAATGATCCGAAAGCCAGAGCATAGCTCGAGGGCTTTCCATTCACGAGTTTCACAACTTGGCCCTGGAAGGTTCCGGAAACCTCGCCCGTCTTCTGATCAAAGGCGGTGATCCGGGTTGAGCCTTTCGTACTCTGCGGCTTGCAGTTGTTGTCGCCATGAGGAAGACAATCGCCAGTGGAATACATTTCCACAGAGCTTCCGGCGATGGTGAGCTGAACCGTTGTCGCGCTGGCCCCAGGTAGAGTCCACTGATGTTCCCCGACATCGGTGCTGTTCACGAAGAGAGACATGGTGCCGTTGCTGTGATACATTTCGCCGCCACCAGTGCCGCCGGGTTGCATCGCACTCACGTTGATCGCAAGCTCAGGACCGGCCATGTAGGCGCGAGCCAGCATGGCTTGCACTTGCGGCATCGAGTAGCGATCGTCCAACTGATACATGCCGAATGCCTGATGCGGTCCGGTCACGTTGAACATGTTTGGGCGATCGACGACCGTAACATTGCAGATGAGCGTGAGCTTGCTCTTGATTGGGCCCTGCGGCAGGATCGTAATGGCAATGGCCACCGGATTCACCTTCGGGACGGTATGTGGGGCCTTGTAGGTGGCGTGAATGAGGCCGAGTTGCACGGACAGCTTGCCTTCTGAGGGATCGTCACCGACGTTCCCGTTCATGGTCCATTGGACGCCCTGGAGAATGTCGATGTCATGCCATCCGCCATTGGCATCGATGGTGATAATCCCCAGATTGATCGTTTGATCCACGGCAACCGTGACTGCTGCGCCTGGAAGGAGCACATACTCCTGGTCCGAGGCGAAGAGCGAGACGGAACCGAACATCACGATGACTGCAACCGCCATTAATGCTGCTTTTCTCATGCGTGATCCCCGTTGTGTGCGGCGAGAGTGCATCATGATAGCAGGGGAAAGACGACTGCCCGATCGAATCCGGCGGGCGGAATATCACTAATTACGGGAGTTGACTCGGCAGCGTCTGGTTTGGCCCACTCAGGAATTTGCGGCTGATGCCATCGGGGGAAACTCGCGTCCAAGGTTGTCAGCTGCGCGATTCATGCGTCGGCAGCGGGGGCAGAGGCACTTCGCGTAAGAGTCTACGGGTGTTGCGGTGTGTCCACAAATGCCGCAAACGAAGAATCCATCCGATCGCGGGGACATAGGCCGGAACTCGCTGCCCAGCACACAGTAAGGGCAGCGGACAATCTCGTCTGACATTTCTACTGCACTCCCTTCCCTCTCAACTAGCGCACCAATTTCGACAATTCAGGTCTAACAACTTACAGCGAAACAGCGGTGACCTAGCAGGGGAGGCTGGGAACGAACTCAAACGAGTCCGCACACAAACCTACTTGCGCCATTTGATAGTTACCTTAGAGGAGTTACCCCACCAAGGGAATAGCCCGTTCGGTTAGGGTATGTGGCCCGATGGTACTAGCGCGCAGCCATGGGTCATCCGACGGTTTTGTCACTAGTATGGAGCGCGACCACCAGGACTTCCGCGCTAATTTATTCCTCTCTCCTTGACAGTCTAGGGGAACAAGGAGTATTCCTAGACAATCTAGGAAGGATTCGAATGAGCAAACAACTCGATCTGTTGCAGGGCACGCTTGACATGCTGATCCTCAAGGCAATCTCGCTGAGCCCGCTGCATGGATACGGTATTCTGCTGCGCATTCAGCAGATCTCGAACAAGCGACTGGAGATCCAGCAAGGGTCTTTATATCCCGCGCTTTACCGGCTGGAACATCACGGATGGATCACGAGCGAGTGGGGAGAATCGGAGAACAATCGGCGAGCGCGTTACTACCGGCTGACGAGCACTGGAAAGCGGCAGCTGCAAGCAGAAACCGAACGCTGGAATGAGATGACGGCAGTGATCGCCGGCATCTTGCAGGCGACGCCGGAGCAGCTATGAGCTGGTGGACACGAGTTCGCTCATGGACAAAGTCGACCGTGCGCTCCACACGCATGGAACGTGACATGGATGAAGAGATGCGCTTTCACGTCGAAGCTCACGCGACAGAACTAATGAAGCGAGGCATGACGCGAGAGAAGGCACTGCGGCAGGCGCGGCTGGAATTCGGCGGCCTGGAGACAGCGAAGGCGCAGTGTCGAGATGCAGTGGGCGTGAGTTTTCTGGAAACGCTCATGCAGGATCTGCGACACAGCGTGCGAGGCATGCTGCGAACTCCGGTTTTCGCGCTAACGGCGGTAATAGTTCTGGCGTTGGGGATCGGGGCAACGACTGCGATCTTCAGTGTCGTCGATGCCGTGCTGCTAAGACCTCTGGCGTATCGCGATTCCGGGCGGCTGGTGACCATTCTGATGAGTGGCACGGGCCCAGTATCCGTGGCGAACTACATCGACTGGCGGGATCAGAGTCGTTCGTTTTCCACGATGGGCGCCGCGGATTACTGGTCTCCGAATCTTACTGGTGTCGATTCGCCGGAACACATCACGGGCCTGAAGGTCACGCAGAATTTGTTTCCCATGCTTGGAATCGAGCCGATGCTCGGCCGTTTGTTCTTGGAAGGAGAAGATAAAGACGGCGCGGACCGTGAAGTGATCCTTAGTCACCGCTTGTGGCAGCGCAGGTTTTCGAGTGATCCCGCCGTGCTCGGCAAACCAATCGTTCTGGATGGAAATGCATTTGTGATCGTTGGAGTAATGCCGCCGGAATTCCAGTTCGCTCCGTTCTGGGCGACGAAGGCGGAGTTATGGGTCCCGAATGCTTTCGGTGCGCGCATTCACAGCCGCGGCGGGAACAGCCTGCGCATTTTTGCGCGATTGAAAGATGGCGTTTCGTTGACACAGGCGCGAGCAGAAATTGCGTCGATCACGGCACGCCTCGAACAGCAGTTTCCAGGCACGAATCGCAATGTCGTCGTGACGCCGTTGAAGGAAAAGGTCGTGGGCTCGATTGAAACTCCGCTGCTGGTGTTACTCGCAGCCGTTGGCTTCGTTCTGCTGATCACCTGCGCCAATGTTGCCCACATGCTTCTAGCGCGGGCTGCGACTCGGCAAAAGGAAATCGCAGTGCGAGCGGCACTAGGCGCGCGCCGGGGGCGCCTCATCCGTCAATTTCTGACGGAAAGCATTTTGCTCGGCGGTGTTGGCGGGGCCCTGGGGCTCTTGCTAGCTGTGCTGGGAACGCGCGCGTTAATCGCCCTGAGCCCTGCAAATATTCCGCGAGTGCAAACAGTGTCGATCGACGCGCACGCCGCTCTGTTCCTGCTTGCCGCGACGATTCTGACCAGCGTTGGATTTGGGCTTGTACCTGCGCTGCAGGCCTCCTCGGTAAATGTGAATGACACGCTAAAAGAAGGTGGGCGAGGCGGAACCGAAGGAGTGCAGCGGAATCGCTTGCGCAGCCTGCTCGTCGTCTCCGAATTTGCGCTAGCCCTGATGCTGCTGATCGGCGCCGGCCTGATGATTCGGACCTTCGCCGCGCTTGAGGCGGTCGATCCAGGTTTCAATCCACATCATGTGATTTCAATGATCGTGTCGGTTGCTGGATCGAAAGAAGCGGAACCAGGGCGCCGCGAATTTTTTTACCGTCAATTGATCGAGCGCGTTCGTTCTCTTCCCGGTGTGGAGGCTGCGGGCGCGATCAATCACCTGCCCTTGGCTGGAGATCTGTGGGGCTGGTCTTTCCTCGTGGAAGGCCGTCCGAAGCCGCGCCCGGGAGAGGCGCCCAAAGCGGTTTACCGCATGGTGACGCCCGGATATTTTGCCGCTATGCGTCTGCCGATAGTCCGCGGGCACGACATCACCGACGCTGACAATATAACTGCACCAGGCGTGGTGATTATCAATGAGCAGGCTGCACGGCAATACTGGCCGGGTGAGGATCCGATCGGTAAGCGAGTGTCGTTTGATGACGACACAACGAATCCGACGAACTGGCTGACCGTCATCGGCATCGCGAAAGATGCAAAACAAGATAACTGGACCGACAAGGCGACGCCAGAGGCATACCTGGCGGCTTTTCAGAATCATGACTACATTGGCGACTCCGGAACGGAAGCGTCGAAGCACATGGACTACATCACCTTGGTCGCGCGCTCAGTCGGCGATCCAGCGGCTTTGGCTTCCGAGATGAAGCAAGCGGCGTGGTCGTTCGATCGCAATTTGGCGATTTCGCAGGTCGTCACCATGGATGGTGTAGTAGCCGAGGCGAACGCGCAACCACGATTCGAGATGATGCTGCTGAGTATCTTTGCGGCGGTAGCTCTGGTGCTTGCCGCGGTTGGAATCTATGGAATGATCAGTTACTCGGCCTCGCAGCGGACGCATGAGATTGGCGTTCGTATGTCGCTGGGTGCGACTCGTGGAGACGTTTTGCTTCTCGTCGTCCGGCAAGGCATATGGCTGGCCGTGGCCGGATCGGCGGCAGGACTCACGGGATCTCTGTTGCTTTCTCGGCTGATGGGTGGACTTTTGTACGGCGTGAAGCCGACAGATCCTGTGACTTTCGCGGCTGTCGCTTTTGGATTGGCGGTGGTGGCGATGCTGGCTTGCTACATTCCGGCGCGGCGGGCGATGCGGGTCGATCCAATGGCAGCGTTGCGCTATGAATGAAACATCGATTCCTGATGACGTTCGAGAGTGTTCCTCTCCGCTTGCACTGTAACGATTGTGTCTCAGCCGTTAAGTTTGAAACGATCTGGGCCAACCGCAGGAGTGACCACGCATCTAACAACAATCTCCCGCTCCGAGAAATCATTCTAAAAAGTGTGAGGTTGTTATGGAAACCGCAGTAAGTGGACAGACGGAAGATCGAGTCACAGGCACAATCGAGAGTCAGACATCAAAATTGCCATCCTCCTTATTTCTGGGACTGGCCGTGGGATCCATGGTCGGGTCGTTGGTCTTGCATCTGGCGGGGCAAAAACACTGGTCTTTGTTCGTTGGGCAGTGGGCCGCGCCATTCCTGATCATGGGCAACTACAACAAAATGGTGAAGCAGCATGGCTCCGACGCGCGCCAGCGCTGGGCCGCCTAAGTTGTTCTGAGCCGGCGCCCGTTGGGGTGCCGGTCTCTTCTTAAATCGATTCAACATCGTTCTCTTCCAAGCAGCGCGAAGAATCTGCTCGTGTGCGTCGTTTTTGAGAAAGAAAAAATCCCGACAGCGGCATCTGAATTCAATGAGATAGGTATTTGGCAGGCTGCCTGCTATGGCAGCCGGGAGGCTTCCAATGGCAAACATGCGGCGAATCAGGCGAACAGCCTGCGCAGTATTGCTAGTTATGTTTTGTTTGCTGCTTGCAGATCTGGCATACGCCGGCAATGAAGTAATGGGCGAATTGATTTTCGAAGGTAAATCAAAGGTTGAGAAGACATCGGGCGTGTGGGTTGACGGGCAGTACGTGGGATATCTGAAGGAATTGAAAGGATCGAAAAAGGTTTTACTTTTGCCGGGCGAACATACCGTGGCAGTCAAGCAGAACGGATATCGAGACTTTGTGCAGAAGGTCAATCTGCAGCCTGGCGAGAAGGTTGTCGTCAACGTGGCGATGGAAAAAGGTCCGACGGGAGTGATGCCGGCAGTGACATCAACCGTGAAAATCGTGGTGAATCCTTCGCGGGCGGCAGTGTTCCTCGACGGGCTGTTCGTAGGGCACGTCGGCGAGTTCGATAGCGCTGGGCAAGGATTGCTGATCGCGCCGGGGCCACACAAGATCAAGATCGCGCTACCGGGATATCAAACGTTTGAGACGGAGATTAGCCCATTGCCGAACCAGAAAGTCGAGGTAAAGACCGATCTGGTGAAAGGAGAGAGTACGAGTAGCGGGCCGTTGCTTGATCAAAACGGAAATGAACGAGTTCCTCCGCCGCCGGAACCGGCGACTGCTCCGCAGAGGCCGTAATTTCCAGTTGCGGCAATCAAAAATCGTATTTCGGTGCGTGTAGGGGAATCTTGAGCCGGAGGGGCTTGCGTCGGGTACGGATCCGGACGCGATGCTCGTGCGAGTGAAAATAGGCTGCGGGAGTCAGACGATAAGCGCCGTGCAAGAATTGACGGAAGCCATTGCGGCGCCATTTCAGAAACATTCGCAAGTGAGATGCTGCGGCGAGTGCTCGGGTTTGGAAAAGCTGCGTCCCGTGCGGGCTTTGACATGCATCTCTACAGCAATTCCGGGAGAAACGCACGGGTCAGGCGAGGGGACGACCGATCTCCCAATGGTGCCCAAAAGGATCGATGACGCGGCCGAGACGCCAGTCATGCTCTTCTGTCACCGGATAGACTTCTTTCGCGCCAGCTTGAATTGCCCGAGCGAAAACCGTGTCCGGATCGGCAACCGTGAGAATGATGCGAATCGTGATGCCGCCAAGAGACTCCGGACTGAAATTGAAATGTTCGGGGGACTCGTCGCTGAGCCAGAATTCTGCGCCCTCGATGGAAAGACGGGCGACGACATCGCGATCATCGCCCATGCGGAAGACCTCAATGGCTCCGAAAGCGGACTTGTAAAAGTCGATGGCGCGGGCTCCGTTACGGACGCAGAGCCAGGGCGTAATGGAAGTTGCCAGCCCGCTGTTGGCCATTGAACTGGCCGCTGATCTCTTCTTCGCTGGGGAGCGTTTCCTACTCTTCTTTGTCACTAACGCGCCTCAATACTTCAAAGTCGGGCTTGACTGGTTTTTCTTCGGGTCAGGATAACCGAAAAATGCGCCCGACAGCACGATTCTCCGTAAAGAATTCCCCTCCCGACGGTAATTCTATAAGCATCCAGGATCCTTCGCCTGCGCGAGTTCGTTCGAGCTCGCTTCGATCAGGATGACCAGTTTGTTCTCGGCGACCACAGGTCTGGAGTAAGGGTGACAGTCATCGATGGAATTCACCGTTTCATGATAAGATTTCCGGCACTTCGGCTCAATGCCGTGTCTGGCGCACTGTTTCTGATTCTTCGGAGGTCTCCCCAATGGGTTCCCGCTGCCTGAGTTTCCGCGTTTCCATTCTCTTGGTCGCCGCTTGCCTATTCTTGAGTTCTGCGTTTGCGCAGAGTGCGCTTCCCAATCATCTTTCAAAGCGCGTGGTTGGCGACTATGGGTACTGGAGCAAGTACCAAAATCCTCCATATGGCGCGGCTCAAATTCCCTATAACAGGCTGACGCACATCAATCATGCCGGCATCAGTTTCGACGCGACGGGCACGCTGTCAGTACCCGATGGTTTCATTGAACCGGAATTGAACAGCCAAGCGCACGCCGCCGGAGTCAAAGTCATGCTGCTGCTGGGCGGCGACTTCTCCGGGCTTGAGACCAGCGGGCAGGTGCAGACCTTGGTCGACAACGTCGCTACCTTCGAGCAGCAATATGCGTATGACGGCGTGGATATCGATTGGGAATATCCGTCGTCGGATCAAGATGCGGCGTTTCTCGTCCAGATGATGTCGCTGTTCCGGCAGTCGAATGCAGATTACGTTCTGTCGTTTGATGCAGGCCCGTGGGGCGGATCGGGCTACGCCTTGCCCCAGGTGAAGCAATACGTCGATTACGTCAACGTCATGATGTACGACTGCGCCGGGCCCTGGACGGCGCATGGACAGCTGAATTCGTCGATTTTCTGGGACCCGCGCGATCCGGCGCCCTATGAATGCCAGCCCGGCGGAAGCGTAGCTGGAGCGGCAACCATCTTTCTGCAGCAGTTACCTCCAAAGCAGATCAACATGGGCACGCCGTTCTACGGCTATGTCTACGTCAACATCAAACATCTTTTTGACCTTTGTCCGAATTCGCAGTGGACACAGGATGGCGAGTGCGACAACGCGGTGTTCAGCGGCAGCTATGGGCTGAATTTCAAACACAACATCAACCGGAATGGGTGGCGGACGCATTATGATCCGATCGCGCTGGTTCCTTATATGCTCCGCGTCGACGGAACCAATGGCTACATTACTTATGACGATCACTATTCCACGTACATGCGCGTCTGGTATTCGGATTGGGTGCGGCATTTGGGCGGGACATTTATGTGGGCGCTCGATCAGGATTACGATGGGCACTCGCAGGACCTGCTGCGAGCGATGTATAACGCGTCGCTCGGTAACGCCCGCTGAGGAAAAATGAGAAGCAAAAAGCCGCCGTCTCTGGCGCGTCGAGACAATAACTTACCCTGGTTCAGGCCGAAAGCGTAAAGGTCAGGTCTATTTGCGTAGTTTATAAGCCGGCAAGTACACCAGGAGAGTCCACCAACATTGCTGACACTCAGTACGTGCTCACAGGGATTGGAGCGCCTCATATTCTGCATGTGAAACTCTGCCCAGGGATCACCGGGTTGGCAGGCGGATTGCTATGCTCAAGCCGCCGATGGGATGGAAACAGCAAGAAGCAAGAGGAAAATATAGAGATGTTTCACGGAGTATCTCGAGAAGCGCAACACTGACGAATCGGTTGGCCAATTCTGTTCGCCTACGCAGCGCCTGTCAAGGTGCAAGCAGTTGCAACGGCGCGGCGCAGTGTTGGCTCAAAATTGGAAGGCGGAATCACATGTGATCAATCGCCGATGCGCTCATCGACTCGCAAAATCGATTCTTTGCCCGATTCGGGAACGCCCGTGCGAAACGCTTCACCATCTGTTTGACCCGGTCTACCCAACGTGTTATAAATGCCCGTTTTGCGCTAGTATGCCGGAGCCGGAGACTTTTTTCTCCAGCCGTTTTGAACTGGCATGCTCTAAATAAACCGGCGCAAGACCCGACGCGGCCAAGCTACATCACTCCTTTAGGTCTTGCGGTGGAAGCGTGTTCGGAATCCCAGAAAAGATTCAGCCCGAATAAGTACCTGCGGAAACCGCGGTGCGGGTGGGACAATTCTGGACAGAAAGCACCTAAACACGTTTAGCAGTTCCTAATACCGTTTTGATTCGGAGGACTCTTATGCGTACCTGGCTTGCCACTGCTGCGTTCTTCAGCCGCCGCATGGCTATCAAAATCTCGTCCGTAGTCGCACTGCTCACTGTTGGCGCCGCTGCGGCCTTCGCTGAGCCCGAGGGTGCCGGAGGTGAAGCCTCGCTCAAATTGCCCGACCTGTCGTCAGTCAATTTCTTCAATGGAGCGATCGATGGTCACAAGCTGCTGCTGATCGGCATCCTGTTCTGCCTCTTCGGTCTGGGATTCGGCATGGCAATCTTTCTGCGCTTGAAAAACCTGCCCGTCCACCGATCCATGCGCGAAATCTCGGAACTGATCTACGAGACTTGCAAGACCTACCTGGTGACGCAAGGCAAATTCATTCTTCTGCTGTGGGCATTCATCGCTGTCATCATTGCGGCATATTTCGGGTGGTTGGCGCCGGTCCCAGGAAAGCCTGTGGGCCTGACGCTTCCGATCATTCTGGCATTCAGTCTGGTGGGTATCGCCGGAAGTTACGGCGTCGCCTGGTTCGGCATTCGGGTAAACACGTTCGCCAACTCGCGAACAGCATTCGCTTCCCTTCCCGGCAAGCCTTATCCCGTATATCAGATTCCACTGGAAGCTGGCATGAGCATCGGGATGATGCTGATCTCGGTCGAGCTGCTAATCATGCTCTTTATCCTTCTGTTCATTCCCGGGGATTATGCCGGTCCTTGCTTTATCGGGTTTGCGATTGGCGAGTCATTGGGCGCGGCCGCGCTGCGTATCGCGGGCGGCATCTTCACCAAGATTGCCGATATCGGGTCGGACTTGATGAAGATCGTTTTCAAGATCAAGGAAGACGATGCCCGCAATCCGGGTGTGATCGCCGATTGCACGGGCGACAATGCCGGCGATTCGGTTGGGCCTTCCGCGGACGGATTCGAAACCTATGGCGTAACGGGCGTGGCGCTAATCACGTTTATTTTGCTGGGAGTGAAAGATCCAAGCGTGCAGGTACAGTTGCTGGTGTGGATCTTTGTGATGCGCGTGATGATGTTGGTCTCGAGTTCGGTCTCGTACTTCCTGAACGGAGCGATCGCGAAAGCGAAATACGGCTCGGCTGCAGAGATGAACTTTGAAGCGCCGCTGACCTCGCTGGTATGGATTACCTCCATTGTGTCGATTGCCCTGACGTACTTGATTTCGTATTTCATCATCCCGATGCTGGGCAGCGACAACACGCAGTGGTGGAAGCTGTCGACGATCATCTCCTGCGGCACGCTGGCCGGGGCGTTGATTCCGGAACTGGTGAAGGTGTTCACCTCGACCGAGTCCCGGCACGTGAAAGAAGTCGTGATTTCGGCGCAGGAAGGCGGAGCGTCTCTTGGTATTCTGTCCGGCTTCGTCGCGGGCAACTTCTCCGGCTACTACCTGGGATTGGCCATGATGATCCTGATGGCCATCGCCTACTACATGAGCACCATGGGTCTGGCACTGGCGGCAGGCATGCTGGCACCAGCAGTGTTCGCGTTCGGCCTGGTCGCCTTCGGATTCCTCGGCATGGGACCGGTGACGATCGCCGTAGATTCCTATGGTCCAGTGACCGACAACGCGCAATCCGTGTATGAGCTTTCGCTGATCGAAGCAGTACCCAACGTCACGGCGGAGATCAAGAAAGACTTCAACGTCGGAGTCGATTTCGAGCGTGCGAAGCACTTGCTGGAAGCCAACGATGGCGCGGGGAACACGTTCAAAGCGACCGCGAAACCTGTGCTGATTGGAACAGCGGTTGTGGGTGCGACCACAATGATCTTCTCGATCATCATGGCGCTGACCAACGGACTTAACGACGCGGAGGGCGTGGCCAAACTCTCGCTGCTGTACGCTCCGTTCTTTCTCGGGCTGATCACCGGCGGGGCGATGATTTACTGGTTCACAGGCGCTTCCACTCAGGCCGTAACCACGGGGGCATACCGCGCAGTCGAGTTCATCAAGGCTAACATTAAGCTCGAAGGCGTGGAAAAGGCATCGGTTGCCGACAGCAAGAAGGTGGTGGCCATCTGCACCAAGTACGCGCAGAAGGGAATGCTGAACATCTTCATCGCGGTATTTTTCGGGACGCTGGCCTTCGCTTTCGTGGATGCTTTCTTCTTTGTCGGCTACCTGATCTCGATCGCAATTTTCGGTCTGTATCAGGCGATCTTTATGGCAAATGCGGGCGCTGCCTGGGACAATGCCAAGAAGATTGTTGAGGTCGAACTGAAGCAGAAAGGCACTCCACTGCACGACGCAACGGTGATCGGTGACACAGTCGGCGATCCGTTCAAAGACACGTCATCGGTGGCGCTGAACCCGGTGATCAAGTTCACCACCTTGTTCGGACTGCTGGCGGTGGAATTGGCAGAGAGCCTGAAGCCGGGCGGCCACCCATCCACGCTCACGATTGTCCTGGCGCTGGTGTTCTTCCTCATCTCGTTCTCGTTTGTGTACAAGTCTTTCTACGGGATGCGGATCAAGAGCGGCAACTAGTTCGCACATCTAGTTCAAAGAAAAACGCCATCCGGTTCGCGGATGGCGTTCCTGTTCACCACAGGGATCACAGAAGGCTACCGCGAAAACCCCATTACGATTCTCGTTATGCGTCGTCGTAATCCTCGGTTAGAGAAATCAAAAATGCGACCAGCGCATTCACGTCATCTTCGCTGAGCGACATCGCTTTAAATTCCGGCGGCGGATTGCGTAGCAAACCCTGACGGGCAAGTTGTGAACCGTGAATATAGAAGTTGATCACATCTGCGAGCTGAAGTTTGCTGCCATTGTGCAGATAAGGGCTCGAATCTTCCAGGTCGCGCAGGATCGGAGTCTTGAATTGCGCAATGGTGCTCGCGAGTCCCTCGTCCACGGAGCAATCGTGTCCTGCTGCACACACCACACTCTTCAACGAAGCCTGCGGCTTGGGCATGTCAGGATTCAAGTAAACATTCCACATTCCCAGATCGGCGAATTGCGGATGATTGGCATCCGCTGCCCGGCGGAAAGTCTCCCCGGCAGCGGGATGGTTTGCCGATGCTGGAAGATACAAATCGTAGATGGCGTTGCGCTCCGACGAAGAGGGCACGCTAAGGTTCATAAAAGCGCCCGCCCCGTGAACACCGTCGTATTCCTCCTGGCTGACTCCGGTGTTATGGAAGAGAAAGTCGGAAAAGTTGGGAGCCTGATGGCAGGCCGCGCAATTACCGGCATGTTGCGACCCGTCGGTTGCATTGCTTGCCGCCTTCAGGAAGATTTTAAGACCTGCAAGCTCCGTCGCTCCGAACTGGAATGGGAAGGGATGATACTGAAAGCTTCCCATTGTTCCGTCAACCCACTTCGGATTGCCGAGCCCAAGCACAGCCTGATACAAGCGTCGATTGTATTGCGGAATACTTTCTCCGGCGTTCGGCTGCACCGGCAGATGGTTGATGCGAAGAAAGACGTCGTAGGGAGATGCGATATAGCGGCCGAATTCGTCCTGTTTGAACTTGAGGTCGTGCATGTAAGTCGAGATGCACTTCGCGACAAGGTTCAGTATCTGATCGGCAGTGGCGCTGTTCACATCAATGCGATCAGCGGCTGGAATCAGAAGATCGCCGGTGATCCTCGAATCGGTTCCGGCAAAGAGCACGCCATAGGAAAGGCCGTTCGTGCGGTCTTGCGCCAGTTCATCGGAACCATCATCCTGCCGGATAACGAGCGCTATCTGCGCAAGAGCTTGCTGATACTGATCCGGCGCCCAACCGAAGTTGCGTCCCGTCACAGTGGCTTTGACCAGGTCTTCCGGCGTCGCAAACTCTCCGTCGAAATGAAGCAAGGTCGGTCCTGGGTGCGGCTGCAACGATCCGACCATGTGCATGGAGTTCCTAGGAGTTTCGATATAGCCGTTCATCGGCCGAGGGATTGGACTCCGCGTGGTGAAGTCGGCGTAGGTGCGATTCCCAGCTCCAGACACCCCCTGAAATTCAGTAACGAAATGGCAGGAGCGGCAATTGATTGATTGTCCCGCAAACGGCCCGGCCAAAATCCCATTGGTCGTATAGACCTGCGCGACGACCGGATCGCCCACGGCAAGAGGCTTATTCACCGCCGTCATGTGAGTCGCAAAATACTGAGCGAAGCGCGTGTCGAGAAAGAGCCGCTCGCCGATGCTGTCTTCCGCGGGAGTGGCATCAGACTCTGCCGGAAACTGCGGCGCCTGGCCCGCGTTGCAGCTCATCATCACGAGCAATGCCAACGTCATTCCACACCTCCCTATCCAGGAGCGGACGAAGGCGTCGTCGCCGTGCAAACTCGACTTGCTTTTCTTGCTTTCTATCATCGCGCTCTCCGGCCAAAGATCTGCGAGAACTCGTAAGACACGCTGAAGCGATAGAGCACACCCATGGAATTTGCGTTCAAGCCGAAGTTCGGCGAGAACGATACCGTGGGGCCTTTGGGAATATTGAATGCCAGAGCCGGGCCCAGATAATGAGAGGTCGCGGCCAGGCCGAACCCGTTGAGGTCGCCGAGCCCCCCATAGAGCTCAAGACCAGCGGAAAAGTTCTCACGACAGAAAACACACTCTCGCGCACTGGCCGCGAATGCCAAGGGGCGGCTTATCGCTGCGGCGTAACCAAACTCCCACGGCTCACTCTCGTTCAGGTCTTTCTCCGTGATGAAATTGCCTGAGTAATTCCATCCCTTCGCATCGCGCGAGAGGATCAACTTCAGTTCCAGAGATCTTTCGAGTTCTGGACGAGCCTGCCTGTTACTGAGCCGAAGATCCGAGATGCTACTGTGGCCCGTTACCTCGAGGAAGCTGCGGTCGGCCAAACTCGTGTTTTCGTACTCGACATAGAGAATGGGATTGACAAAATGCTGGTGTGCAAAGGGGCGAAAGCGGTTCTCCCAGCGCCACCCCGTAAAAATCGTGCTGTCATTGGACGTGCTCTGGCCGCTGAGGTATAGCTCCGTGGTCCACCAGCCCTTTGCGCCGTATTCAAGTTCGAGTGTGCTTCCGAAAAAGGAATTGCCATACTTCGGCGTGCCCGTCGTATTTTTTACCGAGAGTTCCAGATTACCGGGCTCTTCCAGATCATCGGAGTAGGTCACAAAATAAGGGCGTTCCTGCGCACGGCACAGCGGCGCACAAACAAGCAGGACTGCGCACAACCAGAAGCGGGTAGACATTCGCATCGATTCGATCTCTTTCTAGTTGCGACTGCGTCGCATCTATGAAGAACAATGAGACGGCAGAGTCTAGTTGCAACCGAGTCGCATCAGGAGGAAACGAGATTCATGCTACCAACCGGTCTCTGGAAGGGTCAACGATCCCCCACATTTTTCGTGGCAGGTTGTTTGCGACTAGTTGCGACACATGACGAGAAAGCGCGCGCGCAGGTGTGCTTTGTGAAAAGCCGGATTCTTTTCCTTAAAAGGACTGCTTCATCTTCCCTTTCACGCTATGTGCCAGCTTTTCGATTTGCTCAACTTTCTTCAGTGCATCGACGGACATCACCTGATCGTTTTTCGCCAGGTATTCTTTCAGCTCCTGCGTGAGTTCGGCCATTTTATCGGTGTCGCGGCGGATCTCGAGTTGTCGTTGCGCGTTGGCGGCAGCAGCCTGTTGCTGCTGGTTCGGATCTCCCGTCGTCATCGGAACCGAGCCTCCGGTCTGCGGTTGCGCAATCGTGGATGGAATGCGCTGGGCTTCGCAAACTTCAGAAGCTGCCAAAACGACAGTCAGCGCAAGCATGAGCAAACTCAACCGCTGCATGAGGACCTCCTCCAACCTCAATTATGCGAGGGATTATGGCGCGGAAGGACTGCGGAGGCAATAGGGTAGCCCGGACAAGACTTCCCCGCCGCTGAAAAATCGAGTATCCCGTTCTCGGAGGACGCGCAGACGAAACGAGCAGTGGGCGACGGAAAATTAATAATCGGAAACGTGAAGGCCGACTAGTTCGGGCCTTTCATCTTTTCCTTCACGCTTTTCGCCAGCTTTTCGATTTCTTCTGCTTTCTTCACGACGTCCAGGGACAGGACATTCTCGTCTGATTTGTCGACATAAGATTTCAGTTCAATCGAGAGCTTGAGGAGCTTGTCGGTATCACTCTTCAGGGCGGCAACTCGCTCTTTGGCAGCCTTTTTTTCCATGTCGTGAGCCAGGCGAGCGCGGGCTTCATCGGCCTCGATCGGACCATTTATGTCGGATGAACCTGGTGACTGTCGCGTCGATTGGGCGATGCCGGCGACCGGAATCCATAGGAAGAGAAGCAGTGCCAGTTGCGGAAAAATAGAACGCACTTGGAACCTCGCTGAGCGTCGGGGAGACAGCTCAGGAAAATTATACGTCTCGAAAAGCGATAACCACCAAGACCACTAAGTTCACGAAGCAAAAACAACAGCCAGAGCTTTTTTGGGCTCTGGCTGTTTAGACAGGGGAATAAATCGGGTTACAGCGCGCTCATGTTGGCGAGGAATTCCGAGTTGCCCCGGGTCTTGCTGAGCTTATCGATCAGCAATTCCATCGCTTCCACGGGCGAGAGCGGGTTCAGCACTTTGCGCAGGACCCAAATCCGCGAAAGATCTTCCTTCGGGATCAGCAGCTCTTCTTTTCGCGTTCCGGAGCGCTGAATGTCAATTGCCGGGAACACGCGCTTATCGACAAGCTTGCGCTCGAGGATGATTTCGCTGTTGCCCGTGCCTTTGAATTCTTCAAAGATCACGTCGTCCATTCGGGAACCGGTATCGATCAGGGCCGTCGCGATGATCGTCAGCGAGCCCCCTTCTTCGATGTTGCGGGCCGATCCGAAGAAACGCTTCGGACGCTGCAATGCGTTCGAGTCGACGCCGCCGGAGAGCACTTTGCCGCTGGGCGGAACGATCGTGTTGTAGGCGCGAGCCAGACGCGTGATCGAATCGAGCAGGATCACCACGTCGCGCTTGTGCTCGACCAACCGCTTCGCCTTTTCGATCACCATCTCGGCGACCTGCACGTGACGCGCGGCGGGCTCATCAAAAGTTGATGAAATCACTTCGCCTTTTACCGAGCGCTGCATGTCCGTAACTTCTTCCGGCCGCTCGTCGATCAGCAGAACCATCAGCACAACTTCCGGATGATTCGTCGTAATCGAGTTCGCGACGTTCTGCAAGAGCATCGTCTTGCCAGCGCGCGGCGGGGAAACAATCAGGCCGCGTTGGCCCTTACCGAGCGGCGTGAGCAGATCCATGACGCGAGCGCTCGCGTTGTCGCGAGTCGTTTCCAGCTTGATCCGTTCCTGCGGATAAAGCGGCGTCAGGTTATCGAAGAGAATCTTGTTGCGCGCCTCGTCCGGGGACTCGAAGTTCACCGCTTCGATCTTGACGAGCGCGAAATATTTCTCACCTTCATGTGGAGGGCGCACCTGTCCGCTGATGGTGTCGCCAGTCTTGAGGTCGAACTTGCGGATCTGGGACGGCGACACGTAGATATCGTCGGGCCCCGGGAGGTAGTTGTAATCGGGCGAGCGAAGGAAGCCATAGCCGTCGGGCAAAATCTCCAGGACTCCCTCGGCAAAAATGTGGCCTTCTTTTTCGCTTTGCGCCTGCAGGATTTTAAAAATCAGGTCCTGCTTGCGCATACCGCTGGCACCGGGCAGATCCAGGGTCCTTGCGATCTTGGTCAGCTCGGTGATGTTCTTTTCTTTCAGTTCTGCAATGGTCATGATTCACCTGAACCCGTGCACTAGTGCGTATTCGGTAGTGTCAACGGGAGATTTTCAAAGGAGGGGACTCAGGAAAGACTTACACAACGCCAGGCAGGAGGGCGGGGCTGGTGTTACGCAGCCCGCCGTTGTGCCTCAGCAACATTCTCTGGTTCCGACAACACAGCTTGACGATCCGAGTCAGCGATGCGATCCAGCACGCCATTCATTGTTTCCTGGATTCTGGTGCTGGGCCGATGGAACTTCCGCGTGGCCTTGGAGGCAAGCTGGCAAAGCATATAACGATTGCGTAGAGTCTGTAAAGCGTCAAACACACGATCAGAGCGCATGAGCTTTCAATCTCCTTACTTTAATGAATTGTGGCCTTACGCCTTTGTCCTTTGCCATGGGAGGGTGACCGGAAACCCCAGTTTCCGACCTAAGTCACTGATTCCGAGTAGGTTGTAAAGGATGAAGCGTCAAACTCACTCTTATTGAATAGATGCACGCGGCAACCCTGAAGATGCTCGATTTTCTGGGCTTAGCTTCTTAGGAGCTGCACAATAAGGCTCAAGAGCAGCGATCCGAGGGGTGCCAAGAACTGGTTAATGTAGCTGCAAAGCCGATTGGGGTCAAGTAATTATTTGTAAGACAGGGCCACGCTCCGCCAAAAGCCTTCCCGAAACGATCGCTGCCTGTATATCTCGCTGAACTATAACGGTTTAGCGTTGATGGACAGTTACCGTGTTGAGGGCGGGTGGCGCCGTGTTTCCGGTATCGATCGCCTTCAACAGCGCGGAGGCGTCGGAGTCAGGCCCAAGCTGCAATTCGCGTTCGAACTGCCGTCTCGCCTCGACCAACTTACCTTCAGATTTGAGCGCGGCACCCAAGGCGACGTGGTACCCAAACCCACCCGGCTGGAGGTCGGTTGCTCGCCGGAGCGTGGCTTCAGCCTCCGGCATTTTACCCTGTGCGTACTGCGCTAAACCCAAACGATAAAGGCAGTAGTCGTAGGTGACGACATCGGGATTCTTGTATGTGTTTAGAGCCCGCTCGAAATAAGCCTCAGCCCAAGGCATGTTCCGCACTTCGTAATACGCGGCCGCAAGTCGGTAATTGTTCAGGAGCACATTTGGCTCAAGGGCCTGCGCGCGCTGGAAAGCGAGAATCCCTGCGTCGTTCCTTCCCAGAGTCATGTACTCCTCGCCGAGGAGTCCCCAGGCCATCGCGCTTTGCGGGGCGATCTCGACGGAGTGGGCGAACAGCGCAATGTTGTCGTGGTACGGCTGCTCTTGGATCCAGATCGGCAACAACGCGCCGAACGAAAACACCACCACGATAGCGGTTGCTGTCTTAGCCTTCAAGAACTGTAACGCTGGATCCGCGGCCTTCCGAAGGGCTAGCGCGATCAGCATGCACGCTCCGGCCGACGGCAAATAGACGTAACGATTGTGAACCAGATCGTGGCGCGGAAAGACACACACTCCCATCAGAGGAGGCACAAGCGATAACCCGAGCAAGATCGTCGGAAGGGTTGCGTCCCTGGATTTGAATGCCCAGTAAGTCAGCCCCGCAACAATGAAAAGGACGGCGATCAACGGAACGAAGAAATGGGGCGATGAGAACGACCAAACGTCAGGATCGTAATAGATCTGAGAAAGTTGAACCGGCAGCAAGAGCTTACGAACATAAAACCAGGTAACACTCGGCGCAGCGCACAGGACCTCGCGCAGTGAATGCGTAACGTCGCCGCGCATTCCGTTCAACGCGAAGAATCGCAGGACAAAATAAACAGCCGTGACCGCGGCGAACGGAAACTGCTCCTTCACGCGAGTACGCCATTGTGAGGATTCTTCTTGCGAGTCGGCAGCATCGAGCCAGCGCTGGCAAATCAACATCACCGGCCAGATCACGAAGGCGGTTTCCTTCGAGAACAGAGCGGTCGCGTATAAAGCTACAGATACGCCCAATAACTTAGGCCGCCCCTCTTGTCGAAATCGAAAATAGGTATAAATCGATCCCATTCCCGCGATCGTGAAGAGAATCTCGGGCACAGCCGAGATCCATGCGACGGGCTCAATGTGGATCGGGTGCACCGCAAACAAGAGAGCGGCCCAGCCGGCGACGAGACCATCCCGCGTCCATTGACGCACGAGAGTAAAGAACATCCAGACCGCGGCAAGATGCGCCAGAAGACTGGTGAGGTGCCATCCCCAAGGTGACGCCTGAAAGAAGATGTAGTTGAACCGCAACCACAGCAAGAACAAAGGACGATAAAAGCTGCCTTTCACCCACGGAAATACGCCGGCTCCAACATGCGCGCTGAAATATTGCGGAACGCCCGACCACGAACGAATCGCGGGGTTCTCGACAATTTGCTGAACGTCGTCGAAGACGAATCCGTATTGCAGAGTTGGATAGTACGCGATCAGAGCCAGAACAAACGACAGTGCGAGGAGCCAGTAACCGCTGGCCAGACCGCCAGTCGCCGAGCGCCCGCTACGAGCGCGGCCCTCTTTATTGCGCCGAGACATGGAAGCAATTCCATTATCGCCAAGTCTTTCGGGGTCAAGGGGATAAGATCACGGGCCGTGCATGACGAAAGTAAGTAGCAGGCATGGGAGAATATCCGTCATGGACGGCGTAAGGATCGACGCGTGGCTGTGGGCAGCGCGCTTTTTCAAGACGCGGACCTTGGCCAAAAAGAATTGTGACCTGGGCAGGATTCTGTCGAACGGACAACTGGCAAAAGCCGCTCGCGAAGTTCGAATCGGAAACATGCTGCGCATCACTAGCGAAGGCGGGGAGTTTGAAGTCGAGGTGCTCGGACTCACCGATGTCCGCGGCCCGGCGGTGGAGGCGCAGAAGCTGTATCGCGAAACAGATGCGAGCAAGGAGGCCCGCGCCAAGGCGGCGGCCGAGCGAACGGCTTCGCGCGAGTTTGAGATTCTGCCAGCTGGACGCCCGTCAAAGCGCGATCGAAGAAGGATTATTCAATTCCGCGGTCGGGGATAAGAACATGAACCACAAAGGACACAAAGGTTCACGAAGGAAACCAATTGCAATGGCTTTCCTTTGTGTACCTTCGTGTCCTTTGTGGTTCATGGTTTTTTTTCCTTCAGTCCCGTTTTGGTGATTAGAAAGGATTTTTTTCCTTGGCTGTGACTTCAAGCACGGAGTTTTATCCTTAAAAATCATAGTGGTAGTTCTCATGAATTCACGAGGACAACTGAGTGCGAACGAAGTCAGCCATCAGATCATCACCGCCGCTATGAAAGTTCACTCCGAGTTAGGCCCCGGCCTGCTGGAGAGTGCTTACAAAGCCTGCCTTCGCCAAGAATTGCTCCGAGCAGCGTTGCGCTGTGAAGCCGAGCTCGGACTCCCAGTCATTTATCGCGGCGAAAAGCTAGACATCGGTTACCGCATCGATCTGCTGGTACAAGATCTCGTCATCGTAGAAATCAAGGCCGTAGAAGGAATCTCTCCCGTGCATTAGGCGCAGATCATCTCCTACCTTAAACTCAGCAGGAAATCACTTGGACTCTTGATCAACTTCAACGTTGTGCATTTGAAGGAAGGCATCCGCCGCTTTGTCTGCGGAACACAGTGGATGCGCGTTGGCGCTTGAATTTACTCATCTCTCAGGCTGCGTACCGGATCGACACTCGCGGCGCGTAGTGCCGGAGCAAGCGCAGCTGCCATCGACACAGCAAATAGCAATACCGTCACCGCAACAAACACAGACCGATCCAGCGGCGCAACGTTTACCAGCAGATCGGCGACAAACCGTGTAGTGAAGATCGAGGCAACGATCCCCAGCACAGCCCCCACCGCCGACAGAATCGCAGCCCGCTCGAGCACCAGCCGCAGGATATCCGATCGCGACGCCCCAAAAGCCATCCGCAAACCAAGTTCGCGAATTCTCTCTCCGACTACATAAGACAGCACTGCGTACAATCCCAGCGCCGAGAGCAACAGCGCAATCGCTGAGAATCCGGAAACCAGAATTGCCTCAAATTTTGACTGGGCAGCCTTGATCTCAGTTTCTTCAACAAACGTTCTGTAGCTAAATACCGGCGAGTCCGGATCAAACCGGGCAACCAGCTTCCGCACCGCATTTTCATAACTCAACGGATTGCCCGACACCTTCATCACCACGAGCGGTCGCTGATGTGACGGATCCTGAGCATAAGGCAAGAAGAACTGCGCCTTGTATGGCGTGAACAAATCATTGACTCTCGTATCCCCCACGATCCCAACAATCTGCCGCGGCGCGACAGGCTCATTCGTGTATGGAAATGTGGGTGTGATGTACTGCCCAATCGGATCTTCCCCGGGAAAGAATTGCCGGGAGAATGCCTGATTGATGATCGCGACCCGCGTCGAATTGGCAACGTTATCATGGGCCGTGAAAATACGCCCGCGCACCAGTGGAATCGCCAGCGTTTCAAAGTATCCCGGCATCACAATCGTTGCCTGAGCATTCGGAATGTCATCGGGTAACACCTCACGATTTGCGATCGTGAAGTTGGTGTAACTATTGTCCTGCAGAATCGGCAATGGATGCGCCGCTCCCACACTTTCGACACCAGGCAGCGCCGCAAGCTCCGGCATCAGCCTGTCGTAGAAAACTGCCTTGCCCGGCACGGGATAGCGTTTGTTGGTCAGCGCGATGTCGAAAAATACCCGGTTTTGTGTATCGAAACCAGGCTCGATGTGGAGAACATTTACAAGACTCCGAATGAGAAGTCCGGAGCCCATGAGCAAGGTGAAGCCCAGCGCAGTTTGCCCGATAACCAGAAACTGATGAAGCCGGTTGCGGCGGCGGCCCGAGGTCATCTGCAAACCGCACTCGCGAAGGGAATGTGCCGGATCTTGTCGCGACATGATCCACGCCGGCAGGAGCCCGAAAGCTACGGCGGTTGCGACAGAGAGCACAATCGCGAACGCCAGTACTCGAAGATCCAAACTGGCGTTGTAAAGGCGAGGCAGGTTGTCAGGAATGAAGCGTGGCGCGACCCGCAGTAACGCAAACGATAAGAGTATGCCGAGCACTCCTCCGGCAATCGCGAGCAGCAATGCTTCGACAAGCAACTGACGAACCACGCGTCCTCGACTCGCCCCCAACGCCGTTCGCAATGCCAGTTCCGGACGCCGCCGGTTCGCACGCGCGAGTAACAATCCCGCAACGTTGGCGCAACCGATCAGGAGTAACGCGCCCACTGACATAAACAAGAACCAGAGATGCGTTCGGGCGTCGGCCACAGCCTCGTCCAGCAAGGGCATCACAGCGACGCCCTCTCGCAAGCGGTCTTCGGAGTATTGCTGCGAGAGCCCACGCTGAACCGAATTGAGATCAGCCTGCGCCTGCTCCAGAGTGACGCCGTGTCTCAGCAGTCCAACGATGCTCAGTGGGTCCTGGTCACGCAGTTTGGTTAAAGCAAATGGAAACTCGGCCTCGATCGCGTATGTAGACCAATAAAAGCCGGGATTGCCCACGGGGTAGTGAAACCCTGCCGGCATCACTCCGATCACTGTGTACGGTTCATCGCTGATTTTGACAATCTCGCCGATGACCTTCGGAGATGAAGAGAAGTCCGAAACCCAAAGTTCGTGGCTGAGAATCGCGACTCGATGCCCTGGCTGTTCTTCCTCGGCCGTGAAGTTCCGGCCGAGCGCGGGAGCGACTCCGATCGTAGGGAAGAAGTTGGCCGAGACTCGGCCGCCAACCAGGACGCGCGCTCCGACACCATCGCTCCTGCTGAAGAGTCGCGTGATGTCTTCATAGTCAGCCAGAGATTCGAATGTGTGGTTCTGGCGCTGCCAGTCGAAGAAATCAGGATAGGATGTGCCCAGATAGTCCGCCGCGGCGGTGTTTGTCGGCGCAGCACCTGGAGGAAATTCCAGCGTGTCTACCGCAACTAACCGATCGGCGTTAGGAAACGGCAGCGGCCGCAACAGAATCCCGTCGACCAGGCTGAAGATAGCCGTCGTCGCTCCGATTCCGAGCGCAAGCGTGATGATCGCCGACACGGCGAATCCGGGACTCCGCCGCAACTGCCGCAACGCAAAACTCGCGTCGCTGACGAACGAAGAGAGCATGGCCGGATTATGGCATCCTGCGGCCTCGGCGCATAGGACTCAGTAGTGTCATCGCAATCGAGCAAAAACAATCACCACAAAGTTCGCAAAGGAACACGAAGGAATTCAGAGCGGTCTTCCTTAGTGAACCTTCGTGTCCTTTGTGGTTAAAGGTTTTCAGGGCCGCCGAGCGGTTGACCGGGCGAATACGATCCACCTAGTATCGTTGCCAATGGTCACACCGGCCGATCGCTCAGGGCAAACCATCTCGCATTACCGCATCGCTGAGAAAATCGGCGGAGGCGGCATGGGAGTGGTGTACAAGGCCGAGGACATCAAACTAGGACGATTCGTCGCCCTAAAATTCCTGCCCGAAGACGTCGTCAAAGATCCGCAAGCCCTTGGCCGCTTCCAGCGTGAGGCGAAAGCAGCCTCGGCGCTGAACCATCCAAACATCTGCACGGTTCACGAAATCGATGAAGCAGACAATCGTCCCTTCATCGTGATGGAGTTCCTGGACGGTACAACGCTCAAGCATCTGATTGGGAACCGTCCGCTCGAACTCGATCGATTGATCGATATCGGCATCGAGGTAGCGGACGCTCTGGAAGCCGCTCACGGCCAAGGAATCGTTCACCGCGATATCAAGCCGGCAAACATTTTCGTAACCAAGCGCGGCCATGCCAAGATCCTCGACTTTGGGTTGGCCAAGATGACTTCATCGCCGGAGGTTGCGGGCGCACAACCCACTGTGACCGTAGCCGAAGAGCATCTGACGAGCCCCGGAAGCACGATGGGCACCGTCGCCTACATGTCACCGGAGCAGGTCCGAGGGCAGGAATTGGACGGCCGCACCGATCTCTTCTCGTTTGGCGTTGTTCTCTACGAGATGGCGACCGGCAAACTGCCTTTTCGCGGCGATACGTCAGGAGTCATTTTCGATTCGATTCTTCATGCCACACCCGTTGCACCCGTACGCCTGAATCCAGACGTGGCGCCGAAACTCGAAGACATCATCTCGAAGTTGCTGGAGAAGGATCGCGACGTTCGGTATCAATCGGCAGCCGAGCTGACGGCCGACCTAAAGCGCGTGAAGCGTGATACGGAATCGCAGCGCGTTCTGGCCACATCCGGGCAGAGCGTCTCTCGGCAGAAGAGCAAACTTCTGCCATTCCTATTAGTGGTCGGTTTGATCGTTTTGGCCTTTGTTGGATACGAGGTCTATGAATACTCGAGCCGTAGCTCGCGAGTTGACGCAGTCCAATCGAAGGTTGCCACCGAGACGATGGCGGTTCTTCCCTTCCGCGACATCTCCGCAACCACTGGTGACAACTGGGGCGTAGGAATTACAGACGCCATCATCAGCCGCCTTGCTTCGCTTCAGAACCTCGCCGTTCGACCCACAACGTCCGTTCTGAAATACGCGAATGAAAGCCCCGATCCGGTTGTTGCAGCCAAGGCTCTGGGCGTCGAGAGCGTGCTGGAGGGAACGTATCAGCGGGCAACCGGAGTGACCCGCGTGACCGTGCAACTCATCGATGGGCGAACAGGAACGACAAAATGGTCCCAGCGCTACGACCTCAAGAGTGCCGACCTTCTGAGTTTTGAAGATGAAGTAGCGGCAAAGGTCGTCGAGGGGCTTCAGGTCCAGATCTCCCCGACCGAGCAGAAGGCAATCCTGCAACCGGCAACCGCCAATGTCGACGCCTACAACGACTACCTGCAAGCCAGAGCTTCCCTGAACGAGTACCTGATGTACTCGAAGGTGGACAACCTCGAAAAGGGACAACAATTACTGTTGCGTGCGACTTCACTCGACTCCAACTTCGCCGATGCCTATGGGCTGCTCGCGCAGATGTATTCGTTTCAGGCGGCAAATTTCGTGGAAAATGCCGATGCCAATCTGCGCAAGGCCGAGGCTGCCGCAAAAACAGCTGTGAGACTTAAACCTCAATCTGCGCAAGGGCTCATCGCTCTGGGTGGCGTTTATGGTGAACAAGGGCGCGAAAAAGAGGCAATCCCGCTCCTCCGCCAAGCCGTTGCGCTCGCGCCGAATATGGAAGGGGCCTGGCAGATGCTCGCTTACGCGTATTACTACGCCGGCCTGAACGAACAGGCCGAGCAAGGATATCGGCGTGTCATCGAGCTGAATCCTATGCCGGCACAGCCCTACTGGATGCACGCCCGCATGCTGCTCTACCTCGGCAGGTTAGAAGAAGCGGAGAAAGAGATGCGCGGAGTCGTCGCCAGAAATCCCGATCAGTTCAAAGCGTTGGCCTATTTTGGCTGCGTACTTTATTACGAGGGAAAATACGACGAAGCCGAAACTGTCCTTGATAAGGGTGTGAAGTTGGCCGGCTCATCGAGCGATTACACAGCGCTGATCATGGCAGGCTTTCTTTATGGCTCGCGCAACCAGCGTCAGAAGATCGACCCGCGCGTCTTCCAAACCTCTCCGCGGGAAACCATGGATGGCGATAATGCTTACTGGACCGGAGGGATTTACGCGCTGCTCGGTGATCGCCAGCACGCCCTCGAATGGCTGCGCCGCACGGTTGCTCTCGGCAACGTGAACTATCCATTCTTTCAGCGGGACAAGAATTACGACAGCCTGCGCAGCGATCCCGAGTATCAGGCGATCATGGCAGACGTAAAGAAGAAATGGGAAGCGTACCGCGACGAATTCGCACCCCAGCAATAGAGAGTTCCTTCGTGAACCTTCGTGTCCTTAGTGGTTGATGGTTTTGCGGTTCATGCTTTTGCCGTTCATGCTTTTGCGGTTCATGCTTTCGCAGTTGATGCTTTTGACAGATCGCAAACATCTCCTGTGCTCCGGCTCACGTTGCGCGGTGATGGTCCTCACGGAAATTCCCGATCTTTCTTGAGAGAGTAGTTTACCCGCGGTGTCTGGCTAACCTCCACGGACCCAGCCGGCGGTGAGGATTTCCCTGTGACTCTCTGTGTCATCTGTGGTGAGAGCTTTTCTGAAGGCTCGAGAGTGCTGAAACTCGGGACTCGCAACTCCGCACTCGGGACTCTGCAACTTCTTTGTTTCCAATATTTTGCCCGTAACTCATTGCAGCTCATAGACTAAATTCAAATTTTCCCCTAACTCGATGATTTCAAAGATTCGCAGGGGGAGGGGGATACCTCGATCGGCATTCCACCACACCACTCGCTGTGATCGAAATCACAGAATCATCGACGCCGCCGATCTACGTTTAAAAGTAACTTCTTTATGTGAGGCTTGTTCATGTCGATTGCTGCGCCCGCCACCCGCGTTTTGAACTCCAAACTTGAATCGAAAATCATGAGCGCCGAAGAAGCTGCTGCGCTGATCCACTCTGGCGACCAGATTGGAATGAGCGGCTTTACCGGTTCCGGATATCCCAAGACCGTTCCAGTTCAACTGGCCAAGCGCATTGCCGACGCGCACTTCCGCGGCGAAAAGTTCCAGGTCAGCGTTTTCACCGGTGCTTCGACTGGCCCTGAACTCGACGGCGCCCTCGCGATGGCTGGCGGAGTTCATCTGCGGCTGCCATATCAGTCAGATCCGGAAACGCGCAAGCGCATCAACGCTGGCGAGATGGATTACATGGACATTCATCTCAGCCACGTGGCGCAGTTTGTGGAGTATGGATTTCTCGGCAAGCTGGATGTGGCGCTGATCGAGGTCACGGCGATTCTGGAAGACGGACGCGTGATTCCCAGTTCGTCACTCGGAAACAACCGTACCTGGATCGATTGCGCGGAGCGCGTCATCCTCGAAGTGAACTCATGGCAACCCGCAGCGCTCGAGGGCATGCACGATATTTATTATGGCCTGCAGGCACCTCCGAATCGCCAGCCGATTCCGCTGACTTGGCCGGGACAGAGAATCGGATCGCCTTATTTGAGGATCCCCGCGGACAAGATTGCCGGGATTGTGCTAACCGACTCTCCCGATCGCAACAGCGCATTCAAAGCTCCAGACGAAGCCTCGAAGCGCATCGCCGGACACATCCTCGAGTTTCTCAGTTGGGAAGTAAAAAAAGGACGCATGCCCGCAAACCTGCTGCCGCTGCAATCCGGCGTCGGCAATATTGCGAACGCAGTTTTGTTCGGTTTGGAAGAAGGTCCGTTTGAAGGTCTGACCTCTTACACCGAGGTGATTCAGGATGGCATGATCCGCCTGCTGAAATCCGGCAAGCTCGAATCCGCATCGGCGACGGCATTCTCACTCAGTCCGGAAATGCTGGATGAAGTAAATGCTGATATGGCGACCTACCGTGAAAAGATCGTGCTCCGCCCGCAGGATATTTCCAATAATCCGGGGATCATCCGACGTCTGGGCGTGATCGCCATGAACGGCATGATCGAAGCCGACATCTACGGGAACGTCAATTCAACGCACGTGATGGGATCGCGCATTCAGAACGGCATCGGCGGTTCCGGCGACTTCGCGCGCAATGGATATCTGTCGATCTTCATGGCGCCATCGCAGGCGAAAGGCGGAACAATTTCCACGATCGTGCCGATGGTTTCACATGTCGACCATACCGAACATGACGTTCAGGTTCTGGTAACAGAACAGGGCTTAGCCGATTTGCGCGGATTGTCGCCGAAAGAGCGGGCGAAACTGGTCATCGAGAAGTGCGCGTCGCCCGATTACAAGCCTCTGCTCAAGGATTATCTTTCGCGGGCAGAATCGCTTTCGTATGGAAAACACACACCCCATCTGCTGACAGAGTCCCTCGGCTGGCACAGCCGGTTTTTGCGCACCGGCAATATGCGGCCCCGCGAGGAGAACTAGTCGCGAATCCGAATCCTGAAGTTGTGCGTCTGACCCCTGCACTGATTAGCGTGGCCAGAGCCAACCGAACGTACCAGCCATTAACAGGCCGTAAATCAGGCCGTCGATGACTTCTTTGAGTACGAAGCCCCATGGATAGCCTTTCCAGACCACGTTGGCCAATGGACCCAATCCAAATGCCAGAAAACCTGCCGTACCGGCAACGCGGAATACGACGAGATAGTTTGTGCCCGGTGCAATCGTGTGCGCAGTCAGATAAGCCACGAAGAACGCGATGATAAGGCAGTAGCCGAACCAGAGGCCGAGAAACTTCGGCATGACCGGCCGTCCCGTTGGGAAAACGATCATCATGCCGACTGGGCCTTGTTCATATTTCTCAATGGCCGCTGGCGTATTCATCTCTTTGTGTGTGCAAAACGGGAAGACATAGAGGCCTCGCTTCAGGCCAGCAGTGCGCAGAGCCGAGCGAACGTTGTCTTCTTCAGGCAATTTGCCGTAATCACCATGATGATATGGCAGCAGCATGTGCATGACGGAACTAGCGACGAAGATGATGACCGCCGAAAGTACGATTGGTAGCCAGAGAGTGGCAAGGAACGTCATAGGAAAGCCTCCTGGGCGAAGCTGATGACGATGTCTTCGGGAGGCTAAACTCGAAATGAAGAACGGTCAAGTGCCGCGGCTCGTGATTAGTATTCCATGCCCAGAAGAAGGCCCTAAGCGGTAACAGGGTGTAAGAAGGAAAACTGCTTATTCCGATCCCTCGCGATATTTCCTGGATTCATGGCATTGCGAAGACTTAGGGGCAAGAATTCATTCCTCGTGCGTTCCCTACGATTGGGTTGGAATTTGGGAAAAGACCAATCCGCAGAAAGGATTCCGGCATCCAACGGAGGAAGATGACAGTCGAAAGAAATCCCGCCCGCGTACAAGAGATTCATTCTGACAGCCGATTGCCTGAGTCCGCAGAGCTCAAACAATGGCTTGGGGAGTTGATCGAGCGCAACGGAAGCGACCTGCTGCTTGTGCCTGATGCTCCTGCATCGATTCGCATGGAAGGTGTAATTGCCCCGATTGGCAACCATCCTCTAACAGGCGAAGAGATCGAGGCAGCGGTATTCCCAGCCTTGGTGGTCCATGCGCGCGACGAATATCAGCAATCTGGAATCGCGGATTCGTCTTACCGTGTTGAAGGGCTTGGGCGGTTTCGAATCAACTTGCATCGGGAACGAGGGCGAGCAGCTGCGACATTCCGGGCGCTCCCCTCGGTAGTGCCTGCATTGAACGAACTTCATTTACCTGCCGGTGTTTCCGCCATTGCGAATCTGCAGCGTGGGCTGGTGATTATCGGTGGAGCAACCGGATCGGGCAAGACGACAACACTTGCGGCACTGATTCATGAAATCAATCAGCGAGAAGCGCGTCATATCGTCACGATTGAGGACCCGATTGAATACGAGCATTCGCACAACAAGAGCGTGATTGAGCAAGTGGAGATCGGCGTTGACGCTCCAGACTTCCCTACCGCCTTGAGAGCGGCGATGCGTCAGGCTCCGGACGTGATTGTCGTAGGCGAGATGCGCGACTCAGAGACGGCGCGCATTGCACTGTCGGCGGCGGAGACAGGACACCTGGTCTTTACTACTCTTCATACGACCGATGCAGCATCGACGGTTTCACGAATCGCAGATTCGTTTCCGCAAGAACGCCAGCATACCGTGCGTGCCGAAATGGCGATGGCGTTGGCGGCGATGCTGACTCAGACACTCATCCCGAAACGGACAGGTGGTCGCGTCCCCGCCGCAGAACTGCTGATGGTGGGATATGGAGCTCGCCAGCATATTCGAAAGAATGCGCTGCAACATCTGCATCAGGAGATCACCATTACCCGTAAGCAGGGTTCGTTCACTTTGGAAGAGTCTTTGGCACAGCTGGTCTTTCAGCAGGATCTATTGCGAGAAGAGGCTATGACACGCGCCCTGCACCCGGAAGACCTGGATACTTTGCTTAAGGCGAAGGGATTCTAGTCCATAAAAGGCTTTAGTGGCGGGCCGTAAGCTATCCAGCACTCGCTTTTACCGCGAAGTCCGCGAAGAAAGGCCGTAAAGAAAGACACTGCAAACCGAGCACATTGCCACCAGTCTCGAGGCGCTTGTTTGTATGAAGTATGTTCAGGAAGGCAGACCTCGGGAACTGTCTGATTCCGGACAGTTCAGTCCGTCACCGGACGATTTTGCCTGAAGTCCCCACTCTCATTGCTGCAGATACGGCCTTTTTTCCGTGCTTGTGCGGGAACTCCAATTGCTTCAGTCCGGCTCAGAAACTGGAGGCTGACGTGTCGAACATGAAGAAGACAGAGAGAATGCGCCAGGTTGTCTCAGGTTCTGTGGACGAGTCTTATCTTAAGGAGCAAGCGGAAAAAGGCTGGAAGCTGGTAGCGATCGAATGGGAGCGCGAGGCTGAACAGTCCGAGGACAAGTTGCCTGGAGACGTTCCGTTCGGACTACGCGTCGCGGCCGAAAATCAACGCCTGGAGGAAGAACCGGAAGAGCGCGAGGTTCTGGTACAGCTTATGGAGCTGCTCGTGGTCCAGGAAGGTTCGTACGCGCGGGTTGCGGCAGAACTCAATCGTCTGGGATACCGCACACGGCAGGGATCGGTTTGGACTCCGATCTCAGTTTTTGAAATGCTGCCGCGCCTGATCGAGGTGGGACCTCATCTATTCCGGAGTTCGGAATGGACGAAGCGCAAACAGCAGTTGGTGGCACGATGATTTCCCGGATCGATCATTTCAAGACGTGATCGACGGCGCACGTTGCCGAGAAATGAAATCGGACACGACGTCATTCTTCTCGCTGTAATTCGCCTTTCTTATGCCCAGTACGTCCGATCGAGACTGCGGTACTGGATGGCTTCAGCGATATGTTTGGGCGCGAGGTTGGCAGTGTCTTCCAGGTCGGCGATGGTGCGCGCGACCTTGAGGATGCGGTCGTGGGCCCGGGCGCTGAGACCTTGCTGGGTCATGGCGCGCTCGATGAGGCGCTCGCAGTCGGCAGAAAGCTCGCAGAAGGTTCGGATGTGGCGAGAACTCATCTGGGCATTGCAGTAGAGCTTCTCGCGTGAATTGGCAAAGCGCTGGAGTTGTTTCTGACGCGCGCGCATCACGCGTTCGCGAATCTTTGCCGATCCTTCGGGCTCCGCGGTTGATCGCATTTCCTTATAGTTCACCGCGGGAACATCGATATGGATGTCAATGCGATCCATGAGAGGGCCGGAGATTTTCGAGATGTAGCGCTGGATCATAGGCTGCGTGCACTTGCATTCGCGGGTACGGTCATTGTGGAATCCGCACGGGCACGGATTCATCGCTGCAGCCAGCATGAAGCGCGCGGGAAACGTCAGTGACATCGAGGCGCGTGCGATTGAGACTGTGCCATCTTCGAGCGGCTGACGAAGCACCTCCAACACGTTGCGCGGAAACTCGGGAAGCTCATCCAGAAACAGCAAGCCGTTGTGAGCCAGCGAGACTTCTCCCGGCCGAGGGATGACTCCGCCGCCGATCAGCCCCGCGTCGGAGATCGTGTGGTGCGGTGCGCGGTACGGACGCGTGCCAACGAGACCGGTCTTTTGATCAAGAACTCCTGCCACGCTGTGAATCTTCGTTGTCTCGAGCGCCTCTTCAAAGGTAAATGGCGGCAGGATTGTCGGCATGCGTTTCGCCAGCATTGTCTTGCCTGAACCGGGAGGGCCGATCATCAAAATGTTATGTCCACCGGCACAAGCTATTTCGATGGCCCGTTTTGCGGTCTGCTGTCCGCGAACATCTTTGAAGTCGACAAAGAAATGCTGCGACTCGCGAAGCAGCGAATCGCTATCTGCTTTGATGGGAACGATGCCGTTGCCTGAATTCACGAAGTGGATCACATCGAGCAAAGACTTCACCGGATAGACATCCACGCCACCGACCATTGCCGCTTCTTTGGCATTCGCTTCGGGCACAACCATGCGGGAGATCTTTCGTCCACGGGCTTCGATCGCGATGGGAAGCGCGCCGCGAACTCCGCGCACACCGCCGTCGAGCGAAAGCTCCCCGACAAATAAGCAATCCGGGATCTCTTTCTTGGTGAGCCCGCCATACGCACCTACGATCCCCAGCGCCATGGGAAGATCGAATCCGGAGCCTTCCTTCTTTATGTCGGCTGGAGCGAGGTTGATGGTGATCTGGGTGGGAGGGATGTCGTAGCCGCAGTTCTTGAGCGCGGCACGAACACGATCGCGGCTTTCGCGCACGGCGGCGTCGGGCAATCCAACCGTGTGGAAGTGGTCTTGGTCGGACTTGATGCCGGAGCAGTCCACCTCCACTTGAATAATGTTGGCGTCAATGCCATAAACAGCGGCGCTGAGGGTTTTGTAAAGCATTGTTATGTTTCAAACTCCGAAGGAACTTCTTTAACGTGTGGAGAATCCTCTCCGGAATCGAGGCGATTACGAAATTCCGAAATCTGCAACCTTAGTTCCGACCGAAGTCCTCTGCAGGCACGAAAAAAGTCCTAATCTTCCAGCTAGCAAAACTACCCACGAAAGCGTGTGTTTGGCTGTGACGGATGTCACCTGCAGCTGTGGAAAACGCGCCAAAGCCCTACAGAATGCGGATTTACGCGAAGGTCCATTTTGGAACAGGTACCATTGTCTTCAACAATCCGGTTGTTGTGGCGGGAACAATCAGATTAGGATGAGCGTTCGACCAAAAACCTGTCTATGAGCCTAGATTTCGATAGCTCGCCGCCTCCTTCGAAGCCGGCGGGTAATCTCGACCAGGAAGAATCGCAGCTTTGGCGGTGGGCCCTATTATTCATGACCTTCCTGGCGGCCGCATTGGCCGCTCTGCTCTGGGAACGACTGGAAAATATCCCATTTCAGTTGCGAGCAATTCCGATCGGAGTGCTCGCGTTATCCATCCTGTTTGCCATTTACGCATACGGCCGGCGGCGTGAGGTTAGTGAACTAAAAGGGCTGTTGCGCGGTTTGCAGGAACACGTGGGTGCGGCCCCATCCGAGGAACAACTCGACCAGCTGAGCCAGGTCATCATGCGCTCGCAGCGCAACTTCAAGGAACTCATTGATTCCCTGGATGATCCGGCGTGCGCGGTTTCGCTGGACGGAACTTTTCGGACCGTCAATCGCCGGGTAGCGGAATTGACCGGCCTCACGTATTCGCAACTGGTGGGGCAGAAAATTTATGACTTCATCGAAGCGCCCACGCGTGATGAAGTGGAGCGCGGGATCGGAAGGTTCCTGGAGAAGCGGCACTGGGCCGGAACGGTAAAAATCCAGTTGAAGAATAGCACTCGTCCTCTTTATTTGGAATGTGCACTGAATGGAATTGTGAAGGGGGATGAAGTCGTGGGCGCCAGCATCCTTGGCCGCGACGTGACCGAGCAACGCGAAAAGGAACTGCGGTTCACCGAGTTATTCGAGACGTTGCAGGAGGGCGTGTATTTCAGCACACCCGAAGGGCAGCTGCTCGACGCCAATCCGGCGCTCGTCGCCATGATGGGATATGTGGAGAAGCACGATCTGCTGGATGTGGCACCCAGCGAATTGAATTTCAATCCCGGCCCGCCAGTACTGGGGCGGGCTTCAGATGATCGCGGAGGCATACGGACTCGCGAAATCAAATTGCGCCGCAGAGATGGCAAGCCGGCCGTGTTCCTCGATTCGTCGCGGGCGGTGTGGGATGCGTCGGGCAACATCATCCGTTATCAGGGAACGCTGGTCGACATTACTGAAAAAAGAAGCATGGAGCGGCAGATCGCGCAGCAGGAAGAGTTTCGCGGCCGGCTGCTGGAGAGCTTCCCCGACCTGATTTTAGTGATCGACCTTAATGAGAAATACACGTTTGTCAGCGCGCGTTCAGTAGATCTTCTCGGATACCGCCCGGATGAGATGATGGGCAAAAAGATTTCGGAATTGACGGACTATTCGGCTGACATGCTGTCGCTGTACGAGAGCATCGTCTCGGGCAAGGAAGCATTTGGGGCGGCTGAATACGGTTTCCGGCATCGCAATGGCAACTGGCGCACGATGCGCGCATCGGGAAGCCAGCTTGTGGACGCGGAGGGAAAGATCAGCGGGGTAATTGTCTCTCTCCGTGACATTACGGTCGAACGCAAACTTGAACAGCAGATCGTGGAGAGCGAACGGTTAGCGGCGATGGGCGCCATGATCGGCGGCGTCGCCCATGAGTTGAATAATCCGCTGACCAGCATTCTGGGCGTGAGCGAGTTGTTGCAAGACACTGAGGGGAACCAGACGACGCGCAAGCATCTCATGATGCTGCAACAACAGGCGAGGCGCGCGGCTGAGATTGTCCAGAACCTGACGTATTTCTCGCGCCCACCGGCGCCGGGAAAGAGCCGCATCAACCTGGTTGAAGTTGTTGAGCGCACTTTGAATCTGCATGCCTACTCGCTCCGCAAGAACAACATCACTGTCGATCTACTGAAGGAAACCGGCGTGCCCTATGCACTGGGCGATCCACATCAACTGATGCAGGTGTTCCTGAATTTGATCGTGAATGCCGAGCAGGCCATCCGTGAAGCCAGAGACCGCGGCACACTACGGATCCGATTTGGCAAGGGCGACGGGACGGTCTGGGTGAGTTTCCACGATGACGGACTGGGTATTGCGAAAGAGAATCTGGCCAGTATTTTTGACCCGTTCTATACGACCAAGCGGCCGGGGAGGGGCACAGGGTTAGGCCTGAGCATCTGCAAGTCAGTCATGAAGGAACACAACGGAAGCATCGAGGCCGCGAATGCACCGGATGGAGGTGCGGCGTTCACAGTAACGCTGCCGCTGGCTGGAGTGAACTAATTGTGGGGCGCAGTCTAATCGCGCTCCACTGCCATCGCTACGGCATTCCCGCCACCCAGACACAGGGCAGCGATCCCTCGTTTCACATCGCGGCGAATCATCTCATAGAGCAGCGTCACCAGCACTCGTGCGCCGCTGGCGCCGATGGGATGGCCAATCGCAACGGCTCCGCCGTTCACGTTGACCTTCTCGGGATCCAGACCGAGCTCGCGCATCACCCCTAGTGCCTGAACAGAGAATGCTTCGTTCAATTCATAGAGATCAACGTCTTCGTTCTTCCAGCCAGTTTTCTTCCAGATCTGCTGCACAGCACCGACGGGGGCCATCATGACCCATTTGGGTTCGACGCCGCTGGTGGCTTGCGCGACGATGCGGGCCATAGGCTTGGCACCGAGTTCCTTCGCTCGCTGCGCGCTTGTCACGACAACAGCGGCGGCGCCGTCGTTCACACCAGGCGCATTGCCAGCGGTCACTGTTCCATCTTTCTTGAAGGCTGGCTTTAGAGCACGGAGAATTTCGATAGTTGTGTCCTCGCGGGGACTCTCGTCTTTATCGAAGATCGTTGCAGGCGCGCCCTTCTTCTTCGATGGAATCTCGACGGGAACGATCTGGGACTTAACCCGGCATTCTTTTATCGCGGCCACCGCCTTGCGGTGAGAATTCAGCGCGAATTCGTCTTGCTCCTCGCGAGTGATCCCATATTTTTCTGCGACGTTCTCTCCCGTGATACCCATGTGGTAGTCGTTGTAGATGTCCCATAGCCCGTCGTGCACCATGGAGTCGACGATCTGTGCATTTCCTAGCCTGTATCCTTTGCGCGCTTGTGGGAGAAGATACGGTGCGTTCGTCATCGACTCCATGCCGCCGGCGACGACGATGGAACTATTCCCGGTCTGCACTGCTTGAGCCGCGAGCGCGACTGCTTTCAATCCAGAACCGCAAACTTTGTTTATTGTCATGGCACCCGTTGCGGGAGAGAGTCCACCGAAGATTGCAGCCTGCCGCGCTGGATTTTGACCGAGCCCAGCCGAGACAACATTGCCCATAATGCATTCGTCGACTTGCTCAGGGTTGAGGCCAGCACGCTTCACCGCTTCACGCACGACAATCGCTCCAAGCTGTGGCGCACTGAAATCCGAGAGGCTGCCCTGAAATTTGCCGACAGGAGTGCGGCATCCGGAGATGATGACAGCATCGTCGAAAGTGGGCATAAAATGCGGCTCCAGCGAAGATTTCGCTCAGCCATTATAGATGAGCACGTGCAGCAAAAGGCTTCTAGCGAATCTTACCTGCATTCGCTGTTGAAGTCTGTTCGACTACACGAATCTCTCGGCGATGAGGATCGGCTCACCCGGTTTCAAAGATGTCGAGGTGTTGAGTTTCGAGACGCGAGAAGACGAACTGAAAATTTTTTGGTTGACTTTCGCGATGGAGATTCGTTCGGGATGACTTTGGTGTCGCGACTTGCGCGAAACGATCATCATTTTTTTCTTGACTTCATTTTTCAATAACTCTATACATCAACTAGTTGCAGTAGAAGACCACTGCAAATTTTCCATGAAGAATGGAAGGGAGAATAGAAACAATGGCAACCAAGAAAAAGGCAAAGAAGAAAAAGAAACACTAAGAAGTGACTTCGATGTCAAAGGGGACGCCAAAAGCGTCCCCTAAGTTTTTGTGCGCAGGTATTGAAGTCGCAAGAAGCTCAGGTTTCAAAGTTTAATAACTCACGATGGCCGCCTTTACGCCTTCGCCACCGCTTGGACCAGCCTCGGAATTCGCTTCTCCTTCTCTGGGCACAGCATTCGATAGGCGCAGAAGTTGCAATGCATACCAGGCTTCGCGTCGAACACGCCTTCCGCGATTCCTTTGGCAGCATCTTCGACACAGGCACGCGCAGAAAGCAGTTGAGCCTCTGACCGTAGGGTTGCGACCGGAACGTTTTCTTCCAGATTGTGAAAGACCAGCGCTCCGACTTTGTAGCCCCACTTCTCCGCAGCGGCGACGGCGTAGAGAGAAAGCTGCAGGCTCTCGTCGGCTGCGTCCTGATCGCGCGCCTTCCCGGTCTTGTAGTCGATAATCGCGACCGATCCATCGGCCAAACGATCGATGCGGTCAATACGGCCCGCGACGGTGGTGTCTCCGATTTTGATCTCGAATGATTCCTCGGTGTGCAGGACCTGCGACGCGGGAATCGAACGAGCCTTAGCCAGAAAATCCTGCAGCTGGACAAGCCCGAGCTTTTCATACAACTCGTGCTGGTACGGTTCCTGGATCTTTGCGGCAGCCAAGTCGATGCGAAATAGCTCGAGAAGTTCCTCATCGCTCTTCGGCCGAGCCAGACGTACCGAGTCGAAATAGGTTTTCAGCACACGGTGGACGGCAGCTCCATACTGCATCGCCGCGGCCGGCTTGCCTGCGATACGCCAGTCACGCTCCAGTTTGAACTGCAAACCGCAACGCTTGTAGGTTTCGACCGCCGATGCGCTCAGCCGATTGTGCAATCCGGGCAGGACGGGCAGGTCTTCGAACCATCGCGACGTCTGCGACTCTGCCGGATAGAGCGGCGAGGCAGCCGCGGCGAGATCCAATGTGGCTTGCGCGCCTCCTGCCGGTACGTGCTGAAACCAAGGCAAAATCCGCTTGTTCTTGATCAACTCACGCAAATATCCGGGAGGCGTCTTGTCGATCCTGCCTGTTCCCTCTCGGGCATAGATCCGCAACGAATCACGGGCACGCGTCATTGCTACGTAGAACAAGCGGCGTTCCTCTTGCTCGTGCAGAGTCTTGTCGTCCGCCTCTGTGAGCGAATCGGGATCGCGGAGTTCACGAGGAAAAGCAACCATCGTCTCCTTGTACGATGAGGGAAAGGAGGGCGAGAGCGCCCGAAGGATGAAGACGTCAGGAAATTCCAGTCCCTTCGCACCATGCACTGTCATCAGCCGCACAGCGTTCTCATTGTCTTTCGCCTGAAGTGAAATCACTCCACCACCCTCGCGGAAATAGGACAAGTAGTCGATCAGCTCGGCGAGATCCGTAGTCTTGTTGATCTTCTTCTCTTGCCAGATTTCGACAAACTTCAATGCTGCCTGCAAAAAAGGCGACGATCGATCAAGCCGGAATTCCTGAACAATAATTTCAACCGCGTTCCGGCCCTTGCTATTGCGGCGAGCGATCTCACTGCGGCTTCGTTCGATGACGGCCAGCACGTCTGTGCCGCCGTCCACACGGTTCAGCGCGGTCGAAAGCGGCACGACTTTGGATTCACGATTTTCCTTCGCAAGGGCACGCAATTCCTGCCGCAATTGCTCTGGGTTCACTTGGAAGGAGGGCAGTCCCGCGACGCGGACCAGACTGATATCATCTCCGCTCAAGACCACCGAGTTGATGCAAGCAAAGAAGTCGCGCACCTCCGGCGTATCTGAGATGTCCATGCTCTCGATTACGAACGGAATTCCCGCCTCGGCGAGTTCCTGCACAAGATCGTCACGGTGGGAATGCGAGCGATAGAGCACACCGAAATCCGACCACTTGGATCTGGTTTTGCGTTGTGCCTCGCGCAGGTGGGCGACAAGATCCGGACCTTCAGTGCCTTTATCTTTCAGGATGACGGCGGTCACCAGCGAACTATTCGTTGGCACGCCAGCTTTGGCGGATTCGTCGTCCCGCGCCGACTGCAAGGGCGCGCGCTTATAGGCAAATCCTCCGTTCTTGTCGGCAAACACTGGCGGATTCTCGTTAATGACTGCAAAGGCGGTCTGAAGGATTGGAGTCGTGGAACGCCGGTTCTTTTCCAGAACAACATGCCTTGCATCTGGAAAGTTGCGCGAGAAGAGCTCAAACGCCTCGCTCGATGCGCCGCGAAAGCGATAGATCGACTGATCGGGGTCGCCGACGGCAAATAGGTTTCCGTCCCCACCTGCCATACGCGCGAGAATTTTAATTTGGGCGAAATTCGCGTCCTGAAATTCGTCAGCCAATATGAAGCGAGCGCCGCGCTGGGCCTCGGCAAATACCGTTTCGTCGCTGTGCAGTAGCGCGTGAGCGCGCGTGATCATGTGGCTGAATGTGCCGAGATTTTCTTCCGCCAGCCAGCGCTCTACGGTCGAGTAAACACGCGCGATTTCGCGGCAACGGCCCAGGACTTCTTCGTCTGATAGAACGGATTTTGACTTGGCTACCCGCGGGATAGGCACTTCACCGCGTTCGAGGCGTTCGACATATTGCGCATACTTCTCGGGCGTGACAAGTTCGTCGTGGCACCGGCTGATGAAATCGAGTAGATCATTGAGGAACTGTCCGATGTTGGCAGCGCGGATGTAGTAGTCGAGGTGAAGATCGCGAATGCGACGGCGAAGGAAAATCCAGAGATCTTTCTCGTCGAGCACGCCGAAGTCTTTTCCTACGCGCTTGAGGAACTGCAGGCAGTAGTCGTGGAAGGTGGCAGCCTGAACCGTCTTGCCCCCGAGCAGGGCACGCACACGCTGTTGCATCTCTGTGGCGGCGTTAACCGTGTAGGTTAGGGCAAGGATCTCGTCGGTTCGTGCGTGGCCTTCACGGACCAGGCGCTCGATGCGGTGGGTCAGGACTGACGTCTTGCCAGTACCCGCCCCTGCAACCACGAGCATAGGCCCTACAACGTGCTCGATCGCTTCGCGCTGGCGATCATCGGGTGTGAACGGGGCAGGGCGAGCAATGGGTCTCGAGACTGGCATTTCGGCTCAGAATATCACTTGAGAGAGTGAGGAAGAGCGGACGCCACCTTTTTTACCGCTGAGTTCGCTGAGAAATGCCGCCGAGGACGCCGAGGTCAGGCTAAATAAGACATGACGATCGCAACGGCCGCTATGGCGGCTGTTTCTGCCCTCAGGATCGTCGGGCCGAGGGAAACAGAAGTCCACCCTTCCTTCTGAAAGAAATCAAGCTCATCCTGGGTCCAGCCGCCCTCCGGTCCGATTGCCAGAGAAATCTGCTTGGAGTTTTCGTGCTCAGTAAGAATATCTGGCAGAGAGACCTGCTCTTCAGCCTCGGAGAGCACAATCTTCAGCGAATCGGTACGTGCAGTCGCGTCCCGCAGCCTGGTCGGAGCACTAATTTCCGGAACAACCACACGGCGGGATTGTTCCGAAGCTTGCATTGCGATTCTGCGCCAGCGTTCGACTCGTTTTTCCGCAGCTGACGCAAGATGAGCGTCGGTGCGATGTCCGATCAGAGGAATTATCCGTGCGACGCCAAGTTCTGTAGCTTTTTCGATCGCCCATTCCATGCGGTCGAATTTGAAGATCGCCAGGATAAGAGTAAGACTGGTGGTAACCGAGCCAGAGGCAATTTCTTCGCCGAGCTCGAATTCAACCCGGCTTTCTCCGATGGTCGAGACTCGTCCACTGCGGATGACGCCATTGGCAACGATGTCGAATTTCTGGCCAACGCGCGCACGAAGGACGCGAGCGAGATGGTCCGCGTGTGGACCGACTATTGCCGCAGCGTTTCCCGCAACTTCGTCGGCGATCCATCGGCGGCGGGTCATATGAGTCCCGAGCCGCGAGCCCCGAGCTCCGAGCGTTTGAGCGCTGTCATCGGAAGGCTACTGAAAGATCTCTTTCATCTTGCCCAGCAGCGACTGGAGCAGTGGCTGATTATCGACCTTGGAAAGGGAGTCGAGTTCCTGGAGCAGCTCTTTTTGCCGTTTGTTCAGCTTGCCCGGTACCTGCACCCGTACTTCGACGTAAAGATCGCCTTTGCCGTGTCCGTTAAGCACTGGCACGCCCTTGTTGCGGATGCGGAAAACGGTTCCCGGCTGCGTGCCTTCAGGAATCTTGAGGTTGTGCTCGCCATCCATCGTGGGCACGCGGATTTCGGAGCCGATCGCGGCTTGCGCAATCGAGAGCGGCACGACACAATGCAGATCATTGCCTTCGCGTGCAAAAAATGGATGATCCTTCACGTGAAGAACAACATACAAATCGCCTGCCGGCCCACCAAACTGGCCGACTTCTCCGGCGCCCGCGAAGCGGATGCGGGTGCCGTCTTCCACCCCAGCGGGAACCTTTGCATCCACCGTCCTCTGTCGAAGGATGCGACCTTCACCCTTACATTTTGGGCATGGATCAGTAATCACGCTGCCGCTTCCCTGACACGTTGGACAGGTGCGGGCGATGCTGAAGAAACCTTGTTGATAACGAACCTGCCCACGTCCGTTACACGAGCGGCAGGCGGTCGGTCCCTTGCCGGGAGCAGACCCGGACCCGCGACACTCCTCGCATGCTTCGTGACGGCGGACCGTAACTTTTGATTCGGTTCCGAAGTACGCTTCTTCGAATTCGAGCGTGAGATCTTCACGAAGATCGGCGCCGCGCTGCACGCGATTGCGGCGGCGGCCCCCGCCTCCACCGAAGATATCGCCGAAGCCGAAAAACTCGCCGAAGATATCGCTGAAATCCTGGAATACCGTGGGATCGAATCCCGCGCCCTGCGATGCTGCTCCGCCCAATCCGGCGTGACCGAACCTGTCGTAGACTGCACGTTTTTCGGAGTCGGCGAGAACGGCGTACGCCTCGCTGACTTCTTTAAACTTCTCTTCGGCATCTGGATTGTTGGGATTCCGGTCCGGATGATATTGAAGGGCCAGCTTGCGATAGGCGGACTTGAGTTCGACCTCAGTCACGGTGCGGGTTACGCCCAGCACCTCGTAATAATCGCGTTTTGTATTTGTAGCCAGATCAAACCTCAGGTTTTAAAGTTTTCAACGTTTCGAAGTTTCAAAGCACACAAATGAAGGCCCGGGATTGTGGAGCCTTTTCCAATGTCATCTGTGGAACTTATTTCCCCGGGTTCTTCGCCACTCTCACCATCGCGGGACGGAGCAAACGGTCTTTGTACTTGTATCCCCGCTGCCACTCATCGAGCACTTCATGATCCGTCGCGTCCTGCGTTTCCACCATCTCGATGGCCTCGTGCACATGAGGATCGAACTGCTCCCCCTTGGCGGGAATCGCACGAACCCCCAATTTGTTGAGAGTATCCTGCAATTGCTTGTAGATCAGTTCTACGCCAGCGCGGAAATCAACTGGCTCAGACTTAGATTGCAATGCACGCTCAAAGTTATCGACGACGGGTAGCAGAGTTTTGAGAGTGTCGACCAGAGCAAAGTCACGGAAATCCTGCTGCTCTTTGGCGGCGCGGCGGCGCGCATTCTCAAACTCGGCCTGCGCCCGCGCGAGTCGGTCCAGCAATGTGTCGCGCTCCGCTTTCAGCTTTTGGATTTCTGCTTCCGGCCCAGCCACGTCGGACGCAGGCGCACCGGTTGCTCCAGTCGCACTAGAGGACTCGTCGCTGTCTGCGGCAGGCAGCTCGTGATCAATATCCAGACCTGCGGTTTTCACTTCTGACTTTCCGTTTGATTTCCCCATGACTGCTTGTCTTACTCCGATTCATTCAAAATTTTGTCGAAGAGGCGCGCGATGTATGACACAGCCGTGATGGTGTGCTGATAATCCATACGCGTCGGCCCGATCACGGCAAGCGACCCCATCACCTCATTCCCAGCGTGTGCGGGGGTTCCAATCAGCACGAAGTTGCGCATCGAAGGTAGAGCTTCGTCCAGGCCAATCACTACGCGAACAGCTTCCTGCTTTACGTCGAGATAAGCGCCTAACAGCTTGATGACTTTTTCTTTCTCCTCCAGCGTCTGCAGCATCTCCTGCAAGCGCTGGCGGTCCTGGTCTGTGGAGAGGAGATTCGCGGCACCTTCAACGAAGACCACTTGCGTTCCCTGCTCGGCCGCGAGCGCTCCTTGCTTGTATAGCGCTTCGATGGAGTTCATCAGGCGGTCGTAATCGCTGCGCTCTTTTTCGATGCGGCGGGAGAGCTCGGTGCGCATCGCTTCCATCGTCCAGCCACGAAAATTCTCATTGATGTAGCGGGCGGCAAGGTCAAGATCCGACTGGGGCAGATCCATGCGCAACACACGGTCGCGCACCAGGCCTGACCTTGTAACGACCACGGCTAAGACCTTCTGGTCGCCAAGACGCGAGAAATAAACATGCTCCAGGGCGTTCTTCGGACCTGTCGCCGCGACGGTCACGCCAACGTTCTTCGAGATCAACGAGAGAACGTGCGACGTCCTCTCCATGAATTCCTGGACGTCGGTGATTCCGGCCAGCGAGTCGGAGATCATCGTCTCTTCCTGCGGCGCGAGCCTTGCATTGCCCGAAATCTGCTCGACGTAGTAACGATAAGCTTCAGTTGTAGGAACGCGTCCCGCGGAGGTATGGGGCTGTTCAAGGAATCCAGCGTCCGAGAGATCGGCCATTACGTTACGAATCGATGCCGCGCTTAAGCCCTCGCGATTCGAGCGCACCAGCGTGCGCGATCCAACCGGCTCACCCGTCGAGATAAACGTCTCGACGATGGCGGTCAGAATTTCGCGTTCGCGATTCCCGATATTAGGATCAGCTGGCATACGTCAATCTGTCAGTTAGCGCAATCCGGACGGCCCAGACCGGGGGGAGCAACTGCCTCTGTGTCATTCTTAACTATTTTAGATGCAGAAGCTTAGGTTTTGGATCATGAATCAGAGACCGATCCTCTTTGGATTCTAGGAATGGTGGGGGATGGTGTCAAGGAGGAGACACAAGCCGGATTTCAAGATTTCAAAGTATGCCGGCAAACGCCTTTTGCGGTCCTAAGGCATCAGCGTTTGGATAGCTTGTGTTTGCTATTCTCGTTCAATAAGTTCCTTGAAACTTTGAAGCCTCAAAACTTTGAAACATGGTCCGAAGCGATTGAAATTCAAACCTCATGTTGCCGTCATTGGAGCGGGAGCCTTCGGCGGGTGGACTGCGCTTCAACTACTCGAACTTGGAGCGCGCGTCACGCTTGTCGATGCCTGGGGTCCGGGAAACTCCCGCTCGTCTTCTGGTGGAGAAACCCGCGTCATCCGGGGGACTTACGGTCCAGATCAGCCGTACACAGAATTAGCCTCCCGCGCTCTGAAACTCTGGGCTAAATACGAGAAGAGATGGAAACGGAGACTCCTGCATCGATCAGGCGTCCTTTGGATGGCCGCCGGCCGAGATGACGCCTTTGAGCGCGGATCGATCGACAAGCTGCGTGGTGCAAAGATCGATTATCGGAAACTCTCAGTTCCTCGCATGCGGAAACGCTGGCCGCAGATCAACTTCGAAGGCATCGAGTGGGGAATTTTTGAACCGAAATGCGGATATTTAGACGCTCGAGTCAGTTGCGCGGCTGTGGTCGAGGCCTTCATCAAAGCCGGGGGAGACTACAAGCAAGCTGCCGCCGATGCACAGAGTCTCGAAGGTACGGGCCTCCGCAAGTTGCTTCTCTCCGATGGCTCGCAACTCAAAGCTGATTTCTACGTCTTCGCGTGCGGCCCTTGGCTCGGCAAACTCTTCCCCAAGGCAATCGGCGATCTCATCCGCGCCACCAAGCAAGAGATTTTCTTCTTTGGAAGTCCAGCCGGAGATAGGCGATTTCACGATCCGAATATGCCGGTGTGGGCCGATCATCGTGGTCATTTCTATTACGGAATTCCAGGCAGCGATCGGCGCGGCTTCAAGATCGCCGACGACACGAGAGGACCTGAGTTCGATCCCACGAATGGCGAGCGGATCATCGATCCAGAGACTCTAAAGCGTGTGCGTGAATATGTTGCCTTCCGCTTCCCTGCCCTGAAAGACGCGCCGCTCGTCGAGACGCGCGTCTGCCAGTATGAGCAAACGCCGGATAGCCACTTCATTATCGATCGCCATCCGGAGAACGAAAATGTGTGGATCGTCGGCGGCGGCTCAGGCCATGGGTTTAAGCACGGGCCGGCTTTGGGGGAGATGATGGCGGAGTTGATCTTGAAAGATGGCGAACCTGCAGCGGTTTGGCGCCTGGATAGGTTCGAGAACCGCTAACCACGGAGGTCACAGAGAACCACAGAGGATTTTCCCGTGAAACCCTGTGTTCTCGGTGGTGAGTTCTTACTGAATCTGAATCACATTCCCCGGAGAGGCTGCTTTGATCTCACCGACTCTCTCGACCACACGTTTTGCGAAATCGTAGATCGACTTCGCGTGCGGCGAGTTCTCGCCTTCGAGGACAACCGGTTTACCACTATCCCCAGATTTGCGAACTTCCGGATCCAGCGAAATGCTGCCCAGGAACGATACGCCGAACTGCTTGGCCATGTTCTCGGCACCACCGCGCGAGAAGATGTCGACCTCGTGATTGCAATGCGGGCACACGAAGTAGCTCATGTTCTCTACAACGCCTGCAATGTCGACCTTCATCTGCCGAAACATTTCAATCGCTTTGCGCGCGTCTTGCAGCGAGACATCGGAAGGAGTGGAAACAACGACGGCTCCTGTCAGTGGCACAGTCTGGACCAGTGAGAGCGCAACGTCGCCAGTTCCGGGAGGTAGATCGACCACCATGTAATCAAGCTGTCCCCATTCCACCAGTCCAAGAAACTGCCGGATGATCTGGTGCAGCATGGGCCCACGCCAGATGACCGGTTTGTCGCCTGGATTGAGGAATCCGACGGAGATCACTTTCAAGCCGAATGCCTCGATCGGCTCGATACGATTTTCTCCGACCATGCGCGGCTGCGCGTTCGTGCCGAGCATCAGCGGAACGTTTGGACCATAAACATCAGCGTCTAGAAGGCCGACCCTATGTCCCATGCGCGCAAGCGCGACAGCTAGGTTGACCGACAGGGTTGTCTTGCCGACGCCTCCCTTTCCCGAACCGACCGCGATGATGGCGTCGACTCCGGGCAACGGTTGCGGCCCCTGCTGTGCGGGACCAGGTCCATGCTGATGCGGCATATGTGCGCTCAAAGGATTAGCTCCTGATACGGATTAAGAGGTCTGAACGGAAGAGATGAAGCAGAACCCCAAAGCTTGATTATACAGGCGAGCTGCCTGCTAAACTTCTCGAGCTGCACTCAATCAGATAATGCAACCGTTACAAGACGACTCCGCGTTTGAATGGATTCGCATCGTGCGCGATCGCTTATCACGCGAAAAACCGCGGCCTGATCTAAACTGGCCCGGAATTTTTGTCTCCGACATAATGCCGGAGGGGTTCGAGTCATACGCTACGATCCTCCATCGCTTCGACGCCAATTACGATGAAATCGACAACCCGCTATCGCCATCGGAGCACGCGATTCTGCGGATAGGCGATTGCGAACCGCTCAGATCATTCATCATCCAGCGCAGAACTGCGTCATCGAGTCCCCGAATTCGGTGGAAAGAACTGGCAGCCTTGTTCGACGTTCCCTATGTGCCTGAAATCAGCCTTATGTGGTTTCGCCGGAGAATGGATAGTTGGTGTGTATCACGGCTTTTGAATCTATTCACAGACGCTTGGCCCGCAGGCGAAGAGTGTGAAGAAGTGTGCACAATCCTATCCAAGTTCACGGGACGCGAAGATTGCTTCTTTCGCCTACCCAGCTATTACGAGTACACCCATGCGAACCAACCGATGTTTTACAGAGGACGCTTGCCAGAAGTAACCACGTTCTTGAGGGCTAGACCTAAACGGACAGTCTTCGAATATTGGTGGCCTTCCGATCAGCGGTGGTGCTTCTGCTGCGAGACTGACATCGGCGCGACTGTGGTTGGGGGACCGAAAGATCTTATCTCTGCTCTTCTGGCGAGCTCGCAGTTGGAGTGTATTGAGGTACAGCCGACCACTCGCGTTGACAATCGAGTCCCAATACCCGACCCGCCCAGTCTGACTAAAACTTGAAGATTCGGAACCAGGGCTGCTCTCAATACCCGCCGCCCTCCAGCCGCACCTTTCCCCGGAACATTCGGAACAGCAAGAAGAAATAGCCGAGGGCGAGGATCATGCCAAGAATCCACCACGTAAGTCCCACGGCGAGCCCGTGTTCCCCGGCTTTGGCGTTGTAAATCGTCAGGCTGAGTGCCGGATCGGTGCTGGCAGGCAAAACGACCGGATACAACGCGAATGCCGCGCCTACCAGCATGCCCACGATATATAGAGCCGAAGCCACGAAGGCGATCTTGTCGGATTTCTTGATCATGGCATGCATCATGACCGCCAAGGATCCGAAGACCAACACTGGTATCACGAAGCCGATCATGTGTTGCTTGTAGTTGTTTAGCGCTCCCGGACGAACGGAGACGGTTGCGATCAATCCAACGATAGTCAAGAGAAGCTGCACCGGCCAGATCCATTTCGCGACTGCTTGCGCCCGCCGGTTCACATCACCTTCTGTTTTGACTACCACATAGAGAGATCCGTGCGTTGTCAGCGTGACCAGCGCGATCACGCCAGTAAGCACCGTGTACCAATCGAGAATTCCGTTGTCGCGCCCGACGCGGAAGTTTGTCCAGAGTGGCTCGAAGAAATATTGATCCGGGCCCAACGGCACGCCACGCACGACATTGCCCAGGGCAGCACCGAAGAAGATGCACAACAGGATGCTCGAAACGCTGAAGATCACGTCGAAGAATCCGCGCCACACCGGGTTATGTACGTGGTGTCGTAATTCAATGCCGATGCCGCGAAGCATGAGCAGCCACAGCACCATCATCAGAGGCAGATAGAATCCACTGAAGCTGGAGGCATAGAGCAATGGGAATGCAAAATAGAGCGTACCTCCCGCGGCGAGCAGCCAGACTTCATTGCCGTCCCATACCGGGCCAATGGCCCGCATGATGGCCTGACGTTCAGGAGTCGTACGCGCGGCCCCAAGATAGATGACGCCCGCACCGAGATCAAATCCGTCGAGCACGACGTAACCGGCAACCATAACTGCGACGATCATGAACCAAAGCGTTTCCATAAATCCCTCTGGGGCCTTAGCCCCGGAAAACTAATACGAACCAAATGGACAAATTGCATTCGTGTTCCTGCGACGGTACCTAGTGTCCCGCGCTGACTGGACTCTGCTCGTTCACCGGCGAGAGCTCCGCGCTCGCGGCTTCTCCTTCCGGCCCTTGCTCGATCTCGCGGCGGACCAGGAACAAGAAGAAGATGGCGAGCACGGTGTACATCCCCATAAATCCCAACAGCGTGAAAATACCGTTGCCCGCCGACACTCCCTTCGAGTAGCCGTCTGCGGTGCGCATGAGTCCGTAAACCAGCCAAGGCTGACGGCCAATTTCAGCCGTGATCCATCCGGCAGTATTGGCGATGTAGGGGAAGGGGAGAGCCAGGACAAGAATCCACAACATCCAGCGGCTGGAAAAAAGCTTGCCACGCCACAGCAATAGCGCCGACACCACCATCACCGCAATAAATATCGTTCCCAGCCCGACCATGATGTGATAGCTGAAGTAAAGCAGTTCTACACTTGTGGGCCATTGATCGGTGGGGAATGCGTCCAGGCCTTTGACTTCGGCTTTCCATGCGCGATACGTGAGGAAGCTCAGAGCATTCGGAATTACCAGCGGATTGTCGATTTTCTTCTGATCAACGTCAGGCTGGCCGATCAGAACAAGCGGCGCACCCGGCTGCGTGGTGAACAGTGCCTCCATAGCCGCGAGAGTCACAGGCTGATTAGTTGCAATGAGGCGGCCTTGTCCATCACCGGTGGGAAACAGTTGCAGCACGCTGAAGATGAGCCCGGCTACCACTCCAACGCGAATAAAGATCCGGCCATGCGCTTCAAACTTGTTCCACAGCAGATAAAAAGCTCCAATCGCCGCCATGACGAACGCGCCGGTGATCACAGCGCCACTCATGTTGTGCGCATACTGCCACCAAGCCCAGGGATTTAGAACGAGTTGCCAGAAACTCGCCAGTTGAACGCTGCCATCCGCAGCCTTGATGTAGCCCACCGGATGCTGCATCCACGCGTCAGTTGCAACGATAAAGAATCCTGAAAGCCACGAGCCCAGGAACACGGCCACCGCCGACCACCAATGCGCGCGAGGGCTCAGTCGCTTCTCGCCATAGAGAAACAATCCGAGGAACGCCGATTCCAGGAAGAAGGCAAACATCCCTTCCATGGCCAGCGTCTGCCCAATTACTCCGCCTGCGAAGCGCGAGAAGTGCGACCAATTCGTGCCGAACTGAAATTCCATCGGAATTCCAGTCACAACACCAATCACAAAGTTGATTCCGAAAATTCGCGCCCAGAAGCGGGCGGCCTGATTGTAGGTCTCGTCGTTCCGACGGAGGCCAAGAGTCTTCAGCACTACGATCAGCGGCGCCAACCCCATGGTCAACTGCGGAAAAAGATAGTGAAAAGTAACAGTGAACGCGAAGTGAAGGCGGTGAACAAGAAGGGCACTATCCATAAATTCCTCGGAAGACCAACCAAGACTACTTTCCGGGACGTGGCCTGAAAGTGATTCTAATCACATTAAAGGAATGTTCAACGTGATATGTGGCGCCGGCGTTCCAATTCGGAACGCCGGATCTCCCGCCGGCGTCCGGCGTCGTCGTAGCGGCGCTGTTGCTCGTTTGTTTCAGGAATGACCGGAGCTACCTTCAACCGCTTCCCTTCCTTATCGATGGCTACGAAGGTCAGGTGTGCCGAAGCGACATGCTGCGCCGTATCGGCGATGTAGTTCTCGACATACACCTTTACCCCCACTTCCATCGAGGTGGTAAATACGCGATTCACTGATGACCGCAAAATAACCAGATCGCCAACCCGCACTGGAACCAGGAAATCGATGTGGTCTACCGAGGCAGTCACGACGTGATTGCGGGAATGGCGGTGGGCCGCCATCGCGCCGGCAAGGTCGATCCAGTGCATCAAGCGCCCGCCAAGTAGCGCTCCCAACGGATTGGCGTCGTTGGGCAGTACGATCTCGGCCATTTCGGACTGGGAATCGCGGACTGGGCGCGGAGTCAGACTAGCTTCGGACATGGTCTTTCCTTTGGGACGGGCTCTCCTGCGAATTACAAAATCAGGCCCTCTTCTTCAGATACGATTCGAGAAAACATTCTGCCATTTTCTGGATGCGCGCATCGGAATGCGGTTTCAGCCAAGAATTCGCCGCGACATCAAACTCAAGTTCGCCATGCTCGACCGGACGGTGATCCCGTTCGCAAACGTATGTGAGCCGGAGAATGCGGCAAGGTTCATCCGCTGTAATTGCAGATCTACCGCGAACACTTTGCCCCAAGGAAGTGATGACCGCGAATCGAACGGAATCCCAGTCACGCTGGGCCGGCGCCCAGATGCAACTGCTGGCGTATCCGAGGTTGCAGAAGGCTTCGAGGATGTCCTGGGAAGGTACTTGCTGTTCGTGCCCTGGCGCCGTGCAGTGTCCCTTCCATCCGCAGCCAAGGGGCAGGCGCGACGGATGCGGCCAACTGCCATTCTCCATTTTCTCGACGGGCATGAAAAAAGGACAGGCCAACGCAAGCCTCTCAGCTGGAAGTTTCGGGACTGGACATTGTAATCGATGAGGCAAGCCAGAACTGCGAGCTGCGGGTGTAGTAATCTCAATTGCAGGAATTTGGCCGCGTATGGATCGCATTGCCGCTCTGAACGACATTTTGACTGAGAACCCGAAAGACGCGTTCGCGCGCTACGGCCTTGCCATGGAGTATTCAAAGCAGGGAGATTTTGATCGCGCGCTGGCCGAATTCGCCATTCTGATCGAAAACCATCCCGATTACACAGCGGGTTATTTCATGGCCGCGCAGACTCTGGCGCGCGCCGACCGCAATGAAGAAGCCAAGAAGATGCTGCAGGATGGCATCTCCTCTGCGCGCCGTACCGGGAACCTGCACGCACAATCGGAAATGGAAGCAATGCTGGGCGAGCTGGGCTAGTGGCTTTAATTCGAGCCGCCGACAAGCAATAAGCAATTCCACGCATGATTAATCGAGTTACTGGAAGAGATCGCTTCGAATGGCCTATATCGCTTGCGGATTCGCCTCAGTAGAGGCGCGCCCCGGCCTTCGGCTTTTCGCTTCTTCCTCGGCTTCCGCCGCTAGCGCGTTGATGTGGAACCATCGCAGCAGTATCAGGATTGCGAGAAGCCACAAAACTGGCCATGTACTCTCGAAGAAGTTCAGCATGGGGAAGACCTCTTTTGGCTACGAGAGCAATATACCATAATGTCTATTCAATTAGTAGACATAATTAAATCTTCTCTCGTCCAACTCTCGAAGAATAAGGTTTCTCCCTACTTTGGAAGCAGTCGCTCGCAGCCAAACCGCAGCGCCGATGTCTGCGCCGGATAGGAGCTACAAAAGGATTAGGCGGCGCGGCTGACCCGTTCGCGGCGGGGCTGGGCAATTACAACGGGCGCCTTACCGGAGTGGACTCGGAGCAGCCTCCAGTAGCCTGCCGACACAAGTTTGCACTCTTTACACATGGCGAGAAGGAAGCGCACATAGAATCCGACACCTGCGGTGCAGGCCGCGATGACTGGCATCGTCCAGAGCATGTTTGATGGCCCTCCGGTATCGGCGTCGATGATTGCCTGAAGCGGATGAGCCCATTGAAGATGACGCTTCGTTTTTTCGGGATAAAAGGTTCATAAAAGGTTCGTAAAAGGTTCGTTAAGGGCGCGCGTTGAGGAGTATTTCAATCTAATTGGCCGTACAGTTTCAGGGGTAAGAGGCCGGAAATATTTGCGAACTCCTAGGAATTCCTTGGCCGCTCGTCAAGTTTCTTGCAGAGTTCTTCCACAAGCTTGACAAGCTTATGAGGATCTCTCTCGTTTGCGGCTTTCCCGGCGATCGTACGCCAGTCCTCGGATTGAGATTCAGCTGCCGGCGGCTTCTTCGGTAGCCCATCTTGCGACATAAATGGTTCCTTTTGCCTTACGGAGCCGCCCCTGACCAGAGGTCATTTTCTTTAAACGTACAGTAAATGCGAGTGGTATCCGGGTTCAAGGGTGTGGCGTACATTGGCGCTGGATTTTTTCATCGAGAAGACGAGTCGACATATCGTGTGGCTTGCACCCTTGTGGCAATAAGGCGTCGGCTTTTGACGCGGTTGTTTTGCCCCTGTTAAACTTTTTGTTTGTCCAGTCATTGCTAACCTAGAAGGGAATCCGTGCGCGCTGAAACCCGCCATCAACTAAAGCAGGATGCATTTAGCCGTGTGACCATGGGAGCCGCTGAGAAGACGGCTGACTGGACGGTGGAGCATCGTCAAACCTTAATCATCTCTACTATTGTCGCCTTGGTGGTCGTTGCTGGAGTGCTCGGCGGTTGGTACTACCTAAATACACAGGATGAGAAGGCGAGCGCAGACCTGGCGATCGGTGTGCGAACCATGGAGACGCCACTGCGACCCGCGGGTCAACCCGAACAACCTGATTTCCCGACGTTTACCTCGGTGAAAGAACGCGCCGAGACCGCCCGAAAGCAGTTCCAGGCCATCGTTGATAAGTATCCGCACACCCGCACGGCCGATATGGCCAAGTATCTTGTTGGCGTAACGTCGGCCACCTTGGCTGACAACGCAACGGCCGAACGCGATTTTAAAGAAGTGGCCCGCTCCGGCAGTCGTGACGTTTCGTCCCTCGCCAAGGACGCCTTGGCATCCTTGTATCGAGACAGCAAGCGTACTAAGGACGCCACCGCGCTCTATCAGGAACTGATCAACAAGCCCACTAGCACGGTTAGCAAGGTCACAGCCCAGCTGCAACTGGCTGATCTCTATCAGAACTCCAATCAGCCTCTCGATGCCAAGCGGCTTTACGAGCAGATCAAGAAAGAAAATCCAGGAAATGAAGCGGGTCAGCTAGCCACGCAGAAGTTAACGGAACTGAAGTAGCCGCCGAGGACTCGCATCCTTCTCAGGATGCGGAGTTCTCGTGTTCCAGGAAACACGGGTAAAAACCCGTTTCACAAGCAAGAACACGGCTGACAACCGCTTCGAGCGGCTGATTCACTCCTTTCAAATTACCTTCGTAAGTCCCTTTGCAGCGTTTTGACGTGAGGGCTCTTCTTCGTTCACAGACAATTTAAAGACCCCATTTTTGTCCGTGAATGAGGACTCGCTGATATGCGATTTCGCAGCACCCTGCTTGTCGTCTCCACACTTCTGCCACTAGCGTCCGTTGCATTCTCGCAAGATAGCTCTTCACCGAGCCTGGGAGATGTCGCGCGTAAGCTGCGCAAAGACACGACGGAAGAAGTTCGTATGACGGATGCTGACACAAAAAAGCTGTTCGACTCGGTGGACCAGATTTTCGCCTTTGCATCGGACGACTCGGGCTTGCCGAAGCATGCGACCGTGAAGCGCCGCATGGTCAGCAAGGCAGATGTGGAGAAATATGCGAACGGACGGCTGGCCAAAGAGGAATATACAAAGCATTTTCAGGTTGCTGAACTCACCATGAAGAAGCTTGGATTTCTGCCTCGTGAGTTCAACCTTCGCGAGTTCCTCGTGAAAGCAACAGGACAACAGATCGCCGGATATTACGACGATGAGACCAAGAGCATTTCCCTGCTGAACTGGGTCCCGGCTGATCGGCAGGAACCAATCCTGGCGCATGAACTCACGCATGCTCTGCAGGACCAGAATTATGACCTCGCCAAGTGGATGAAAGCGGTTGCAAAACCCGAAGGCAACACGAACAAAGAAGGCCAGGAAGAGAACGACGATGGCGCGATCGCTCGCAAAGCTGTAGTAGAGGGCCAGGCGATGGTGGTGTACGTGGATTACATCCTTGCGCCGCTCAACCGGAATCTGACCGACACACCGGGACTCATCTATCAGATGGAAGAGCCGGCTGTAAAAGCGGTGCAGGATTCGCAGATGCTGCACGACGCGCCGATGATCCTGCGCGAAGCGGGATCATTTGCTTATAACGAAGGGCTGATTTTTGAAGGCGAGCTTCTGCAAAAAGGCGGCAAAAAGATGGCGTTCGCGGGTGCCTTTGCGAGGCCTCCACGCAACTCCCACGAGATTCTGCAGCCGGATGCTTACATCAATGCCGAGACGCTGCCAGCAACGACGGTGCCCGACTTGAAGCAGCTGATTAGCGAAGACTACGAGGTTTTCGACACCGGCGGAATCGGACAACTCGATGTCCGAGCGTACCTGAAGCAGTATGGCGAGCGCCGAAACGCGGAAGAAGTGTCGTCTGCGTGGCAAGGCGGGGCTTATGCAGCTTACCGCCGAAAGAAGCCTGGAACCGATGCGGTCCCTAGCACTTCAGACCTTGCCACTATTTACGTATCACGCTGGAAAACTTCACAGGCCGCCGCGCGTTTTGCGCGATTTTACGTTTCCGCCGTCCCAATCCGATATACATCCGCAAAAGCCCAGGACCCTGTCGCATGCACCGGCAACAACTGCCCCGTGGCGAGCGCGCAATTTCTGACCGAAGAAGGACCGGTTGTCATCGAACAATGGGCCAATAACACGGTCGTTGTGTCGGAGAGCTTCGACAACGGCCTGGCCGCCAGGATCGGAGATGCTGTCCACGAAGAATCCGGCGCACAGGCAGAGAACTTCCCGCAGCAGGAGATAGGACTGCAGCTATACGAATTCCCTGCCTTTCAGCAGTTCGCGGAACAAGTGGGAGCGGAGATCTTGCGGGAGATGCGTGTTCACTAACTGGGCAGTCTGACTCTCTTCATCGCTTGTTTTGCTCGTCTCCCACCCTGCGCCTTCGCTCAGTCAAGTGCGTCCTGCGCTACATTGAACCCTGCCATTTCCCTTTTCACACGACTTCAGTACCATGTTCTCGAGCATTAAGACTAGGTCCCAGGGCAAACATGGCTGACATCACACTTCGCGTTAATGGAAGTGAAAAGCAAGTAAGCGTCTCTCCTGAAACACCTCTTCTTTGGGTTCTTCGCGACACACTGCAACTGACGGGCACCAAATTTGGCTGCGGCGCCGGACTGTGCGGCGCATGCACTGTGCATGTCGATGGCAAGGCCATCCGCTCTTGCTCGACTCCAATCTCGCAAGTTGGGGGCAAGAGCGTCACCACGATCGAAGGACTAAGCGCGAACGGGCTGCATGTGCTGCAACAGGCATGGATCGCAGAAGAAGTTCCACAATGTGGCTACTGCCAGACCGGGCAGATCATGCAAGCCGCGGAATTGTTGGCCAAAACTCCGAATCCAACTGACGAACAGATCACACAAGCGATGAACGGCAACCTCTGCCGCTGCGGAACGTATGAGAGGATCCGCAAAGCCATCCATCGTGCCGCCACCAGCGGAGGTGCGCGATGAGCCCACTTTCCCGCCGCGAATTCGTAGGCGCCGGCATGGCCGGTGCTGCCGGACTGGTAATTGGCTTGTATCTTCCGCATAAGGGCGGATCGGAGAAGGATTCGTTCTCGCCCAACGCATACGTGCGGATCACTCCCGACAACAAAATCACAATCGTAGTCGCGAGATCAGAGATGGGCCAAGGCGTTCGCACGGCTTTGCCAATGATCCTCGCGGAAGAGCTTGAGGCCGACTGGAAGCAGATCGAGATCGAACAGGCTGGCGCGAGCACGCTCTTTGGCGATCAAACGACTGGTGGGAGCGCGAGTGTCCGAACGACGTGGGACCCAATGCGGAAGGCGGGAGCCACGGCACGCGAGATGCTGATTTCCGCGGCGGCCCTGACATGGGGAGTGCCGCGTTCTTCATGCACTGCCGAAGCCGGACACATCAAGCACACTGGGTCGAGCCGCAGCGCGAGTTACGGCGATCTGGCGAAGAAGGCGTCGACATTGCCGATTCCGACAGATGTCCCGTTGAAACAGAGCAAGGATTACAAGCTCGTCGGGCAGCGGTTGCCGCGTGTGGATTCGCCAGCGAAGGTCAAAGGCGAGGCCATTTTTGGAATAGATTTCCGGTTACCTGGCATGAAGTATGCCGTGCTGTCGCGTTGCCCGATCATCGGAGGAAAAGTCGCGAGCTTCGACGACAAGGATTCGAGGAAGGTCGGGGGCGTGAGTTATGCAGGAAAAATCGGCGACTCAGCCGTCGCCGTTGTCGCCGACACCGTTTGGGGCGCGATGGAGGGACGCCGCGTTTTGAACGTCAGTTGGGACGAGGGACCGAATAGAGATCTGAATACCGCCGCGATTTTCGCGGCGATGAAGCAGGCGGCGTCGAAAAAGGGCGCGAACATGTATGTTGCCGGCGATTCGACGAAGGCGGGCGGACACAAAATTTCCGCCGAGTACACTTTGCCGTTCATGGCGCACGCGCCGATGGAGCCGGGAAATTGCACGGCGAGTTATCAGGGCTCGAAGTGCGAGATGTGGATCCCGACGCAGGTTCCGCAGGATTGCCGTGACTCTGTTGCGACTGCGATTGGGCTCGATCCGGATCAGGTGAAAGTGAACGTCACATTGATGGGAGGTGGATTCGGGCGGCGGCTGGAGCACGATTACGCGGTCGAGGCCGCGCTAGTATCAAAAGCGATCAACGCTCCTGTGAAAGTTGTCTGGACACGCGAAGACGATATGCGGTTTTCGACTTATCGTCCGGCAAGCATTCATCAGCTTTCCGCCACGCTCGATGGAGCGGGATATCCGGTGGCATTGACGCATCGCCTCATTGCGCCTTCGATTAGCGGCCAAAAGGGTCAGCCCGTGCCCAACGGAGTTGATCCCGATCTGCCGGACGAGGCCGGTCCGGTGTACGGAATTCCCAACTATTTGATCGAGTACGTGATGACCGAAACGCCGGTGCCGCTGGGATGGATGCGCTCGGTCTACGCGTTGCAGGCGGCGTTTGCGCTCGAAAGTTTCATCGACGAGCTAGCGGTCGCTGCAGGAAAAGATCCCCTGAAATACCGGCTGCAACTGTTGTCCAAGGATCAGGACCTCGTTTATTTCACCACGACATGGCATACGGCACGCATGCGCGCCGTGCTTCAGCTAGCGGCCGAAAAAGCCGGATGGGACAAGCCGCTTCCCCCTGGAAGATATCGTGGCGTGGCCTGCTTCGGATGTTTTCAATCCTATATGGCTGAAGTGGTGGAGATCACCATGGAGAACGACCAGCCGCGTGTCCATCGGGTCGTAGCCGTTGTCGACTGCGGCCAGGTGGTGAATCCTGCCATTCTCGAGCAGCAGATTCAGGGCGGTATCGTGTATGGCCTGGCGAATGCGTTGCGGGCGAAGATCACCATCGAGAAGGGGCGCGTTGTACAAGGGAACTTTGACGACTATGCCCCGCTACGCATGGAAGAGACGCCAACCGTCGAGGTTTACGCGGTGCCGAGCCCTGAAGCGCCGACTGGAATTGGAGAGCCATCGGTGCCGCCCGTAGCGCCCGCCCTTTGCAATGCAATGTATTCGGCGACCAAGAAAAGGATTCGCGCGTTGCCGATTTTGAGCTGATTCCCAACTTCGCCCCCAACGTCTAGTAAATGATCGCGCGGAATGGGGCACGGTTACTCCGCGTGATTCGAACCTGGAACGCTTTGCTTCATTTATCATGTCCAGTTTTCTGGAGGGTGCGTCGTGTCTTATAAGCGCAGAGTTGCTGGTCTGCTTTTTTTCCTTTTCAATTGCGGTCTACTGTTCGGACAGATTTCGACCTCATCTGTTCCAGCCTCGCGGTTGTCACATTTACGGCATGGCATCAACCTGAGTGAATGGTTCGCGCAAGTTTACGATCCCAAGGGATATACAAAAGAACACTTCGAGAACTGGACGACTGCGGCCGACATTGCGCTGATCAAGTCTGCGGGATTCGATCACGTGCGGTTGAGCGTGAATCCGGCGCCGATCATGGAATCCGAGAATCGACGCAATGGGCTCACGGAATACTTCGCCTCCCTGGATGCAGCGATGAAGATGATTCTGGATGCCGGGCTCGTGGTCGAACTCGACATGCATCCGGACTCGGATTTCAAAGCGCGGCTGAATGACGACGAGTTCGTGGAGCGCTTCGCGGAATTCTGGCGGATCGTGGCGAAGCATTACTCCACCGCGCCATGGGATTCGGAGCGCGTGTTCTTCGAAATTCTGAACGAGCCTGAGATGAAGGATTCATATCGTTGGTATGGAGTTGAAACGAAGCTGGCGGCGGCAATCCGCCAGGCCGCGCCGGCGAATACGATCCTCGCGCCCGGAGCGAAGTGGGACGACAACTACGACATGGTCACGCTCGAGCCTCTGCGTGACCCGAATGTAGTGTATGTTTTCCACTTTTATGAGCCCCATATCTTTACGCACCAGGGAGCTGGTTGGGGCGCGTACTACTGGCACTGGTTGAAGAACCTGCACTATCCGTCTGACCCGAAAAACGCCGCGGAAGTCGCGGCAAGTGTGCCCGAGGCGGAGCATCGCATCGATGTGATCCGGTATGGAGAGGATCATTGGGACGCAGCGCGAATTGAATCAGAGATCAATCAGGCCGCGGATTGGGCATCGCGGAACAGCGTCGCTCTCGTATGCAATGAATTTGGTGCCTATCGCTATGGCGTGAATCCGGACGACCGAGAACGGTGGATTCGCGATACGCGAACGGCACTGGATAAACACAATATCGGATGGGCGATGTGGGATTACTCCGGCGGTTTCAGTGTAGCGTTAAAGAAGGATGGCAAGACGGTGTTAGACCCTGACACGGTGCGGGCTTTGGGATTGAAGATGCCGTAGCAAGGCCCATCGACGGAAGCGAAAACGGCCGATGGGGCTGAAGCTCTCATTCTCGGCGCTTCACGCAGTCATTGAACGGCTGCTCTTCCACGGAGCTGCTATGGTCCAACAGCTTATTGTCAGGACCTTTTTCCGATTTGCGGTGTCTAACACGGTGGGTTCTCTCCGCTTTTTTCGGGCTCTCGTGCAGTCGTCCGCTGACTTCATTCTTTGGGGTTTGCCATGCTCGAAGCCGTACAGCTTACCAAGCGGTATTCGTCGATTCCCGCCGTTCAAGACCTATCGTTCACACTAAGACCGGGACAGGTGCTTGGCTGCCTCGGACCAAATGGGTCGGGCAAGAGCACTACCGTGAAAATGCTGACAGGACTGCTGGAGCCGTCCCGCGGCGTTGTGCGCTTTGATGGCCGCAATATTCAGGATGACTTGACCTCGTATCGCGCCTGTCTAGGCTATGTGCCTGAGGAAGCACACCTTTATCCGTATCTTACGGGATGGGAATACCTGGAGATGGTCGGAACTCTCCGCGGCATGCAGCGGGCATTGATGGAGTCGAAAATCGACCTGCTGCTGGAACTTTTCTCGATGCGCCCGGCCCGCCACGCAGCCATGGGAACTTACTCCAAGGGCATGCGCCAGCGCATTCTTCTGATTGCGGCCTTGATGCACGATCCGGAAATCTTCATCTTTGACGAGCCGCTATCAGGGCTCGATGTCACCTCGGCGTTGATTTTCAAGAATCTGGTCCAGGCACTGGGAAAAGCGGGCAAGATGGTTTTCTACTGCTCGCACGTCCTGGAGGTCGTCGAAAAAGTCTGCACGGACGTCCTGATTCTGCGAAGAGGAACGGTCATCGCGCACGATTCGGTGGCGAACATTGGAAAGATTCTTGGAACCTCGTTGGAAAATACATTCCTTCATCTGGTCGACGATGTGGACACGATGCGCGTTGCCGGCGAAATTGTTGAGGTGATGAGGGCCGCATGAGTTTCTCTCAGCGTTGGCAAAGATATCGCGAGAGACCCTTCTGGAGGTTGGTTGAGCTGTTTGTGGAACGCATCTTCCGTGGAGGTGGAGACACGGACACAGAAGGCCTGGACCTGGGCGTAGGTCTAGTACTCACTTTGCTCGCAATGCCGGGTGGATTCGTATCGGTGCTCTTGTTCGATAAATACGGCTCACTGCTGCAATGGCTGCGAGGACAGTTGCATGTCGACACCCTCCTGATTGCCTTACCCGATGAATACTTCTTCATCGTGCTGTCGATGGCGGTAACGGGCGCCGTCGCAGTCTGGCGCTGGGACGCGATGTTTCCGGATCGGCGCGACTATATGAACCTGACCCACCTCCCGGTTTCGTCGCGAACCATTCTCTTCGCAAATCTGGTCGCAGTGTTGTTTCTAGCGGCGCTTCTTGCCATTGATGTGAATGGAGCTTCGTGCGTTCTGTTCCCAATGGTCGTCTCGGCGGCGCAGGGTACGCTTCCCTTCTTCTTGAAATTTGGAGCCTTGCACGCAGGCGCTGTGTTGCTGGCCAGTGTATTTGCATTCTTCGCGGTGTTCTCGATCCTCGGAATACTGATGGCTCTACTCCCTCCCAGATTCTTCCGGCGTGTGTCCGGTTATGCTCGGGGGATCGTGGTTGTCTACCTTGTCACGCTGCTGTGTACGAGTTTCGCTGTGCCTGACACTCTGCGGCGTGCGGCTGGGTCCGCGCCATCGTGGAGCTTCTTTTTTCCTTCGGCCTGGTTCGTCAGCGCGTGCCAATTGCTGCGGCACAAAGCGAATCCAGCTATGGCGGAACTGGCTCGGCTTTGCCTGCCTGGGCTGGCCGTCGTAATCGCCGTCGCATTTGCAGCCTATGCGGTCGGCTACCAACGGCACTTCGTCAAAATTGCGGAGATTGCGGACACTCCAGTCACTCTGCATAAATCCAGGTTATGTTTCGGCTTCTTAGAAAAAGGGCTCTTGCCGACTCCGTTCTTGCGAGGGTGCTTCAGTTTCGTCGCAAAGACGCTGATGCGCAGCGAAGCCCATCGTCTTGTCCTAACCGGAGTGTCAGGCCTGGCGCTCGTATTGGCATCGCAAGCGCTGATGAATGCTTTTCAGAGCACAACGTCGTGGCGAGCGGCCGCTCTAACCCCAGATGCGCTCTCGATCCCATTCATAATCACATTTCTGCTCATCATTGGTCTGCGCGTTGTCTTCGAGGTCCCCGTCGAAATCCGGGCGAACTGGGTCTTTCAGTTGCTCCTTGATGCCGATGGGCAGGAGAGTGAACCGCTCGCGCGAACAGTAATTTTCGCGGTTGTCTTGCCCGGAGTTCTGGTTGGAACCTTCGCAGTTTATTGCTTCCTGGAGGGCGTGACGATCGCATCACTTCACATTCTGCTGGTCTTGGTCTGGTCCGTATTGCTGACAAATATTGTGCTGATCCGGTTCCGTAAGCTTCCTTTCACGTGCAGCCTGCCGGTTTTCAAGCAACATTCGATCGTGATCCTGATCTCGTTCTGCTTCGGATATCTGATCTATGCGGGATCGACGCCTGAGTTCGAGGCCTCGGCCTTGCGCGAACCCCTGCGAATGCTCGAGCTCCTGCCTCTGGTTCTCATTGCCTGGTACGTACAAAGACATTTCGCAAACAACGCGATCGAAATCGAACGACGAATGATTTTTGAGGAATCGGCGCCGCGCACCGTAGAAGGACTGAGGTTAAGTGAGTAAGGTGAGCGTCAGAATGCACCGAGCCATTTGATTGGGAAGTGCGCCGCCATGCTGTTGAACAAGCGCTCGTCGGCAGTGATCAATGGCGAGTGAGATTCGACTCCCAATGCAACGTAGAGGCAGTCGTAGATACTCCGGTCATAGGTGCAAGCGAGTTTCAATGCCTCTGTCATCAAAATCTGTGATGGAACAGTTTGAAACTCGCGGGCTTTGAATTCCGCGGCGATCTGTTCAGCGTCGGTGCGCGGCCACCTCTTCCGCTTGACACCCTCCCACAGGATATTGCCGATCTCAGCCCAGAAGATGTCAGGGACAATGAAATCGAGCTCGCTGTCGAGATATCTTGATAGAAGACGAACTGCCTCAGGTGTGAGATCTTCTTTGGCAGATGGCAATGCCCACTTGATAGCCACGCTAGCATCAAGAACTAACGTGGTCACCTATCGCGATCCTCACGTATCATTTCCTCTGTCGACGGGAATGGTCCAGGAGTTAATGGAGATTTGGCTCGAAACTCTGCCATCTTGTCGAAAAATTCACGCCTGCGCTTCAACTCGGCTTCGGTGGGGACATTCTCCTTAAGGAGCAAAATCACCTCGGCAGCGATCGAACTTCGATTCGCCTTGGCACGCTTGCGCAATGCCTTATAGACTTCATCCGGAACGTTCTCGACATAAAGCGTAGCCATAGGAACCTCCTATGGATATTCTAGCACTTCCCTAGGCTAAGAGCGACGCAGATTCTTGACACCTCGGCGTTGGGACCTTTATCCTAAGTCTTGCTCCTTGCGGTACTTACGCCTCTTGGCGTGCTCCCGCGGGCTGGTTCGGCGTGATCGCCGCGGAGGTTCCGCCATGTACCTCGACATCAAAGATTTGGAACTTCAGCCGCTGGAATTTGCGGAGGAGTTAGCACCCGGCGCGATCGACCTCGGGTCTGAGGCCAGGCAAAAGGGGCCACTAAAGGCTTCCGGACGCGCCGAAGTTGTCGAGGAGCATCACAGTAAACATGAGATTCTGAAGGACATCCGGCTGCGCGGGAAGTTGTCGGCGCACTTCGAGTTGCAGTGCGCGCGCTGTCTGGATCCTGTGCCGCAGGACATCAAGCGCGAGTTTGAATTGCTCTATCGCCCCCAGGGGTCGGACGCGGGCCGGGATGAGCTTTCGGTGACCGACGCGGAGGCAGAGATCGGGTATTATCAGGGCGAGGGCCTGCAACTCGAAGATGTGCTGCGCGAGCAGGTTCTTTTGGCTTTGCCCTTGAAAGTCACATGCCGCGAAGACTGCAAGGGGCTGTGTCCGCAGTGCGGTAAGAATTTGAATCAGGAACAGTGTTCGTGCTCCACCGAGGTAGAAGATCCGCGGTGGGCAGCGTTGAAGGAAGTACGCAGCCGGTTGGAGCACTGATCCAATCTGCAATCTGACGAATGCATTCTGCAGTCGCAGGAAGTCAGATTTCAGAAGTCAGACTGCAGAATTTCGCTACATTAAGCGGCTGTCCGCCGCGATAAGGATCTCATCACCATGCCGAATCCGAAACGGAGACATTCACAGAAGCGCACCTCGACACGGCGCGCCCATGATGCTCTGAAAGGCCACAGCCTTTCCGAGTGTCCCAACTGCCACGAGCGGAAAATGCCGCACCGCGCTTGCCCAAAGTGCGGATACTATAAAGGCCGCGAAGTACTCGACGTCGAAGAAGCCAGCTAATTTCTAGCCATGCCTAGCGTCATCGCGCTGGACGCAATGGGTTCCGACCGCGCTCCCAAACCAGAAGTGGAGGGCGCGATCCACGCTGCACGCCAATACGGCATGCACGTGCTCCTGATTGGTCCGGAACCTGTGGTAAGGCGGGAGTTGGATCGGCATCTCACCGCTTCGCGGCTGCCCATCGAAGTTGTCCATGCCAGCGAATACATCACCATGGAAGATAAGGTTGAGGCTGTCCGCGCCAAGCGGGACAACTCCATGCGCGTAGGATTGCGCCTGGTACGCGAGGGCAAAGCGAACGGCTTCGTAACTGCCGGGAATACGGGAGCCGCAATGGCAACTGCAAAAATCGTCTTGGGCGCCGTGCCCGGAGTCGATCGTCCCGCGCTCGCTGCGGTTTTTCCGACCGCTCCGGGAAACCCTGCGATGTTGCTGGACGTCGGCGCTAACGTCGATTGCTCCGCCAAAAATCTTGAGCAGTTCGCGGTTATGGGCGACGTCTATTTCCGCGCGATGTACGGGAAACGGCCTGGTTCGTCGGGACCACGCGTTGGCTTGCTTTCAATCGGCGAGGAAGAGACCAAGGGCAACGATCTGACGCGTGAGGCATTTCAACTGCTAAAACAGCTTCCGCTCAATTTCGTTGGCAACGTTGAAGGCCGTGATCTCTACAACGGCCAGGTCGATGTCATCGTTGCAGACGGCTTCGTCGGCAACGTTGCGCTCAAAATATCAGAGGGCGTTGCGAACCTGGTCAGGACAACTTTAAAAGAGTCGTTGAAGGCAACGATCACACGGCAGGTAGGAGCGCTCCTTTCGCGCAGCGCGTTCACCGATTTCAAGAAGCGTTTGGATCATACCGAGTACGGCGGCGCGCCGCTCCTGGGTCTGAAGGGCGTCTGCATCATCACACACGGATCTTCAAACGCAAACGCGATGAAAAATGCAATTCGAGTCGCAGCGGAGTTCTCTGAGAGCGGAGTCAACGAGTCGATCGAACGGGGTCTGGCAGCATTGCACCAGGTTGAAGCGGCAACACAATCCAACTAGAAATTCCCTTTTTCCTCGATGACAGAGTCCAAGATCGCACTTATTTTTCCAGGCCAAGGTTCCCAGATAGTCGGCATGGGCAAGGATTTGGCTGAAAAGTATCCTGTGGCGCGCCAGACCTTTGAAGAAGCTGACGAGGCACTCGGCTACAAGCTTTCCCAATTATGCTTTGAGGGGCCTGAGGAGGACTTGCGGCTTACTGAAAAGACACAGCCGGCAATTTTAACGACCTCCATTGCGGCACTGCGAGTGCTGCAAGCCCAGATGCCGAAGCCCTGCTACGTTGCCGGCCACAGTCTCGGTGAGTACTCAGCTCATGTGGCATCCGGCACGTTCAGCTTCGCCGACGCCGTACGCACCGTGCGCAACCGCGGCAAGTACATGCAAGAAGCAGTTCCGGTCGGCGTAGGAGCCATGGCCGCGATCCTGGGAATGGACTTGGACAAGGTCACGGGCATTTGTCGGGACGCGGCGCAAGGCGAGGTTTGTTCTCCGGCGAACATCAACTCACCGGACCAAATTGTGATCTCCGGCAATACGGCTGCGGTCGAGCGCGCTACAAAACTTGCGGAGGAACGAGGAGCCAAGCGGGCGAAACTGCTGCCGGTGAGCGCTCCATTCCACTGTGCGTTGATGAAGCCGGCACAGGACCGGCTGGAAGCGGATTTGGCGAAAATCAAATGGAACAAGCCGGTTTATCCGGTGGCGTGCAACGTCGATGCCGAACTTGTAACTGACGACGTGCAAGCCTTGAAAACGCTGGTACGGCAAGTGACCGGATCGGTGAAGTGGGATCAGTGCATGCGCCTGCTCATCGCGCAAGGCGTGGATCTGTTCATCGAGGTCGGCCCACAGAAAGTTCTTACGGGACTGATGCGGCAGATTGATCGCACCAAAAAGTGCTTGAGCGTGGGAGACGAACCTTCGCTCGCGAAGACCGTGGAAGCCATCTCGCAGCAGACGTAGAGTTCCTGAAGCACCCATCAAAACCACGTCAGATCGGCGAATTAACACACGAACAGTGCGCCCGGCGATGTGCTCGCGCGGGCGCACCGCGTCAGGTCTAGTACGTGTACGCCTCCACGTTCGACATCTGGTTCAGCACCGACGGTATTCCCACCATTTCTACATAGAGATCCACCGTATAGTTAGGCGCAGGATGTGGAAGATTCAGACTGGAAAGGTCGATCGAGTATGGACCATCTTGATTGTTTGCTTTGATGTTTGTGGCCGCGATCTGCAGCACCTTGTTGGGATTATTGCTATGTGGACCCCACCAAATTGTGAAATGATCAATTGTCTCGGGATTTGCGTACACCGAGTCAGTCGGACTCAGACTCCACTGTAGCGTTCCCTCCTCGTTGTTGAGTAAAGCCGAAACCGTGTAGCAGTTGTTAATACCGCTTTCTTGCTCGGTCGCCTCTTCGTAATCGTTCCATGTCGCGACCTGCATGTAGGGGATCTGATGGCCCCCGGATCCCCAGTATCCGCCGGCGCTTACCTCGTTCGCCGTATCCCATATGACTTGCCCGCACTGCTGCGCGACCACCCGATCGACTCCCCAGTTCGCATTGCTGTCGTCGAATCCACTGTCCAGCAGTCCGACAGCGATGTAGTTAGCGTTGGCTGCCAACGACGCGTCGTGGTAGAAACGGTCCAAATATGCGCCAGTCGTGTAATTACCATCGCAAGTAAGAAGGCTACCGTCACACCAGTAGAACTGAGAAGACGGGTCCGAAACGAAGCAGTTCTTGTTTGTCTTGCAGTTACTCGTCGTGTACGGCTGTGGCCACGCATACACCCCGGCACTGTCATTTGAGGGTTCGTCGAACTGACCGTATTCAAAGATGAACTCCATGTTGTAGCTTTGCGGTGCGCTGTTCACATAACCTAGGACAGCATCCCAAATGGTTTTCCAGTCGGCCGGGCAATTGAGGATCTGCACTTTGTTCACTGCCAAGTCCCCACATGCCCCGAAGAAGCCAGCCACATTTACAGCTTGACCGGTCAACGAGTCTGTCCAATAAAGGCCAGCAGCTGGGTGAATGTAGTTCTTGAAGACGTAGTCCATGTCGAACTCAATGGAGCTTTCGATGCATGCAACAACCTCGTCATGGGTTTGACCGCTCACCGTACACTGCGCCATGAACGCATTCTCGTCTTCGAGAATACCGATCTGCATCGGATAACCTCTTTGAGTTTTTCGCGTTGCAAGATCGGAGTAGACGTTGTTGCTGCTCGTCAGATTTGAATGAGTGATTCGTCGCCCCGTAGCAATCGATGAAGTTGATGTTGCACCCGCGGCTTATCATATCGCTGTCCTGCTTGGTCACCGTAGCCAGCGTGTTTTCGTCGTACCCGATGACGATGTGCCCGTTGTAATTGATCTGCGACTGCGTGCTGAACCAGGGCTGATACTCACAAAGAACCTTTCCAGTCCAGTTCTGTGACGTTGTGTTCATGAGCTCACCGATCTGAACCGACGAAACTTGTCCCGGAAAAGCGTCGATCGTTGTAGTCTGAGCGCCAGCTTGCTGGTTGGCTAAACTGGTAACTTGAGACGGCAGCGCTTCGACGCAATAAGAGGGACTTCCGGCTGCGGAACAGGCGCTGGTGTTGTTCGAAGTTTCACTCAACCACGTTATCGATTGTGCGTTACCTACTTGGACGGCGACGAGGCACACGAATAGCAGTGCTGCAAAGACGAAGCTGCGCATTGGAAAGTCCCTTCTGCGAATCTAGTTTTTCTTACACCCAGGGTCGAAGCCGAGAACTGGTGGAAGTCGTTAGGTTAGCTGTGGTCGAAGACGAAAAGCGCGCAATCTCTTCCAACAACGGAATGGCGAGAGGCCCGAAAGCAGCGTAATGTTTTCAGCCAAGCACGAATTGTGCAATCAGAATAATCCTGTAGTACAAGTACAGTTCGGACCTTATGGCGAGGCGTCAGGGCTGGCTCTAAATTTTTGGATGCGAGGTGAAATGTGAAGACCAGCCTCTGTGCGTTTGCTTTTCTGCTCGCCTGGGCTTGCACGCTGCCGGCCCAAACGACGGCGCAAATACATGGCAAGGTGCTGTATTCGTTCCAGGAGTGCGGCGAGCCAGCCGCCCCACTTGTTGCCGACAGCCGCAACAACCTTTACGGCATGACAACAAGGGGGGGGCATACAGCAATGGGTGCGTCTTCCAACTGGCCCCCACGAAAGATGGCTGGGTACAGTCCGTCATCTGGAATCTAAACGGCTACGGCGCAGACCACGTGGCTCTGATCTTCGACAACGCTGGAAATTTGTATGGCGCCGGGGACGCAGGCGCATATAACGCTGGCGCGATCTTCGAACTGAGCCCACAACCCAATGGTCAGTGGATCGAGACCATCCTCCACAGTTTCGGAAATTGGGGTGACGGTTGGGACGTCGAGGGCAACCTGTTCTTCGACAAGAAGGGAAACCTCTACGGCACAACGAAAAGCGGAGGCGAAAAAAATGGCGGCACCGTTTTCAAATTGACGCCAGGCGCAAGTGGCTGGACTGAGACCATCCTCTATTCTTTTCCCGGCTCCATTGCCGGGCCGGATGGCGATGGACCGATCGGAGCAGTCCCAGACCGCGAAGGCAATCTTTACGGCGTTACCGAGGCTGGCGGCGCACAGGGCTATGGAGCCGTCTTCGAAATTACACAGAATCCGGGAACCGGCGAATACGTCGAGACGCTCATTCACAACTTTAACCTCCTCGACGGATATCAGCCAGGCTCTGCCCTGACGATTGATTCCTCTGGCCAGCTCTACGGAACCACGCTCGCGGGCGGAAACACCGCAGCGTGCGAAGCCGTGGGCTGTGGAGTCGTTTTCAAGCTGGCAAAAGATAAAGCGGGGAACTGGAATGAGACCATCCTGCACGAAATGACTGGCTCCGACGGCATCTTTCCGCTGGGCCCGGTGGTCTTCGATCCGAAAGGAAACCTTTACGCGGTCGGTCAACTCGGAGCGATCATGGGCATGGGATCGGTATTCATGCTGACGCCCACCAAGAGCGGTCCTTGGACAGAGACCGTTCTGCACCTGTTCGATTTCCAGTTCCCCAACGGTAAAGACGGCCGCAGTCCGTACGCGGGAGTCTTCTACAAAGCTGGAAGGATTTTCGGGACCACATTAGGCGGCGGAATCTACAACGCTGGCATCGTGTTTGAAGGGCAAGCCGAGCTTCAGCCCGATGGTCTCGCTGCAAGCCGGCAATAACTCGCTTCGCGACCATCCAACATCAGCTCAATAATTTAGTGAAAGATCAATTCGCACGGCGGGAAACTCAGCGTCCGGTCTGAATTTTCTACCCAGACCTGTGCGTGCTCGGAGCGGTCGTTGACGATGACATCTACCAGAAGTCCGCTGCTCGGTCCTGGGCAACTTGCCGCCGCATTTACCTTCTGAGTTTTGATCAGACCCCACTGCCCGCCCGGTCCCCAGTCCTGATAAAACTCGTTGAAAGGATACTTGGGATGCTCGCCGGGATGCGATGCCCAGTCAGGATCATGCATCCAGATGGAGTATGCCGCCTTGTAATCCTGCTTTTGCAGAGCGTCGAAGAACTTGCCGACGATCCACTCCGCGCGCCAGTAAGGAAATCTCCAGACAAGGAACGCGATGACAAGTAACGCAACAATCGCGGCGCTGATCGTCATTTTTTTGCGGCGAGCTTTTTGCGGGTCGTATTGCTGAGCGTCAAGCAGTGTCATACTCCTCTAGCATAACGGACACAGACATGAAGGTAAAAGTTCCAGCGTCCCAGATTTGTTGCATTTGGTCTCCTTAGGGTTGAAATCTTGAATGGCCCAGTTGCTTCGGATTCGAGAGATCGCCTAGATACGCCTGCTTTCGAAGGAATCGGTCGCCGTTGCACTTGGACTTCGCTACGGGCGTACAATTTCCGTAACGGAGTATCCACGGGAGGTCCTCTATGCCCGTCTACGATTATGTCTGCCTTGATTGCCATAAACCCTTTGAAACAGTTTTGACATTGAACGAACACGACAAAGAAAGTCCGAAGTGTCCGCATTGCGGTAGCAAGAATGTGGAGCAGGAGGCAGCCGCCTTCTTTGCGGTAACTTCGAAGAAAAGCTAACGGGAATTCAAGCTGGCAGGTTGCTGCTGCAGCGCTTCCAGGGCTTGCTGCGCCTCAATCAGATTGGGTGACATCTGAAGCGCGAGCTGATACGCGGCGATCGCTTCCTTGTTTCGCCCACTCTGGGCAAGCGTGCGTCCGAGTTCGAGATATCCCTGGTCGGTAGGCTGCAGTTGGATGGAGCGGGCAAAATCACGGATTGCTTCTTCAACCTTCCCTTCCCGCTCGGCGAGCAACCCCATGCCCACCCAAGTGTTGAAGCGCATCGGATTCAAACGGATTGATCGGTCGAAAGCCGCGTGTGCTTTTGGGTAGTCTCCGACATCAGCGAACGCCGAACCGAGGTTGGCGTAAGCGTTCGTGAGCACGCGTGTGTCAGTGGTCAGGCTTATCGTTATCTCATATTGCGGGATAGCTTCGGCCGCGTGGCCATGCTGATGCAGATACGCTCCGATATTGGAATGTGAGACCGGGTCGGCTGGCTGCAGCTGCGCAGCGCGAACAAAGTGTGGATAAGCTTCGTCGAATCGGCCGAGTTGGGTTAATGCACCACCATATTCATCCTCAGCCACGAAATTGTTGTCCGTGACCTCGAGCGCGTGCTTCCAAAGCCGCAAGCTGTCGCGCCAGTATCCCGCTTGACGGTAGGTAACCGAGGCAAATGTCAGAACGACGCACGCTGCAGCCGCAATCTTTATTGCAGTTGATAGCTTCGCGGTCTCAGCGAGTTCCGCCACTCCCCAAGCGATCGCGACGAATAAGCCGATGAACGGAATGTACGTGTATCTGTCGGCCATGGCTTGATTGCCCACCTGTACCAATCCAATCACGGGTACGAGCGTACCGAGAAACCAAAGCCATCCGACCAGCAAGTAGCCGCGGGATCGGAGTTTCACCACCAAGGCAGTGATGCTCAGCAGAATTACCGCGGCGAGAACCGCTTTCCATCCTGGCAAACCGTTGCCGGGATGCGGATAAAGAGGGGCCAAGTTCGAAGGCCAGACCGTCTCTTTTGTGTAGAGCAGATACGAGAAAAGAGCGTTCTTCAACCTTACGTCAAAAGGAAATGGCAGCGCGCCGACTGCGCCGGCCGCTTTCTGCGCGCGCATGGTGATCAGCGAACTTGCAGCCGAAAGTGCAAACAGAGGAATTTTTTCGACAATAAGCTTTGCAGGAGAGGCCTGCACTTTCGTGGATAAGATTGTCCAGCCCCGGACGCGCTGCAGCGGCCAATAATCCAGTAACAGCAAAACAAAAGGAAGCGTTACGACCATCGGCTTCGAAGCAAGAGCGCAAACGAACAGCCCTGCGACACTGAGATAATGCTTCCAATCCGGCCGCGACGCATACCACCCATACGCGCCGAGTGTTAGCAGAAAAAAGAAAGTGCTGAGAACGTTCTTGCGCTCTGAGATCCAGACGACCGACTCCACATTAGCCGGATGCAACGCGAACACCATCGCAACAAAAAAGCTAAGCCCCAGCCGTCGCGTGGCACGAAATAACAAAAGAAAGAGAACGACTCCGCTCAACGTGTGAAAGATGATGCTGGTGAAGTGATGGCCCGCGGGATTCAGATGAAACCATTGATAATCGAGCGCATGCGACATCCAGGTTAGAGGATGCCAGTTCGCTTCATCGGTCGAGGAAATGGCCCACTTAATCGTGCTCCATGAGAGCCCGGCCTTGAGATGCGGGTTCTCCGTTACATACCGGTCGTCATCAAAGTTGATGAATTGAAAATGGGTCGCCTGATTGTAGACGCCCAAGGTGAAGACGACGAGCAGCAACGAAAGGATGAGCGTGCGCTTCTCGGGAGCCGCAAAGAAGCCGTCCGTCGGCTTAGACCATTCGGTTTTCCGGACTTCCTTCTCTTGGACCTGCACGGGGGCAGTCGACACGGCGTACGTCCTCCACCGTGGCTGATTATAGGAGGAGAGTCGTGCTGGGAGGGTCGATAGGGCTGAATTCGGAGTGACCGAGGTAACGTCGATTTCAGATTGAAGATTTTAGAATGCAGACTGAAAAACGGTCCTCAAATCTGCAATCGTCAATCGAAAACCTGCAATCGAATTATGCAGGTTTCCAGCGGAGGATCGGTTTTCTCGCCGCCGTCGTCTCGTCGAGGCGCTTGACTCGAGTCGTATGCGGCGCATCCAGCACAGTCTGCGGATCTTCTTCTACCTCTGCCGCGATCGACTTCATCGCATCGACGAAGAGATCCATCTCTTCCTTCGACTCGCTTTCAGTCGGCTCGATCATCAGCGCTCCCGGAACGATCAGGGGAAATGCTGTCGTATACGGATGGAATCCGTAGTCGATCAGGCGCTTCGCAATATCCATCGTCCGCACACCTTTTTTCGACTGTAGCTTGTCGCTGAAAACAACTTCGTGCATGCTCGGCGTGTCGTAGGGGAGATCGTATGTGCCTTCGAGTCCCTTGCGGATGTAGTTCGCATTGAGAACGGCATCTTCAGTCGTCTGGCGCAGTCCGTCGGGCCCGTTGGCTTGAATATAAGCCAGCGCGCGAACGAACATTCCAAAGTTGCCGTAGAAGGCCCGCACCCGGCCTACAGACTGCGGGCGGTTATATTCGAACCCGAGCGTCCCATCGGAATGAGTCATGACGACCGGCTTCGGCAGGAACGGCTCGAGCATTTTCTTGATCGCGACCGGCCCGGAGCCCGGCCCACCGCCTCCGTGGGGCGTCGAAAAAGTCTTATGCAGGTTAAGGTGCATGACATCAACGCCGAAGTCTCCGGGGCGGACCTTGCCCACCAGCGCGTTCATGTTGGCGCCGTCCATATAAAGAAGGCCGCCCTTAGCGTGAAGAATATCGGCGATCTTGTGGATCTGTTGCTCGAACACCCCAAGCGTGTTGGGGTTTGTCAGCATGAGAGCGGCGACGTCCTCGTTCATCTGCGCTTCGAGCGATGCGATGTCAACCATGCCACGGGAATCGGATTTCAAATTTTCGACCGCGTACCCGACCATCGCAGCGGTCGCCGGATTCGTACCGTGCGCCGAATCAGGGATCAGGATCTTCTTGCGCGCATTCCCTTTCGATTCGTGGTACGCACGCACCATCAACAGGCCAGTCATTTCGCCGTGCGCCCCGGCGGCTGGCTGCAAAGTGATGGCTTCCATGCCGGTGATTTCGATGAGGCATTCGCTCAGGGTCTTGATGATGCGCAGGGCACCTTGCGAAACCTTCTCGGGCTGATAAGGATGGCCATTGGCAATGCCTTCCACCCGAGCGACAGCTTCGTTCACACGCGGGTTGTACTTCATCGTGCACGATCCAAGCGGATACATCCCGAGATCAATGGCGTAGTTCCATGTCGACATGCGGGTGAAGTGGCGGATGATTTCGATCTCGCTGACTTCGGGCATGTGGCCGAGATCTTTTCTTTCGGATGACCCTAAAAGCTTCGAGGTGTCAACTTCGGGCACGTCGAGCGGTGGCAGCTTCCATGCCGCTTTGCCGGGTGAGGACTTCTCGAAGATCAGTCCTTCGTTCTGATTGACGTGACGCGTGGCTTTGGGCGTGGGGTGCTTCATCGCGCCATCTCCTCGACTTCTTCTTTTGCTGACCGCACCGATCGCTCGCTCTCGGCGATGAACCCTACGGCGGTGTCAATGGCGCTGCGGGTCGTCATCTCCGTGCAGCACCAGAGAGCCGCATTTCCCAGTTCCGGGTAAAACTTCTTCAGAGGAAGGCCTCCGACGATCTTGTGACCCAGTAGGCGTCCATTAATCGCGTAGGGATCTTCACTGGTCTGGACAACGAATTCATTGAAACGTGGAGTATTCGCAAAGAGCACTTTGCCGTGCTTTGCGAATTGGCTTGCAGCATACGCGGTCTTGGCCAGATTTTGCTTCGCCAGCTCCTTCAAGCCAACCTTGCCATAGACGGTCATAAAGATATTGACCATCAAGGCGACCAGCGCCTGGTTCGTACAAATATTCGACGTAGCTTTCTCGCGGCGGATGTGCTGCTCGCGGGTGGCGAGAGTAAGAACGAATCCACGCTTTCCATCTTTATCGACAGTCTGGCCGACGAGGCGCCCAGGCATCTGTCGGACGTATTTTTCGCGCGTGGCAATGACCCCGCAGTACGGCCCGCCGAAGCCGAGAGGCACGCCGAATGACTGAGCCTCCATGGCGATGATGTCGGCTTGCCGCGGCGGCTCCACAATCCCGAGCGAGACGGCTTCTGCGATTGAGACGACCAGCATCGCGCCAGCCTTATGGGCAATTTCCGCAATCGCATCGACATCTTCGAGCGTTCCGAAGAAATTCGGTGATTGGATGAGGACGCAAGCCGTATCGGATGTGATAGAGCGCTCAAGTTCCTTGAGATCAAGCCGTCCATTCTCGCCGAATCCAACTGTTGAGAGCGGCATCCCCTGATGGGTCGCGTAGGTCGCGAGCACTTCGTGATACTCGGGATGCAGATTTCGCGCGACGACCACTGACCGACGTCCGGTTAGCCGGACGGCCATCATCACGGCTTCGGCGGCGCCAGTCGATCCGTCATACATGGACGCGTTCGCCACTTCCATCCCCGTCAGTTCGCAGATCATGGTCTGGAACTCGAAGATCGATTGCAGCGTGCCCTGAGAAATCTCGGCCTGATAAGGCGTGTAGGCGGTCAAAAATTCTCCACGTGAGATCAGGCTGTCGATGATGACTGGCCGGTAGTGTAAGTATGCGCCGGCACCGAGAAAGCTTGTATATCCGTCCCCGTTTTCACGCGAACGCTGGCGGAAGAAGTCGACGATCTCAGACTCGGCCATCTGGCGCGGGATATTGAGGTCGCGGTTCAGTCGATATTCGGCCGGAATGGGTGCAAATAGGTCATCAATCGACCGCAGTCCGATAGCTTTCAGCATGGCCTCGCGGTCGGCAGGAGATTTAGGCAGATATCTCATAGAAATCGATTAGATGTGGCTCAGGGTCAGTTGAATTTTTGTGCGGGCAGCGGCGATTGAGTCTGGGGCAATTTTCATTGGAACGACTGAAACTCAGTAAAACAATACGCACTTTGGCTTTCTGGTGTCGAAGCTCCATGCCGGAAGCCTGAAGCCGAACGCCCGAAACCGGCTGCCCTAATGCCCCGCCTCCTCTGCGACAAACTTTTCGTAGTCCCCGGGAGAAAGCAGTCCATCCAGTTCGCTCGGATTCTTCAGCGTCATCTTCAACATCCACGAGCCGTGAGCGTCTTTATTTACTTTCTCGGGAGAAGTCGCCAGATCCGCATTGACCTCCGTCACCGTGCCCGAGGCCGGGGCAAACAGGTCCGATACGGCTTTCACCGACTCAACGGTTCCGAAAGTCTTACCAGCTGTGAGTTCGGCGCCAACCTTCGGGGTTTCGACAAAAACGATGTCGCCCAACGACTCCTGCGCGTAATCGGTAATGCCGACCGTCGCGGTGTTGCCGTTGACCTGAATCCATTCGTGCTCTTTGGTGTACTTGCGATCTGCGGGATAGGGCATAAAGCTTCTAGCTCCTGGCTGCCAGCTTCTAGCTAATCTCTGTGAAACTCCGTGGGTTCCCTGTCGTTAAACTTTCTTCGGACGCTTATAAAACGGCGTCGGAACCACCACGGCTTCTACACCTTGACCTCGAATCTCTACCTTCACTTTCGTTCCCACCGCGGAATGCTCAACCGGCACGTAAGCCAGCGCAATGTTCTTCTTCAGGAACGGCGCCGGAGACCCACTCGTCACGTAACCGATCTCGCGTCCGGATTCATCCTGCACCTTATATCCGTCACGCGCGATGCCACGATCCGTCATCTCCGACCCGACTAGCGTTCGCTTCACTCCCGCCGCTTTGGCCTTTTCCAGCGCTTCGCGCCCGATGAACTCCGGCTTCTCCATCTTGCAGAAGCGGTCCAGTCCGGCTTCCCAAACGTTAATCGTATCGGAAATCTCGTGTCCGTAGAGGGGGAGCTTGCCTTCCAGGCGAAGCGTGTTGCGGGCGCCCAAGCCGCAGGGCACGACACCAAATTCCCTGCCCGCCGCCAGGATTTCATTCCAAACTCGCGCACTCGTATTCTCATCCGCCGGAACATAGATCTCGAATCCGTCTTCCGCCGTGTAGCCCGTCCTTCCCATCAGGATGTTGGGGAGTCCGCAAAGTTTTCCGCGCGTCACCCAGTAGAACTTGACCTTGCTCAGATCGGCGTCAGTGAGCTTTTGAAGCAAGTCAACACCTTTCGGCCCCTGGATCGCAATCTGCGTGAAGTCATCCGAAAGATTCTCCACGGCACAGTCAAACTGCCGCGTATTGTCGCGGACCCAATTGAAATCCTTTTCGCGCGTGCCGGCATTAATAACAAGGAGATATTCGTCTTCGCCGAGCCGGTGCACGATGACGTCGTCGACGAATGTCCCTTGCGGATAGAGCAGTGCAGAATACTGCGCCTGTCCGATGGCGAGTTTCGAAGCGTCGTTCATCGAAATGTGCTGCACGGCAGCGAGCGCCTGCGGGCCGGCCAACCGAATGTCACCCATGTGGCTGACGTCGAAAATCCCAACGCCCGTCCGCACAGCCATGTGCTCTTTGATAATTCCGCCACCAATAGAAGCAGGATATTCGACCGGCATGTCCCAGCCGTTGAACTCAACCATCTTCGCGCCCACCTGGCGATGGACGCCGTTCAGCGCAGTTTTTCGTGCGGTTGGCGCCTCAACGGAAGACAAAATCAACCTCAATCAGCGAGGCAGTGGCTGGCTGCCAGAAGATGTGGACATCCATGTCGGACTGATTACCGTAACACGTTGATTTTCTGCGGGTCAAACTGCAAACGCCTTCGCCGCCGAGCTCGCAAAGATCACCGAGGATTTCTGCCTACCTCGTGCTTCGATCCAACCATTTCTCCACATGCACGGGTCGCCATTCTTCCAGCGCCTGCAGCAACTCCGACGATGTACTACGCGATAAAACCAGCGCTCGATTCTGCGGCTTGAGAAACCGCTCGTCGACCGCATGGTCGAGCATCGCGAGCAATGGAGTGTAGTAATCAAGCACGTTCACGATCCCACACGGCTTCAGGTGCAGACCGAGCTGGCTCCAGGTCAGTACCTCAAAGAATTCCTCGAGAGTTCCGAACCCGCCCGGCAAGGCAATGAACGCGTCAGAAAGATCAGACATCAATGCCTTGCGTTCATGCATCGAGTGGACGATGTGGAGCTTAGTCAACTGCCTGTGCCCGATTTCGCGGCTCATAAGGTGTTCCGGAATGACGCCTATGGCCTCGCCGCCCGCTTTCAAAACGGCGTCCGCGATGGTGCCCATTAAACCAACATTCCCTCCACCGTAGACCAATCCGATGTTCCGGCGCGTCAGCTCTACCCCCAATTCTTCGGCGCATTCGCGATACTCCGTATGAGTCCCGGCGCTTGATCCGCAAAAGACGCAGATTCGCTTCATCGGAACATTCTAAGTTGAAGGGAGGTGGAAAATGCGGCTGCCGCTATCTGCCAAACTGAACCGTGATCCGAGAGCCAGCCGCGACGTGGGTTCCTGCGAGCGGCGTTTGCTGGCGAGCTACTCCGCTGCCGACGGCTTCAAGTTCGAGGCCGGCATCCTGTGCGGCTTCGACTGCTCCGCGGAAGGTCTTTCCGACAAATGACGGAACTTCGATCCCGCCTTGTTCGACGTCGAGAACGACCGTGCCGCTGGTTGGGAGCTTGGGCCGAACTGCGGCTTCGGGAGCTTTGGTTTGGTTTGGTGATGAAGCTGGCCCTTCCGATTCTCGCATCGCCGCCTGAACTACATTTGCGCCCCTGTCAGCATTGGCGGGCGTGGGCGCCCTCCCCGCACCGCCATCAGGATTTGCCGGTTTTTCCGCTTCGTTGACCTCGGCGCTCTCCAGCGGCTCCCCTGGATGGTCCGGCGTACCTTCATCCAGATCTTTGTCTTTCACTTTCGCCATCAGCAGCTGATGCTTCGGCGCTAGCGGTAGGTCGTGCGGCACGTGCAGGTACTCGAGCACTTGTTGCGAAACGCGTTTGAAAACCGGCGCTGAAACCTGCCCGCCTTGATGGAGACCGACCGCTGAGTCGAGAATCACTGCGACTACGATTTGCGGATTGTTGACCGGTGCGAAGCCGGCGAACGACCCGATGTACTTCGTCTTCGAATATGCTCCAGTTGCGGGATCAACTTTCTGCGCCGTTCCTGTCTTTCCTGCCGAGCTGTAGCCTTCGAGGACCGCCTTGCGTCCCGTACCTTCGAGCACGACTTTTTGCATCATCGAGCGCATTTCGGCGGCCGTATAAGAGGAGATCACACGGCGGGAAGCACCAGGATGAAACGCAACCATCTGCGGCGTCGATTGCGGCTCGACGGTTCCCGCCACAATTCTCGGCGCGACCCAGACTCCATCATTGGCGAAGGTCGCCACCAGGCCAGCGAGTTGGATCGGCGAAATTCCGATTTCCTGCCCCATCGAAATCGCGGCGATCGAAACTTTCGACCACCGGCTCGGAGGCTTGGTGAGCCCGCGCGTCTCACCGGGAAGCTCGATTCCGGTTTGCTGACCGAATCCGTACGCGCGAATGTACTTATAAAAACGCTCTTCGCCGAGTCGCAACGCAATCTTGATCGAACCCACATCGCTCGATTCGGCCAGCACGCCCCAGACCGGCAAGATCCCGTGCGGTTTCGAATCTCGAATGCGCATGCCGTTGTAGACGATGGAGCCCATTTGGCAATCGAACAGTTCGTTCGGATTCGTGACTTTCTCTTCCAGGGCCGCCGAGATCGTCACCAGCTTGAACGTCGATCCCGGCTCGTAAATGTAGCTGACGGCGCGGTTAGTGAGCGTCTCCGGCTTGATCTGCTTGCGAAGATTCGGATTGAACGTCGGCCGGTTCGCAAGCGCCAGGATTTCTCCCGTGTGCGGATTCTCGACAATCACCGTGCCCGAGATGGCCTTCGTATCCTGCATCGCCTGATCGAGTTCTTTTTCGGCGATGTACTGGATGTTCTTGTCGATCGTCAGGACGATGTTGTCGCCCGGATCCGGTTGCGTCTCCACGTCCGAGAACCACTGTTTGCGGGCATCGACGGAAATGAACATTTTCCCCGCGCGTCCGCGAAGTTGATCGTCGAATTCGTGCTCGATACCGCTCAGTCCTGAGTCTTCCATTCCAACCGAACCCAGAACCTGCGCAGCGAGATCACGTGCAGGATAGAAACGCTTGGGCTCTTTCTGGAAATGGATGCCTTGCAGATGGAGCGAATCGATCCTCTGAATCGTTTCATCGTCGGCCTTGCGGGCGACCCAGCAGAACGTCTTATGGGCGCGGCAATCTGCCAGGACAACGTTGTAGTCATCCCCCGTGATACGAGTGACGAGCGCAATCGCGGTCGAGAGGTCTTTGACTTCTGTCGGGACAGCAAACGCCGAGTCGACCATCACCGACATCGCTAACTCGTGGCCGTAACGGTCGTAGATCACTCCGCGTTTCGCAGCGAGGGGAATGGCGCGCTGCTGCTGGTGTCCTGCTTGCTTAACAAACTTGCCGTAGCTGAAGACTTGCAGGTAAACCAGCCGCGCGCAGATCGCCACGCACCAGAGGAGCATCACGGTGCCAAGAAAGTAGAGGCGGGAATTCTTGGCGGCAGGTGTGTTAGTGGGCGCCATATATCAAATCACGCATTGTCATTCCGACGATGCGCGTAGCGCAGAGGAAGAATCTGCTTTTCGTCTCCGCACTGGCGAACAGCAGGTCCTTCGTCGCTTTCGCTCCTCGGACTGACAAAGAGCTTAGAAAATTTTGGCGGCCCTTACTGAATGGCCGCCTGTAAAGCAAGCCGAGCTTCGCTCGGCGGACAGCCGGTGGCGGCTGTCCCACATGAACCTTCCTCACAAAAGCTATTGCGCTACCACCATGACCGCTGCATTACTCGCCATCACCGGCCCTGGCGCTTCCGAACCGCTGCCTTCCATACGAATTACTTGCCCCGGTTCAGGTGGAACCAGTCCCATGCGGCGTGCCAGCAAGTCGATTCTTTCGGGATCGCGTAGTGATGCATCTTCCAGGCGCAGAGCGCGATTCATCTCCGTAAGGTTCGTCAGTTCGCGCTTCGCCGATTCGATCTGGTATCCGTATTCGATAGCCTTGAAGTGCTGCCAGGCGTAGGTAAAGACGAACAGGAACAAAAAGGCCAGCGCGACACCAAACTGCTTCATCT
>Ga0335085_10000705_pt1 | contig 87309 bp, 78 predicted proteins | sample Lox_Sample_45_FD_206712 | JGI IMG/M metagenome (GOLD analysis project Ga0335085, IMG submission 206712) | Soil microbial communities from Loxahatchee National Wildlife Refuge, Florida, United States - Lox_Sample_4.5 | ecosystem: Environmental > Terrestrial > Soil > Wetlands | place: USA... | reverse complement strand
GGATTCACCTGCACCCTGCAACTCTGTTCCCCGGCTACCATGCGGATCCCGCAAGATTAAGCGGTGGAATATTCGCCGGAGCAAAAGTCTGATGCATCAAGATCAGGCGACTGATCCGGGAAATTAAACAGGCCAAAGCCATTATGTGTTCGGAAGTCAGGAGGAAGCGCAAGCGTCGCTCGCGAATCAGGGGGCCGGCAAGTGGTTTGAATCCCGGGTAGTGTGCCGGATCGCCGACCCTCGTGCTGTTCCGCATTATTTCGGGTGAAACAGGCTGTTTGAAGGTGGTTGTGCGTTCGCATTTTGGTGATTCTTTTGCGCAAAGTGGCGTTGTTTTTGCGCCAAGAAACCGTTATAAACTAAGGCCGCTCACAAATTAAAAGGCGAAACCTATGAAAAAGATGTACAAACAGCTCTATTACCTGGTTCAAGTGGCTCTGGCGGCTTGCGCATTGACCGCGCGTGGCCAACTGATCCACGAATACAGCTTCAACGACGGGACCGCCAACGACTCCATCGGTGGCGCCAACGGATTCCTTATGGGAACCGTTGGAGGTGGCCCCACGATTTCAGGTGGCCAGCTGCAATTGAACAATCCCAACTTCAGTGGTCCGGGTAGTTCGGCCAATTATCTCGCGCTCCCTCCCAGCATCCTGCCGTCCAGCGGCAGTGCGACGATTGAAATGTGGTTCACGTTCACCGGCTCGGGTTTCTTCACGGAAGCCTGGACTTTTTCCAACAACAACAATGACAGCAACCCGCCGGGTGCGAGCAATGGGCAATATTTGATGGGTGTGATTTCCGCCCCGCAGCCGGCAAGTCCCCCGGGTGGAGCAAACACTGGCGGCTCGCATATTGCGCAATCGCTCGCTGGCTACGGCGGTGGTGCTGAAACAGACGCTTATGGGACAACTCCTAACATTGGCGCCGGTGGCGGGGGTTATTTGGACGATGGCGAAACTTTCATGTCGGCCACCGTTATTGACGGTAATGCCGGCACACTGAGCTATTATCTGTACGACATATCTGCCGGCGGCATTGGCGGGCTTCAACAGACGATCACCGCCATTCCTCTTAGCAGTTACAGCTTCAGCAACGCGTACCTTGGCCGTTCAGCGTTCCTCGCCGACAACGCTACCAGCGGCGCAATCGACGAATTCCGCATTTACAGCAACGCCCAAAGCGCTGCCCAGATTGCCGCTGATTTTGCTGCCGGTCCAAATGTTGTTCCCGAACCAGCCAGCATGGCGTTGCTGGGACTGGGTGGATTGGCGATGATGCTGGTTCTTCGTCGGCGCTCGGGTGGCGTTTCTTGAGTTCGCTCGAAGGAATATGATATTTGCAGGGGCAGGCCTGAGCGCCTGCCCTTTTATTAGGGCCCGACGCCGGAGCAGGAGAATAATCCCGACGGAAATCACACAACGCCCGAATTTTGTTCCAGTGGTAAGGCATCGCCAAATGCGCCGCACAGGGTTATGGTTCACGCGTGACGACGATCGTAATGGCCACGCGCAACGCCCACAAAGTATGCGAAATCCGGACCATTCTCGGCGACCAGTTCCGGTTTCTCACGCTCAATGATTTTCCCGGCGCACCCGAAATTGTCGAGGACGCCCTGACCTTTGCCGGCAATGCGACGAAGAAGGCCGTGGGACTTGCGCACTGGCTAGCCTCCTTCACGCCACAGGTCACACGCCACTTGTCACCCGCTTTCGTGCTCGCCGATGATTCCGGTCTGGAAGTGGACGCGTTGAACGGCGCGCCGGGAGTGCATTCGGCGCGTTTTGCCGCGCTGGACCGAAAGCCAGGCGGTGCGTCCGGAAACTCGCCCGACGCCGATAACAACGCCAAATTGTTGCGTTTGCTCAAGGACGTCTCTGCGGGAAAACGCACCGCGCGGTTCCATTGTGTTTTGGCGCTGACACCGGTGTTGTCCGGAAAAATCGAGGTCGCCTCGCCGGTCTGTTGCGCGGATGAATTTGAGATGCAAACGGAGTTTTTCGATGGCGTTTGTGAAGGCCGCGTCATTTTTGAACCGCGCGGCAAGAACGGTTTCGGTTACGACCCCCTGTTCGTGCCGGATGGTTTTGAGCAAACGTTTGCTGAACTGGGCGAGGACGTGAAAAACAAACTGAGCCATCGCTCCCGGGCCCTTCAAAAACTTCAAAAGAGCCTTCTCCCTGCTAATTGAAGCGATTCGAGAGGGAACTCTTCTCGCCCATTATTGCTTGAGCCGGAAGAAGAAATTGCCGCCAGTGGTGCTATTGGTGAGGACACTTTGATACCCCTCCAGTGTCGAGAAATTGGTAACCACCAGCCAGTTTGCCGTAGTCAGGTTGGTATTGGATTGCAGTTGATAAGCCGTTGCCCAGGCCGGCCAACCAACCACATTTTGTGTACCGGCCAGGGTCAAACTTAAAGTTGGCGGAACGTTGGCGGTGGACACTACGGTCGCGCTGGCGCCCGCCGTGCTTTGAATGGTCAGGTAGATGGGATAATCACCGGCGTTCGTGTAGGTGTGGGAACCGAGAACATTTTTGCGACCACTCAAACCGTTGGCGATGATGCCTATGTTGGTGGAGTTGTCGCCCCAATTGACGAACGCCGTGAAATTATTGGTGGGGCTGTTGGGTACACCGTTCGTGAAGGTGGCCAAAGGTTGATTGGTAAACGGCATCAGCGCAAAAGCTGTGAAGTTGGTGCCTTGCGTGGAAATCGGCGTGTCACCGAAAGCAAAACTGTATTTCTGAAAATCATAGGAAGGAAAACCCGGGTTGGAACTGACATAGAAATACAGCGTTACCGGGCCGGTATAATTTGCCGAAGGCTTCAAGATTAATTGAAGCTGTCCCTGTGCATTCGTGACATTATAAGTCAGGGTCTTGAATACGCTGCTCGTTGTCGTATATGTCGAATTGGATGCGCCATTAAATGAAGACTGATCAGCAAATTGCACATACCAGTACAATGTCTGACTGTCCAAGCCGACGGCATTCAGCACATTCGTCAATGGTATGTTTATTGGGCCGACCAGATTGGTCACCGTGTTGCCGTAAAGCAACGGCTCGCCATTGCTGTTGGGATCCGTTACTGAAGTTGCGGTAAAAGTGTTCGTTGCCCGTCCTCCAGCTCCGTCGTCCGCGATGACGCTGATTGTTCCAACCACACCGGTGCGATTCGTGGCGGTTAAAGTCAGCACCGTATCTGAGCTGTTGGGAACGAATGAAGCCTTGGTGATGATCACGTCGGCGAGTGGTCGACTGTTGGTATCGGCGGGGGTGTTGATGACGTTGGTGAGCACACCAAAGCCGCGCAACAACTGTCCAAACAGAGTATAACCAAAATCAAGAAACCGTTGTGGTCCGGACGTGACAAAAAATTGGGAACCGTCCGTGTCTTTACCGGAGTTGGCCAGCGCCAATTGCCCGTTTCCACTGAAGATGGCCGTCGGGTTGAACTCGTCGTCGTAACGGAACACCGGGCCACCGGTGCCATTGGTGCTCGGATCGCCGCCTTGGATCACAAATCCGGGTACGACGCGATGAAAGATGGTGTTGCTGGTGTAAAGGCCGGATTCGGTCAGCCCCTGAATCACATCCACGGTATGCGGTGCGATCTCCCGGAACAGCACGAACGTCATTTCGCCGATGTTGGTCACGGTTGCCACGCCACCACGGAACGGAATCTGAAATGCGCCCGGAGCACTCGCAGCCGCGGCCTGAACCACGGACATTTTCCAGAAAGGTTCGTTCGTGTGGACCAGGACAATGATGGCATTCTTGCCGCTGGTGGCCGTGAACGTCAGCGGCCGGCCATTGGGCGAAGCTGCCGTCACCGGGACAATCAGGGATTTGCCGGCGGGAATGTTTGCATTGGGAATCGGGTCAAGGACGGGGGCGGCCAAAAGTGAAGAGGGGATGAAAAAGCAGGCCAGAGCCACCCGGTGAAACAAACGGCGGAACATAAGACCACGAAGATAGCAGCCTTGACTCTAAAAAGCGAGTTATTAGCGCCGCAAGAATGCTTGTTTACTCAGGGCAACGCAGATGGTCACACGGCGACTACTTCAGCAAGCTCTCCAACTTCAGTTTTCGGCGCAGCAAGCCGTTGTCGGCGATCATCCGGAATTTCGCGCCCGGTGCGCGCCGGGTGTAAAATTCGCCACCGGAACATTCGACCATCAACGCGCCCGCCGCAATGTCCCACAGATTGATGGTGCGCTCGGTGTAGGCGTCCAACCGCCCAGACGCCACATAGGCCAGTTCCAACGCTGCCGAGCCCATGATGCGGACCTTCAGCGCGCGCCGGGAAAGCCGGTTGAGGTACGGCAGGCTTTTCTCCAGATTTTGTTTGCTCTTGGAAAATCCCATGGCGATGACCGCTTTGCCTGGGTCCGTGCAGCGGCTGACCCGGACGACGCGGCCATTGAGGCGGGTCGGTCCGCCACGAACAGCTGTCCAAAGTTCGTCCGTGAACGGGCCGTAGATGACACCCAAAACGGTGACGTGTGACATGTGGCACGTGACGCGATTCTGCGCGGGTCTGCGGTTGCTTTTCTTGTCATTCGTCACTTGGCACTTGTCACTCCTCGCCTGCAAGGCGATCGAAACCGCGGCATGTGGGATGCCGAAGGCGTAATTGACGGTGCCGTCAATCGGGTCCACCACCCACCGGTATTCGGCATCCAAGTCCCCCGTGCAACCTTCCTCGCCGAGCAAGGGGATTTCAGGAAACGCGGCGCGCAAGATCCGGGTGATCCGTTTCTGGCAGCGCACATCGAGTTCGAGCTTGATGTCGTGGGCATCAGTGGCATTGACGCGTTTGGCCAAATGCAAATTGGCCAGCATGAGCTTCCCGGCAGCGCGCGCCGCCCGGACGGCGGCTTTTTGTGCGGCTAGTAAATTCACCGGCAAGCAAAGTGCCAGCAAAGAGAGTCCCGGTCGAGAATTTTGACCGGCATTACAGCAGCAACGTCGCCAGACTGAAGTAAAACAGCAGCGTGAAAATGTCCGTGAACGCTAGCGTTACCGGGCCGGCGGCGACCTTCGGATCGAGCCGCAACGCGTGCAACAGCGCCGGCACGGTCAATCCGAAAAAGCACGCCGCGCACAGCGCCAGCAGGATGCTCGCGCCGATGGCGAAGCCTGCTATCCCCGCTCCGCGCCAGAGCCAGACCACGAGTCCAACCAGCGTGCCGCAGCCGGTTCCCAGTAACACTGCCGTGCCCGCCTCGCGCCGGAACGATCGCACGTACCAGCCCAGGCTCGGTTGCATCGTCCGCAACGCTTGAATCGTGACCGTCATGGACTGGATGCTCACGCTCTCGCCCAATCCGAGAATCAAGGTGAGGAAAAATGCCAGGATGATGCTTTTGGCGAGCGTGACCTCGAAGGCGCTGGCGAGCAGCGCGCACAGCAAGCCGCTGCCGATCGTCGCCAGCAACCATGGAAAGCGGAACCGAAACGCCCGCACCGGCGACGCGTCGCGCACCTGTGAGACGCGGAAACCGATGGACTCGAACAGCGCGTCCGTCTGTTCCCGCTCGGCAATGTCGAACGCTTCTTCGGTCAGCAAACCCACGTCCACCACGCCGACTATCTTCTGCGAATCGTCCACCACCGGGAAGGCCAGGAACTTGTGCAGCACGAACGCCTCACACGCTTCCAGCACCGTCGCCGTGTGGGAAATCGTTGCCACGCGGCGAACCATCAATTCCGACAAACGGCGCTCCAATGAAGCCGTCAGCAGCTGCCGGGTGGGCAGGACCCCGACCAACCGGTCGTTGACATCCACCACGTAAAAATAAACAATTTTTTCACCGATACCCCGTTGCCGGATGGCGTCGAGTGCTTGTTGGACGGTGAAATCTTCGCGCAGGATGGCCGCGTCTTTGCGGGCCACCGCCAGCACCGGCTGCTGCAAATGATCTGGTTTGTCTGTCATTGGCTTCATCCCTGTGGAGAGAGATTAAACGATAGCCTGCAATACCGTCGAGCGGCGGTTTTTGCCTTGTGTTCGCGCAAGCATTGGATTAGTATCGCCGCCGATCCCGCGCGGAGCACCAGATTCGCTAAATCGTTTGACAATCATGAAGGAAATCCGGCGCCAAATTTCAATCATCGCCCTGCTCACGGGCCTGTTGGCGGGGTTCCAACCGGCTGTAGCGCAATACACCTCCAACTTTCAAACCAACACCATGAGCGGGGGCGCGAGTTACTGGGCTGGCGACTACGTTGTTGGCTCCAATACGTTCGCCAATGCCCTGATGCTACGGGGCGGGAGTATCCTCACCAATGCCGATGGCTACGCGGGTTACATGCCGATGAGCAGCAGCAATTATGTAATGGTGGCCGGCGCCGGCTCGACGTGGAGCAACGCCAACCTGTATCTCGGTTATTCGGGCAGCCAAAACCGCCTCGTGATCACCAATGGCGGAAAAGTCGCGAACAACCTCGGGACCTATATTGCGTTGAATCCGTCCAGTGGCAACAACAGTGTTTTGGTTACCGGCACCAACTCGACGCTGACCTGCGCCAATTTCCTGGAGTTGGGGACTGGCGGGTTCGGCAACAGTCTGGTCATCAGCAACGGGGGCCAGGTATTCGACTCCTATTGCTCACTGGGCAGTACCATCAGCGGCAACAACAACAGCGCGCTCATTACCGGCACCAATTCCATGTGGAACAACGCCGGTAGTTGCACGGTGGGCGGCAGTGGTAGTAACAACCGGTTAACCATCAACAAGGGCGGCCGCATGGTCTCCAATTATGCCCAGGCCGGCACCTGGGATACAGCCGTCAACAACTCGATCGTGGTTTCGGACCCCGGTTCACTCTGGGATGATTCGGCCGAGGCTTCGGTGATAACCTTTGGCGCGAACGGCTCGGGCAACAGTCTCATTGTCACCAACGGCGGCCACGTGCTGGGCTACTATGCGTACTTCGGGCGGTTCACTTCCGCCGGCAATAACTTCGCGTTGGTTTCCGGGTCCAATTCGAGCTTTTCGGTCAACTGCTACATTTACACCGGCGACCAGGGCCACGACAACACCTTCACGGCCGCCAATGGCGCGGCCATTGCAGACAAATTCTGCTACATCAGCTACTCGCCCGGCAGCAGCAATAACGCGGTGTTACTCGCGGGTCCTAATACCTTCTGGACGAACAGTTACAGCACGTTTGTCGGCTTCGACGGTGTGGCCGCGAGCCTCACGATCAGCAATGGCGCGACGATGGGTGACGGTGGAGCATGGGCCACCAGTCATGATGGCGCGCTCGGTGTCAATGCCGACAGCAGTAACAACGTCGCGCTGGTCACGGGCGGTGGCTCCACTTGGAATTGTGCCGACAACATGTACGTGGGCTTGAATGGGCCGGGCAACAATCTGGCCATTAGCAGCGGGGGCCGGGTGATTAACACGGAGGGTTACGTGGGATCGAATCCTGGCAGCGACCACAACAATGCCCTGGTGACTGGCGCCAATTCGCTCTGGACCAACAATGGCGACTTTTTTGTGGGATATTTCGGTTCGCTCAACAGCCTGACGATCAGCAATGGTGCCCGGGTGGTCAACGGTTATGGGGCCGTGGGCGAGACTTCCGGCAGCATCAGTAACAATGTGCTAATCACCGGTCCCGGTTCGATCTGGATTAACAGGAACACCAACCTCTATGTCGGATGTTACGGCAGCGCCAACAGTCTGGTCATTACCAACGGCGGCCGCGTGAACGATGACTGGGGCACGATCGGCTTTGACGTCAACAGCGTCTTCAATCAGGCCCTGGTCGCCGGCGCCGGTTCGATTTGGAGCAATTCAACGGTGGTATTTGTCGGCGACTACGGTTCCAGCAACTCGCTCGTGATTCGCGATGGCGGATTAGTCAGTGATTACTGGGGCCTGATGGGCGAAGAGGATTCGGCCAACGACAATTATGTGTCGGTGGAATCCGGCGGCGTCTGGCGCAACGACCAATTGGCAATTGGCGATTGGGGCTCGCACAATGCGTTGAATGTTGACGGCGGGTCCGTGTTCGTCTCCACCTACATGGCCGTCGGCTATGATCCGGTTTACGCCAACAACTTCGTTGAATTGCTCGATGGACAGATCATCGTTACCAATGCGGCTCACAACGCCGTCCTGGAAGTTTATGGAGGTGGCATGGTGCAGGGGGGTGGCACGCTGTGGGTGGATACACTCGTCATCACCAATGCCGCTGCCCAATTTATGTATATCGGCGGCACACTGGCCTACCGGAATCTGATCATCACTCCTGAGTTCGACGCGGACAGTGACGGCATTCCCAACGGCTGGGAACAGGCACATGGCCTCGATCCGCTGAATCCCGACGATGCTGCGGCCGACAACGACAGCGACGGGATGAGCAACTTGCAGGAGTATCTGGCGGGCACCGATCCGAATAATGCCGCATCACGATTCGCCGTCACCTCGCTGGCGTTGACGAACGGCCATGTTCGCGTGAGCTGGTCGGCGGTTGGCGGGAAGAGTTACGTGGTGCAAACCAATTCAGCGCTCGGCACCAGCTTTGCCGACGCCAGCCCTCTCATCACCGTGCCCGGCACGAGTGAAACGGTGACCAATTACTTGGATCCGGGACTTGTGGCCGATAACCAGGCTCGCTATTACCGCGTGCGGCTGGGTCCGTGACGCCGCATTGCGCCGGGAATTGGCGGACGATTTCCCTCACCCCGGCCCTCTCCCATCCGATGGGAGAGGGAGAATCATACTCCGTTCCCCCAAGATGTCGTGTGACTGAATTTGCTGGAAGGTCACCGGCATATACTGAAACCTTTCGATTGCTGTTCCCTCTCCCGTCGGGCGGGAGAGGGTCAGGGTGAGGGCATCTTCTTAGCCTAATGCTGCTAGCGCAGCCTTCACGTGGTCACGCTTGGCCTGCCAGTCGGCCAGCCGTTGCTGGTGTTCCGCCAAAACGTTCGGTGGAACTTTTTGCGTGAAGTTCGGGTTGGCGAGTTTTTGTTCGATCTTCGCAATCTCCGCCTCGATTTTCGCGAGTTCCTTTCTCAATCGCGCCTTTTCCGCCTCGACATCAATCAGCCCTTCCAGCGGCAGGAACAAATCGCCTAGCGCAGCGCGCACCGTCATCGTGTTTTTGGCCGGTCGATAATTCTCGTTGACCTCGACTGCCTCGGCATTCAGCAATAACTTGAGCACTTCAAGATCGTGCGACGCCAATTCGCGCGTTGGTTTGAGGATGAATTTGATCCTTTTGTTGGCCGCAATGTTCGCCGAGCGGCGCAGATTGCGACCTTCGGTGACCAGTTCGTTACGAGCTTCGATGTGTTTCTCGTCGCCTTCGGTCAGGCCGTAGTGCGCCTTGAAATCGTCGTCGAGCGGCTTCGGCCACGGCGCGGTCATGATGGTCTGGCCGCCCTGATTGTCCGGCATATCTTCGGCATACCCCATCCCGTGCCAGAGTTCCTCGGTGATGAACGGCAGGAACGGCTGAAACAACCGCAGCGTGTGGCTGAGCACGAAGTCAATGACCGCAAGCGTGTTGGCGCGGCGGGACTCGACATTCGTAGCAGCCGACGTGAGGAGGCTCTGACTGATTTTGTTTTCGCTTTCCGGCTTTCCGCTTTCCGCTTTTTCAATTTGAGCCTCGTTACCTCGGCTGCTACCTGACAACACCGCCTTGCTCGCCTCCACATACCAGTCGCAATACTCGCTCCAGAAAAAGCGGTAGAGCGTGGCCGTGGCATCGCTGAATTTGTATTCGGCGAATGCAGTGTCAATTTCGCGGATGGCAGAGTCGAGCTTCAGCAAAATCCATTTGTCGTCGGACGTCAGCAGTTTGGGGTCAATCTCACCCTGCACTTCGAATAGTGGCACAGGCGTCTCGCCTGTTTGTTGCGGTGGGGGATTGTCGGGGCTAGAAACGCACAGGCGGGACACCTGTGCCACCATCTGCCGGAAGCGGCAGGCGTTCCAGAGTTTGTTGCAGAAATTGCGGCCCAACTCGACGTTCTGTTCGTCGAACAGAATGTCCTGGCCAAGCGGCGCGCTGCGCATGGTGCCGAACCGGAGCGCGTCGGCGCCGTATTTTTTGATGAGGTCCAGCGGGTCGGGCGAATTGCCGAGGCTCTTGGACATCTTGCGCCCCTGCTTGTCCCGGATGATGCCGGTGAAATAGACATTGTGGAACGGCAAGTCGCCCATGAATTCGCAGCCGGCCATGATCATGCGGGCGACCCAGAAGAAAATGATGTCCGGTCCGGTGACGAGGTCGGTCGTCGGATAAAAAGCCTTGAGCGTGGGCGTTTGCTCGGGCCAACCCATCGTCGCAAATGGCCACAGCCAGGAACTGAACCAGGTGTCCAACACGTCGGGGTCTTGTTCAAAGCCAAGTTCGTTGAGGCATTGAGCTTCGGCTGGCGAGTCTGTCAACACTACCAGCTTGTTGCGTCCGCCAACTGGCAGCGCCAACTTCACGAACGACAGTTCGCCTGGTTTTTTGGAGAAAGAGAACTCAACTCCTTTATCCCCTTTGCCCTTTGCAATGTCCGTGCCCGGGCCATAATTTGCGCCACCGAGCTCACCGAACGCTTGCATCATTGCGTTCTTGTGAAATTCCTCTCTGCGACAAACTTTGCTCCACACCGGAATCCGATGTCCCCACCAAAGCTGGCGGCTGATGCACCAGTCTTTGATATTGCCCATCCAATGGTCATAGACCTTCGCCCAACGCTGCGGATGGAAACGCATTTTTCCGGGTGGAACGGGCAACCTGCCCGTTGTGTCAGGCAACTTGCCTGACAACTCAGTAGCTGCACCAGAAGAGGCAGCGGGCAGGTTGCCGGCTGCAACAGGCTGGTAGCCTGTTCCACCAGACTCCAGTTCCACGCACGCCCGGGATTTTTCCACGCTCGGATATTTCAAAAACCATTGCTCGCTCAGATACGGCTCGATGGGAACATGACTGCGCTGGCTGTAGCCGATGTTGTGGACGTAATCCTCGGTCTTTAACAGCAAACCCTCCTCGGTCAATTTCTCAACCGCGAGCTGCCGTGCTTTCGCCCGGTCCAGGCCTGCGAAATCTTTGCCGGCAACCTCGGTCATGCGGCCATCCATACCGATGACGACCGTCAACGGCAGTTTATGCCGCACAGCCATTTCGTAGTCGGCCGGGTCGTGCGCCGGCGTCACCTTGACGCAACCGGTGCCGAATTTCGGGTCCACCAATTCGTCAGCGATGACCGGGATGGGCTTGTTTTGCAGCGGGAGCAGGACCTTTCTCCCGACCAATTTCGTGTAACGCGGGTCATTTGGATTCACCGTGACCGCTTCGTCGCCGAGCATCGTTTCCGGGCGTGTCGTCGCGACGACCACGAATTCGTCGGCTTTCGGTTTGCCCTGCTCGTCAAGCAACGGATATTTGATGTGCCAAAGGTGTCCTTTTTCCTCAATCATCTCGACTTCTTCGTCGGAGAGCGCGGTGCGGGCGGCAGGGTCCCAGTTCACCATGCGTTTGCCGCGGTAGATGAGTCCCTTTTTGTAGAGTTCGACGAACACCTTCTGGACGCAGCGGGAATACTCCGGGTCCATCGTGAACCGTTCGCGCGTCCAGTCGCATGACGCGCCGAGCTTTTTCAATTGCTGAATGATGATGCCGCCGTGTTTTTCCTTCCATTGCCAGACGCGCTCCAGAAATTTCTCGCGGCCCAAATCCTCGCGGTGTTTGATTTCACCTGCCTTCTTCAGCGCTTTCTCAACGACCGTCTGGGTGGCGATGCCGGCGTGGTCAGTGCCAGGCAGCCAGAGGACTTCCTTGCCGTCCATGCGCGCCTTGCGGGCGAGGATGTCCTGGATGGTATTGTTAAGGACGTGGCCCATGGTGAGCATGCCGGTGACGTTCGGCGGCGGGATGACGATGGAATAAGCCGGACGCTTCGCCGACACGCGCGCCGGATCGGCGGTGAAACACTTCTGGTCGAGCCAGAACTGGTACCACTTGTCCTCGACGGACTGCGGTTCGTAGGCTTTGGGAATCTCGGACATGAAGAAATAACTATTTGCCTTGGCTTAATTCCACCTTACCAAAGCTTATGAACACAAAAAGATTGTCCGAAGCCGGCCCTCGATAAACTCCTTGAGAACCGCAAATCTTGCAGGCGATTGCAGCCATTGCCCAAGCATCGTCTTCGCTACCTTGCCACTCCGCTTGGGTCAATTTTTTAAATCCATTTTTCTCTCCGTAGTCTTTTACTTTCAACGAGTCGGTTTTGAGATTGTCAACGACTGATGGATTTGCCCACGCCCACTGCCAAGAACGATCAGCAGAATTGTAACTGCCGATTATTTGAGCTGAGCATTTAGCCGTGGTTCCGTCACGATTTGAAAAGACCAATTGCCCAACACTTTGATCAATGTCCCAACGATCAACTTTATCTATTCCCCAAACAGTATGCGCCTGCGTCTTAAGCCGTAACTCTTCCATGCTGGCTTGCTTCAATTGATCGAAAGCCGCGTCACTTTTGCCACAGCCGGCAACCAAGGCTCCCAGACCTATTGCAGCCAAGAAACGTTTCATAACTCACTTTTTTAACAGCGCGTATTCCATGCTGTCCACCAGCGCCTGGAGGCTGGCTTCGATGATGTTCTCGCTCACGCCGACGGTGCCCCATTCGCGTTTGCCGTCGCTCGACACGATGAGCACACGCGTCTTAGCGGCGGTGCCGGTGGCGGTGTCGAGAATGCGCACCTTGTAGTCGGTGAGCGTCACGTGCTTGAGTTGCGGGAAAAATTTCACCAGCGCCAGCCGTAACGCGCCGTCCAGCGCATTCACCGGGCCGTCGCCGTCGGACACGGTCTGGGCGCGCTGAACGCCGACCCGGACCTTGACGGTGGCTTCGCAGACGGAACTGCCGCCGTTGCGGCGCATGGAAACGTGGTAGGCGTCCACGTGAAACGACGGGTCGCGGTGCTTGAGCGTCTGGCCGATGAGCAACGCCAGCGACGCCTCGGCGGCCTCGTATTCATAGCCCTGGCCTTCCAGTTCCTTGACGCGCGCCGTGATGGCTTTCACCTCCGGCATGTCGGGTTTAAGTTTGAAACCCAGTTCGGCGGCCTTCATCAAAATGTTCGTCCGGCCCGACATGTCGCTGATGAGCACACGCCGGAAATTCCCGACGGCGGCCGGATCAATGTGTTCGTAGCTGCGCGCCACGCGGTCAATGGCGTGCACGTGCATCCCGCCCTTGTGCGCAAACGCCGTCTGCCCCACCCACGGCTGGCGCGGGTCATGCCGGACATTCGCAATCTCGTCCACAAACTCGGATAGGTCCTTAAGCTTGGCCAGCGAGTTCGCGGGCACGCCGGTCTTTTTCAACTTGAAATGCAGCAGCGGGATGACGCTGACCAGATTGCAATTACCCGTGCGTTCGCCGTAGCCGTTGATGGTGCCCTGCACCTGGGTGGCGCCGGCTTCGATGCCGGCCAAGGCATTGGCCACGCCCACGCCGCAATCATTGTGCGTGTGGATGCCGATGCGGGTTGTGAGTTTGCCCTTCGCCACCGCCGTGATGCGCGCGATCTCTTCCGGCAGGCAGCCGCCGTTCGTGTCGCACAAGGCGATGCACTCCGCCCCCGCTTTTTCGGCCGCCTGCCAGGTGGCCAGGGCGTAACCCGGTTCATCCTTGAACCCATCGAAGCTATGCTCGGCATCGTAGATGACCGCCTTGCCGTGGTCCTTCAAAAAGCGGATGGTGTCGCCAATCATCGCCAGATTTTCGTCCGGCTTGGCGCGCAGGACTTCGGTGACGTGCAGGAGCCAGGTCTTGCCCACGATGGTGACGACCGGCGTTTTCGCGTCGAGAATCTGCCGCATCAACTCGTCCTTTTCCACGGCGACGCCTTTGCGGCGGGTCATGCTGAACGCGGCAATGCGCGCGTTCTTCCACTTGCGCCGGCTCGCCTGCGCGAAAAACTCCATGTCCTTCGGATTGGAGCCGGGCCAGCCGCCTTCAATATAATGGACCCCGAACGCGTCGAGCCGCTCGGCGATGCGGAGCTTGTCCGCGACCGAGAAATTGATGCCTTCGCCCTGCGAACCGTCGCGCAGAGTCGTGTCATAGATTTCGACCTGGGGTTTCATAAAATGCCCGTGAAAAAACGGCGGACAATATCCCTGAATCCGGCGGCACTGGCAAATCGGAAAACAGAGACCGGTTTAGCGCCTGCGACCGGGTCAAGAACCTGTTCCGTCAGTTCAGAGTCCTTCGCGAGGTTCTGAATGAACCTATCTTGTTAAAATCATTACATTTTTGGCTTTTGGCGGATTATTGCGTGACAGGGGTGGCAACCGGGAGTAGGTATCCTGCCATAACCATCGAATCACATGAGCACGAAAGTCAATTTCGCCCTGAATGAGCAAGACATCCCCGAACAATGGTACAATCTGCTGGCGGATTTTCCCGAACCGCTGCCGCCGCCGCTGCATCCGGGCACCAAACAACCGGTCCCCCCGGAGGCGTTGCTGGCCATTTTTCCGGAAAACCTCGTCAAACAGGAGATGTGTCCTGACCGTTGGGTACCGGTGCCCGAGGAGGTCCGCGACATCTACGCACTCTGGCGCCCCACGCCTCTACTGCGCGCGGTGCGTCTGGAAAAGGCGCTCCAAACGCCGGCGCACATTTATTACAAATACGAAGGCGCCAGTCCCGCCGGCAGCCACAAACCCAATACCGCCATCGCTCAGGCGTATTTCAACAAGGTCGCCGGCACCAAACGGCTCGCCACTGAAACCGGCGCCGGCCAATGGGGTTCGTCGCTGGCCCTGGCGTGCAAACTCTTCGGCCTCGAGTGCAATGTTTACATGGTCAAAGTCAGCTACGAGCAGAAACCTTATCGGCGGATGCTCATGCACACCTGGGGTGCAACCGTCCATCCCAGCCCCAGTGACCAGACCGAATACGGACGCAAAGTGTTGGCGGAGGACCCGAAATGTCCCGGCAGCCTTGGCATTGCCATCAGCGAAGCGATTGAGGACACCATCAAGCATCCGGACACCAAATACTCGCTCGGCAGCGTGTTGAATCATGTCTGCATGCACCAGACCGTCATTGGCCAGGAAGCCATCCAGCAGATGGAGATGGCGGGTGAAGAGCCGGATACCATTATCGGTTGCTGTGGAGGCGGCAGCAATTTTGCCGGGATAGCATTTCCGTTCATTCACAAAAAAATCAGCGAAAAGAAGCAATACCGGATCGTCGGCGTCGAACCCACCGCCTGCCCTTCGCTGACCAAGGGCGACCTGCGTTACGACTTTGGCGACACGGCGGAGATGACGCCGTTGCTGATGATGTACACGCTGGGCCACAAATTCATGCCGCCGCCGATCCATGCGGGGGGGTTGCGTTATCACGGCATGGCCCCGATGGTCAGCCATGCGTTGAAGCTGAAATTGATTGAAGCGGAGGCCTATCACCAAACGAAAGTCTTCGAGGCCGGAACGCTCTTTGCGCGCAGCGAAGGCATAGTGCCGGCGCCGGAGACAGCCCATGCCATTGCCGCAGTCATCGAGGAGGCCAAGAAAGCCCGTGAAGCCGGAAAGAAGCGGGTCGTCCTTTTCAATTTTTCCGGACACGGCCTGCTTGACTTGAGTGCCTATGAAACTTACCTGACCGGCAAACTTCAGGATGCTTGACCCGAAACTCAATACAAAAATTCAATCCATGAAAACTCGATTCGTTCGTATCGCGTTGGCAGTCAGCCTCGCCGCATTGCCAGGTTTGTTACAAGCCCAACCTTCTGCCCACTACGCACCCGGTGTGGAAGGCATCAAAGCCGCTACGCTCCCACCGCCGGGAGTCTATTCCCGCGACTACAATTATTTTTACACCGCCGACCAGTTGAATGATGCGTCCGGCAATAAATTCAGCCCGGCAGACCTGGATGTGTTCACGTACGTCAATCTGCCTCGCGTGCTTTGGATTACGGACACGAAATTCCTTGGCGGTTACGTCGGCGTGGACGGGTTTTTGCCACTCGTTTATCAACAAGCCAGCGCCAACCCGGGATTCAGCGGTGACACGTTTGGCATCGGGGATTTGTTCGTCGAAGGCACGTTATCCTGGCACATCAAACAGTTTGACTTTGCCGTCGGCACCGGGGTTGACATGCCCACGGGCGATTCCCCGAGCGCATACGGTCCATCGACAAAGCCCGGACTGGGCTATTGGACGTTCATGCAAACCGCCGGGGCAACCTGGTATATTGACGAGGAAAAAACCTGGGCGGTGTCAGCATTGAACCGGCTCGAGTTCAACACCGAGCAGGAGCACACCGAAGTTACTTACGGCGACGCATATACGCTGGAATGGGGCGTCAGCAAAACCGTGCACAAGACCACTGACGTAGGCGTCGTCGGCTATTACCAGCAGCAGTTGACCGGAAACAGCGTCTCGCTGCCTTCTCCGATCGGTGGGCTTAACCGCGTGGCGGCGATCGGCCCCGAAATTAGCATGGCCTTTCCGAAACAAATGTTGTTCATCTCGTTGCGCTATGACTACGAGTTCATGGCCAAATCCCGGGCGCAAGGCCACACGTTCGCACTTACGATCACGAAACGGCTCTGAAACTTTTGCCCGCCGCTCCAGGTTTTGTTCGGGTTGGTCGAGCGTTGCCCCTTCGACGGCAGTCGCGCGTTTGCGGTTCGCGGGCGCGGGGCTAGATTGTCACGTGGAAATTTCTGAAAGCATCCAATGCCCGTTTTGCGGGCAAATGTTTGAAGTGGTAATTGACACGTCCGTGCCGTTTCAGCGGTTCACCACGGATTGCGAAGTGTGTTGCCGGCCATTCGAGATCATCGCCGAATGCGAGCCGGGCGAAATTCTGAGCTTGGACACCGTGGCGAATTGAGGCAGCCTGCGGGCCATGCATGATTTTGCAACCAAGGTTTTGTGGATTTATATCATTCTGCTGCTCATCGGCGGGTTGATCGGCTTCTTCAAAGGAAACAGCAAAGTATCGCTCATCACATCGGCGGTGTTTGCAGCCGCGCTGGTGCTGACGGCCGTCCCGGGAATTTTAGATCACAAGTTCGCGCTTGTACTGAGGAACGTGCTGATGGCGTTGCTGCTGGTGGTGTTCGCCATCCGGCTGGCGCAGACGAAGAAATTCATGCCCAGCGGCCTGATGTTGGTGGTGACGATTGCGGCGCTGGCCCTGCAAAATCTTTTCAAAGATTGAATTTCAACAACGGGGTTTCTATCGCCGGCGAACAGCCCACGACGCCGCGGTTTCCGGCAAAATTTCTTGCGCGGGCCGGAGGGCAGTCGTAATTTCTCCAACCCGTGGGGCACCCATAGCTCAATTGGATAGAGCGTCTGACTACGGATCAGAAGGTTTCAGGTTCAACTCCTGATGGGTGCGCCACAAAACCAATTCCTGATGCATCCATGACTGTTACCGGTAAACTCGGCCTCTTTGGCATACTTTCTTTCCTTGCACTTGGTGGGATTACCAGCGCAACTCCTGCGGCCGACGACCCGCTGGCCTGGCCGCCGATCACGTCCCAGACGAAACCGTGGGTGTGGTGGTGGTGGCATGGCAGCGCAGTGGATAAGACGAATCTCACCCACGAACTGCAACGCTTCCACGACGCCGGCCTCGGCGGTGTCCAAATCACGACAATTTACGGCACGAAAGGCGCCGAAGCCCGCGACATCCCGTACCTCACGCTGGCGTGGCTCGCAATGATGGGCTACACCGTGGACGAGGCGCAGCGCTTCGACATGGGCGTGGACATGACCCTCGGCTCCGGCTGGTGCTTCGGCGGGCCGACCGTCAGCGATCAGGACGCGAACGCCAGCGTGGTAGTAAAAACAATTGACGTCGCCGCCGGCCAGAAATTGAACGGGAAATTCAAGCGCGATTCGACCCAGGCGCTCGTGGCGTTTTCGCCGGACGGAAAATCCGTTGACCTCACGGACAAAATTTCTGCTGACGGCGAGGTGGACTGGACTGCACCGGCGAGTGGCGGCGCCGCCGCGTCGCCGGGTTCTACGACGGGGGCGTCGCAGTCACACTGGAAGGTGTATGCCATTTCGCAAAAGCCGTCCGGGCAAAAGGTCAAACGCGCTGCGCCCGGTGGCGAAGGCTGGATGCTGAACCCGGCTTATCCGCAGGCCGTGACGAACTGGCTGAAATGGTTTGACGCGGCGTTTGCCAATTATCACGGCTCCAGACCGCAGGCCGTCTTTCAGGATTCCTACGAATACCGCACCGACTGGGCGCCAGACTTCTTCGCGCAATTCGAAAAGCTGCGCGGCTACAAATTACAAACCGAATTACCCGCGCTGTTTAGTGGCGGCGCCGCCTCGTCGCCGGGTTCTGCGACGGGGGCGTCGCAGCCACAGGGCGACCACGCCGCTCGCGTGAAATACGATTATCGCCGGACGCTTTCCGACATCATGGCCGGGCAATCCGAGCCGGCGTGGATCGACTGGGCACACCAGCATGGGTTCCAGACGATTTACCAGGCGCACGGCACGCCCGGCAACTGGCTGGACCTCTACGGCGACGCGGACATTCCCGAAACTGAGATGTTCCACAACGACCGCAGTATTCTGATTTCCAAATTCGCGTCGTCCGCCGCTCACACGCAGGGCCACCAGCTCACCGGCGCCGAGACCGGCACGTGGCTCGAGGAACATTTCACCGAAACGCTCGCCGATTTGAAATATCTCGCCGACGACATGTTTCTGGCCGGCGTGAACCACATTTATTATCACGGCGCGTGTTATTCGCCGGACGATGCGCCGTGGCCGGCCTGGCTGTTTTACGCCTCCACGGAAATGAACCCGCGCAATCCCATCTGGCACGACGTGTCCGCGCTCAACGCCTACGTCGCGCGATGCCAGTCCGTCCTGCAATCGGGCAAACCCGATAACGATGTGCTGGTCTACTGGCCGGTGGCCGATTTCTGGAGCCAGCCGGACGGACTGGTGCAACCGATGTCGGTCAGCCGGGCCGAATGGTTTGAGGACCAGCCCATCGGCAAAGCGGCGCACGAACTGTGGAACCGCGGCTACGCCTTCGACTACGTTTCCGACGCGCAATTGCTGAAGGCGAAAGTTGTGGACGGAAAAATCCGGATGCCCGGCGGCGAATACAAGGTCATTGTCGTGCCGGAATGCAAATACATGCCGCTGGAAACTTTCAAACAACTGGTCGTACTGGCGCAGGAGGGAGCAAAATTATTTTTTGCAAATCAAATGCCTAAAAGCGCGTCTGGTTTGAAAGATTGTGACCAGCAAACGAAAGAGATGGCCGCATTGGTCGAAAAGATTAGAAACTCTCCGTTTGGAAATAGACAAGGTTCAGACGGAAAAAACCTTTGGTCGGGAAAAACCTATATCTACGGAAAGGGTCAAGTATTCGAGGGAGATTTAGAATTATCGTTCGACTGGTTACCTGAAACGATGGCTCAAGAAAACCTATCATTTGTTCGCTGTTCATTCGATGACGGCTGGAGTTATTTCATCGCTAATCGCACTAAGACTAATTTCGATGGTTGCGTTAGGCTTGCCCATTCCATCAAGTCTGTTGCCATCCTCGAACCGATGACTGGCGCTTCGGGCATGGTGGCACAAAATCCTGATGGCCAGGTTCATCTCCAACTCGCCGCCGGCCAGTCCGTGATTCTTCGCGCTTTCGCCGACAAAAAAGTCGAAGGTCCGGCGTGGATTTACTGGCAAACCAACGGCCAGCCGGTGGCCATCAACGGCGATTGGAAAATAAAATTCCTCGCAGGCGGCCCAGTGTTGCCGGCGGATTTTCAAACCGCAAAGCTCGCTTCATGGACAACGTTCCCGGATACGAATTGCCAGGCTTTCGCGGGTACCGCGAAATACACGTTGGAGTTCAACCTTCAGGTTGCTCCGGACACGCTAAAGCGTGAACTCCAACATTATTACCTCAACCTCGGCGACGTGCGCCAGAGCGCGCGGGTGACATTGAACGGCAAAGATTACGGCACGCTCATCGCGCCGCCGTTCCGCGTGGTCGTGGACAACCTGAAACCGACCGGCAACCAGCTCGAAGTGGAAGTTACCAGCGTCGCAGCCAATCGCATCCGCGACCTGGACCGGCGCGGCGTGAACTGGAAATATTTCAAGGACATCAACGTCGTGAACGTGAATTATCGTCCCTTCGACGCCGCCGACTGGCCGTTGACCGATTGCGGTCTGCAGGGCCCGGTCACGCTCACGCCGGTGACGGCAAAATAATAATTCTCATACCAAAGTACTTTTAAAATGCTACAAATTGCCCCTTCAACCCGCCCTACTCCCCCGATGGGGGAGAAGGTGTCCGCAGGACGGATGAGGGGGGATTTTGTATCCGTTTGAATGCAATCGAGTATCACGTCTCGCAGATTCAATTTCACTTGCTACGCCCGCACTGGCGGGCAGACTTGCCCGATGAAAATTCTCCTAGGCGGATTGGTCGCAGCGTGTTTTTTGTCCAATGTTCACGCGGGTCCTGTGAAGCTGGGCGACGAAGTGCTGGCGGCGCACGGTTTCAAAGAGCTGGCCGGCAAACGCGTCGGTTTGCTTACCAATCCGTCCGGCGTGAATCGCAATCTCGAGACGACCGTGGACCTGTTGCTTCATGCGCCGGGCGTAAAACTGGTGGCCTTGTTCGGCCCGGAACACGGCATTTATGGCGAAGTCGGCGCCGGTGAGAAAGTCACCAACAGCGTTGACGCCTACACCGGGCTGAGAGTTTTTTCGCTCTACCCGAAACACAAGCCGACACCGGAAATGCTCAGCGGCATTGACGCGCTGGTCTATGATTTGCAGGACACGGGCTGCCGTTCCTACACGTTCATCACCACGATGGGCATGGCGATGGAGGCGTGCGCCGAGGCGGGAATTGAATTCGTCGTGCTGGACCGCCCGGATCCGCTCGGCGGCCGGCGCGTCGAGGGGTTGCCGGCGGAAGAAAAATTCCGTTCGTCGGTCAGCAAATGGCCGGTGCCTTACGTTTACGGTCTGACGTGCGGCGAACTGGCGCGCATGATCAACGGCGAGGGCTGGATCAGCAAGCCTTGCCAGCTCACGGTGGTGCCGCTGAAAAGCTGGCGGCGCGCGATGACCTGGAAAGACACCGGCCTGCCGTGGGTGCCGACGTCGCCGCACGTGCCGCACGACGATTCGCCGTTGTATTTGGTTGCCACCGGAATGATCGGCGAACTCGGCGATACCAACGTGAGCATCGGCATCGGCTACACCCTGCCGTTCGAATGCGTCGCGGCGCCGGGCGTGGACATGCACAAGCTCGCAGCGGCGCTGAACGGCTATCAGCTTCCGGGCATCCGCTTCCAGCCGGTGAGTTACAAGCCATTTTATGGACCGTTCAAAAACGAGGAAGTCAGCGGCGTGCAAATTCATTTTACCGATGCCGCCCGGGCGCCGTTAACCGCCGTGAATTTTTATGCGATTGAGGCGCTGAAAAAAACCGCCGGCCTGGACGTGTTTGCGAAGGCCGTGGAGACGAAGCGCGGTGTTGCCATGTTTGACAAGGTGAATGGCTCGGACCAACCGCGCCGGCTCTTGCAGGCGGGAGAACCCGCTGCCGAAATTGTGGCGGGCTGGAAAAGCGGAGAGGACGCTTTCCGCGCGGAGCGCGCGAAATATTTGCTCTACTAAAAACGTGGCGTCAATTTCCCAGAGGTTTCGCGGCAGAAACATTTGGACTGGCCGGCATTTCAAACTTGCTTACATCGTCCGGTTTGGACGGATCAAAATTGCCGAAATCGTCCACGATGGATTTGGCCAATGGCAATTTGTCCTGCTTGATGCCTTCAACGACGCACTTGGCCAATTCGCAGCTCCCGTAATTGTTGTGGTGCGTGCCATCCACGAACGCCTTGCTTAAATTTGTGCCGAGTGATTTGTAGAAAACCACGCTCATTGCGTTGAGATCAATCAGCGCGCACTTTTCATCCTTCGCCACTTCGCGCACCGCGTCCGGATAGCCGGCCAGGGTCGGATGCTCGACGCCGGCTTTACGTTCCATCGAAGTCACCAGCACCGGCGTGCCACCCCTGGCGCGTGTCTCGGCAATGACGCGCTTGAAATCCATTGTGTACCGCTCCAATGCATTGGTCGCGCGGCTCTTCATATCGTTATGGCCGAATTGCAGGAACAAATAATCGCCCGGGTTCATCAGGCTGAACACCTTGTCGAACCGGTGCGCGCCCAACGAACTGGCGATAGTTTCGCCGGACTCGGCGTGATTGGCGATAGCGATATCAGGTTTGAAGAAGCGCGGCAGCATCTGGCCCCAACTGTTCCACGGCTCAGCCGGCTGGTCGCACACCGTCGAATCGCCCAGGATAAACACCGTCGGCACGTCTGCCTTATCAATTTTGAGCATGTCCAGGCATGGAAGCGCCCCGTTGAATTCCAGAGTCAACTTGTCGTCCCAATCCCACAGTTCAGAACCCATCTCACGCGGTTTCAGGCGCACCTCGCCGTCACCAGGAATCTGCGGCGTGCGCAGATTCACTATGAACGACCGTGTCAAGGTTTGTCCCGCCATGGTATGGGCTTTTTCCAGCATCAGCCGGCGCAGCTCGGCTTTGATGGTGGTTGTGGATTCGCCGGTCTTGTCGCCTAGCCTGACGGTGACCCGGTAATTGCCTTCCGGCAGTTTGACCGAAAAATAAAACGGGTTCGTGCTGGTGACGCAACCGCCGGTGACTGTTACATCCGCGCCCGGTTCGAACCCGTAGCCGCCTGTATCGGAGTAAAAATTCGTCGGTGCAACTTGAGTGTGACCCGCCACAACCGGACCGCCGCCGAATTCGAAATGAAGCGGCGTTATTTCCGCGGCACAGGCCACGAGGCAAAATCCCAGCGCGGTTCCACAGAGGAACAGTTCCAGCCGAAAGAGCCTGGCCGTTTGCGTGTTTGGGGCGCGGGTTGGAAAACGATGCAACACGCCGGCTGCGGGTTGGTCATTGCTGGCCGATGGGCACCAATTCGTAGTGTGTCACCCGCGGTCGCGCGGCGGCGTATTGCTGTTCCGCGTCCTTGCTCTTTTGCTCTTCCAAGGCGGCCACCAGCGCGTTCGCCGTCTTTTGCACCCTGGGGTCCTTATCGTCCCGCAGCCGGAGTTGGATGTCGCGCCAGGCAAAAAAACGCCACGCCACCTCTTTCCAAACCAGATGCAACACGTCGTAACTTTGTTCCAGCATCGGCGTGCGGTATTCGGCCAGGTTGATGCCCGCGCCCAGGGCCGCGGCGCTGAATGTGCCGACGAGTTGATCGTTGATTTTAAGCTGATAGTTGCCGGCCGGCAGGCCGGTGACTTGCAGCGGCTCCTGATCGAGGGTCCGGTAAAAGCCGGAAGCATTCACAATCATTTCCGTGAGCGCGTTGGTGTAATCCCATTTGGGCGCCGGGGCCGGCCAGAAGAAGAACGGCTGGTTCCACCGGGGATTTTCCGTCGGTGGAAACTGCGGCCAATCCTCGTGCAACGCGAGAATCGGAAACGGCAAAGTCCGGTCGTGTTGGGCCCAGTCAATGGTCCCGTCGGCTTGCTTGAGGTCGCTGATGGTGGTGTTGTTCGTATAAGCGACGCGATTCTGGGCGGCGTCAATGACCACCGAGGTCACAGTCGCCGGCGCGTTCCACACTTGAAGTATTCCCTGAGCCATCACCAATTCGCCCGCCGGTGAAGGATGGATGCGGTCGGGAATCACCCCGTGCGCCAGCCCGGGATTTTCCGCCTGGACCTTCTTTATAACGTCCACCAGCGGCGTGTTGAGGTCCACGTAGGGGAAATGATGTTCGGCGGCGAGCTGGCGGATAAACCCTGAGTAGCGCAATAACACTGCGTTGTAGCCGCCGGGAAATTTCGGCGCTTGCGTCACGTCATCGTAAGGTGACGGCTCGATCAGAACGATGCGCACGCCGCGGAGATGCTTTTGCAGCGACTGGATGATGTGTTCGTAGCCGTTGGAATACACCTCGAAAACCTGCGGGTCGAAAGCACGGTATTGCGCGTCGTTCATGCCCAGCATGATGGTCACGACGTTCGGCTTGAATGGAAAAACGTCGCGCTCCAGCCGCAGATCAATCCCGCCCGCCCAGCCGCCGGTAACCTTGTCGCCTCCGACACCGGAGTTGACGAATTTTATGTGCAGATTCGAAAAGCGCGTGCGGAGGTAGGTTTCCACGTCTGCCCCATAGAATCTTTGTTCGGTGATGCTATCGCCATAAAAGCAGACGCGGTCGCCATCCTTCAGATAAAACGCGGGTGCGGCCACATCGTCCGCCTGTCCGGGCAACGGCGTCAGCAGTAAACCGGCCGCCGCCGCGATTAGAATCGTGAGACTTTTGTTTGTCGGTTTCATATTTTGTTTGGATCCGGGAATGAATTTCCCGCCTTCGTCTGTTCGGTGCGGGTGTAAATATCAGAGACGCCAATGACCGGCAATGAGTTTCCGTTTGCGGGTGGCGCACAGACTGCGCCGGCAACAGACCAGGCGTCGAATCGCTACGACAAACGCTCTTTTAACCAATCCCGCAGGAAACAATTGATTTCCCACAAATCAGCAATCGGTTTTTTCGTGTGCGGCAGCAAAGTCATGTACGGCGGCGGACCGAATTCGGGACAAACCGGCAGGATAGCGCAACCCTCGGCGCGGCGATGTTCGACGATGCGCCGCCACCAGGCGAGATGCGCCTCCAGATTTGGTTGCCAAAGTGGGTCGCGCGGATCGGGGATTTGCGGGCCTTCCGCGTGCCCGACACGGGCATGGATGGCATAAGCGCGTTGCGTCGCGCGCTCGACCCGTTCCGGCTGGTCGGCCAGCAGCGATTCGTGCACACAGCACCAGTGCGAAAAATCCGCGACGAGTTTGATCTGCGGACGCGCCGCCAGAAATTGCATGGTCGCCGGGGCACTGAACAAGGCGCGGCCCCGGTGCGTTTCGTGATACACCGGCAGGCCGTGGCGGTCCGCCAGCGCCGTCGCGTGATCGAAGAGCGCGAGGTTTTCCTCTAGCGTGAAATGATCGCAGCCGGTGTGCGAGTTCAAGTAAAGCGGGTTCAGCAACCGGGCGCGTTCGAATTGTTCCTCGAACCCGGCCTTGTGCTCGGGTGCGGTGCGTCCACTCGTCCGCCATTGCTGCGCGACGACCGCCAAACCAAGTTCGTCGAGCGACCGCCGGGCGCGTTGACAGCCTTGCCGGTCGGAGGGGACATCCAGCTCGACGCCGTCGAAACCACCATTCTTGATTTTTTCGAGCTTGGCTTCAACGGTCGGAAATTCATCGAGGCCCCAGACGGAACGGAAATACAGGATTTTCATGCGGAGAGAAATTCAGCCGGGCTGGATGAACACTTCGCCGGCTTCAACCTTCACCGGGTAGGTTTTCAAATTCACACAAACCGGCGCGCCTTTGGCCTGCCCGGTCGTGAAATCGAAACGTCCGTTGTGTTTGGGGCATTCGATGAGGTTGCCCAGCACGAAACCCCGGGCCAGATGCACCTGCGCGTGCGTGCACAGGCCGTCGGTGGCGTAGAATTTGCCGGCCGCGGTCCGATAAATCGCGAACGTGCGGTCGTCGAAGTCGAACTGGATCACATCGTCCGGTTCAATATCGTCCGCGTTGCAGGTCTTGATCCAGCCGTCACTCATTTTTGCTTTGTCAGGATTGCCTTAACAATTCATGAGGTGGCTTGCGGCGCCGGCACCGGGCCGGGGAAGGGTTTCGCCGATGGCGGCAGCTCGCGTTTGACGTAATACGCCGGCTCTTTCACCTGTCGCAAAATCGCCGGAATGATTTCCCGATAGGCTTCGATGAGGCTGCGGTAAGGTTTCGGTGTGTCGGCTTTCATTTCCGCGTGCAGCGCCGGCAACGCGTGATACGGCACCATCGGGAACATGTGATGTTCGAGATGATAATTCATATTCCAATAAACGAACCGGAACACAGGGTTCATATACACCGTCCGGCAATTGAGCCGATGGTCCAGGACGTCCTCCGCCAACCCGGCGTGTTGCGTGAGGCCGAAAATGACGAGCAACCACGCGCCGTAAAACGAAGGCAGGCCGATCAACATTAATGGCAGGATGCTTCGCATCGCCACCGCCCAAGCGACGGTCGCCGCATAAATCATCACCCAGACGCGCGCGGTCCAGAAGACCCGGTTGTATTCTGATTCAGGAATGTAGGTTTTCTCCTCGGCAGTCAGCCGGCCGAAACAGTGCAGGAGAATTTCTTTGTACTCCTTCGGACCGCTTTTCAGGCTGAAGAAACCAAGAATAATTCCCCAAACGTCCGGCGGCCGCGGCACGGCAATCTCCGGGTCACGTCCGACGATGATGGTGTCGGTATGATGCCGGGTATGGCTCCAGCGCCACGGCGTGGACTCGCGGAGCACCATGAACGACGCCATTTCATAGACCACGTCGTTCATCCATGTGGTTTTGAAAGCGGTGCGATGACCGCACTCGTGCCAGCGTGAATCCGAGCAAGAACAATAGAGCACGCCATAGACGATGAACGCGGGCACGCACCACCATGTGCCCCAGAAATGCCAGCCGAGCCAACCGGTCAACCCCAGCAGGGCGAACCAGAGCAACGTGTCGCGGATGGCCGGGCCGTCCCGGCGCTGCATCAATTCCTTGAGACGTTTGCGCGGAATCGGACAGGCATACCATTCTGCGGACGCCAGCCCCAGTTCCTCCGCGAGCTTGCTGTCCTTGCCGACCAGGCTGTAATCGCGTCGGGTAATTTTAAACGACATAATCAACTCCTTTCTCAACCCTTATGTTTACTGGACAAAATCATCCTGGCCGGGTTCAACGCGGTTTGCATAAAAGTTAATCCGTGTGAAACACTTCGTCCATGTTCGCCCACCATTCATCGGGGGCGCGGTCCGGGAGCGGTTCCTGGCACGGTTTACAGACGGCCCACCATTTTTTGGTGGTTGAATCGGCGGCCATCTTCGCCATGTCGGCGGCGAAATCGGTGCCGGTGTATTCAAAATAGCTGAACAGGTAATGCCGTCCGTCGGCGAGTTTGCGCAGATAAATTGAGTAGTTCCGGATGTGACAGGCCTTGATCATCTGGATCACGCCGGGCCAGACGGCGGCGTGCAGCCGCACGTATTCGTCGAGCTTTTCCGGACGCAGCATGATGACAGAGCCGTAACGTTTCATGAACGCTCGCCTTCTATTTCCCGGGCGGTTCGCCCAGGTAATTGCCGTAAGTGAGCATCAGCACCGCGGCGCACAAGACGGCCAGGCCGAAGCTGATGGCGGTCTTGGTCCGGCTGCGACAGTTGTTCCATTCCCTGAAAAAGAGGCCCACCAGATTGCTGATGAGCACCAGGATAATCATGTGGAGCGCCCAACTGGAAAACGCGTAATCCTTGCCGAGCCGCACATGGCCGAGGTTGTAAAAGAAAAATTGCCCGTACCAAAGTGTGCCGGTCAGAAACGCGAGCAGGTAATTCGACGTCAGACTGCCGCCGGTATCGCCCGGTCCAGCGGCGCGAAGCCGGGAAAATTCCGCGGTCGATTTATGTTTCCGCATCAGATAGACGCAGTAGATGACTGAGGTGACGAAGGCGCCGGTGTTCGCAAAAATGTAGCCGATGTTGCCTTTCCAGATGCCCGCGCCATGCTGCTCCGCCACATCTGCTATGGGCGCCGCCGCGTCCAGCGCGAAACCATAGACCGCCGACAGGACGCCGGCCAGAAGCGAGAGCAGCAACCCTTTCGTCAGCGAAAATCCCGCGTGCGAACCGCGGCTGGCATCGAGATCGCGCTCCTTGGAATGCCCTGCGATGCCACAGAGACCTATACCCGCAGCGCCGGACACCACGCCAGCGAGCAACCAACCCGAGCCGGTGCGTGAAAGGATTTCATGGAATTGCCCGTGTGCCAGCGGCGGCACCAGCGTACCGAGGATGCTGGACAGTCCGACCGCGATGGAATAGGTGAGCGCAAATCCGATGTACCGGATGGACACATTGAACGCCATGCCGCCGACGCCGTAAGCCACGCCAAACAGAAACGAAAGCAGCATCTGGTCTTTGGGCGCGTCGGCCAGCACCTGGGAAAGGTGCGGGATGGTGAGCAGCGCGCCGATGATGGGCCACAGGAACCAGCACCACGACGCCTGGGCCAGCCAGTAAATCTCCCAGGACCACCGCTTCACATATTTCTGCGGCGAATAACAATTGGCGGCAAACGCCGCGCCGACGGTGTGCCAGCCGACACCGAGCAGGGGATAGGGCGTGATGGCATTCATCGGCGTTTGATAGACCGCGTGACCATGGATTCGTCTGTGCTCGGGCTAATAACTAATATAATGAAGATAAAACCCGGCCTGCGGCGAACCCTTTGAGCGTCCATTTTGCGACAGGTTGAATGTTTTCTTGAGGCCGAAAGTAGGCTTAATCCGCCGGGGTGACGTCGGGAGCATCCAGAGATATATCAAATTGCGACAACCCCTGCAGGCTTGGGATAGTGATGCCGTTTCCGGAAGCGGCTGCGGATGGGAGCTTGGATCCATGTCAATTACCTGTTAAACTGGCATCGGCGCAAACAAATGAAGATGCTGAAATGATGATTGATTATGTCGAAGCGGCATGAACGGCTCGGTTGGACATTGAAGCAACTCGGGCTGGAGACTTCTCTTTCTTTGCTCAATACCAGCTTAACCTCAAATCCAAAGTCAGAATATGGGATTGCTTGGAAAAAATTCGACCAGCCTTGGAATCATTCTCTTGTGGCGATTTTGTATTTTCTTCTTGAGGACGATGAGAACACTAGAAAGCACGCTTTGGAATTTTTTAACACGGCTAACGAATTCTTCTTTGGTTCGTGGCGTTTACGATTTACAACGCCCGAGAAATCTGTTGATGCTACGTGGTGGAAGCGACGCTTTATATGGATGCAAATTTTTGAAGCCGCACTCCTTTGGGGGGCGTCTATCGGTGAATGGCAATTTCTGAAAAAAGTCGGCACTTTCCCGGAGCCGGACAGTTGCGTCAGCGACGGTTACAGGGAGCAAGATCGAGATTTGTATGTGGCTCTGGGCGCGTTCCTGCGCGAAGCGCCACGTGCCGAATTGGACACTTTGCTGGAACGGGCATCCGCCGGTCCTAAAAAATCATGCAAACTGCTGGCGTCCGTAATCCATTCATGCCAAGCCCGCGATGCCGCTCTGCTTCAGAAAGCCCTAATCGAATTCCTCAAATATTATAAAAAGAACGAGTTTCCAAAAGAGAAGATCACCAAGAAAATTTCAACCGAAGGGACATTTTTCGTCCACTGGGCTGAGAAGGAAGGGTTGGCAATTGCCGTGCCTGCGGAATTCGAGGATCACATTGTTCGGTTGAAATAAGGCAATTACCATTTTGTATTCGTATAATCCATTCCATTAAGGAAGGCGCGATGAGCTATTCACTAACGGTGTATCTGGTAGATCTGGCCGAGATCAAAGCCGTAATCGGCTGCAAGGATCCCTCAATCATTGATGGGGTGGAGGTTGTGATTCGGGAAGAGTATGACGACGAGGACACAATCGCAAATAGCGTCGCCCTTCGTCACCTTATCATGGGTGAGCCTCTGGACGCTGACAACGCTCCGCATTACTGGTGCGCTCTTGGTCACATTTGCCGATTCAAAGGTGAAGAGTTGCTCCCCGACTGCTGGGGTGGCGTTCGCTGGGATGCCATTGAAGCGTGCGGGTTGGAAGATTTGCTCACCAAGACCGGCCCTCCAGTGAAATTGCCGCCAAATCCAGACATTCCATCAATCGGTCACATCAAACGGGACAACATCGCCCGGTATTTGCTGGCCGCGGAAGAAAGGAAGGCAAAAACGAACGAGAGCGGGGTTCTTGATCTGCTTGACGAATACATCGGTTGGCTGGAAACGGCGGCTTCGAAAAGCAAGGACATCGTGTTCTTCTACGGCTGACGATTTCAGAGAATCAACAGACAATTCCGGCTCGTCACTGCGGCTGCCGTGTGACTAATCTTCCGCCGGATGAACTCCTCCGAGAAGCGGGGCGTGTTTCTGCCGCATGGCGGCTATCGCAAGCTGCGCAGCTACAAGGTGGCCGAGGCAGTTTACGACGCAACCGTCGTGTTCTGCCGGCGCTTTTATGAGCATGACCGCCGTATGACGGACCAGATGGTCCAAGCGGCCCGGAGCGGTGTGCGCAACATCAGCGAAGGCAGTGGTATGGCTGCCACCTCGCGCAAAAGTGAGTTGAAGCTCACGAACGTGGCGCGGGCGAGTTTAAGCGACGAACTGCTTCGCGATTACGAGACGTTCCTGCGGCAGAGAGGGCTGCGTGTCTGGCCGAAGGATTCGCACGAGGCGCTGGCCATGCGATCGCGGCTGGCGCAAGACCAAGCCGCGAACGTGCCACGCAGCCAACCCGGAGTGGTGCGGTTGACCGGGTTGTTCGGGCTGACGAAGTTCGTGGAGAAAGCCACGCCGGAACTGGCCGCCAACGCGATGCTCTGCGCTGTGAATCAGGCGGCCTATCTTCTGAAGCGTCAGCTCGAAAGCCAGGGAGAAACATTCCTGGAGAAGGGCGGTTTCACTGAGAAGCTGTATGGGGCACGCAAGCGGGGAAGAATGTCAGACGGGTCTGACGCGTCAGAAGATAGCCCAGCCTGCCCGCTCTGCTGGAAACCCATGCGGCTCCGCACAGCACGCAAAGGTCCGAAGGCCGGGCAGCCGTTCTGGGGCTGCTCGGGTTATCCCGATTGCCGGGGCACGCTGCCGGCAAACCAACGTGGCCTGTAAACATCTCACAGCTCGTAATCGCCGGCGACGAACTTGGTGGTGTCCACCGAAGCCATCATCTCGCCGGTGAATTCCGATTCGTTCGCCGGAATGGTTTCGACGGCTTTCTGGATGCGGTCCAGCCAGGGAATTTCACGCGGGTGAATTTTCAACCGGCCTTCCTGTTTGGCTTCGCGCAGCAAACGGACGGCCGTCAGCGCGGCGGCTTTGCCCGCGGCTACCGGGTTCGGCGCTTTCACAATCGCCTCCGCGATGGCGAGCACGCTTTCCGGCGTGAGCACATACGCCTGCGGATCGAGGCTGGCGTCGGAATTGACCAGCCATTTGCGATAGAGCAGTGCGGCATCGCGTCCGTCGGTCAACGCCTGGTTCATCAGCCGGCAATCGTAAATGAGCTGCTCCACGTAACACGTCGGAGCCATGCCCCCGAGCAATTTGATGTTCTGCACGGATTCATTGCTCCAGGTGTCGCACGCAGCGGCAGCGATGTTGCCGAGCGGACTTGAATGTGCGCACGCGGCGGTCTTGCCTTCCATCGCCATCGGGAAGCCCGTGATGGCCTTTAAAATCGGATTTTCATACCCACAATCCTTGCCTGGCCCGACGGCGCCGCATTCGTAGCCGACCAGCGTCCGCACCGCCGTCACTGCGCGGACCACCGCCGCGAAGACGCGCGGAATCATTTTCTGTTCGGCCAGCACCATGGCGGTGTTGCCGAAGCCGCAAGCAGTGTCGCCGGCGCAATAGGCGCCGTGCTTGCGCGCGATGGTGTTCAGTTCGGTCCACAAAAACCGCATATCGCGCACACCCAGCACGCACAAGGCGAAAATCACGGCCCGCATGTCGCACAGCATCAGCGCTTCATCGTGAATTTCCTTGCCGCCGACGGACTCGATGCTCAATAGCTCAGCGCCTGCAGCCGCACAGCCGTCGAACGTTTGAATCATCGCCTCGTAGAGTTTGCCGCTGCGCATTCGGGGCGGGCGTTCCATCTCGCGGGTGTCGTTGGGCGTGATGCGCAGGACGCTTTTCAATCCATGCTTCGCGTGCGCTGCTTCCATCCCGTCGAGCAGGATGCGGGTGAGTTCGATGCCCCAGGCCGGATTTTCCGTCATCGGCGGCAGGGTCTCGAATTCGATCACCAACCCCGGCGCTTCCAATTCCACGGCGCGCCGGCAGGCGCCGCCGATGATGTCGCGGTAATGCTGGCGCACCTCGGGCATGGTAGTCGCGTCCACGAACATCGGTGGCAACGTGAAATTCAGTTCCGGATAAACCTGTCCGCCACCGATGACCATGCCGCGGCGGGTAGTCAGCGGTTTGGGCGCAATGCCGAAAAGCAGGTCGTCCGGCCTTTGGATAGCCAGTTTTTGGTAAGTAGTGGTCTGCAAATTGAAATGCCGTTAGACCAACTGGTTCAATTCAGGGCGCGTTTTGCGATGCCGACGACGCCGGCGGCAGTCTCGCTGTAACCGTCCGCGCCGATTTCGTCCGCGTATTTCTGGGTGATAGGCGCGCCGCCGACCAGGATTTTCACCTGATTTCGGACACCGGCCTGTTTGATTGCCTCCACGGTCGTCTTCATCGCGGGCATGGTCGTCGTCAGCAGGGCGGACATGGCCACAATGTTGGCGCCTTTGTCTCTGACCGCGGAAATAAATTGTTCGGATGAGACGTTGACGCCCAGGTCAATGACCTCGTAACCGCCACCTTCGAGCATGGCCGCGACGAGATTTTTGCCGATGTCGTGCAGATCGCCCTTGACGGTGCCGACCGCGACGCGCGCGGCGGATTTGGCGCCGCTGGCAGCGAGCAACGGGCGGACGAGTTCAAGCGCGGCTTTCATGGCCCGGGCGGAGAGCAGCAATTCCGGTACGAAATATTCGTTGCACTCGAAACGGCGGCCTACCTCGGCCATCGCCGGCATCATGTAATCCTGGACCAATGTCATCGGCTCGAGGCCGGCGGCGAGGGCGGCTTCGGTGGTGGCCTTGGCAGTTTTGGCGTCGCCGGTGATGATGGCTTCGCGGAGCGGTTTGAGGTCTGTCATAGTTTTGTCGCGTTTACGATGGTCAGATATTTTCTTCGAATTCCGGCGGCAACCGGATTGGATAATTACCAAATTCACGCACCATCTTCACGATGTAATCGTAGGTTTGGCCCGACACACCGCTGCTGACGGAGTGGTCGGACAAAAAAACGTAGCCGCCGCCGCGCGCCGCGTTCAACTTGCGCAATACTTCGCGGCGGATAGCTTCGCGGTCGCCCGTTTCCCAGACCTGCACGTCGCTGTTGCCGCAAAACGCCATGCCGTGACCATATTGCCGGCGAAGTTCAATCACGTCCATGCCGGCTTTGGCCTCCAACGGATTGTAGCCGTCGATTTTCATGTCAATGTAATCCTGGAAGATGGCCTTGACGTTGCCGCAACCGTGGTAAATCACGGGCAGGTCGTGAGCATGGGCATGTTCGGTCATCCGCGCCACCCACGGTTTGAAATACTCACGCCAGTAACGCGGGGAGAAGAAAGTGCCTTTCTTGTAAGCCACATCACCCCAGATGACAAAGCCGTCGAGCAAACCCTTGGCGGCGTCAATTTCTGCTTTGGCGCATTCGAGGTAATGCGCGCCGATGCGATTGATGACGGCTCCCATCCGCTCCGGATACTCGCCCATCCAGAGCAGGGCGTTCTGCTGGCCAACGAGCCGGGTGAGGCACTCGCTCGCTTCAATCATGCTGCCATAAACGGGAAAGTCCGGGCGCAACGATTTAACCGTGTCAATCCAGGCGGGTGAATTGCGTTCAAAGCCGTCGCCGACGCCGGCGATCTGGTTGTCGCCGGCGGCAAAAAAGCGGCGCGGGTCGCGCGGGTCGTCGAATTCGGCCCGCTCGAGCTTTTCGAAACTATCGAGCTCCCACGCGCGCATTTCCGGCATCGGAAAATCGAAATGTTTGTGCATGATGGCCCCGAAGCCGGTTTTGACCACCACTTCCTCTGGTGTTTCCTTGAGCGTTTCGAACGGCCGGATCCACGGGTCCATGTTCGGCACCGTGGTGATCCAGTCGAGGTTGTAATGGTAATACGGGTTGGCATCGGGCGGCAGGCCGAGCTCCTGGCGCCAACGGCGAGTAAAACTGCCCCAGAAGAAATCGCTGACAGGCACCCGGTCGGCTTCCCGATGATGCAACGCGGCGTTCAACCGGTCGAGCTTGCGCAACGTGTTTGCCTTCCGGTCCGCCTGGCCGGCGGCTTTGCCGAAAGTGTCAAACATGCTCATAACCGGATGATGCCGAAGGTTGAACCGGTCGCCGTGGCTGGCAGTTCTGATGCGGAAAACTGCAGTTCAATCTGCAAGCTTCGGGTTCAGTGAGAGCATGATGTACTCCACCCGCGCTGTCGGACGAAACAAATCAGGGTTTATTTTGCGACAGTGGGCGGGCTGATATTTGGCCAAAATCTCAAGTCTTTCACCTTGAGAGGCCGGACGATTATCCATAGCCTCAATCAAAATGCGACGACCGGATTGCAGCGCCCACGCTTTGCCGTTGAACGACCGGCTTTTTCAGGAACCGTTCTATGTCACGCATGCCGGCTGGGAACGGGTTGCCCCGCATCAATCCTATCCGCGCCCGGGCCATCCCTCGTATTACGCGTTCAAATGGGAGGAAGGCCGCGTGCTGGGCGAGTTTTGCCTGGCGCTCATCACCAGTGGTCGGGGCGAATTGCAGACCCGACAGGGACGCCAGGTTTTGCGCGCCGGGGACGCCCTGCTGTATCAGCCGGGCGAGTGGCACCGGCATCGCCCGATCAGATCCATCGGCTGGTCCAATGTCTGGATCAATTTCAACGGCAACCTGCCCCATCGCTGGCTGCGTGATGGCAATTTCCGGCTCGATAAAAATCTGGTCCGGGTCGCCAACCGCCCGCTCTTTGAGAAACAGTTCCGGCATCTGGTGGAATCCGTGGACGCCGCGGGCACGCGTAATTCGCTGCAATTCTCCTGGCAATCCATCGGCTTGCTGGCGCATTTCCTGGTGGACGCCACCTCGGCCGAGCATGCGCAGGCGACCCGTTCTGGTGATCCGGTGGTGGACGTGGCGATGGATTTCATCTGGAGCCAGAGCCACAATCAGATCGGCGTGCCCGAGGTCGCGCAGCACACGGGCGTCAATCGGCGCACGCTGGAGCGAAGATTCAAATCCGTCACCGGCTCGTCGTTGCTCAACGAGATTCAACGATGCCGCATCTCCCGCGCCGCGCTATTGTTGCGTGAGACGGATGTGCCGATAAAATACGTGATTGGCCGGGCCGGTTTTTCCAGCTACCAACGGTTGCGCCGGGCTTTCCAGAAGCACTTCCGCCTGTCCCCGGAAAGCTATCGCTCAAGCCAACGACACGCAGTTTAGAGCGGCTCAAGAATTTATGTGGCCGTTTTGAAGGTGGGGCAGGCAGTCCTCTGCCCGCCGCGGCGCGCAAGGGACTGCGCGCCCTACCCGATGCCGCAATTCTGAAGCGGCTACAGGTTTTACTGAATTGCCCTCGCCGGCTATCGCAGCATCAAACCGTCCTTGATGGCCACCGGCTGCGATTCAATCTTTACCGCGGCCGGTTCCAGTCCCGGGCTCGAAGCCGTCAGGGTGATAACGCCCGGTTGCAGGGTCGAACGGATGGCCACGCGGTTGATGCCGCATTCGGTGTCCAAATAAAGATTGTTGATTGAATTGGTGACGCCGCTGTTGTAACCGCCGCGCCAAATGGCCGGGCCGTCCAGTCTGAAATCCACGCGCGCCTCGTCCGTTGGACAACGTCGCCCTTGCGCGTCCGCGACTTCAACATCGAACAGGGCCACGTCCGAACCGTCGGCGTGCAAACCATTCGGAGCGGTATGGACGGTGAGCTTGAGAGCTTTCGCTGGGCCGGCAGTTTGAATCTCGTCTTGCGCGACAACTTTGCCATTGGCTTTACCGACGGCCTTGATGACACCTGGTTCAAAATGAATGGCGGGGAAAGCGTAGATATAACCCGCATTTCCGAGGTCCTTGTTCGCGCCGTTGAAGGTATCCACAAAATCGCAGGGCCGATTGGTTGCGCCCAACAATTTGCCGTTCAGCAATAATGCGACCGAATCGCAATGATTCGCGGCGACGTAAATCGTTTTGATTGTGTTCGTCGGATACGTCCAGTGGCCGATGATATGGATGTCCGGCCCGTCGTTTTGCATGACGCGGTAAACGTAGAACGCCTGCTTGGGCAAGCGCACCGAGTCCACCTTGCCGCTCACGCGACAGACTTCGCTACTGTCTTGCCGGCCGTCGGCATTTGAGTCCGACCAGTAAATCGAGGCGTAGCCGGACCATTTCGAGTGCGCCGGGTCGGTATTGGTGATGATGTTGCTGAAATAATCGTGATACCGCACGGCGGCAGCGAGGCAGAACGTTTCGGAATTCCAGTGGTAAGTGTCATTTGGCCCGGGCTTGAACCCGAAATGCGGCGGCGAGTAATCGTCCCAGAACCGCCGCGCAGCCTCGTCGCGAAAATCCTCGGTCTCGATAAGCGGCGCGCGATCACGGCGTTCGCCGCTGTAGGCGCGGAACAGATTGGTGTAACCTTTCAGTTCGTCAGTGCGCGGGTCCTGCCCGATCATCACGCCGAAATAGCCGGCAAGGGGTGTGGCGGAGGATTCGTTTAACGTGCGACAGCCGACCACGCGCCCGCCGTTCGGATCATATTGTTTTTGCAGATCGAGCATCTGCTGCAAGTGTGGGGTCGTGATGTTATTGTTCCCCGCTTCCCAGAACAAAATGCTCGGATCGTTGCGGAAATAAATCATGGAGTTGCGCATTACTTCGACGCGCTGTTCCCATTGACGTGTGGCAACGTCCAGTTGCAGCCGCCGGTCCAGGACCGGATCCTGTTCCTTGTCGCCGGCCGGACAGATTTCGATGATGCCGACGTCGTCGCAGGCGCGCACATCCACCGCCTGCGGCGAGATGTGCATCCAACGGATGTAATTGGCGTGGGTGCTGCGGATGAGTTGCGCGCTGTAATCGTGCATCCAATCTGGATACGCCTCGCCCAGGCCGACCCAGTCATCGCTCGAACGTTGCGCGTAGCCCGTGAGCCACACGAACTTGGCGTTCAAATAAACGCCGCCGGTGCCAACGCCGCCTTTGAATTCGGTTTTACGAAAGCCGGTTATGACTTTCTGCACGTCCACGACCTTGTCGTTCACGGTGAGAATGCAGTAAACGTCGTAAAGATTTGGCGCTTCGTCGCTCCAGAATTTTGCGTCCGTCAATTTGCCGGATGCTTTAAGAACTTCCATCTCTCCGTCCACCAGGTCCGAAGTGTCGCCCTGGAATTTAGCGCAAACATTTCCCTGCGCGTCCACGACCGCCGCTGACAACGTGATGGTTTGTTGATCGCCGGATTCGTTGCGCACCTGCGATTCGATATTCACGTCGCAGGTTTTGCCTTTGATGTCGAAGTTCGATGGAAAAATGTAAATGCCCGTCGTCTTGAGATTTTCGTAGAGCGGCAGCGTCTGGTAAACCTTTCCGGTGAGGTGGAGTCGGATGTCGTGGTTCAAACCGCCGTAATTCGGGTTGAAGGCGCGGCCCATCCACTCGAATTCAACGCCCGTGGCCTCCTCCTTGTAATCGTTGCTGTTATCCACCTTCACGGCTATGACGTTGTCCGCGTCGCCGAATTTCACGAAGCCGGTCAAATCAAGACCCAGCGGCGTCACACCATTTTCGTATTTGCCGACGAATTTGCCATTGACCCAGAACCGCCCGGCCTGTTTCAGGCCTTCAAATTCCAGGAACACCTTCCCGTCCTTTGCGGATGCCGGCAGCTTGAAATGCTTCCGATACCACGCGATCCCGCCGTAAGGATAACGGTCGCCACCGCTATGGCTGATGATGTGCTCGTAGGAATCCGCATCGTTGTAAGTGTGCGGCGCGCTGACCGTCGTCCACTTCGAATCGTCGAAATCAACCTGCTCAGCGTTGGTGACGTCTTCGCGAATGAATTTCCAATCGGGATTGAAGCTGTAATCGGCGTGCGGGGACGGCGGGACCGTAAAATGCGTTTGTGCCGCCATCAACGGTGCTGTCGTGGCCAGCGCAACCAAAGCCACAGATGTCCTCAATTGTCGCCTTAGCCGTAACGATGCAGTTGAAAAGCGTTGTCGCGGTGCGCGTGGCTGCGACGCCCTCGTCGCAGGGTGTGTTGGCGACGCCTCGTCGCCAGGCCCGGCGGCCAAACCATACGGTGCGCCGAAAGGTTCAAGCGGCGACGGCGTCGCACCCACGTTCTGCGACGGGGCGTCGCAGCTACGTGCTTCGGCAACTGCATCGTTCCGGCTTTGTGAAATCATTTCGCGGCAGGCCGGATTTTGACCAACACGACTCCGTGGGGCGCCACGGTGGTGGTGAATTCATTATCAAATCCGCCCAAATCCTTTTGCCGCCACAAATCGCGCACGAGTTGTCCGCCGGAAAGTTTCAAGTCATTCCACGTCGCCGTCACGGTGGCCGGCAGGTCGCCGAGGTTGAACAGGCCCACGGCTTCGGTTCCATCGTCCAGGTCCTTGGCGTAAACGCGAGTGTCTCCGTTCGAGGAAACGCAGGTCGCCTCTTTGCCAAGCGTGTCCTGGTCAATCGCCAGCACTTCGTCGTTGCACAAGAGGTTCAGCGTGAAATCATCGAGCTTTTCCATGTCACAGCCGATGAGCAACGGCGCGGACAGCAGGCACCAGAGGCTGATGTGTGTGTATTGCTCGTCCGGCGTCAGGCGCGTGGGATGCAGATGTCCCCAGCCGACTTCGCCGACGACAAGCATGTCCGGGTCGTTCCAGTGTCCTGGCCCGGCAAACGGCGCGGGTTTACTCTGCCGGAAGCCGATGCCGCTCATGCTACGCCAGGTGTCGTTGATGTCACCGGTGGTGCGCCAGCAATTGCCGCCGACTTCCGCGCCCCAATTCCAGACATTGGCCATGCCGTATTGGCAGAGGCTGTAAACGATGTCGCGTTTTTGCTGCCGCAGGAAATTCCCCATCACTTTGTACGGATAAATTGCGCCGGCGTCATTGGTCGCGGTCTTGCCCCAGAGCGGGACGTTCATGACGTTCGTCATTTTACCCGAAGCGATACTGCCGTAGCTGCACCAATCGTATTTCAAATAATCGAATCCCCACGCGGCGTAGGTTTTCGCGTCCTGTCTTTCGTGCTGCCAACTGCCCGTGCAACCGCCGCAGGTCCACGGGCCGGGTGAGGAATAAAGTCCGGCCTTCAAACCGAGTTTATGAATATAATCCGCCAGGCCTTGCATGTCGGGAAAGCGGGAGTTGGGCACAACCTTTCCACCAGCGGTACGGAACGGCCCGCGTAAAGTCGGGTCCTTCGAGTCACGGTGGTTCTGCCAGTAATCATCCACATTGATGTAAGTCCAGCCGTGGTTGATGAGGCCGCTTTTGACCATCGCGTCCGCCGCGCGCTTGACCCGGTCCTCCGAGACCGCGCTGGCGAAGCAGTTCCAACTGTTCCAGCCCATCGGCGGCGTAAGCGCGATGGTGTTACCGCAAACGATACGGAATGTTTCCTCGGCGACGCCCAGATTGTTCTTCGCGTGCAGGGTCACATCGAACTGTCCAAGCTTCTTCAACTTGCCGGTAATCCGGCCGGTTTGGGCGTCCAGCTTCAAACCGCGCGGCAGGTTATCGGCGGAGAAAGTCATGGGCCGGTCGCCGGTGGCGGGGATCGTGAACAGAAACGGCGAGCCGGGGCGCACGCCGAAGATTTTCGCGCCGTTGATGCGCGGTGTAGCCGGCGCGGACGGTGTCAGAATCTCCGCGGCGGGCAAAGGGATGGCCAGGGCGATCAACAGAATCATCGCCAGAAAAAGCAACGAAGTCTTCAAGGGACGATAAAAACGCGCGGCAATCATAAGCTTTCTCTCCAGTTTTGACGAATAGAGTATCTTCTTCGAACTGGTGATTAAAGTTGATTCCACCGGGATTAGCGGCCATCACGGGCCGTCAGGTTATTGCAACTGCAGCCGGTAGAAGGTTTGCGGCCAGTTCGGATTCATGGCGTTGGTGATGACGAAATTGCCGCTGGCGTCAAATTGATTGGTCGCTACGCGTGTCCACTGGGCTGGCGCCAGTGACAGATTGGTCGAAACCAGAAGATAATACGGCCAACTGTTGACTCCGCCCGAGCCGCCGATAATGACGTTGCCATTGTCGATAGCAAGGCCAGCAATCGTCGGTTGGTTCAGCACCACCACGGAAAGCGTGCCGGAGGTGTTCAACGTGTATGTGTTCCACACGAGATTGCCCGTTAAGGATGGCAACGAGTAGCTGCTAAAAGTGCCGGCGTAGCTTCCCGCATTGAACAATCTGAAACTGTCTCCGACGTTGAATCCGCCGCTGCCCAAGTCGGCCACATTGAGCGTACCGCCTTCGGTGAGCTGCCCGGAAATTTGCACGACGTTGTTCGTGGGCGGTGAATGCCGGACCTGGACATGGGTCGTGCTGTTGGCGGCCAGCACCAGGTTATTGCTGAGAATCAGCACGCCCAACGGGTTGCCCGGCATAAACGCGCCGCCGGAGTTCACCGTCACGGTGCCGGAGATGATCCCGCTGCCGGCGAGCGTGCCGCCGGAATTGACCGTGACCACGCCCGAACCCGTGGCGCTGCCGGTCGGGTTGCTCACCGTCAGGGTGCCGCCATTCACGGTGGTCCCGCCGCTGTAGGTGTTGTTGACGCCGCTGAGGATCAACATGCCCGTGCCGGTTTTGATCAGCGACGTCACGCCAGCATCGGCGATGGTTCCGGCATAGGTGTTGGTCGTGTTCCTCGCGCCGATGCGCCAGGTGGGATTGCTTGAACCACCCGCGCCGATGTAGGCCGTGGTGCCGCCGCCGAGTTCACCAATGTCCGTGGTCTGGCCGTTGGCGTTGATGTTGTACAGGTTCACGCCGTTGTTCAGGTAAATGGCGGCATTGGCATAACCGTAGGTATTGTTGATCCGGAAATCGCCGGTCGTGTAGTAAGCCCCGCTGCCGCTGGCCGGCGCGCTGACATTGATCCGCCCGGTGAACGCGGACCAATCGCCGGTGAAATAGTCGCGGACATATTCCACCGTGACATTCAGCGTGCCACTGCCCGTCAGCGGACTGCTGAAGGGCGAAGCGTAGCCAAAGCGCGCAGGCAGCAGCAGGGTTCCCGACTGGCCAGCCGGTACGTTAATGGTGTTGGTGCAGCCGCCCCAGCCGTTGCCACTGTCACGACTGCCGTAGCCGTTGAATTGGATCGTGCCGCCGGCCAGGGTGATGGGCCCGGTGCCCCAGGCTGCGCTGTTCGCGCCGATGTTGCCAGGATAGACCGTGCTGTTGCTGATGAGGGTGCCGCCGGAATAAAGATTGGTGTTGTTGATCGTCAACGGGCCGCTGCCGGTCTTGATCAATTTGTTGGTGCCGGCGATGGACCCCACGCCGCCGAGAGTGTAGCTCTTCGTAGCGTTGAAGGTGACTAGAGCCGGTTGTGGCGTGCCCGCCAGGTAAACTGGCACGTTGTTCGAGCCGGTGTTGTCAAACGTCACGGTGTCGCCGTTGTTGAAGATGGTGCTCACGCCGTTGGTCCGCCAGTTTGTGTTGCCGCTCGCATCCCAGATGTTTGCCGCCCCGTCGCCGTTCCAGGTGAGCGCCCGCGGGATGACGACGAGGTTGACATCCGGCGTGGCGCTCGCTTCCGGCGAATTGGGACTCAGACCGGTGCTGTTGGTGGAGGCAACGACGTAGTAGTAGGTAGTGCCATTGATGAGGCCGGTGTTGGTGTAGCTCGTGCCGGAATAATCGGTGAGAACCACATTGGTCTCATTTCCACTTTCGGTTCCGCTGAAAAGATAATAACCGGTCACGCCCGGGACGGGTATCCAGCTCAAGACCACCTGGGCATTGCCCGGAAAAGCCGAGAGGCTGATGGGAGCGGTTGGCGGCGGAACGACTGTAGCCGTTGAGTTGGTTGAAACCCCGGCAGCGTTGACCGCCGAGACTTGATAGTAATAGGTCGTCGCCACGTTCAAACCGGAATCGGTAAACGTCGTTTCCGTGATGTTCTGAACGTAGGTGAAGGGACCGGCGCCGTTCGTTCCCCGGCGGATGATGTAACCCACCGCCCCGGGAACGGCCGACCAGTTGAGCACCACGTTGGCCCCGTCAAAAAGTCCGCTGAAGGAACCGGGCGCGCTGGCGGGCGGCGCTGGCAACGGCACGGCGACGGCTCCAAGAGAATTGGCGCTCGTGCCGGCGGCGCTGGTGGCGGTGACAAAATAGCGGTAGATCGTGCCGTCGGTGACGGCGGTGTCGGTGAAACCCGTCGTCGTGTTGCTGTTGTTCAGCACGATGGCGCCGAGCACGTTCGATGCGCCGCCGCCGTTGTCGAACAGGGTGGAACGATAGACGGTGTAATAATCTGCCCCGGACGACGCGTTCCAGTTCACCGTGACGCTTTGGTGGGCGACGCCCCCGATGCTCACGCTCGCCGGCGCGGCGGGAATCACAGATGAAATCGCGCCCGCCGGGGTGACGCCCGAACTTTGCGGCGAGTTGGTGTTGCCGACAGGATTTACCGATTGAACGATGTAATAGTAAGTCGTGCCGTTGACGACGTCAGGGTCAAGGTAAGTCGCATTGTCGAATCCGCTGCCGCAGACGGGACCGGTCACGCCATTGGTGATGGAGGCAAAGCCGCTGCCGGAAGTAGTCGAGCGCAGGATGTTGTAACTCGTTGCTCCGGGCTGGGCGAGCCACGTGAGCAACACGCGTCCGTTGCCGGCATACGCATTCACGCTCGCCGGCGCGGGCGGGATATAGCCGGTCAGTTCGAGGCGGATGTAGTCATACATCGCATGGTTGGCGAAATAGCCGCCCTTGCGCATATTGATGGTGATGTTGTTCGCGCCAGCGTGGAGCAGGCTGCCGGAGAATGTGATGCGGTTGTCGGAGAACAATCCATGAATTCCCTCGCGGATGGTGGTATCGCTGCCGTCAGAGGAGCTGCTGTAAGCGGGAAAATATCCGGAACTGCCGGCGATGTTGTTGCCGTTCACCTGGATGATGAGCGGACCCTGATAATCCGAAGACAACGCGATGTAAAGCGATGCGGTGGCCCCTGGCGCAGAGGCGAGGTTGAAATTAATCGTAGAAGTGGAGCCGTTGTAATTGCCGGCGGCATCAACCACCACCGGCTGGCAGAAATTCCAATCCGTGCTCCAGCGACTGGAACCGACCGTGTAACTCACGTCACCGGGAAAATCGAAGGGATATTCGAGAAACTTCGTCCACACGGGCATCGGATTCGTCGGGCCGGGGCCGATATCGCCGACCCAGAAGTCGTCGCCATGGCGGAATTTCGCGGCCGTGCGGTCGGGATAGCCGATTTCAAACACCGTTGGCCCGACGCGTGTCGGCGTCCAGGTCACCACGCCGAGATTATTCGTCGCACCGGCAGTGATGGTCACGCTGAATTGTGGCGAAGGGATGTCCAATTCATTCGGCGCGCTGCCGCCGGTCTGCGCCTGCGATTGAAAGGTCCCAGCCGCGCCGGGTCCGAACGCGTAAAGCGTGTAGTTCGCGCCGGCGATGACATCGGGAATGGTGAAGTTGCCGTTGGCATCCGTCTTCACCCAGAACTGATACGGCTTATACCATTTCTGAAAATCGTAGGTGATAGTCGAACCGGGGTTGGGCTGCTGCTCAACCCCGACCCACAAATTTGAAGCGCTGGCGTTTGGATTATAGACGTCGTTGATGACCATGGTGCCGGTGACTGTACCGCGGCTGGAAGCCGGCGCATAATTCGCATTGGTGAACCAATAATACGGCCAGGCACCGGTCTCGGCATCGGCCTGGGCGAGGGCGTCCGCATACAGCGCCTGGGCGGCGGCGTTCGTCGCCGTGATAGTGTTTGTAATGGCATTGCAATAGATGAAATGTGGGCCGCAAACCTTCGCCCAAACCTCACCCGCAGCCCATGTTGAATCGGAGCAGAAGCCATAGTGAGCGCCGTGCGGTGTGTTCAGGATGGTCGTGCCAATGTGGCTGGTCAGTTCGCGCCGCATGGGTCCGCTGGCCATGTATTCAAAGCTGGCCGGCACATCCCACAGGCCGATGTTCTTGCCGCCCGTGCCGACACTGCTCCAGCCCCAGGCTCGCAACGTGCCGTAGTCGGCGGTGTATTTGTATTTGTCTTCGTATTGGCCGGCATAAATGCCGTTCGTCCAGAGAGAGCATTCCACCGGCGCACCCTGCACGCCGACTGCGTTCGCGCCGGGTGAAACGGACATCAGCCGGGTACGCGTGGCGTCCACACTCATCCAGTTGAAGATGGAACCTGAATAAATGTTGTCACGGCATTCGCCCATGCTCATGGCGTCGTCGGTGCTGCGATGGATCCAGATGGGCGTGACGTAAAACCCGGTCGAGCCGCGCAGCATGGAAAAATGGATGTCCACCTGGCCGCTGCTGGCCGAGTCGAACAACAGGCCCACTTCCGCATAGTTGCCGTTGTTGGCCACCACCGAATACGTCGCCGCCCCGGTGCTGAAACCTCCGAATTCCCAGTAAAGTTGTCCGCCATTGTTGCCTCCCGACAGCACGTTCAGCGTCGTGGTCGAACCGCTGTTGTTGTAGGTGTAATTGATCTGGTCAATGACGGCACTGGTCTTGTTGAGGTGGATGGAGACGGTGCCGTTGGCCATCGTCACCGTGCCGTCGCCGTTGTCCACCAGCGTGACGTCAGGACCGTTGGTGCCTCCGCCCGGCACGTTGGCGAAGGCCGGGACGCCGACGAACAGGCAGGCAAATATTCCCAATACTTCAAGCAATCGCGATTTCATGGAAAACGGGTGAAGGCAAGCGATACAAACATGCGGCGGGTTGATTGATGGTCATCGGCTTTCGAGCAAGATACACGTCCCCACCGCCTTATGCATGTCACCAATTCTGATTATATCGTTAAGTTGGACAAATCAGGCATTCCGATTCGGTTAGGAATCCGGACGCAGCGGCCATCGCCGCGGTCGTTTTCGTGGCGTGGCGAGGGGCTTCAACGCCTGGATGACGACGTCGTCACTCCTCAGCCCGGTGGCGGACGCGGTCACCACGATTTTGCCGGATGGCGCGGTTGCTTTGATGAAAGCGACGCATTCGCCCTGATAGGCATGACGCTCGCTTGCCTGAAACGGTTCGTGGCTGGCGTTGTCGGCATTGTCCACCGCAACAACCACCCCGGGTCCGGAAATCTTGAAGCTGATCAAATCGTTGGCAGAGGGAACCGGAATTCCGGACTGGTCCACCACCTTTGCGCGCACAAACGCGACATCGTCCCAAACCTCGGCAATTTCTTTCCGGTTCGCCATGAGCCGGATTTTCACAGGGGGACCAGCCGTGCGCAGCTCGTCCGTGGCGACCACACTGCCGTCGTTGCGCGCCACGGCCTTCAGCGCGCCCGGCGCGAAGGTGACTTTCCATGTGCGTGGTGACGCGTCAACGGGCAACGTTTGTGCGCCGAGCGATTTGCCGTTCAGAAACAATTCAACCTCCTTGCAGTTAGAATAAACCTCCACGATTTCATCGTGCGGCTGCAAGTTCTTCGGCGTCCAGTCGGCAAACAAAACCTGCGGCCGGCGCAGGACGTCCTGGGCTGCGGGTTCGTAGCCGGGATCGGTCGGCCGGAGCGCGTTGGGCGCAATCCGGCGCGTAACGAAGACCATCGGCTTGTCCGACCACCAGCTTTGCCGCTCGAATGCCATCGGTTTGGGGGCGCCGGTGCGGTCCAGAAGGCCTGAACCGGCGGTGATCACGGGCCAGCGGCGCGATTCGCCCAGATAATCAATGCCGCTCCAGAGAAATTGGCCGGCATACGGCGGGTTGTCGCGCAATGCCACCCAGACCTGACGGCCGTGCTGGTTTTCCGTACCAATGATTTTACGCGTGGGATTTTGTTCGTGCGCGGCGAGAATTTCGTTCTCGCGATAATTCTGGCCGATTACATCGAGCATATCCGCCAATCCATCATCATAATCGTGGCTGGCGTTCGGACGAAACAACGCCTGGGTCACCGGCCGGGTCGAGTCGGTTGCGTGCGCAATTTTCACGAGTCTTTTCAATATACCTTTGGCCAGTTCTGCGTGGGGCGTGTCGTGGATTTCGTTGCCGACGCTGTAAAGGATGATGCTCGGATGATTCCGGTCACGCATGATGGTGTCGCGCTCGTCCGCTTGCGACCATTCGTTGAAATAAAGGTGGTAGTCGTAGGGATTCTTGCCGACGGTCCAGCAGTCGAAGAATTCGTCCATCACCAGAAATCCCATGCGGTCGCACAAATCGAGAAATTCGGGCGCCGGCGGATTATGCGCCGTGCGGATGGCATTCACGCCCAATTCCTTCAAGACTTTCAACCGCTCCTGCCAGACGCCCAGCGGCACCGCCGCGCCGAATGCACCGCTGTCGTGGTGAAGGCAAACGCCTTTGATTTTGAAATTCTTCCCGTTCAGCCAGAAACCGGTGGCGGCCTCAAATCGCGCGTCGCGGATGCCGAATACGACCCAATCTTCGTCGAACGGCAGACCGCCGGAATTGAGAGAGACGGCTGCTCGATAAAGCGCTGGGTGGTCCAGGTCCCAGCGCTGCGGATTTTTTATCACTAGATCCCGCGTGAAGTACAAGGAGTTACTGACGGCGATCGTTTGCGGTTCGGTTCCGCCTTGGGCAATGACCCGGCCCTTCGGGTCCAACAAGGCAAAATGCGGAGAAATATGCCAGGCCTCATTGGATTCGTTAGTCACCACGGCCTGCACACGAATAGTTGCTTCCTCGGCACTCACTTGTGGCGTGGAGACGAACGTACCCCAAGGTTCAATATGGACTGGTGCAGTCGTCACCAGCCGCACGTGCCGGTAAATGCCCGCGCCCGAGTACCAGCGCGACGCCGGTTGCTGCGAGGTGTCGGTGCGGACGACAATAACGTTGTCGCCGTCGTAATTCACGTGGCCAGTCACGTCGTAGCTAAAGCTGACATACCCGTAAGGCCGGTGACCCAGATGAAAACCGTTGATCCACACATCGCTGTTAGCCATCACGCCGTCGAAGTTGATGAACACGCAGCGGTTGGAAAAACCAACCGGCAACGAAAAATGTTTTCGATACCAGCCGGTGCCGCTGGGCAAAAACGCACCGGCCCCGCCGGTTTTGTTTGTTTGGGCAAATGGCCCCTCAATGCTCCAGTCATGCGGCACGTCCAATCTGCGCCAGCCTGAATCGTCAAATTGCACCTGCTCCGCGTTAGTCTGGTCGCCTTCGAAAAATTTCCAGTCCGCATCGCAGTTTTCGGTGACGCGGACCGTCTCGGCTGCGGGTTTGGCCGCGGGAGCGTGGATTGAAAGAAACACGAAAGCCAGCGCCAGAATGGCCGGATGGATTTTCAGCGAGCTTTTCATCGGGAATTTCAGGCTCAGCATCCGGCAAAAGGGATACCGGCGCAAGTCCCCCGAACTGTCGATGCCCGGAGCGCGGAGCAATGCTCTGCGCTCCATTGAAAGGTGGGCAACACGCAGGCTGAAATCACGGTTTGTCTTCGCGCAGGAACCCGGCCAACGCGTCGTCCGCCAACGCTTTCAGACCGGCAATGACGCATTGTGCGTTCAAGTCAGCGCCCGCCGCGGTGGTATGCGTGTGCGGGTCGCCGAAGAGCGGCTCGACCTTTTCCGGCCCGAGCGCGTCGTAGCGTTCGGCGATAAGTTCGTTGAGATCCACAAAGGGCGCATTTTCGGCTTTGGCCGCCTGTTCAGCCCAACCGGCGTAAGTGTCCTGGTTGCGCACGATTTTCCCGTCCCGCCAGATTTTCCGCGGGATGAGCGAGCAGACAATCGGCGTGGCGCCATTCGTCCGCGTGTCGGTGATGTATTTTTCAAGATACCAGCCGTAGGTGTGCACCACCTCAGATTGGTTGTTCGTCGGATTGCTGACAGTCACCGTTTCATCGCCGATTCCCTTGAGTGTCGCGCGTCCGCCGGAAGGTGAACCGCCGTCGTTATGTCCGAACTGCATCATCACAAAATCGCCGGGTTTCATCATGTTCAACACGCACTGCCATTGTCCGCCGGTCAGATAACTGCGGCTGCTGGTGCCGCCGATGGCGCGGTTGACAATGTTGATTTTGTCGGGGTCAAAATATTTGCCGAGATAATCGCCCCAGCCCCACTGGTTATTGGCGCCGGTACCGCGACCGTTGCGCACCGTGGAATCGCCGATGAGAAAGAGCGTTGGCAATTTGGAGTTGGCCGGCAGCGGCAATTGCAGCCAACTGAACAAATCGGCGGGAACGGCCTGTCCTTTCGCAGAAAGGAATTTCGTGATGGGACTGGGCCGCAATCCTTTCAAACCCGCGACCACGCCAGCGGCATGCAGATCGGCGCCAATGGCGTTGAAATGCGTGTGGTCGCGCGGATAAAGCGCCTTCACTTTGTCCTCGGCCCGTGAAATAGCCGCGGACGTGGCGGCGGCGGACTCGGCTGGATTTATTTCACGGGCCGAGCCCATCGCTTCGAATTGGTCGGCCATGATGTCTGTTAAATCAACGAAGAGCACATGCTCGGCCCGCGCGGTTTCTGCGGTCCACGGGCTGAACCGGCCGGACCCGCGTTCGATGCGGCCGTTGTGCCAGATGTCGCGCACGGTGAGCGTCAGCACAATGGGCGTGGCGCCTTTAGCCTTGGTGTCAGCGATCATCTTGCGCATGTACCAACCGTAAGTGTGCACCACCTCGTGCTTCCCGGTTTGCAGGTTGTCTATTTCCTGTGTTTCGTCACCCAGACTGGGCAGCGAACCGCGCGCGCGGTGGGCGTCGTTGAGCAGGCCGGCGTCGTTGTGACCGAACTGAATCAACACAATGTCGCGAGGCTTCACTTCCTCCAGCAGTTTGTCCCACAGACCTTCGGTGATAAACGTACGACTGCTGCGACCGCCTCGCGCGAGATTGACGACGTTGATTTTCGCAGGATCGAAATAGCTGGCAAACGGCACAGCCCAGCCTTGCTGGCGCTCCCCTTCGCCACGGGCGGCCGTCGAATCGCCCGCGATGAAAATCGTCGGCAACGCAGGATCGATGCTTGGCGTCGAGGACGGCGGATTACCGGCCAGATCGGGAGCCGGGGTTGTTGCAGTGGAAACGTCCGCAGTGGTACTTGTAGCGGTCGTCGTCGCGCTTGCCGGTGGCGCACCTTTCGTCCCGTCGTCAGCGCTGATCCGGGCACAGCCCGGGCCGATGATGGTCAGAACCAGCATGGCCACACCGAAAGCAATACGCGTTATGAGTTTGTCGTTCATAATTCTCAAAGTGTGTCCGAATGGAAATGCTACTTGCCCCCTTGCGAGTTCCGGGTCTCTGGAGGCCAAAGATAGCCGAGCGGCGTGTGGTTGCCATCGCCAATTATGGTGTCAATCACGATGCCCGGATCCACCATCCAGATTTTCAGCGTGTGAATGCCGGGTTGGGAAATGTCGTGAGCGCTGGTGGTCACTGCCGCATTGCACAAAACGTCCTGTTGCCAGAGCCGGTCCGTCTCGCTCATGGACGCGGGCAGCGAGATGATTTGCGGCGACTCGTCGTCCACCGCAATCGCGTATCGCTGCGGCTTGCCGGTCTCAACGGAAAATGTCGGCAGCGCCCGCACGGTGAATTTCCAGTCGCCAGGATGTTCAATCCAAAATTTGTATTCTAGGCATGGCGACTCACTCAAAATTTTTTCCGGCTGGTCGCGGACCGGAACGAGCGTGGGGAAAACGGTCACCGCCTCGCCGTTGTATCCGACGCCGATGATTTTCTGCCAGTGCGCCTCTTTGCCTGCAATGAACGCCGAGGCGTGCTCGGCCTCCATTACGACGCAACGGTCGCGGTCGACGAAATCGGCGCCGTGTGGAGCGCCGAGCACCGGCTCGGCGCGTTGCGAGTCGGGAGTTTCCGGATGCGCCGGGCCGGAGACCGGCGTTCCAGTCGCCGGAATCTTGAACGTAAGCTGGTTGCGCGGATTGTCCGACATCACGTAACGCCATTTGCCTTCGGCGATGCGGTTATTGAAAATATCCGTGAGCCGTTCGATTTCAGCCTGCGCCTGCCGGGCCTCGGTCAACCGGGTGCCGCGGTCCTGGTTTGTGCCAGTGTAGAATTCCATCAATGCCAGGCATTTCTCGTTCATCGCCGCCGCCGCTTCGACCGGGTAGCCGACGAGTTCAAAAAAGGCGTCGTGCGTTTCCTGCGGCAACAATTTTCCTGCGGCAACCGTGCGCTCGGACAATTTCCGCCACGCCCCCAGCCGTTGTTGCGCCTCATCCCCGTTGAGCGTCGTCGAAAACGTGTTCGTCAGGCCGACCAACATGTGCTCCGGCTTGCGCTGGAAATTCAGCCGGTAATATTCGGCCAGAATCGAGGTAAGTTCCGGTGCTTGAGCCGGGCCGAAATCGCGCGCCAGTTGCTTCGCCAGCAAATTGTAGGTGTTCGTGCCGTGCCACGCGTGTGGGTTCCACGCGAGATTGAGAAAATATTCGATGTCGAGCTCGGCCGGTTTCAAGTCCCCCACGTTGAGGATCCAGACCCGGTTCGCGCCGTAATCGTAGGCCTTGGTCATTTCTTCGGCAATGAGGCCCGGCGCCATGGAGCACAACCAGAGATAATCCTGCGGCCGCCCGTAATACGAGACGTGGTAATAAACCCCGGCGCCGCCGCTGCGTTGGCGCTCGCGCGCGTCGGAAAATTCACGGACATAACCGTAGTTATCGTCCGGCCAGACCAGCGTGATGTCGCCGGGAATGTCGGGCGCCAGGCGATAGAGCTCCAGCACTTCTTTGTACGGACAAAAAATCTGCGGCACCTGCGCTACGTCCGGGTTCACCCAACGGGCGAGCATGGCGCGTTGGTCAGCGATGATGGTGCGCAAGCGCCCGGCCTTTTCGCGCGCCGTGCCGCCGCCGGGCATGCCGGAATCGTGAATCCCGCGCATTCCGAGCGTGTAGATGTTTTCGTATTTGCCGTTTTCGCGGACGCGCTGCTCCCAATACTTCAGCACGCCGTCGGGATTGGTGACGAAGTTATATTCACCATGCCCGTCGCGCGCCCATTCGTCCACGTTGTCGCGGAGCATCTGCTCGCAGTGCGACGAACCCATCACGATGCCGTAATCGTCCGCCAGCACCTTGTCGTCCGGATAAAAATTAAAGGCGCGGGTATCGGGATGCATGGCTGGCCAGAGATAATTGGCGTGTAACCGCAACAGCAGCTCGAAAACTTTCGCGTAGGTCTTTGGCCCGATATTACCGGTCGCCGGATCGAAAGTTTTGGATGCCCAGGGACGCAGGCCCCAATCTTCGTCGTTGAGGAAAATGCCGCGATATTTTACCGCTGGCGGACCTTGCTTGAAAATATCGCCATGCAAGGCGACGAAATTTCGCTTCCTCACCGGTACGTCGGCCCACCAGTACCACGGCGAAACGCCAATAAGTTCCGACAACTGGTAAATGCCGTAAATCGTCCCACGGCGATCGCTGCCGGCGATGACCAGCGCCTGCTCGACACCGGGCAACGGATGTTTGACGAGTTGCAGGGTGTAACTTTCCCATTCGCCGCGCACACCGGTGACGTCCAGCTTTCCATCGGCGGCCAGCCGATCCACGGTATTGCTATGGCCAAGCGTGCCGATGATAACCAGATTCGTTTGTCCGTTCGAGGTCGAGACGACCTCGGGTTTGATGCCGGTGACGCGTTGAACATCATCCGCCAGGTCACTCGAGGCGCGAATGACTGAGCGTTCGTCGTTGGTTTCGACGCAGAGAGGTACGGCACTCTGGCCGTCAAACAGAAAGAAATCCGCCGTGCCCGGAGAATCGGTGAGCGATAATTCGCCGAATGTCCGGAGGGAAAACAGCATTACCAGGCTGGCTGCGAGTGCAATGCGCGAATTCATTGTCCGGCCTTTGGCGGCACAGCGTTTTCATCCAGCTCCAGCCGCAGGTAATCATACATGACGCCGCTCGTAAGCGAGCCTTCGGGAATGGTCAGTTTCATTACGTTCGTCCCCGCTTTCATCAGCGACGCGTCGAAAGCCAGATCGCTCTCAGTCCATGAACCCTCGATGCCGTCGCGGTTGATGGTGGCGTTATACATGAGATTGGTGACGCTGCCAATGGGCTGGTCGTCCACACTCGCGGCAAGGTTGCGCGTGCCGACGCCGCAAATCGCCAGGCGTAGCGTCGCCTTGCCCTGCGGCGCATCCGGCAAATTGAAAGTGATGGACCAGGTGGTGCTGCGGCCAAAACCCTGGCCACTGGTGTTGTTCGGGTCGTCGTTATGCGGCACCTGTTCGAAGAACCAGTCCTTGTGGAAATCGCTCTGGCCGATGACGTAATTCACATCGCGCGGGAACAGCTTCGGATATTCCAGATACCAGCCCCAGTGATAGTAATCATCGCCCTTGAAAAACTCGGAGGCGTTGCGGTTCGGAATGCCGATGTCCCACAGTTGCCGGCCAAAACGGACGGGTCGCCAGCCCAATTCGCCCAGCTTCAACGTCTGCCAGGCGTTGACGGTAACGTTGGAAAAACTGAAATCGCCGAGCACGCCGTCGGCGATGGCGTGCAGGGTGTAATTGCCGGGACGAACGTTCGGGATGGTGAAGCGGCCGTTCGCGTCGGCACGCACCCAAAATTCGTAATGCTTCGCGTCGTTCTGCCAGTCCACGGTGCGCGGGCCGAAGAAGAAACCAAAGCCGCCGAACCCACCGAACCCGCCAAAGCCGCCTCGTCCGGCGCGCCCGCCCCGACCGCGAAAACGGTTCGTGCTGGTCCCCCGAACGCCTTCGGGGTTGGTGAAGCTGCCGTAGAAGTTGGTTCGCAACCGATCAAACCGATTGGTAGAATTTCCACTGAACCCGTCGTTGGCTCCCCGGCTGGAATTGCCGGGAAAATTGCCAACGCTGTTGGTGTCGTCCTCGCCACCGCCACCGAACCCAAATCCGCCAAAGCCGCCGCGTCCGCGTGGAATCGTCGGTGGCGCATAATCCGGCGCGGTCACGCCGACGAGCAAATTGCTGATGACCAGACCTGGCGCGTACGAGTCTTTGACGATAATCCGCCCGGTCGCTGCGCCGCGTTCGTTTTTTTGCGGATAATCCACACCCGACACCCAATCAAACGGCCAGGCCCTGGCTTCCGTGCCCGCCTTGCGGAGTGCGTCCTGCCAGAGGGCGCGTAGTGGCGCAGGCATCTTGCCTGCATCCGCCCGGTTTTGAACAGGCAGAATGCCTGTTCCACTACCCGAGTTGCAGTAAATCAGAAACGGTCCGATGACTTTGGTCCAGGTGTCGGTCGCAGCGATGTTACACAGGGCGCCGCCGTAGTGGCTGCTGCGCCAGTAATTCAACAGCGTCGGCGGGGCAGGCGCATCCAGGCTTTCAGTGAAAGTGGCGTCGCGGTGCGCGGACAGCTCGAATTTGGTTGGCCCGCCACTCAGATATTCGACGGATGGATTGACGAACCATAGCCCGATATGGTTGGTGCTGCTGATCCAACCCCAGGCCCTCACATCGAATTGGTTGGCGGAATAATCGTATTTGTGCTCGACCTGACCCTTGTAAATCCCGGTGTTCATCCGGCGCGCTTCCTTCATGTTCATTACCGTGCCGTGATTCCAGTCGTAAGCCGTGATCATTTCCATGTTCCGGTTGGAGTCCACCGTCATCCAATCGAACAGGCTATCGTTGAGCTTGACGCAGAAACGCGCTTCACCAACCGAGGTCGCGGGATAATTCGTCGGGTGACTGAAAATGGAATAGGTATAAACGCCCGAATCACCGCGTCCGAGCGCGTAACGGATTTCGATGTCAGCCACCACGCTGCCGCCCGGGCCGCTGCCCATCGGCCGGCCGCCGGAAATTCCCTTGATGGAAACCTCACCGCGCTCGCCGTCGTTGGTTTTTGGGTCGATCGTGATCCGCGGGATGATTGGCCGGCCGCGAGCGGCGTTGTGTGACCAGTAACCGGGCTGCCGCTGCGTTACGTTGTCCAGCATTTCCAGCCCGTGATATTTCAAGGAAATCAAATCGCCGGATTGTTTTGCGACCTGCGCGGTCACGATGCCATTATCGAGCGTGAAGCTGGCATCATTTTCGGAAACGGTGACCGGCCTGTCCGCGGCCAGCAGGCTGGTTGAAAGGAGTATCGGCACCGCGAAAATGGCGAATTTCAAAAGCGAAGGGTTCAATCTCACTTTGGACATGGGCAGTTAGACGCCCAACATCCGGGAAAAGTGACAGAAAGACAAGTCAGCCGGATCCGAAGGCACTATCCTGATTAGGTGGGTCGAGTCGCGCTGCGACCCGACACGCCTCGCAACGCGAGGCGTACTACCTGCAAAGTGGGACACTGCCGGATCTGAGGAAAGGCGAATTAACTTGCCACTGGCCCGGGCACGCCCAGAATAGTGGTTGCTGGGTTTGTGGATGTTGAACAGGGGCGGAAAACGCCTTTTGTTCTCAGCGCTTCCAGGCCAATGTAGCTCAGCGGTAGAGCAACGGTTTCGTAAACCGTCGGTCGTCGGTTCGATCCCGACCATTGGCTCCAGCTAACACGAAGTCATTATGAAAAACGGTAAATATCATGCAAGACAAAAAATGAGCCTGACAAAAGAGGAGTTCAGGCTGCTCAAACGGCGCCTTTATGGTGCGTTACACAATTTCGTGCTCAGCGTTGAAAGTCATCCCGAACTGAAGTGCTTCTCCGTGGAGTTGAGCGATGGACACGAACTGTTTCCTGCTGAGATTCTCTCATGGTTTGTAGCCGCGCATGCGAACTCGTGGAAGTTCGGACCTCCGGAGGCTCAGAAGCGCCATGTAGAAAGCATCCTGCAGGAGACTTTGCGCGTTCAATCTCCCGCGCGGCAGTGAAGCTATGGGATTTTATCCTTCTCAGAAACCGATACTGGATCGGCTGGATGCGCTGAGACGGCCGCCGTGGTACAAAGATATTTTTGCCTGGCTCTCCATCACGGCCATCCTCATTTCGCTGGTGTCGTTGATTCTATCCTGGAGAGTCGCGTCTCGATCCGGTCCATCCGGATCTGCATCAACAACTGCGCCACCCCCAACGCAATCACAGCCAAAGTAGTGAGCAGCAGGGCCACTTTTTTCTTAGGCGATTTTTCTTCCAAAGCACGATCCAGCCGATCGAGGACGGCTTTCTGTGAAGGGTAAAATGCCATGAACCGGAGAGTAGCAGGATGTCTGCCACTTGACCAGACCGTTACGCTGTGCCGAGTATGACCTTCAAAAAGTCTCTCTCCACATGGGCTGCGTTACGGCTGCCAGTCGTAAAGCCGAGGACGCGGGAATATCACCAGGAACTGATCGAGTTCATCGGCCGGAACTGGCCGCAAAAGTTTGAGCGGCCGATCGAGGAAATTTCTGAAGCCGACATCGGCGAGTTCATCGGCCGGATCGCCTGGCTATCGGATTCGCGGTTCAACGGGATCGTGACGATGCTTCGCGCGGTCCTCCCGGCCGCAAAAAAGGTCCGACGTCGGCGTTTGCGGATCAAGGAACGGCCGTTGCTCAGCCAATTGGAATTTTCCCGGCTGCTCGAAGAGCTCGACGGCCGGCCGCAGAGTCACGCGGGCCTGGTGATCCGTTTTCTTTCGCACACGGGTTTGCGGATTGCCGAAGCCAGGCGGATCCGCTGGGAGCACGTTCACGAGGACTGCGTCCTGGTGCCAGGCAGCGCCAGCAAGAGTGGCCGGCCGCGCGTGGTCCCTTTTGTGAACGGGGTGCGGGATGCGCTGCAGGGGCTCAGGGGCCTGGCCGGCGATCGGGAGGCTGTCCTGCCACAGGCAGAGTGCAAACGCTCCCTGCAGACGGCTTGCCGGCGCGCGGACCTGCCACGGCTATCGCATCACGACTTCCGTCACCTGTTCGCAACTCGCTGCATCGAGAGCGGAGTGGATCTGCCCACAGTGGCGCGTTGGCTCGGACACCAGGACGGAGGCGCATTATTGTCGCGCACTTACTTTCACCTGGTGGACGAGCACAGCCGGCAGATGGCCGCTCGGGTCAGGATCTGAAAGCGGGGGACTTGAGTTTGAAAATCCGATGACGTTTTGGGATCTCCCACTCGATGGTGCGTCCACCGCGCGGACCTGGCTTGCGGACCACGGCGACGCGAAACAGTTTGCCGCCACGCTTCTGCGATCGGTAACGGATCGCTCCGCCGCGGGCGTTGATTCGTTTTTCGATGGACGCGGGCATGTCAGTTCCGGCGTTCAGCCAGCCAGCGAGGCTCGAAGTTGATCTCAAGATTGAGCAACCGTGCTTTGTAGAAGTGAGCGCGGTAGTACCAAAAAGTTCCCCACAAATAGAGGATCACTCCGCAGATCATCATGACGATGATGCAGCCGACAATTTTTGCCTGGTCACTCATGACGACGTGGACGCCGGCGCGAACAGCGCGAGCAGTTTGCCGACGGTCGTGTTACTGGCCGTGGCGGAGTTCAACTGTGATTTGAGGTAGAGGCCGGCGATGGCCAGGGCAATCAACGTGCCGATTGCCACCGCGGCCGCGGTGAGTGTGAAATCGCGTCCATTCATGGCTTGACCCCGACCGGGGGAGGATTTGCTGCCGGAACGGCATTTTGGTCTTTTGAGGCCTCAACTGCTCCGCCGTTCGCTCCAGATTGAGCTACAGACGACGTTTCGGCCGCGGCCGGGGTGCTGACAGGCTCCGGAACGGCCGCGGCGCTGGCAACGGGCAAAGCGGACGCGGGAACGTAATCGGTGTAACTCTTCGAGAGCACTTTTGCCCGGAGAGCTTGCCAATCTGCCGGCGACGGATTGGGGTTGTCGAAGAAGAGAGTGAGATCATCGTAAACGCCGGGCGCGATCTTCACGGCCTCCTCGATGAGACCGATGATCAGGGCGATGGTGGCTGGATTCATTTGCGGTGTGGGTTTGGCAAAAAGCCTGGTTAATGTGTTGATGAGTTTGTCGAGCAGAGTCATTTGCTTCGGTAGCCGAGCATGAAGGCGATCCCCAGGACGATCCCGACGAAGAGTCCCTTCAGGAAATTTATTTTGTCAGTCGTCATTGGAGTTTAACGCCCAGTTGAGTCAGAAGACTTTCGAGGTCCCCGAGGTCCTGGCTGGCGGTGGACGTCGCCTGCTGCAGGGCGAGCATGGCCTGTTGTGCGGCCGTGGCGTTGGTGACGGACGTGGCCGCATAGGCGGCGCCGGCATCAGAGACCACGACCATCGCGGCCTGATATTTCTCGTAAGCGTTTTTAACGGCGAGCTCCTGGTTGACCGGCGGATGATTCGCAGCGACATAAGCGCCCCACAAATTCATGGCAGCGTCCACGGAGACAATGGCCGTGCCCGTCGCCCGGTAAGCAATTTTCTGCGGCGTGCTCGCGCAACTGCAGAGCAAGAGCGCCAGTGAAGCAAACGCGATCATGAGCGGTCCACCTGATGTCGGCGGTTTAGGCGGTGCCGGCGTTGGCGGGGTAACGGTTGCTGGAGCTGCAGGCGGATCGCCGGGATCATCCGGGCCTTTGCCGACGCCGGCGCGCAGGAAGATGGCCATCATGACGCCACAGGCAGCCAGGATTTGTGGCGGCACTTTGAACCAGCCGTTGTAGTCAGCGACCAGGAGGATCAGCGCGATCGCGCCGGTGATGTACGTTTTATATCCGGAGAGGAGTTGCATGATGTTCATAGGTCAGATTTAAGGAAGTGTTCGGTGTCAGTCTCGCTGGGAATTTTCAGGCCTCGATCGCGGAGCATGATGATGATCGTGAGGACCCTTTTCTCGACGCGATCGAGGCGCTTGCGCGTTTCACGCTGGCTCTTGAGCACGGCCCCGAGCAGGACGGCCAGCACGCCGGCGACAACTTCGATCGGGATATTCATCTTGTGGTAGGAGCAAAGCCCCAGATGTAACCGAGCGCCGCCAGGACAGGCAAAGCCAGGAGCTCACCCAAGCCAGGGATGAACAGCATCCCGACCAGGATCAGCGTCAGAAAAGTTTTGGCCGTGGCGCTCACAAATAATCGAGGAGATTGCCGAACCCGAAGAACGATGAATCGGAGTTGGCCTGGGCCAGTTGAATGTCTGCGTTGGCCTGAGCCTGGGCCGCGGCTTTGTCGGCTGCAGCCTGGCCTTGCGTGGCCAGGATCGTGTTATACATGGCTCCGCCTGGCTGATAAGTCGCGGCGGTGCTGGTTTGGTCCTGTGCGTTGGATAATTCGGTGGACGTCAACGCCGGCAACGCGGCCGCGGCCGCGGCATTGGACGCGACGGTTGAAGCGGCCGAGCTCGCCACACTCCAGCCGGCCGAGAGCGCATACCAGGGAGCCAACAGGAGATCCTTGATCGCGCGTTTGCCGGCCTGCCAGGCTTTGTAGATCTCGATCGCAGCGAAGACGCCCACGCCCAGGACCGCGATCGTCAGGATGTGTTTCCAGAAGTTTTTTTTCATCGGCGCCCGTACCCTTTCCCTTTCCAGTTACCTAGCGTGATCCCGGCATTGGCCGCGGTGTCTTTCCGTAACACGTCAAGGCTGGTCGTGTTACAAATTAGAAAAAGGTTCGTGGTATTGGCGCCGCCGGTAAAAGCCTGAAATCCGTTGCCCCCATTGTAAAAGTCTTCGATCGGCACTTCGTCATTGTTGGAGTAACCCAGCTCGGGGGTTATGCACACCAAAACCCAGCGCGGAACAACCGGCGTGCTTCCCAGGTTGTGGGGCGCGTCATAAAGTTTACCGGTGCTGAGGTTGATATTGCTCGTAACCACGGTGCTGTTGGTCGTGTAGTTTTGCGCGATCGTCGCGACGTCGCTCAGGCTGGCGTAACTGTTGGTGTTCGCACTCATCGCGCCGCCGGCGCCCCGGGCAAGCAAGGTTTCTGCATAGCCTTGCGCGTAGAGTTGGGAAATTTCCGTCGCGCTCAAACAGCGAGACCAGGCGCGTTGGTGCCCTACGAAACCATTAACAACGCTCCCGGCGTAAACGCCACGGTTGCCATTGGTGATCTGTCCGGTCTCAGCCTCGGAGTAAACCGCGGCCCCGTCCAAATACAGGGTCATCGTCGCGCCGTTGTAGGTGCCCGCGAGCTGGTGCAAGGTGCCGTTGGTCAGGTTCTCGGACGTTCCGCCCCAGGAGTAAGAAATGTAGTGCTGTATCCCCGAGCGCCCCGAGATTCCCAGGATGAAGTAAATCGTTGAGGCGCTGCCCGAGGATAACAGCTCAAATATTTCAGAGTTGTTGTCGAAAACGCCGCCTTCGGCAAAGACGTATTCCGTGTTGGCGTTGTCTTTGGTCGCGAACCACGCCTCGACGGTCATGTTCGTTTGTCCGACAAAAAGGTTGGTGCAGTTATACTGAATCGGCGAGCCGCTGGCGTCAAAGCCCACGCCCGGGCCATAGCCCCAGTTCGTAAACCACAGATCGGCCGGGTTGGCAAAAATGCCCGTGTAAGCGTTCGGGTCCCGCGTTGTGGTATTGGTTCCGCTGGTTTCCAAGAGCGGGCTGTCAAATACCAGCCCGGAAAGTAACGGTTGGCCGCCCAGCTCGCTTGACACGCTCCCACTTAAAACCGGGTTAAGCGTCGCCGGCGTCAGTAAAAACTGCCGGCTGAGCATCGGGGGCAGCGTCAAGGCAAGGCTGTTGGTGGCCTGCGTGATCACCCGGTGTTGCCACAAGTCACGCACCTGGAAAAGCCCGGTCCCGAAATTGTCTTTGGCAAAATAGTTCGTCAGGTTTTGGGTGGCGTTCGTCGCACAATTTTGGACGTACAGGACAAATTTTCCCGATTCCAAGGGACGCGCGATCGCCCAGACATTGGCGTTGCTGATCACCATAACCGGCGGCAGGCAAAGCGGGTCCTGCAACAAGGCCAAGGCCTCGTAGTTAGTGCTCAGGGACAGTTGTGAGGCCGTCAGGCCCGCGAACGTGGTGTAGATGATCGGGCAGCCGATCGTCGTCCAGGCGCTTAACTGATTGGTGCCCTCGATCTCGTTCCCGTTGTTGAGGAACATCTGCGGCGTGATCCAGTGGCCTGGTTGATTCTGCCACCAGAGAGGCATCGCCGCGGCGATCTGGCCCAAAAAGTTTGTGTGAAAAGTGTAAATCGGCGAGCCTTGCCAATCGAAGCCAGGGGAGAAGTGCAAATTTTGAAGGCCCATCAGACGGCGGTCCCCGTCCAGGATGCCAGCGCCCCAGAGGAAAACCGGACGGTTGGTCACCGCATTAAGCCAGGCCGTCGCCATCCGGTGGTAAAGCAAAACACAGTTGGCGTTTCCTCCATCTACTCCAGGCAAACAGTCGAGCCGCTCGCCATCCCAGTTTTGTGAAGCCAGATACTGGGCGTCATATTCGAGGTTCGTTCCCTGACCGCTGCCCGTCTTGCCGGCGCTGGTGAAGTCGTTGGGTTCCTGGTAAGAAATCGCATAGCTCCCCATCGAGTGGATGTAACCGGAGATCACAGAAAGCGCCGGCCAGTTGTTGGTTGGACTGGGCTGCAGGTTGCCGCTGCCGTCGCGTGTCGTCGCAAAAAAGCCGTCGTCAATTTCCGTGACAAAGGGGATGACCGGCGTCGCGCCGGGAATGTTGTTGGACAGCCCAAAATACTGATTTGCCAAGACGAGATCGTTCGTCAAATCAATGCCGCGAAAGGTTGAACCGAAACGGTACCACCCGTTGTAACCCAGAAAAGGGCGCCGCGGCCAAAGGCTGCCGCGGTAGGCGCTGGCCTGTAACAAATTCCAACTGTTGGTGTCCACCAGGCCTGATACAAACGGAGACGCCTGCCCTGGGGGCGCCGGAATATCGTTTGTGTAAGCCGTCTCGAAAGGCAAACCGCCCCACGTCGCCACCAGGACGGTCCCTTGGACGACGTTCCCCGTGTTTTTGAATTGATGCCCCACAGGCTGCTTGAAGGTGTTGGTGAAATAGACCGTCGAGTTGTCGCGCACGGATCCGGCCGTATCAATATAGAAATTCGGTGACGCAGTGTTTGACCAGACCTGGGAACCGCCGTTCCACACCCAGGCTTTGTTGTTGAAGTTGGCGCCATCACTCCGCGTCAGGATCCAGTTCGTGTTGATCAGGCTGTTGGTAAAAAACGGGTTGTTGGTCAGCACAAAAAATTCATTCGCGCCGATCGCAGCGCGGGCAGTCGCTCCGTCCGGAGCGCGCAAAAAGGTGCGGGTCAGCGGTGTCGTCTGAACGACTGGACCATCGGCCAACGCCTGCCAGGCGATCAGTGCAACCGCGAATGTGAGGATCTTTTTATACATAGAGGATCGCCACGCCGTCGTTGTTGTTTGCGCCCCGGATGTACCACGAGAGAAAATCGCGTTTGCCGCCTGTGTCCGCTTCGATCGTCCACACATCGCCTGGATTGAGCTTGATCTGCTGATGAGTGGCCGAGTTGCCGATGTAAACCGCGGCGCCGTTGACGGCGCCGTCGCCGTCTTCACTCTGCATGGCGATGATCGTCGCTCGCCGGAAATAGGTTGAGGCCGCGACAAATGCTTTGGCAGCGCCAGCGACTCCTGGTGTCGCCAGGAAATGGCCTTCAACCTCCAGGACACAGCCGGCCAGCGTGTTCGAGACCGGAGCCTGAGTGACGTTGATCGTGCTGGAGATCGCCGCATCCGGCAGCGTGGCCGGATCTTTGCTTGAATAAAATGTGACGGTGATCGGCGCTCCGGTATCATTGTAAAAAGTCAGGCTCTTCCAGGGCGTCTTGGATTGAAACCGGCTGCCGGCGTCGGTGAAGTCATATTCGACGCCCAAGTTGGTGACGATGCGCACGGGTCCCGAGGTTGCACTCAGAAGAAAATACTGGCCGGGAGAACTGCTGTTCTTGATGCCGGATCCGGACGCGGTCGCCGCGGGAATAGTGATGGTGGTCGGGTTCATGGTTTACGTTTGAAAAAGATGAGGACCGCGATCAGGACTGCCACGACCAGGCCGATCAGCGTCCAGTTGATGTTCTCTGGCAGCAAAGAAGAGATTGAACTGCCGGATCCGCCGCTGCCGGCGCCGGGGATGACGGTGGTGGTTGAACCTGTGCTGCCGGCGACCTGGTTGGCGAGTTGGGCGATCAGTTTGTCAGCGTTCGGATCGCCGATGTTCAGGATCGAGCCGCCCTGCAGTGTCACATTGCCTTTGGTGCTCAGACCGCCGACTTGGGCGCCCTGCAGATCGCTGGCGCCCTGCTCGATGTATTTGGCGCCCGCGCCGGCGACCGCGATCGAGCCGGATCCGACCGACTGTGATCCGGCGCTCGCGTTGGGCGAGTTGGGGCCGCTGGACGTGTTGGTCTCCGTCGTCGTGCTCGATTCGCTGCCACCCGATCCAAAATTCAGGCAGGGCAGAATAAAGAAGGACAGCCAGGCCAGGTCATGAAGGAGGAAGTGCATTTTTGTGCAGGATGACTCCGGTGGTTTGATAACCGCGGCCTTGTGCGAAACGCTGCAGCGCGCTCAACTTGGTGACAAACTGGATCGTGCTGCAGTCCAGTTGTGAGGCGAGCTCGTCCACGGCGTCGAAAATGGTTTCCATCGGACAACGTTTAAGCGAAGCGATCCCCTCGACCGTCAGCCACCCCAGAGGCGTCTTGCTGTGAATCAGAACGAACTTGGGATCCTCCTCGATGCAGACCGTCGAGGCGGTAAACGCGCCACTCTTGACCAGGCGCGTGTAGAGGCCTGGCTCATACAATCCGTCGAAGATCTGGCCGGCAAGTTCGCCCAGCCTGGCTTCAGCGGCCGACAATTCCTCTTCTGTGCTCTCCAGGATCGAGAGCAACTGCGAATCGGTCAGGAGCCGATGCTGTTTAACGGTGTCCACGGAAAAAAATTCCGACAATGAGCAGGCCGGCCAGGGCGACAGCGCCGATGATCAGCCAGGTGCTTTGTGAGAAAGGTCCGGAGGTCCCGTTATAGACGGTCACCGGCGCTCCGGATGTGGCCGACGTGCTCGCCGAGCCGCTGATGCCCAGTCCGCCGCCGCCGCCGAGCAAGCTCAAGCCCAGGAGCGGCAGCGGGACCAGCGGCAGAAAGTGCAACCAATGGATGAGCAACAAATGAATCATTTTGCCCTCCGCAGAAACACCAGGACCACCAGGCCCGCCACCACGGCCAACGCGATCCAGGGGACCGTGCTGGTGACGGCCTGGATCTGCTGAGTCTGGTTGCCACCAGTCAGCAATGTCTGGGCGGTGTTCATCGGTTATTTTTTGAGGAACAACACCAGCAGGATCACGCCGACGATGGCCGCACCGATCAGGATCAACAAATTCGAGCTCGTGTTGGTGAATGCGCCCGTCGCACTGGCCGTGTTGTTTTTCGCAGTCGTGCCATTGTCCTGGTTGACCAGGTTGTTGACACCTTGCGCAACCGGCAGAGCCTTGTTGGCGAAGTTCAAGAGCCCGGTGACCCAGGACGTGCCGTTGTTGGTTGAAGCGACAGGTGAAGTCGCGGCCGCGGCCGTCGGATTGGTGCCCACGTTGGTATCGAGGGCTGTGCCGGTGAAATAACTCGAACTGCTCGGCGTGCCGAGCCCGAGATAGGAAAGTACTTCGTCCATAAATTAGAAAGGGGCCGGGCCTGGACCCGACCCCGATGTTCGCGTAAACAATCAGTGCCGGATCAGACCAGAAGCGCGTTCCGATAGACCTGGGCAATGAACGTGATGCTTTTGTTGGCGGCCACGGCCTGGTTCAAGGTGATGTCCAACTCCAGCGTGCTGAAGTCGGCCGTGCTCAACGCCGAAGCCGGGTCGTCATCGAAATCGAACGGGATCGTCGCTTTGTCGGCAAAGACGTAGTCAATGCCGGCCATGCCGGCGCCGTAACCGGTGTTCCAGCCCCAGGCTTCGTTGAGTTGATGAGCGGAAGACTTCGTCGTCTTCCGTTTGATCACGTTGTCGGCCAGAACCGTGAAGGCCGTGACGTCGTCGCCGGCCTGGCAGAACAGATCAATTTCCTGGATAGTGCCACCGGCAAAAGGCCATTTGCGGATGACCAGGGCGCTGCTCGAATAATCTTCCGGGAATTGATACCAGTGAGTCACCGGCATGATCGGCGTTCCAACGGCCGGAGCCGAGATGCCCGCGTTCTGCAGCAACGCAGCCAGGTTCGCGTCCACGAGCGGGCCTTGCACGGCATCAGCCATGTATTCGGCGCGCATCGCCGGATTGGTGAGCGAGGCGTCATTGGGGACCCCGATCGCCAGTTGAATGTGGGCGGTGTAATTGGCCGGGAAATTCCCGATCGCTTTGTTCGCCCAACTCGTCGGCCAGGCAAAAGCTTTGCGGGCCGTGTAGGAGTCGCGTGTCGGTTCGCTGAACCAGACATCGAGGACCCAGGTGGAAGTGCGTTGCACATGGCCACCGGCGGCGCCGTCCACCGTCGCAGTGATCAGATCGTTCGCGGTCTTGGAGTAGAGCGTCGCAGCGACCTGCGCGCTCCAGCCCTTCTGGATCGCATTGAGCAGGCTCGCCTTGTGCGTCCGTTTGGGATCTGCGTTGACGTTGCAGACGATCGTACCGATCGCTTCATCGAGCGTCGGTTCAGTGGCCAGCGCAGCGTCCTTGGTGACCGTGGCGATCAGCCGGACACAGTGATAACGCCAGCCGTCATCGAGATCGAGCGTGGCGTTCTGGCCTTGAACCACGTTCACGACCGGAGGTGCGTCCCTGAAGATGGGAAAAGTTTTGAGACTCATGTTTTTGGGAGATGAGGTTACAAGTCGGTTTCGATCAGACGATGTACGGCTGAACGCTGGCCGGGAGCATGGGCCGGATAAATGCGTGGATTAAACCCACGGCGATCACTGCGATGGCTCCGATGATCGCTATTTCCTTGAGACTGAATTTCATGGTCAGGAGGCTGTGGCAGGCGAGCCGGCCGGCGTCAGTTTGCTCTTGAGCGTGCCCACCATTGGGACCACGAACACGATCGCAACTGCACAGGCCAGGACCACCAGCACAAACGTAATGATGTTCTCTTTCGAGAAGATTTGTTTCATGTGGAGGATACCCCGGTGGATCCGAGGACTTTCGTTATGGCAGCTTCGTGTGGCGTCGTCAGCGCGATCTCCCGGAGACAGCCGGGACGCTCTTCGCGGTTCAGAACGCCGAAGCGTAGGACAGGGCACAGTAAGCGACGGCCGTGCCAGGTCTGACCGTCAAATACCGTCACAGCGTGAAGGCGTTTGACGGTCCTCTTTGGCACGAAACTTTCAGCGTCCGGTTCGCCTGTTCCAAAGTTATGTTAAAACGAATCCTGTTCTCTCCGGATCCAGGCGGCGGCGGCGATCCGGCCCCGGGTCCATCCCCTGGACCTACGGAACATAACCAGCCGCCGTCGCCTGTGCCTCCTCCCCCCAATCCAGCGCCGGCGCCGGTGCCGCCGCCAGGTGCGGAAACCGTTTTGACCGGCACGCGCACCGAACGCGAATTGCAACTGCAGGCCGAACTGGAGGCCGAACGCGCCGGCCGGCGTTCTGAGCAGGTGAAAATTTCCGAGCTCGAAGATCAGATCCATCAGTTGACCGCCCAACCAAACCCGGACCCAGAGCCAGGCGAAGGCGATGGCGATGGCCGCTGGCGTCCCTTCAAGGTTTGATGTCATGGCTGAAGAAAAAAGCAGATCCACAAGCGCAACTGGAAATGGAGGTCCTCCGCCAGTGGCAAGCAAACCGGCTGGTGGACCGGCTGGCCGAGCTCCCGGCCGATCTCCTGCTCAACAGCCAGTATCGGCGTCTGCAAAGAATCGAGGAGGACGTCCTCGCCGCGACGGGCTCCCTCCCGGTTCGCCGCAGGCTAAAGAGATTGATCTGGCAAAAGATCGGGTCCGTAAAAATCCTGACCGGGTGGATCAGCCGCCGCCATTGCCTGCAGCCGGCTCGACGCCTGTTGATCCGAACGGTGCGCAGATTGCTCCTCAAACTTTTAACGATGGCGCTCCGGAGACTCCACCAGCAGTACCTTGGCAAGCTGAGGACTTCCGCGAGTTCGTTGATGAAGCCCTGGCCGGCGCCGAACAATCCCGCATCGTCAAACGCGAAACTCGTGCCCGCGAAGCCGGATTTTCCGAACCGACAGTAAAAAAATTCGTTGCCGATGCGCGTTACCCTGGCTCGGCGCGCCGGATGATCAGTCTGTCCGGATCCAAAGGCCTGGCCCGCGTCTTCAACAAACTCAGTCTGTCGCGTGATTACGGTGAAGGGGCAATGGCGGCCGCTGCGGTCCTCATGCTCGTGGCTCACAACTTCCGATCGGATGCGGAATTCAAACGCGCCCTGGCTGAGTTCGAGAAAAGGAAATTGCCGGCGCCGGCCAAGCCGGCCGGGGAGGTCAAGACGTGATCGAGGAATTTTTCAACACAATTTTTGGAACGCCCGGTCTCTTCAGGATTCGGTTGCCGAAGCTTCCACGAAATTACGGTCCACCGCAGACCGGTCCAGTCGTGCGGTTGTGTCCCGGCCGGCGTCATGCCTGGCTGAGCACGGCCGTTGGAATAATCCGTAAGCCAACGCGGACAGCACAGGAGACCAACACATGAACAAAAAGAAATTCAAACAGCCACAGATCAACGTCGAACGTCTGAAACGCGCATTGCTGGCATGTTACCAGTCGCTCGCTCGCAGGAAAACAGTCACCGGCCCGCAGGCGTTTTCGATCTTCATCAGGGCGATGAACGAAAACTATTGATGACAGCGACCCTCAAGCTGACGCCGGCCGCAGCCGGCCGCATGTATCACGGTCCACGTTACCGCCGATCGGCCGATCGCATCATCATCCAGCAGATCGGCCGGTTCAAGGCCAGTGCCGAGGCCTCCGTGCGTTACTTGGGACACGTCCTGGAAGCGATCGCCAAACTCAAATCGAGTTACTGATGGATATTCCGATCATCTTTGCCACTTCCCGGCCGATCCGGATCCCGATTTATGCCCGACTCCAGCCTGGTTCCCGAAAACACCACGATCGCCGGCATGACCGGCAGCGGCAAAACCACTTTTGCCATCGCGCTGATGCTCAACTCCGTTGTCGCCTGCCGTTTCATCTTCGATGACGAGAACCGCGTCGCACCCCGGCTCCGGACCAAACCCTGTTACACCTGGAAAGAATGCGAAGCCGCCTTGGTTTCACGTTGGGTGATCTTCAACTGCTCGCGCGCTTTCCCCTTCCAGGCCGACGATCGGGACATGTTCGCTTCCAAACGCCGGGCCTTCCGCGAATTCTGCCGGTGGATCTTCCAGGTGTGCGCCCGTGGCCCGGGCAAAAAAATTATCTATCTGCCGGAGATCTGGCGTTTCTGCACCCCCGAGAGCATTCCACCGGAGTTTGCCTCATTGCTGCAGATGGGACGCGAGCTCAACGTTCACCTGATCGTGGACACCCAACGCCCCGAGCTCGCTAACCCTTCCGTGCTCGGCCAATGCACAGAGCTCGTGTGTTTCACTTTGCTCCCCTCCGGCCAGCCCGATTGCCCCGTCAAAACCGTTGCCAGGCTCGGCGCGGATCCGGACGTCGTCAAAGCTTTGCCGTTTGGAAAGTTCATCGCCTATAACCGGCTGCCAGGCGGTGGATCTGTCTCCGGTGTCCTGCAGCCTGGCTGGCCTCCAGGGAGGTTCTTACCGATTTGAGACAGCCGGTGTCCCCTTCACGAAATTGGCGAGTTCATCGGGCGAGTAGAGCGGCCGGCGCGTTGCGCGGTTGGGTTTGAGTTTTCCCTCCCTGGTCAAACGATCAACCGTTTCGACAGAAACACCGATCGCGTCCGCGGCTTGTTGTCTGGTCAAGCCCAGCCGCGGCACTAATTGCACCTTGTCGTCTGGAGTCTTCACGAGTCGTCAAAAAAGCACCTGCCATGCCGCATTTTTCGGGTCCAGGTTACGCGGAAAATTTCCGGGTAACCTCGGGAGCAGGTTAGGCGGAAATTTCCCTCCCGGAACCGGATCCAAGCTCAAAAAACAGGGGGGTTAGGCGGAAACCGGCACTGGCAGTTGTCCGGAGAATTCGGCCTCTGCCAGATCTCCTAACCTCCACATTGGCCGGCCCCCGAACTGGATGGGCGGCGGGAAACTCCCGTCCCGGATCCGGCGGTCCAGCGTGCTCTCAGACCAGCCGTAACGGGCCTGGACCTGCTTGCGGTCAAGCCGGATGCCCAATAGCTGGTCCTGGAGCCACAGGAACGCTTGTACGAGCTCCTGGAAGTTCTTTGGACGTTTCATCGCCGGCCCCCGGTTGCATCGGCTGTGCCAAAAAAGCCGACCGGGATGCCTCCCGATCGGCTTCATCCTCAAAGGGGAGCCTGGCGAGCTCCTGTTTGAACCTATAACGAAATGCCGCCGCTTCCACCTCTTCCATCGGGTCCAGACCGAGGACCTTCAGCAACGGCGGCATAAGCAACGAAAACGCCTCGTGTGAATCCCGGTCCCGGCACTTGGCCGCTTCAAAGTGCAACCACCGGATGGCGTTGTGAACGGTCATTTTTCAGCCAGCCAATTCGAGCATGCGTAAATCCCCTTTAACAAAAGCTCGGCCAAAATTGCCAGCGGAAACAGACACGCCACGACTGCCAGGCAAAAAATCGCCCAAGCCAGCGATCGGTCCTGATCGGGTTCTCCGTTCACGTTGAGACCCTCCATGAAGGCCCGCCTTGCTCGGCCGCGTGCATCAGGTCCGGCTCAGGAGTTTCCTCCAGGAGCTTCTGCATTCGTTCAGCCAGGACAAGCGGAGTGACGACGGCCGTCCTCACGATCGGGATCCGGCCTTGCGTCCGGAGCTCCAGTAACTTTTGCGCCAGATACTGCAGATCGCTCCGTACTTGCTCCGGATCCTGGATGAACCGCGTCGCGTCGTCAGTGACGACCGTGATCAAAAATTCCTGGGTCATATCGTTTTCCCCATGCTCGGCAGACGGGTGACGCAACGGATGCAGTGCGTCCGGACTGCCTGGTTGATCTCAATCAGCGTCTCCTCGCTTACCCTGGTGAACTTGTGCGAGTGGGTTTTTTTGGCGTAGTCCAGAAGAAACGTCCGGACTGCCGATCGGCAGAGCAACGGCGTCGGATTGATCGAACCGAGTTTCTCGATGTTGCGATCCTTCACTTCATCGAGCGCCGCGTCCACCGCGGCCTGTGCCGCCTGGCCGTTGGAAACGAATTTTCGGAGAATTGTCATGCGACCTCCGGTTGCATTTGGTGAACTGGTTTGATCCACACGATGCGATGAGAGCCGCACGTGCCACAGTGCGCCGGCTGGCCTTGCTCGCTTTCCTCCCGTTCACAAGGTCCGTCGCAGTCCAGGCATTTCCAGAAGCCGTAAAGGCCTTGCAGGAATTTTTGTTTCAACGTCTCGCACAACTCGGCCGAGTTCTCCAGGTCCGGAACCGGGATCGGCCGCGGCATCGGCCGCGGAGTTACGATTCGATGGTTGCGCATCGGTAGCTGCGCTTGATACACTTTCTTTGTCATACGGTTTTTGTTTTGGTTACGCCGGGGGCGGGATTGCCCCCGGCAAATTTTCAGTTGAACGCGCCGCGGCCGTTGCCGCGGCTTTTTGTTGACCCAAGAGGATCCTGCGGAGATCGGCGGGGAGTTTTCTTTTGTCCCGCTGCCACAGGCGGCTTTGCTCTTCAGGTGACATTTTCGGTTTAACCTGGATCGTCGGCTTTGGATCAACGGCTTTGTCGTCCACAGGCCCACCGAGTAATTTGTTCTGAACGCCTTCGAGCCGACGCTTCCACTCGGCCTTTGCTTCTGGTGATCGGGCTGCTCGAAATTTTAAGGTCAGATCCTTTTCCAGTTTGTGCAGGCGGCTCGGGTAGAGTCCCTCAAGACTCTTTAGAAACTGCTGAAATTCCTTGTCCGGGGGTGGGGTGGCCGCTTTTTCCCCATTCCTTATATCCGTATCCTTCTTATATGCGGTCACTCCTGCCGTGCTGCCCCCGTCACCGTTGGAGGGGTGGATAGGGTGATTTTGACCGTTTGCATCGGTCACATTTGACCGTTCACTCCGGTCAAACTTGACGGGGCCAGACTGGTGATTTTGACCGTTGCTGCCGGTCAAAGTTGACGGGGTGCCCACGGTAGGATTGACCGGAGCCCCACGGCGAGATTGACCGTAGTCACCGGTCAAATCTACCGTTAGTTGGTCGTTTTCAAGGGAATTTCCAGGTTCTGGCGGCTTACAGAATTGACCGTGCCCATTCCTGAGCGATTCGGTGCGTGGAGCCGTCCTTATTTGCGGTCTCTTCGTCACGCCTTCCGTGAACTGGTCAAACTCCAATTGTCCGTTTGCGATCCCACGCAGGAACCAAATTGTGATCTCATGCCCATCGTGCCAGCCCGTCCTCGTCCAGATCTCCGTTCGAGCAAGTTCCTTTTGAGCGCGTGTGATCGTTGGGACTGATTTGCCGAGCCGCTCGCCAAGCAGCGGTTTACCGATTCGGACGACTCCGAAACCGACCGCGTGCTTCGATAAAAAGCATATGTCGGTCAGATCGTCGAAGAGCAGTTTAGCCGCATCACTGACGCCAGTTTTTTTCCGGACTTCTTGACGGCGTTGAACTGCCAACTCAGCGAGCGATTTGCCCTCTCCCGTTGATTTGTCATTATTCACGCTTTGCCTTTCCCTTTGGAGTGACCGTTTAAGCGAGGAAGAAGCTTGTATCGTCTTCCGTGGTTGATGATCACCGCTGGCAGAGGCGTGCTGGCCAATTTCAATTTGAGGCGAAAAAGTTTACCCGCCTTAATCCTCACAGTGCGGTGACCTCTGCGAATTGGCTCGATGCCACTCCGTTTTAGAACTCGCCGCACGTGGCGAGGAGAGCAGTCCAGAAACTCCGCTGCTTGGTCGAAAGTGAGTTCATCGTTTTCTTTCATTGTTGTCCTTTCTCTAGTGGTGGCTTTTATGCTGGACCGCGCCGGCGGGCCCGCGGCCGTTTGGCCTGGTTAAACGCCGGCGCCGACGTCCACGAGCTGAGGGATTTTTAGAAGTGACCGTCTTTACAGCGTGAAAATGGAGCCACAACGGTTTCGTAAACCGTCGGTCGCCGGTTCAATCCCGGCCATTGGCTCCATTTAAAATCAAGGGTTTTAGGGTGATTTACGCACTTTGTCCCGTTCTGAAATCAACGAAGTGCAACAGGTGTGCAACAGTGTGAGGCTGAAATCGTCTTGAGATTCTCCAAAGGTTGTGCTATATTGAGGTAGTCATCGGGAGCGCATCGCCCATAGCGGCGGTGCCACCAACCGACTCTCGGAGAGCACGGTGGTTTCGGATGCGTCGAGTGACGCATTCGGATGTGGAGAGCAGTGGGCTTTCAACAAAAACTCCGAACGGCAAGCCCGTTCCTGATGGAGCGGGTTATTTTTTTGCCGGTTCCTGATGTCGAAAACGACATCGAAATGAACACAAACACATGCGAACAGCCGCTTCGAGTCACTACCGATACGGGTAAGAGCGCAAAAGGCGACCAATGGCCTCGAAAAATCCGGCTTGGCCGTGTCACCGTTACCGTCTATCGCCGCCGCACTCCGGGTGGGAATTTCGGCTACATGGTGGCCAATTACGGCAACGGTGAACGACGACTTGACTCCTACGCAACGGAAACGGAGGCCATTGAAGCTGCCAACCACCTTGCACGACAATTAAGCCAACGTGACGTGATTGCAGCGAGCATGACGCGGGAACAGTCGGTTGAATACGCAGCAGCCATGCAGACTTTGCAACCGCTGGGTATCTCGCTCACCGCAGCCGCATCCACCATTGCGGAAGCCGTCAAGTTTTCAGGCGACCTGTCGGGCATCGTCGCTGCCACCAAGTTCTGTCGGCAACGAAAGAAGCAAATCACGAACAGACCGGTGGCCGATGTGGTGGCTGAACTTCTAAAAGTGAAAGAATTTCGCGGAGCATCAACTCGTTACTTGCAGGATTTGCGCCTTCGATTGGGCCGGTTCGTGGCCGCAGTTCAGAAAGACATTTGCAATGTCACTACAAAGGACATTCAGGAATGGCTGGACAGCAGAAAGCTTTCCGCTCAGACGTACGAGAACAACCGGCGAGTCCTGAATCTGCTCTTTGAATTTGCCAAGACGCGCGGTTACGCCGCTGACAATCCAGTTCAAACTGTCGAAAGAGTAAAAGTTCGTAAGAATGGCGATGTTCTAATTTTCACGCCCGCCGAAATCACGAAGCTGCTTACGGCTGCTTCGCGGGAATTCCTTCCCTGCCTTGCCATTGCCGCATTTGCGGGTCTGCGTTCAGCCGAAATTGAGCGGCAAGACTGGAAGGACATTGACCTAATAGGGAGACATATCATCGTCAGGGCGGGCGATGCCAAGACCGCCAGCCGACGCATAATACCGATTCAGGACAACCTCGCCGCATGGCTTGCGCCTTATTCAGGAAGTGTAGGCAAGGTTTGGACGCGCAAACACGATGCGTTTTACGATGCGGAACAAAAAACTGCCAAGTCATCTGGTCTGAAGTGGAAAAAGAACGCTTTACGTCACTCCTATACTTCATATCGGCTCGCCCAGACGCAAAACGTGGGGCAAGTGGCACTAGAATGTGGCACTAGTCAACAGGTGATTTTCAAATACTATCGTGAGCTTGTAAAACCAGCCGACGCACAACTCTGGTTCAATGTGACGCCTGAAAGCCAAGCCAATGTAATTGTGCTGGTAAAATAAATCAGAGCCGCGCTATAGCCTACGGAAAGTTACGCAGAATTGTCTTGACTTTTGCTTGGGGATTTGCTAGGGTGCGCACCATTAAAATTGTTCTGTGGTATTTTACAGCATTCCGAAGTAGCTGGATAGAACTAGCTCTGGCAACCTTGCTCTTTGGGTTTAAGAGACAGTAGAAGGTGCCGTCCTGACGACTGTGGTTGGGACACTATAATGCGGGGAGAACGGGTCTCCTAATTTGCGAAACAGATTAGATGACACCGCACGTTCAAAAGACGTGTGGTTTTTCATTCCAACCTTCTTCGATGCTTTTACCACTGGAAGGAAAATCCTTATGGGAACCAAAATCGAAAACTCGAATGAAGCTGCTGCCGCTGACGTGACATCATCGGCCAATGTAAGCCAACGCGACGCCGCCACAACGGCGCAAGAAATCACCGACAAGCGCGGTTATGCTGCACGCTGGCAAGGTTCAGTCCGTTGGTTGGATGGATTGCTCGCACGAGGGCTACCTCACCTCAAAATTGGGAAACGCCGCGTCCGCATTGTCATTTCTGAAGCCGATAAGTGGATGCGAGAGCAATTCTTTACGCAACGCCGTAGCATCGTTCCGTCGCACTAAACCGGAAGCTGTTATGACGCAAGATAAAACAATTGGAGGGCGGGAACTATGCGCGTGGCGGGTTGCTCCCAGCGTGACGTGGATTCAGACCCGCTCGCCGCTGTACGCCCGCAAACTCTCGCAGCGTAGTGATGGTCGTCTCGTGGCGCGAGGTGTCGCTGGCGGCTACCTGCGAACGCATGAATTTCCACACGGCTTGGTATGGGCACGCCAATTGATTAGCCGTTACACCACTCCCACGGTCGAGGCGACTAATGAGCGGTTTTTGACGCCCACGTTAGCTCAGACGGGCCGGAAGCTGCCGGGTGGTATCAAGAGGCGGGAAATCGCCCCGAAAGGTTTTGCACCACAAAATCGCGCGACCGGAGTACCCACCGGCGCGGCGACATTGGCCTTGAATTAAGAGGAAATAGAATATGGCAAAAACTGATAGCTACCTTCAATTCCCCTTGTGCCTGCTGGCATACGGGAAGGATATTCCAACGAGAATGGCGGCCATTTTCGCCTTTGGTGCTCGAACAATCGGGCGAAGATTTATTGAAAAACAAGGTGAGGATTTTATCGTAGATGGCTTTATTGCAGGAATCGTCCCGCCCGAATTAGAGAGAGTTTATGATGATTCGCCTTCGCAACGGGAAATCGTCATCGGATTGCACAAGTTGAAATTCGAGCCAAACGACGAATTATTTGAATCAATGGTAAAGGGTCTTGAGTCGGCAGATTCATTTTGTGCAAAGATGAAACGAAGATATGGGAAATCCCCCCTCGTGCGTATCAAAGCTGATTATGCCGTTGAAGTTTTAAGGGGAACGGGCATGTCCTATCGCACTTTTTCAACACTGTGTGGGCTATTCTCAGTCATCGGTAACAAACACTATCCAATGCGCATTACCAGAGACCGCATACGCGCCCGCGCTATGGGCTACAAATCGGCAAATATGCTCTTTTCCAAGGACGGCAAGCTGACCGAATCGGGACAGAAATTATTAGCAGAACGAGAAGACGGCGCACCACCGCTTACCACTGACCAAGTTCGTTACACATTAGACATCTTGGAGGAAAACGGCCATTTCGCCCGCGTCCAAGCAAATAAAAGTCAGATTTATTTTTCAGACCGAATGACACGGGAGGGAATATACTATTGGCTCTACGATTGGAAAACTCAACGGCCAAACATTGTCAAATTCAATCGGTGGCAAGACAGGCAACTGCAATACGCTATTAAACAAGGTCGCGCCGCCGAAACAGACTTCGAGCGCGAGCGCCTAAAGTCAAACATAGATGCACTTTCCTTGGCGTCATGTGTCCCCGTAAAATTGCCTACCGCACTCCCCACATCATTCCCCGTAGTTACCCCACATCTATCCCCACTTTAATATAAACTAGGAATATAAACCCTAAAGTAGAAACCTTTAATAGAAACCTACAACAGAAACTAGATAATATGCTCATATGGTCATATGAGCTATTGATAAAGTGATATTCTTTTCTTTTTTAATGTATTTATTCAGCCAGTGGTTTTCTTGGTGGTTACTTTTTGACTGAAATTCGTTCCACCTGTTGCCCAAATAACTGGCCGATTTCATGATGGATGACGACTTGGTGTTGCGCCCCCCCGCAATTTGTGACTTCAACAACATACTGGCCGCTGGTGATTCCGCCCCGCCGCCCATCATCCCCCCAACTGGCCGGATGACAACTGGCCCACGACCCGGTAAATCCACCCTTGTCTGGCTGGACTGGCCAACAGCATCGCCGACCGCGCCCACCACTCGTGTCTGGCCTCAAGCCCGCTCCCGCTGCACCAGTGACATGGCTGGGGTCACGGTAAACCAGCCCCTCAGTCCCGATGCGCGGGGCCGGATTCCGGGGTTCCGGACGGCCTAGCGGCCCCGTACAGGCTTGCCGGCGTTTCCGGCCCCTACCAACGACCACCGCCTCCTACATCGTCGCATCGAGCGGTTTTGCGCCTTCAAAAAAGGCAATAATGCCAATGGTTGTGCGAATGGTGATGGTGCGCTTGAGGAATGACAAGGCACTGCTTATGCTTGACCATTTGCTGATAATCGTGAAAGCTCTATTATTCATTATGGCTGGACTTTTTTCGCTTTTGACGATTGGTTCAAGAGTGGCCGGTGATGGCGTCCTTAAGTCATATCACGCCTCGTTAAGGGTAATTGCAAAGAACAATGCGGAAGCAAGATACTGCATATCCAACGAATTCATTTGCGCTGAGGTCGGCAGGTTTATCGGGCTTCCTGTTCCCCCATGCGGTGTTGTATATGCACATGGTCATGCGGCAAAATACTGGTTTGCATCCCTGAATTTCAATTTGACAGCCGATGAATTGCCGCCTGCCGATACGGACGAATGCGTGGGTCAACATCCCGACCTCTCAACGGGTTTGGTTCTCTTTGATATTTGGATTGCGAACCCTGACAGACACAAGAAGAATTTGTCATTTGATTTATCTGAAAAGCCACCTCGCATGAGTGTTTTTGACCACAGCCACGCATTGTTTGGAATTGAAAACGGCCAAGGGATTCAGCGGTTGAACAATTTGAGAGACAAACTGGTTATTTCTGAAGCAACGCCTGCATCGCAGAGGCAGCCTTCACAGGGCGTTGTTACACCATACTTGGGAATAGTTGCTGCCCAGAAACGGCATAGCCTGTTAGATAAATTGGCGACCGACACATTTTTCAACAAATGGTGTGATAGGATTGCAGCCGTGCCAATGTATTTGATTAAAGATGTATGCGACAGCACTGTTGACTTCGGAATGATTACACCGGAAGAAGCTGACGCGGCTAGAGATTTCTTGGCTTATCGCAGCAGAAATATTCACGAATTAGTCGCAAACAATCGCCATGAGTTTACGGCGATAAAGCAATGGAGCATACTATGAGCGCGCAATTCTTGGTCGCAAAATACATTCCAGACTTGATTCGGAATGAGCCGAGAAACATCGGAGTCATTGTGTGGTCGGAGGTTGGCACCGTGGCGAGATTTATCGGCGCAGACAAATACGGAAATTTCGACAGCAATGAGATTCCTGATTTCATTCAATCCAAGCCGGCCTTCAAACAATGGGTGTCCTTTTGGCTTTCAGAGATTAAAAAACAGACCATTGAATTCATTGGCACAAGCAAAGTTGCGGAGAAATCTTCCCCTGATTTTGTCGAGGCTCTTCAAACAACCGGAAAGAACTCTTATTTTTTACACAAAGGCGGCGATGTGCTCGAAGTGATAACCGGACAAAAATTGCAGCAATTGGCGGACGAGCTTTTTCGGAGTCTCGTTGTCACGGAAGAACAGCCGGTAGAAGAATTGGATTCTACCGAGATTTTGGAGGCGGAATGCGAAACGGTGCTCAAACGGACAAAGCTCTTCAATCACCGTAATTTTTCAAAAAAGAGGACGGTTCAATGCAAAATTGCCAGCGAAGTTGAACCTATTGAATTTTCGTATTGGATTGGGAACGGTGCTCCAGTATGGCTTGGACAACAAGTTCCACTGAAAAAATATCCCGTCGAGCGCGACCGTATAATTGATGCGACTCTGTGGAGATTTGAGGCAGTGATAAGAGATGGATTTGTGTCGAACAAAGATATGCTTGGCGCATTCGTTTTTCCAACCGACCAACAAATGCAAGACAAGGATGTTCAAAGAAGGCTGGCCATCCTCGGCACACATGCGCGGGTTCTGAACTTAAGGAACAGAGGCGACGTTCAAAAAGAATTGGACGCCCTCGCCGAAATTCCGGTGAAAGCAGATTAACCCGATGATACCAATTGCGCTAGAGAGAAGAACAAGTGGAACTGGAAGGAGTTGGTCAGCCCAAGTGCAATTCTGATGAAAGTCAAGCCCTGATGCAAGACGGTCGCAGGCGCGGTGTTGGACGGTGAATTTATAGCGTAAAAATCTCCCCCAATTCAAAATAAAAAATTACGTATGAGAAAAATCACGCTCAACACAAAAGGACTGACGCCAGAAAAGGCTGAATTCCTAACCACGCAATGCGAAAAATCGCTCCAACGAACGTTGAATGACCGAGATGCAATCCAGAAAAAGGGGACTTTTATCCTAGGCATCCTGTCTGCCATCATCGCTTTTGGTGTCAACTCGCTCCTAAAAAATATGGATAAATGGCCGACATATATTCTTCTCTATGTAGGAATCGAAATCGCACTTCTTGTGTTATTAAGCCTGCCGATAATATGGGGCTATCTGCCAAGTCTTTATGCCGGGCATGGCTATGACCCATCCAAAATTATCACTGGCGATTATATCAACCAAGACCTAGGAAAAATGAAAATCGGATACGCGCATGAACTTCAATACCGAATCAACTATAATCGGAAATGGAATGAAACAACAGCCATCAGACTAAAACAAATAGCGACATTTGCTTTTCTGTCACCCGTTATCACGTTGCTCATCGTCTATATCTTCAGGCGTTCCTTTTTCGTTTCCTAATGCCAATTGCCAATCTTTTTCGGGAAGAATTATCGTGGTTTCCTGTTCTTCTTCTTCCTGTTTGGGTTGTTCTTTTGGTTCTTTGTCGTTGTCTGGCATAGTTCTATACGGTTTGCGTGTGAAGTGGCCCAGCCGCCTAACGCAGAAAGCTTAGTCACTGTAAACTCGCGGCGTGGTCAATGTCATCATAAAATCTGCCCGGCAACGTGCCGGATTAACTTGTCCTCGTATCTAAACCATGTCGGTGGTTTGTCGTCGCCTGCCTGCCAAGACAGAACAATCTTCCACGGCCCATCATATCCAAATGTGAATTCTGCGGGAGACACCGATTTGCTAGGTGCGGACGGCTTTCCTCGTTCGGCTGTAAATGGGTCAACCTTTGTCACGGTGTAAGACTGCTCTAAACGAGGGCGATAGAAAACTTTGCAACCGAGTATAGTCTCAAGGCACGGCTTGCCGGTGGCGTGCATACGCATAGCGATGCGCTCAATCTCCTCGTCGGTAGGAATCTCAACAGCGACGGTCTTACCTCGCTTGATTTTTAATTGTGCGTGAATTGTTTTCATCTGGTAGGTGTCATATCAAAACTCGATGTTAAACAACTCTGTCCCGGCGGGCACGACCGCCTGTTGAATCTCGTGGGTAATGCCACACTGCTTGGCAGCCTCCGCCGTCTGGATGGAACCCTCCTCCAAAAACTTGAGGCTCTGGAATTGCTCCTCTGTCATTTTGGTGCTCGCCTTCAAAATATCCACCATCTTACTGCGAGCGCCGGTAAGCCCTACGCCAATATCGGCAGCTTGGTGACGATTGGATACTGGAACGGGCTGCGGGAAATAGAAATCGTGAATCAAAAAGGTCGCGTCCGGATTTGCCAAGCGTCTAGCACCGGCGAGATAAACTGCCAAAGCGATGGAATCAATATGCCCGATGTTGTGAATTGTAATACCAACTGGAAGTGAACGAACAAATCCATACAATGACAGACCTTCATCAACCAAACCGCCTCCGCTGGACATGAAAACTGTGATGGATGGAACCTGCAAATTCACGGCGTTGCAGAGTGCCGTCCGGAATTTCGTCGTGGCCGGATGAACTATCTGACCGCAAAAATAAATAACGACTGGTCTCTTTGGCGGAACTGATTGTGGCGGCTGATTTTCCATAAACTTAATGACATCTAACGACCCAAACCTGAACCGTGGCCACCGAAAGTCAAGCTCCAAGGGGCAGCAACGCGAATCGGAAAGAAGGTTCCGTTTTTAGGGCGGCGTCAGATGATTACAGACTGAATCTAATGCGCCTTTTGCCATCAACGCCTCCGCCTCGGTACATGGATGCGCACCTCTAACCTCTTTCATGGGGTGAACGAAATTTCTGTAGTCTCTCAAGCTCGTGTCAATGGCATCGGCGCGGTCGGACGGGAGCAGCCTCATTTCGACGGCCACTTGTATCAGGTCGTGCAGGCTCCATTCTCCTTTGGCCAAATCTTTTTTCTTTGGCGCGCTTTGGGCAGTGAGAGCTTTACTATTTATTGTGGCGTCAGCGGTGAGACAATCATGGAGTATAGCTTCAAGAATGCTTCCGGCCATCACGACCGTGCTCTTCCACGCGCCAGACGGAAGAAGAATCAAGGAGAGTTCGCGGTAATCGCGTTCAATTACATTTCTCAATTCAAGGTTCTGGATGAATGCGAAGGCGCGCGTGACTGCCCGACTGTCCTCCCCTCCATACGAATCGAGAACCCAACATGCTTGCTTTGCCAAATTACGGGCGCTAACAACAAAGTCGGTAGCCACACTGTGCCGAGGGGGATAACTTAAAAGGAGGTTTTTGATTGAATTCTTTACTCTGACGAAGTTGGCCTGCCCCGCAGGCAAAAAGTCTCGTGGGTCAAGACGTTCGAGTTCCTCACTGAAGGATTCCAAAATCAATTTCGCGTTACCTCTTGGCGGGTCAACGATGAGGTCTTCGGCGATTTGCTTGATGTAAGCAACCATGAACTGATTTTGTGCTCACCACGATGGTTTGCAAGCCGGATTCCAGCACCATCCCGCATAAACTCGCCACAACGCACCCAGAGCCTAACCGCGCCCCGCAGCCAGCCGCGTTGGAAATTCTCTGTTAGAAGTACGGCGGCCTGCTTTACCTCACACGGTTCTGTACGGCTCTCGCCAGTCCTGTGTGAAAAGAGTATCGCGGTTGTGTCACGAATAGTGATAAGCTCCGCCGGCATGAGCGAATTTCAAGAAATTGCGCACTCCGGCGGGAGAATTGAACTGCACTTCAAGCAGCCGGACTCCGTGTCGCTTGGTTTTACAGGCTCTGGCCCATCCGGGATGGCCTTATTTCAAATGGGCGTGTCGTTGGACGGAAAGAAGCTTGAGTATTGGCCGCTTGGTGGACTGGATATGCGTCCGCCCGAACCGCCTTCGCCAATGGTTCCCGTGTTTATCATTTCCGACCGTGAGCAATGCTTCGGGCGCTCTTGCCCGAAATGTCATTCGTATTTCCGAACCAATCGTCCTGCTCCTGTCCTACGTTGTCCCTACTGTTCCCACATGGACAGAAACGCCACCTTCACAACTCCAAATCAACTTCAATTCATCCACAAAATCCGCGAGTCGTACTTGGCTGCGTGGAATGAGAAGCGCAGTGTGACGATTGACTTGGATAAGTTGGCCGATGAGTTGCCCGAAAACAGACCAGCTTGGATTTATTCGGAAGAAAGACAACAATACTCGTATGAGTGTCCCTCTCCCGACTGCGAAACTCGCTATGACATCCTCGGAGAGTATGCTGGCTGCCCTACGTGCGGAAAGCGGAACTCCCTCCAAGTCTTTGAGCGTCATATCAGCGAGGTTGAAGAGCAATTAGACAAGGCGGACGATGCATTGACAGACCGACAGGAGCGTGAAGTTGAGTGGGAAAAACTCTCTCGATGCATCTCTGATTTCGAGGCGATGGCAAGAGATTTACAGGGCCAACTCTCACTGTTACCGGCAACCCCGAAACGAAAGAGGGACATTGAAAGCATGAGTTTTCAGAATATCCTTAAGGCGAACGAGTGCCTACAAAACTGGTTCAGCTTTGATATGCTATACCATTTCTCGGACGACGATAAAACGTTTCTGAACCGAATGTTCAATCGCCGACACGTGCTCATTCATAACGGCGGCAGAATTGACCAAGAGTATCTCGACAACACGGGAGACACCTCGGTTCGCCTGAACCAGAAAATTGTTGTGCGAAGCAAAGAGATTCGCAGACTGTTGCCACTGTTACGGATGGTTGCCAAGAACTTGTTCCAAGGTTTTGAATTAATCGCCTAGGTGACGATTCAATTCCTTGCCGGTCGCCCGGCGTGGGTCAGGCGGCACGGATTTGCTTTCGCATCACGTAGCGGCGCAGTTGAACACCTCCGCAGTCAACTAGTTCTTCGACATCAGTCTGAAATCCACAGTGCTCAAACAAGGGCCGAGCGGCCAGACTCGCCTCGGTGAAGACTCTCGATACACCAGCGGCGCACAATGCCGACTCGACGTGGCAATAGAGACGGGTTTCGCCTGCCGTGCGATGGTGAACGGTGCCGTCAAAAACATGGACAAGAATCCCGAAACGAACACCAGCAACAACTCACCGGCAAGAATGCTAACTAAATAATACCACGGGAAACTTTCGTGAAGCGAAAACAGCCACAATGATTGGCCGTAACATAAAGCCACACCAAAGTCAATAGAATCAATGTCCGAAGTTTCTCAATCTTTGCGTGACCCTCTCTCTGGCGACCTCCCACGGAAGGCCAAGACGCTCGGCTGCCTCAAAAAACCTCGAATTAGGAATGTCATAATACTGCCCCATGCCAACAAAAAACTCATCGAAGATTTTGTCCAACTCCCCGTCAAAAAGCTCCATAGCCCGTATGCGAGCGTCCGAGGTGAAAACCGTGCGGCATCCTGCGGTGTATCCGCGCTTGATGGCAACTCGCTCGTCCGGCAAAAACATAACTCTCCGGTCTGGTTTATAACTCCAAGGCGTGATGTCCATGCGCCTGCCTTGCGGCGTAATCCAAATAGCGTGAGCAACCGTGTGAATGGAAACATCAACAAGCTCAACGAACACCCAACCTGTCTCCATCCGGCCTCTTGCTCTCTGAACCTGTGCCTCAACATTCCTAAAACAATTGGCCATGTCGCTGCCAGAAAGTGGGCGATATTCGACGCTTTTGGGGTCTGCGAGACCATGCTCGCGCAAGAAATCGGAAAGCAGCTTGGAACGCTTTTCGATGACACGGCCATAAATTTCCATGCCCCGGATTGCGTGAAAATCGGCCAAATTCATACGAGACGTTCTAGGACACCTAACGACGAGATTGATTGGCGGCGGCGCTGGTCGGCAGGCTTTTGCAGACCGCATCGAATTCCGCCGTGTCTTTCAGCTTTTCGATTAGAAAATCAACCCACGCTTGCGTGTAACCGTAGTCGTCGTGTCTTTGGTCGTAGATACAAAACTTCCAGTTTGTTTCTTGCGGAGCAGTGCTGCCGCCCGCTGGGCGCACTTGGAACCGCCTCCAGCAGCGCGCATGGACAGCAAGATTGAATCTGTCCACCAATTTGCCTCCACGTTCGATTTTAGGATTACTCAAACCTGCCTGCACCTTCTTAACGACATCGCCCGCTCGAATGATGTTGAGATTGGCCACTGGAACCTCTTTAAATTTAACCATCGCTACCACATGACCGAGTTGTCTCTTCTCTTCATCCGAAAGCTTATCGTAGTGGACAAACTGAACGGGCAGTGCGTTTTCACTTCTATGGTTCGCAACTTGTATGAGAAATGCTTTAAAGGAATACTTACCACTGCCTATGACTTCCGGCGAAATCGTTGAGCGGAATTGCTGGATAAATTCCACGACGGGTTTGCTCTCCGGCTTGTATTTGACCGCATCTACGAGGCTTTCCGACGATGGGAACAACTGCAATGAGAACGAAAGGCACTCCCGCAAACAGTATTTCGCGCCAAACTCCTTCTCCAGCATCTCGTCGAAGTTCAACAGCAATGCCTGACACTCGCCAAAGATGCTTGCGTCGAGTTCTGGCATTGAGCGGTGCTCAATGCGGTTTCTGAGTGGGATAAAGAATTCAAGGTTTTTACGAACGGGATTGTCCGTATCCGTTTTAAAATACTGGGGCAAACACTCGGCTAGTTCCCAATACCTGAAGTCGTTTTCAATTCTCAGGAAACGCCCATGCTCCTTGCGAAACGGTTTGCGCTTTCTTTTGAAAAAGATGGCGTGGAACAATGCTGTCCACGCAATGACCATGAGTGTGATGTAGCCTCCCGATTTGAACTTCACGGCGGGCTTGTTGTAAACCTCAACAGCCAGCAAAGCCGAATCTCTCGCTTTTTCGAGCGCGTGTTTGGCCTTTCGCGGAAGTCCTCTCATTCGTCCTCGCCTTTCGTGTCGCGGCCAACCGGTGTTAGATGCCACGAATCTGCCATCGTCTTCACATTGTCATAAGAAGCGTCAAACGAATCTTACCCTGCGCCCCGCTCACCCGCTTGGCAAGGATTTTCCCCACCCAGTGCCGTAGGCGCAAAGCTGGCCGGTTTGGAGGGTGACGTAACCAATAGCAATTGCCCTGTAACTCGCCGTCTAATAAATCCGTCCAGTATGCCGAGTATGAAAAAAGCCATTTTGACGAAATTGTTACTGATTGCTGCCAGCCTGCCGTTGCTGGCCGGGTGTGTGGTTTATGAACAACCGCCTGCCGTCGAAGCTGCGCCGCCCCCGCAAGTCGAAGTCGTGCCTGTTACACCCGGCCCAGTGACGGTTTGGTTCTGGATTCCGGGCCAGTGGGTATGGCGCGGCCAATGGGTCTGGGTTGGAGGCCGCTGGGCGGCGCGTCCGCATCCGGGAGCGGTGTGGGTGAGCGGCGGCTGGGGTTGGCACGGCCATCACCGCGTTTGGGTTGAAGGACATTGGCGCTAAATTGCGCACCCGCCCCTCAAACGCCTGCCACAGGTTAACCGGGTGGTTGTAGCGGCGTATTGGCAGGGTGAGCTTCCAAATCTGAGACTGCCGCTGGCAGTGATGGTGGGACACACTAGTTAGACCGCACGGACAGGAAACTCTGGCGCAAGTCGTTTAACCAACTGTTCGCCTGACAATTTCCAAGCGGCGGGGGTGAAGGCATAAATTGCCAAGCCCCAAATTTCTGGCCCGGTGCACACATTTAACGTTGGAATCTACAAGACAGCGGATGTCCTCTTTGCTGCGTGGCATCGGCTTTGCCCGACAGATTGCCGCAATAGGCGGAACAACTCTGGCTAGTGGCTTGTCGCCGCCTTCTGTCACGGGCGCGTCTTTGGCTTGTTTCATCTTGCCCTTCCTGAATTAAAATTAGCCCAAAACCACCAAGAGCGCAATCTGATGCACCATTAGTTGCCGTTGGATGGCGGAGGGAGCTTAAAGCATAAACCGGTGAGCAAAAAAAGGCGTGGGGGGCAAGGATGCGTGATTGAAGCAGCTATCCAACTGAAGTGCCCGAAATCTCACTTAACCAAAAATTTAGGGGCGTGCCGCGTGTCGGTCTGGATTAGCGGCACACCCCATGCGCTCCAGAAAGGAGACACTGGAGCAACCGTGAGAAAATAAAGCAAATCGTGCGCCGATTATTGGCAACGGATGACAACAAACAAGCCGCACCAAGGTTCTTCAACCCGATGCGGCTTTCTTCTTTTACGTCCAGAAGGGACATCAGACGGACTGTCCACTGGTGAGGATAGCCGATGTCGGAGAGAGTGCCAAACGATAGTTATTCACAGGCCACAGCAACCAAATTACTTTTATTAGCCAACCCAAATGCAAAATCGGTGGATTGACGAGTCTGATACAATACAGATGTTGCATTGAAGTTGTTTTGCCGGAGTGCGGTCATTTCACTCCGTTCACATTAAGCTAATCTGCCTCATGCTTATGAAACTGCTGACAATATCATCCGCAATTGCCTTATTGGTTCAATCGTCACCCGTCCACGCGCTGACCGTATATCAATATCAACAGTTGCCGGGGCAATTTGGCGGATTCACCTCAGATGGTAGCGTCCTCACCGTTGCAGATAATTTCGAGCTTGGACAGGACACGGTCATTGGTGGCCTGATTTGGTGGGGCGGCAATGGCAATTCGCCATCGGGGCCGGACAATTTCACAGTGTGTCTTTACTCGGACAATGGCGGACAGCCAGAGACATTATTAGAGCAATGCGCTTTCGGCGCGGTCAACGCAGTTGCAACCGGACAGTTTGTCAATCCCCCCGATTTATATCCTGAATTCGAGTATTCTGCAAATCTCCCGACCCCGTTTACCGCCCAAGCGGGTGTGATGTATTGGTTGAGCGTCGTCAATTCTTCAGCCGGTGGCTGGCTCTGGGAAGCGTCAGCAAGCCCGTTGAATCTCGGAGTTGAGCGTAGCTTAAATGGAGGTTCTTGGCAGCCGTACTACGACAACACTTCGTTCGCGTTGGTCACTGTTCCAGAACCGGCCAGCCTGTCATTGCTGGCATTCGGTATGTTTGGCATAACTCTCTTGCGTCGGCGTCAGGCCTGAAGCGTTCACTCTGTCGAAACGGCCAAAACTCCACCGGCCACAAAACCCCGGTTCCCAAGCTGGCCGGTGGCTCGCGTGCGGTTAGGCATGAAGCGTCTCATAAAACACCTCGCGCTAGAGAAATCCAAACTGCGACATTCAGTGCAATGAAGACGCTGAATATCACCATGTCACTCCAATGAGGGCGCTGTGAACCTAAAGGGTCAAAATGCCGACCAGTAAAAACCAGCGGTGCTCCACAGTTCGGGCAGGATTTCGCCTGCCGTGCGATGGTGAACGGTGCCGTCAAAAACATGGACAGGAATCCCGAAACGAACACCAGCAACAACTCACCGGCAAGAATGCTAACCAAATAATACCACGGGAAACCCTCGTGAAGCGAAAACAGCCACAATGGAACCGTCGCCGTCGCCGCAGCAATGAGATGGAAAGGTGACATATTTGCCTCAACGTCCGACCGCTTGTAACCGCAATGCTTCGAGCATGGGTGTTCGGCAATGGTATGACGAAAATAGCGCATGGGAATTCATGCCTAACGTCCAAAGCTCAGGCGTGTGGGGCCAAAGGACGTGAACCGCGAAGCGGAACTGAAGCCGCCATCCCGCGTTGCCTGCGATTTGTTAGACCACATCGTCATTTCTGCTTTGAAATCTGGGTCGCCCCTTTACCCGACTCCCAATCTCCAGCCTTCCCAAACCTCTCCACTTTTCCGCTCACCAACCTCACAAAATACTCCTCTGTCCGGTGATGAAATGCGTCATGTCCGGTGGCCGAAAGCTTGTAACGCAGAACCTCAACATCGCTGTCCGCTGCGGTGCTGGCTGGCTGTCCCATGACTGCAAGAACCTGCGCTTTAGTCATGCCAAGACTCAAGCCGTTCGTCTTAGATGCAGTCGCGCAGCCCACTAATACTACAAGGACAATCAACAAGGACGGAAGTGCCAGTTTCATGTGTGGTCTAACTATGGTTATACGACCGCTGGTTCGTATATTGAATCGGAAGCCCATCCGCGTCCAGTGACATTTTCTTTCGGGTGGGGTGGGTGGTATGGTGCAGGCTGGCATGGCGGTTGGGTGGTGTATGCTGACTTTGTGACCAGAAAAAGCGACACCACCATCGTGGCCGGAAACTTGTTTGGTAGAAACCAATGCTTTAAACTTCACATCCAAGCAAATTCAGTCATCAAACCAAACTCATGAACATCATGTTATCCTGCAAACCGAACGTCATGCAATTCTCACTGATTGCGCTCATATTATTTGCATTCCCCGCTACGGCTGCTGACGTTGCCGGTGGCACGCCCGTTCCGGTGAAGCGAGTTGTGGTGTGGGACGGGGAACAAGCCAGCAAAGGCGCAGGCTGGGTGAACCCCAAAACTTGTTCAATTGGCCCACAGACGGTTGAGGCTCACAGTGGCAATACGGCGTTGGAGTTTAAGTTCAAAGGCAGCGGGGAATGGCTTGGGGCCGGATGGAACTGGTGCGCCTTCCAAACAGGGCCATACGGCACTGACATCACTGGTATGAAGAACTTCACGTTCTGGATAAAGACCAAGGGCCAAGTCACCAATCTCCAAATCAACCTGTTGTGTAATGGCGTGGTTTTTGACATGCCAGAACACCACACCGAAAAGGTGACGGTTATCAAATACTGTCCACAATTGCTCGATGGCAAGTGGCACCAAGTCAGCATTCCGCTGGCTCACTTTAAACAACCAAAGGGGTTTGACCCGTTACACGTTGGCGAGCTACAAATGTTCAATGCTGGAGTGGGGGACGGGAGTCTTTTCCTTGATGACCTTGCCTTCGACAACCGCTCCGATGACAAGCAATAACAGCACCCATCCCTCAAACGCCCGCCACAGACTAAATACGCCGACTAAACAGCCCATTAGTCGCCTCATTCGGGTTGCTTGCGACTTGCAGACGGTGCGCGTAAGGGCGGTGGCCGCTGGCTCAGGG
>Ga0335085_10000704_pt1 | contig 87343 bp, 82 predicted proteins | sample Lox_Sample_45_FD_206712 | JGI IMG/M metagenome (GOLD analysis project Ga0335085, IMG submission 206712) | Soil microbial communities from Loxahatchee National Wildlife Refuge, Florida, United States - Lox_Sample_4.5 | ecosystem: Environmental > Terrestrial > Soil > Wetlands | place: USA... | reverse complement strand
TTTCGATGTCCAGGCATTGCGAACGTCGAACGGCTCCGGCTCTATCCTCGCGCCAACCATCTGAATGCGACCGGGATCGGGCGGCGGAATTTGACCTGCGAACTGGTGATCCACGTACATGTTTCCGGCCTTGGTTACTTCAACCAAAGGCGCAGGCAATTTGGGTTGTACCGTCGCAACCGACACCGCGATCAGCGCGCCGACGACGATCACCGACGAGATCGCGTTGGTAACGCTCATCAGCGGCGTGTGCAGCGCCGGCGTGACGCTCCACACCACGTAATAGCCGACGAAGATCGCCAGCACGAAAATCGACAGCCGGAAGATGAACGGATCGATCAGTTCCATGGCTATCCTTTCAGGCTCGGATGCACGATGGCGCCGTCGCGGGTGACACCGGCGCCCTTGATGATCTCGTCGTCCCAGTTGAGCGCAAGGTTGCCCGTCTTCTTGTCCACCATCAGCGAGGCGAAGTTGAACAGATTGCGCGCATAGAGGTTGGAAGAATCCACCGCCAGCCGCGACGGCAAATTCGAATACCCCATGATGGTGACGCCGTGCTTCTCGACGATCTTGTCGCATTCGGTCAGCGGGCAATTGCCGCCCTGCTCGGCCGCGAGATCGACGATCACCGAGCCCGGCTTCATCGTCTGCACCATGTCCTCGGCCACCAGCACCGGCGCCTTGCCCCCGGGGATCAGCGCGGTGGTGATGACGATGTCCTGCTTCTTGATGTGCTCGGCCACAAGTGCGGCCTGTTTCGCCTGATATTCGGCCGACATGGGCTTGGCATAACCGGCGGTGGTTTCGGCCTGCTTGAATTCGTCGTCCTCGACCGCCACGAAGCTGGCGCCGAGCGAGACGACCTGTTCCTTCGTGGCCGGGCGCACATCCGTCGCCGTCACGATGGCGCCCAGCCGCCGCGCCGTGGCAATCGCCTGCAATCCGGCGACGCCGACGCCCATGATGAACACGCGCGCCGGGGCGATGGTGCCGGCGGCCGTCATCATCATCGGGAAGGCGCGGCCGAAGGTGGCGGCGGCATCGATCACCGCCTTGTAGCCGGCGAGATTGGCCTGGCTCGACAGCACGTCCATCGATTGCGCGCGACTGATGCGCGGGATGAACTCCATGGCGAACGCGACGACGCCGCGCTGCGCCAACTGCTCGATCACGGGGCGCTCCGCGAACGGCGCCAGCAGCGACACGAACACCGCGCCGGATTTCATCGCGGCGATTTCGGCGGGCTCTGGTCCGCGCACCTTGAACACGATGTCGGCATCGCGAAGCGCGGTCGCCGCATCCAGTGCGATGGACGCGCCTGCGGCCGTGTAGTCCGCATCGGACATCCGCGCGGCGGCGCCCGCGCCGGTCTCGACAACCACCTCAAGGCCCAATCCCTTGAGCTTCTTCACCGTCTCCGGTGTGGCGGCGACGCGCGCCTCACCGGCACGGCGCTCCTTGAGGATGGCGAGCTTCATGGGTGCGCTAGTTGTGCGTGCGCCAGATCAGCAGGACTGCGAGCAGAACGATCGCGAGGATGATCTGCCACTTCACGAAACTGAGAAACCCGTGCCACGTCTGCACGTGGGATTTCATGTCGTCGAAATCGGAGCCGGGCCCGTGCCCGGTGGAATCGGCCATTGATGCCCCCAGAAATCCTTGAGTGAAGCCGGCGGGACTATAGCAAAGGAGCCGCGCGCGGCAACGGCGGATTTGTTGCGATTTGACAGCGAATCAGGCCTGCCACTCGAGCCAGGCGCCGTGCGGATGGCAGAGCGCAAGCGTGGTGCTCGTCTTCACGCCATCGCCATAGCGGCGCAGGCGCATCGGAGCCTGGCCGACGCTCGCGAGGCTGCCTTCGCAACTCAAGCGCCAGATGGGCCGCCGGAGGCTCGCCATGATGAGGATGTTGTCGAGCGCCTCGCGCATCTCATCGGTGAACTGGTAGACGACATAGGTGTGATAGATGCAGACGACGCGGTCCTCCGGGATGGCGGCGATGGCATCGGGCAGCAGCGCGAGCGCATCACCGGCGCGGATGTCCGCCGGGTGTTCGCGGAACAGCGCAATCGCCTTCTCCAGCCGCGCGAACCGCTCCGGCTGATCGGGCCAGACCAGCGCGCGCAGCCAGTCCGCCTGATCCGGATTGGCGAGATTGACGGGATTGAGTTCCAGGCCCACGCGGCTTGCCACGCGCGGCGCCGGTCCAAACGGCGGGAACTTGTCGCCGCGCAGCTCGCAATCGACCGTGATGGCGGCATCGCTTGGTCCCACCCCGAAGGTCTCGTTGCCGCGGCGATAGAGGACGCGGTAGCGGTCCCAGTTCATGTTGAGCCCGGCGCTGGGGCCGATCTCGATCAGGTTCAACGGTTCGCCGGCGTGCGCGGCCAGCGCGCGGAATCCGGCATGCAGCGAAGACGAACGCGCGACCTCGTTCGTGTTGGTCACACCCGTTTCGACAAGGCGAAGCACGTCGGCGCGATGCGTGTTCACGAAATCCCGGAAGTGGGGAAACGGATCTTCGCCGTCGATGCGCGCACCGCCGTTCAAATTTGGATAGAACCGCCGCAGCGGATGATCGGCTCCGCGCAGCAGCAGGTAATGCACGGCCGCGAGCAGGATGTTCGCCTGCGGCTGGCCAGGCTTCACATGCGAGGCGAGGTCCTTCAGATCATTGTCGGCCGCAATGCCGCGCACGATGCCCGTGTAAAGCGGCGCATTCGCCTTCTCGGTTTCCGCAAGGAAATAGGCCCAGTAATCGAAGGTTTGCGTTTCGCTCATGCCCCCTCCGGCAACGGCACGCCCGCCTCCTTGAATGCCGCGCGCTGCCGTTTCGCAAGGGCATGTTCGTCGAAATCGACGATCTCGTCCTCGAACAGGCGATGGAAGTTCAGTTTGGCGCCAAGCCGGATCAGCGCGCCGCCAAGCCCGATGGCAGCGCGATCCATGAACACGAATTCGCGCGGCGGCTTGATGCCGCCCAGCTCCTTCAGTTTCGCGTGAACCTCGTTCGCCTGCTTCAACCCGTATTCCGCGGCGGGAACGCCGTCATCGACCAGACGCGTGCGATCGTCCATCAGTGGCGTGAAAATAAAGCGCGCCCACAGATTGAGTGACTCCACCATCTGCGGCGTCAGCCGTTCGAAGCCCCAGGCGCGATAGGATTTCGCCGCCAGGGCATCGTCCTTCTTCAGCAGCGCCCGATAGAGCCCGATCACGCCGGCGACGAACGACGGCGTGAATGTCCGCACGCAACCGAAGTCGAGCAGGTTGATTCCGCCTTCGCTGTTTGCCGCGTAATTGCCGAGATGCGGATCGCCATGGATCACGCCGTAATGCGCAAACGGCCGCCACCACGCCTTGAACAGTGCGGCGGCCACCGCATTGCGCACACGTTGCGGCGCTTCGGTCAGCTCGAGGATCGGCTTGCCGTCGAGCCACGTCATGGTGAGAAGCCGCTTGGTCGACAGTGCGGCGATCGGTTCCGGCACGGCGATCTCCGGCGTGTCGGCGAGCATCAGGCGATAGAGCCGCATGTGCGCCGCCTCGCGCTGGTAGTCGAGCTCCTCTGCGAGCCGCGCGGCGATCTCCTCGCCGATCTCGCGCGTGTCGACCGTGGGATCGAGCCCGCGCTGCACCTGCAATGCGGCCTTCAGCTGCCGCACATCGGACTGCACGGCCGCATCCATGTTGGGATATTGCAGCTTGCAGGCAAGCGCGCGGCCGTCCTTCGCAATGGCGCGGTGCACCTGACCGAGCGAAGCCGCCGCGGCCGGCTCGCGATCGAAGCGCTTGAATTTCTGCTCCCAGTTCGGGCCCAGCTCGGCCTGCATGCGGCGGCGCACGAAGGCCGGGCCCATGGGCGGCGCGTTGGTTTGCAAGGTGAGGAGGGGTGCGGCGACCTCCGTCGGCAACAGTCCCGGGAACGTCGCCATGAATTGGGCGACCTTCATGACCGGACCGCGCAGATTTCCCAGCACGCGCGTCAAATCATTGGCGTTCTCGGCGCTCAGAAATCCCGTGCCACCGAGCGATCGCACGGCGCCGCGGGCTGCCACGCCCGCCAATCCGGCGGAGACTCGCGCGAAACGGCCAACCTGCCGGCCAAAACTGTCTTCGCGGTCCGCCATCGCGCTCGCAGAGCTCTTTACCTCTTGTTCACCACCGTTAGCACGAATTCAAAATTCGACGGATAAGCCCCGCTAACACATGGGTTCCCGGCCTGTCGCAAAGCGGGACTTAAACGCGACTTTTACCATTCACCGGCGAACATCAACGTCAAATTGAAAAGGCGGCCGATGGCGCAGCATATCCTGATCGTCGACGACGACCCCGTGCAACGCAGATTGCTGGAAACAGCCATCACGCGCGCCGGCATGGCTGTCGTCACCGCGCCCGGCGGACAGCCGGCGCTCGACCTGCTGACAGGTCCGCGCGGCGATCAGATTGCGCTCATGCTGCTCGACCTCGTGATGCCGGACATGGATGGCCTCACGGTTCTCGCCAAAGTGCGCGCCTCGCATCCCGAATTACCGGTGATCGTGCTGACCGCGAAAGGCGGCATCGACTCCGCCGTGGAAGCCATGCGCGCAGGCGCCAGCGACTTCCTCGTAAAGCCCGCGAGCCCCGAACGCATTACCGTTTCCATTCGCAATGCGCTGAAGATCGGCACATTGTCGGGCGAAGTCACGCGGCTGAAGAAGAAAGTGGACAATCGCCTCGTGTTCGAAGACCTGATCGCCAAGAGCGCGGAAATGCGGCAGGTGATCCGGCTCGGCCAGCGCGCCGCGCAGTCGAACATTCCGATTCTGATCGAAGGCGAAAGTGGCGTCGGCAAGGAGTTGATCGCGCGTGCGATCCAGGGCTCGTCCGATCGCGCCGGCAAGCCATTCGTGACGGTGAACTGCGGCGCCATTCCGGAGAACCTCGTCGAGTCGATCCTGTTCGGCCACGAGAAGGGCTCGTTCACCGGTGCCACCGACAAGCATCTCGGCAAATTCCAGGAAGCCGACGGCGGGACCTTGTTCCTCGACGAAATCGGCGAACTGCGCCTCGACATGCAGGTGAAGCTGCTGCGCGCGTTGCAGCAGGGCGAAGTCGATCCGGTCGGCGGCAAGCGCCCGGTGAAGATCGATGTGCGGATCATGTCCGCCACCAACCGCGATCTCGCCGAGCTCACACGCGAAAGCCAGTTCCGCGAAGACCTGTATTATCGCCTCAACGTGTTCCCCATCTATGTGCCGCCGCTGCGCCAGCGCCGCGACGATATTCCGCTGCTCGCCCGCCATTTCATTTCGCGATTTGCGGCGGAAGAGAGCAAGCCGGTCAACGGGCTGACGCCGGAAGCCTCCGACCTGATCGAAGCGTTCTCCTGGCCCGGCAATGTGCGCCAGCTGGAAAACACGATCTTCCGCGCCGTCGTGCTGTGCGATGCGACCATGCTCGATGTCTGCGACTTTCCGCAAATCGCCGCCGCGCTGGGCGTGGAAATGCATGCCCGCCGCCAGGTTCCGCCGCCGCCTCCGCGTGGCGCAGTGATGGCGGCGCCGCTGCCTGGCTCGCCACGGCCCGTGCCGCAGAATGTTTCGCCTTACATGATGTCGGCAGCGGACGCCGCCGGCCACATGCGCCGGCTCGAGGAACTGGAATCGGAAGTCATCCGCATGGCGATCTCGCGCTACGAAGGTCACATGTCGGAAGTCGCCCGCCGGCTCGGCATCGGCCGTTCCACGCTCTATCGCAAGCTCAAGGAATTCGGCCTCGAAGAGCAGGTGGATCTACCGCCGGACCAGCTTGACGAAGAGCCGCCGCGCCAGGCGGCGAGCTGATCCTCAATTGTAGTCGGGCAGAACGAACGGCTTGCCCAGCATCTGCCGAGCGAGCAGCGCGCCGAGCGGCGGGATGTTCATCAGGTTCACAACCAGATTCCGCAGCCAGACGCCGAATGGCGTTTTCGGCGCGAATGAACTGGCGAGACCGATCGCTGCATCCTGCTGCTTTGTCAGCCACGCTCTGGTTTTCGCCTCGTAAGCCGCCAGCGCCAACGCCGCGTCGCCGTTCGCGTTGCGCAACTCGCCGGCCAGCACATAGGCGCCCAGCATCGCGAATGCCGAGCCGGCTCCGGCCAGAAGCGAAGGACAATAGGCCGCATCGCCGATCAATCCGACGCGGCCGCGCGACCATTGCGGCATGCGGATCTGGCTGACGGCGTCGAAGTAGAGATCGTCCGTTGCATCGAGGGCCGCAAGGATCTGCGGGGCCTCCCATCCATCCTTGCCGAACGTATCGCGCAACAGCTTCTTCTGGGATTCGGCGTCGTGCGGCGCAATGTTGGGCGACTTGTCCGCGGCGAACACGAGCAGGAATGCCGTCCGTCCGCCCCGCATGGCATAGCGGCTGATCTGCCGACCCGGCGGCGAATAGCTGACATACGACCCTTCATCGCGATGGGGATAGCCGTCCATCACGAACGATGCCGCGCAGTAGCCGAGATACTTTTCGAATTGCTGCTCGGCACCGAACGTGAGCTCGCGCACGCGCGAATGGAGTCCGTCGGCGCCGACAACCAGATCGAACCGCCGCCGCTGCCCGTTGGTGAAGTCAACGTCCACACCCTGGGCATCCGGCATCAGGTTCTCGATCGACGTTCCGCAAAGGACTTCGATCCGGCCTTCGATTTCATCGAAAATCGTCCGCGCCAGATCGCCGCGCGGAATACTGAAGAAGCGGCCGCCCAGCGCGCGGCGCATGACATCCACGCCAAATCCGGAGAGTCGCCGGCCGTTCTCATCGACGAATTTGAGGCGGTCGAACAGATACGCACGGCCGCGTACCGCCTCCATCAGGCCGAACCGTTCGATGAGATCGTAGCCCGTGCCCCACACATCGACCATGTAACCGCTGTCGCGAAAGCGCGGCGCTCGCTCGACGATGGTCGGTACGAAACCGTATTTCAGAAGCCAAAAGGCGAGAGCCGGCCCGGCAATGCCGGCGCCCGAGATCAGAACGGTCCGCATGGAAGCGGAATTCTATCGCATTCCGAGAGCACTCATGTAAAGGTCGAGGATCGCTTCGCGTTCCTGGAAATCGGCTTTGTCGAGTTTCCGCAAGCGAACGACCTGGCGCATGATCTTGGTGTCGAAGCCGGTGCCTTTCGCTTCGGAATAGACTTCGCGGATGTCGGCCGACAGCGCCGCCTTCTCTTCCTCCAGCCGCTCCACCCGCTCGACGAACGAGCGCAGATGCTCGACCGCAAATCCGGCTTTCGATCCGTTCTTCGAGGTTCCCTGCTCCACTGCGCCTGCTGCCGACATCGCTTGATCTCCCAACGCCCAACCCTGATGTGAGTCGTCAGAATAGAATCGGCGGTGGCGCACGCAACGCGCCTGGCGAATCTTAGCTGTGAGTCTTTTGAGATCGTTCGAAAGCGGCCTGTTGTTCCGGTGTCGCGTCCTTCTGGTATTTCGCCTTCCACTCGGACTGCGGCATGCCGTAGACGCGCTCGCGCGCGTCATCCTTGCCAAGATTAATGCCTTTTGCCGCCGCGGCTTCGCGATACCAGTCGCCCAGGCAATTGCGGCAGAAGCCTGCGGTAATCATCATGTCGATATTTTGAACGTCCGTGCGGTTGCGCAGATGATCGACCAGCCGGCGAAACACGGCCGCTTCCAGTTCCATTTGGTCACGTTCATCCATCTTCTGTTCCTCACCCGGCCCAAGACTGGCCGCACTTTCCGCGCCATGCTACTCCCGCCCCGATTCGGATACGACAGGAACCGGGCTCGGGGCCGGAGGTTCTGACAGCATGCGGCGCAGACGCAAGACGAAGATTGTGGCGACCCTGGGACCGGCAACGAACGCGCCGGACCGTATCAAGGCGCTGTTCGAAGCGGGCGCCGATGTGTTCCGCATCAACATGAGCCACAACACCCATGACTCGCTGAAAATGGTGCATGGCCGGGTTCGCGCGCTCGAGGAGGAGGTCGGCCGGCCAATCGGAATTCTGGTCGACCTGCAGGGACCGAAGATCCGGCTGGGCACATTGCCCGGCGGCAGCATCACCTTGAAGGAAGGCGACCGCATCAAGCTGGCGCGCGAGGCGTCGTCCGACGATCCGTTGGTGCTGCCCATCCCGCATGGCGAAGTGTTCGCCGCGCTGAAGCAGCGGCATTGCCTGCTCATCGATGACGGCAAGGTTCGGTTGCGCACCTGGGCCTCGAAACCGGATTCCGCCGAAGCGGTCGTGGAACTCGGCGGCGTGCTGAAAGATCGAAAGGGCGTGAATCTGCCCGACACCTTGCTGCCGCTTTCCGCCATGACGGAAAAGGATCGCGGCGATCTGGCGGCAGCGCTCGATCTCGGCGTGGACTGGATTGCGCTGTCCTTCGTGCAACGTCCCGATGATGTCGCCGAATTGCGCAAGCTGGTCGGCGGGCGTGCCGCGACGTTGGCGAAGATCGAGAAGCCCAAGGCGCTGGAGTCGCTGTCCGAGATTCTCGAATTGTCCGATGCATTGATGGTGGCCCGCGGCGATCTCGGCGTAGAGCTGCCGCTCGAAACCGTGCCGGGGCGGCAGAAGGAAATCACCCGCGCGGCGCGACGCGTCGGCAAGCCGGTCGTGGTTGCGACGCAAATGCTGGAATCCATGATCGAATCGGCGTCCCCGACGCGGGCGGAAGTCTCCGACGTCGCGACCGCCGTGTTCGATGGCGCCGATGCCGTGATGCTGTCGGCCGAAACCGCCACCGGCAAGTACCCCGTGGAAGCGGTCGCCATGATGGACCGCATTGCGTCTGCGGTGGAAAGCGATCCGCTCTACCAGTCCTTCATCGACGCGACGCGTCCGCCGCCGGAAGAGAACACGCCCGACGCCATCATGGCTGCGGTGCACGAGGTCACGCACACGATCCATGCGCGCGCCATCGTCAGCTGGACCGGTTCCGGCTCGACCGGGTTGCGCGCCGCGCGCGAACGGCCCGAGGCGCCGATCATCGCGCTCACGCCCCAACCTGCCACGGCCCGCAAACTGTCGCTCGCCTGGGGACTGCATTGCGTGCTGACGGAGGATGCGCACGATCTGGACGATGTGGTGGGGCGCGCCGCCGAGATCGCGCAGCGCGAGGGCTTCGCCAATCCGGGCGACCGGATCGTCGTGACCGCCGGCGTGCCGCTTGGCACACCGGGTGCCACCAACCTGCTGCGCGTGGCGTTCGTCGGGAAGAAGTAGTCAGCTCGTTGGGTGACAGCCGGGGAGCTTAAACCCCTGCCCGACGTGTACGGACGTGAATTCCGAGCCCACAGCCTCCGGAAGCAAACTGCTGGAAATCAAACGATCCTTCCAGGTCCGGCCGTCGAAGGCGAGGACGTCGTATTCATCCACGCGCGACTCTGACCGTCCGTTCACCACTTCGGTCGCTATGCGGAGTCTACCATTGTGGATCGACCAGCTCCCTGCTTCCACGTGGTAATCGCTCCGACCATTCGTGCAGTAACGTGCTTCCACGGCGAACGAGCCGTCACTCCCGTAATGATCGATCCAGTAGACCTCCGGCTCGCCGGGTTGGCCTTCACCGTACCAGTCACCGAGCACGAGTTTGGGATTGATCGATGCGCCAGCCGCCGACGTCGCAATATTGGCGATTGCGAACGCCGCGAGCGCCCAGGACAATTTTGTCACAGGCTCTCGCCTTCGACTTCGTGCGCGAGCTGGCGTTCTTTCCGCGCGATGTCGTCGAAATGCGGATCGAGCGCCAAGGCCTTGCGATAAAGCTTCAGCGCGCCGGGTTTGTCGCCATACTCCTCGAGCTTGACCGCAAGCTCCGCCATCGCCTCGAAATGGCGCGGATTGAGCTCGACCGCTTTCTCCAGACAGAACATCGCGCCCTGATCGTCGCCGGAGGCTGCCTGCAGGATGCCGCGCTGATGCCAGGCTTCCGCGTAATCCGGCGCGATGTCATTGACCGAGGCGATCAGCTTCTTTGCCGTGTCCGCATCGCCACTGTTAACCGACGCAGCCGCCCGCGCCATCAGCAGATCGACGGTCGGACTGCCCGAGCGCAGGAACGCCGCCAGGATCTTCTGCTCGATCGGCTTGGCTTCTTCTTCTTCGTCGACCTTCGCCAGATCCGAAAACAGCCGGTCGATCTCGCTGACCTTCGCGACCGCCGGCTTCGGCGCCGGTTTGGTCGCGGCAAGTGCCGTCGATGCGATAGTAAAGGAAGCGAAAGCGGCTAGCAGAGTGCGCATGAGACCATCCTACCGGGACGGCTGCGCTTGTGCCAAGGCGGACAATGCGCGCGGAACCGGACCGCCTTCCGCCCAGTCGACAAGCTCGGCCACATGGACAATGGGCGGTGCATCAGGTCCGGAGAGATGTTGCAGGCAGCCGATGTTCGAGGTCGTGATCACATCCGGTTGAACGCTGCGGATGTTCGTTAACTTTCGCGCCCGCAGTGCATCCGCGATCTCCGGCTCGAGCAGGCTGTAGCCGCCGGCTGAGCCGCAGCAGAGATGACCTTCCGGAATTCCCACGACTTCGAACCCCGCTGCGCGCAACACATCGCCGTCGTCGCCAATTCGCGAGCCATGCTGCTGTGAACACGGGACCTGCAGCGCCACACGCACTGTGGGCGACTCATCCTCCGACTCTTTCCTCCCCCGTTCACGGGGGAGGTGCGGAGCGAACGCAGTGAGTGAGGCGGAGGGGGGACTGCGCATCTTTCCCCCCTCCGTCTCGCCGCTGCGCGGCGATCCACCTCCCCCGCAAGCGGGGGAGGAAAGCAAATCAGTTGTCGACGTAAGGCTCGACGCGAACGCCCTGGCGCGCGCACGCCATGCCGGATCGTCGAGGAACAGATGTTCGTAGTCGGCAAGATGGGCGGCGCAGCCGGTCGCGCTGATCGTGACCCCTTCGCTCGAACCACCGCGCTCGAAGGCTTCGATGTTGCGCTTCGCAAGAACCTTCGCTTCGTCTTCACGGCCGAGGTGAAATGACAGTGCGCCACAGCATCCGGCGCCCGGAAGCGTTTCGAGCGCGATGCCGCGCCGCGCCAGCACGCGGGCAAGCGCCTGATCGATCTCTGGCGCCACGACCTGCTGCACGCATCCCGGCAGAAGCAGCACACGGCGTCCGTTGTGCGCAACAAGAGTCTGGTCTTGAGCTGTCGTGGCTCTCAGCCGCGCACCGCGTCGCGCCATGGTTCGCAATCCGGGCGGCAGCAGGAAGGCAAGCGGCGCAAACAACTGTGCGATCAGCAATGCAGCACGCGACAGGCTCGGACGGGTCAGCACATTGGCGATGGTCCAGCGCGTGAGGCGATCGGCAATCGGACGGCGATAATGCGTCTCGATATGGATGCGGGACTGATCGACCAGCCGCTGATAATCCACACCGGAGGGACAGACCGTGCGACAGGCGAGACACGAGAGACAACGATCGATGTGGATGACGGTCTCGGCGGATGGCGCGCCGCCCTGCTCCAGCATCTTCTGCATCATGACGATGCGGCCGCGCGGAGAATCGCGTTCGTCGCCCAGCAGCACATAGGTCGGGCAGCTTGCCGTGCAGATGCCGCAATGAACGCAGGCGCGCAAGGCGGCATCGGCTTCGGCAAGGTGCGGATCGGCAAGTTGCGCGATGCTGAATTGCGTGCGCATCTAGACGCCGTCCCACATGCGGCCGGGATTGAACAGCCGCAGCGGATCGAACGCGGCCTTCACGCGCTTTGTGAGCTCCGCCCGAACGGGATCTTCCTGCGCGAACGGCGGAATGGATTTGTCGCCGCGGATCCTGATGGCGCGTGCATCAAATTCCCACGCAATCGCATGCAGGTAACGATCGGATTCGACCCAAAGCAGGCCGCCCGCCCAATCGGCACACCAGACAGCCGGATTGGTCTCTGCAATGAAGTTGGCCGCGTTCATTGGCGGGATATGGACACGCCAGAGCACGGTCTTGGCACTGGACACGATCCGGCCGGATGCGATGTTGTGGAAGATCGCCGCAGCTTGTGGCGCCGTCTCGGAGAACTTTCGCAGCAACTTGATTTTCTCATCGAGTGCCGCTCGAGAGCCTTCCAGGCGAACAAACGCCACTCCGTTTACGAATGCGAGACCGGTCGATTCCAGCGGTCTCGACCATGCGCGGAGGAGTAGCGCGAACCCCCTTTCGGGCGAGAGGCCGCAGCTGTCGAAGACCTCCGAGATCGGCGGTCTCGGAAACGCGCGCAGAGTCACTTCCGTCATGGGGCCGAGCGTGCCCATGGCGCCGCACATCAGTTTCGGCACATCGAACCCGGTGACGTTCTTCACCACCTTGCCGCCGGCCTTGTACGCCTCACCGAATCCATTGACTGCGCGGAAGCCCAGCAGATGATCGCGGCAGCGGCCGTAACGGATCGCCGCCGAGCCGTTCGCATCCGCGGCCAGCACGCCGCCGATGGTCGCGGCGTTGGCCGGCGCACCATACAGCGGTCCCCAGTCGGCAGGCTCGAACCCGAGCCGCTGGTTCTTCTCCGCCAATGCCGCTTCGATCTCCGCGACCGGCGTTCCGGCGCGCGCGGTGATCACCATCTCGTCCGGTTCGTATTTCACGATGCCGCTCAGCTGCGAAAGATCGAGCACGTCGTCACATTCGACTGGACGACCAAGCCCGCGCTTGGTGCCATGGCCCACGATCTCCAGCGTGCGGCGAGCGTCGCGCGCCGCGCGTACCACATCGACCACTTCGGTTTCGCTGGAAACAGAAAGGCGCGCCATCAGAACCGCGGCAGCTCCGCGTGCCGCATCGCGCCCTTGTGCACATGCGCGTGCCCCTGCTCGATGCACACGGACAGCGTGGGAAACACCTTGCCGGGATTGAACAGCCCGCCGCCATCGAAGGCACATTTCAGGCGCTGCTGCTGCGCGAGATCGGCTTCGGTGAACATCTCCGGCATCAGGTCGCGCTTCTCGATGCCGACGCCGTGCTCGCCGGTCAGCACACCGCCGACCTCGACACAGAGGCGCAGGATCTCCGCGCCGAACGCTTCGGCGCGATCGAGTTCGCCCTCCTTCATCACGTCGAAAATGATCAGCGGATGGATGTTGCCGTCGCCGGCGTGGAACACGTTGCAGAAGCCGAGGCGGTATTCCGCCGACATTTCCGCCATGCGCGCCAGCACATGCGGCAGCGCGCGGCGCGGGATGGTGCCATCCATGCACAGCATGTCGGGCGCAAGCTTGCCCATGGCGGAGAATGCGGCCTTGCGGCCCATCCACAATCGCGCGCGCTCCTTCTCGTCGCGCGCTTCGCGGACGTCGTGGGCGCCGCTCGCCCGCGCAATCTCCCCAACACGCGCGATGCCATCGGCCACTTCCGACTCCAGCCCATCGATCTCGATGATGAGGATGGCGTCGGCCTTGGGATAGCCCGGCGCGCAATACTCCTCCACGGCTTCCACGCAGCGCCGATCCATGAACTCCATGGCGGCCGGCACGATGCCCGCGGCAATGATGTTGGCGACGCAGGTTCCGCTGTCCGGCACGGAATGGAATGCCGCCAGCAGAGTGCGTGCGCAGGGCGGTTTGGAAAGAATGCGCACGGTGGCTTCCACCACCACGCCCAGCAAACCTTCCGAGCCGGTGACAACGCCCAGCAGATCGAGACCGTCGCCGCCGATGGCCTTGCCGCCGAAGCGGACCATCTCGCCGCCCGGCAGGACGAACTCCACGCCCAGAAGATTGTGCGTCGTCAGTCCGTATTTCAGGCAATGCAGCCCGCCGGAATTCTCCGCGATGTTGCCGCCGATGGTGCAGGCGATCTGACTGGACGGATCGGGCGCATAATAGAAGCCCGCGGCCTCCACGGCGCGCGTGATGGCGGCGTTGGTCACGCCGGGCTCGACCACGACGCAACGGTTCTCGAGATCGATGTCCAGAATCCGGTTCATGCGGCCGAAGCCGAGCAGGATTCCATCCGCCCGCGGCAGTGCGCCGCCGGACAAAGACGTGCCGGCGCCGCGCGGCACGATCGGCACGCCCGCGTCTTGCGCATAGGCAAGCACCGCCGCCACCTGCTCCTTCGTCTTCGGCAGCACGCACACGAGTGCGGCCTGGCGATGCGCCGTCAGCCCGTCGGCATCATAGGCGGCAAGTCCCGCTGCCTCATGCACCACGCCATCGGGCACGATGCGGCGAAGGCTCGCCACGATCTCATCGCGGCGGGAAAGGATTAAGGGATCGGGTTCAGGTAACCGGATCATGGCCCATCATAGGGCCAAACGATCAGCCCTGGCGCGCCTTGAAGCGGGGGTTCTTCTTGTTGATGACGTAGGTCCGCCCCTTGCGCCGGATGATGCGGCAGTCTTTGTCGCGCTTCTTGAGCGAGCGCAGGGAATTGCGGACCTTCATGACACGCCTTCAAGAAAATGGGGCCAAGCGGCCCCGTCGAAAGAGGCGCGGAAACTATGCGGGCCGATTTGCCCTGTCAACGCCTCAATTTTCCGCTTTCATGCGTTGGGAAAGTCGCTGATTCCCGGGGGATCCGAGGTGGGTTTGGGTAGCAAAAGGCACTGGGCCGCACCAGCGCTGATGGCCGGGTGGTTGCTCCTGGCCGTCGTGGCTGGGCCAGCGGCGGCGCAGCCCCCTGCATCTGCGGCTGCGCCCACACCCGCCCAGACGGCCGCTGCCCAGTCGGCCGCGGCCGACGCCAAGTTTGCTGCCTTCGTGCACGACTTCCGCGCCGAGGCCATTCGCGCCGGGGTGAAGCCAGAGACGTACGATGCGTCCACGGCCGGCATCTCGCGCAACCAGCGCGTGGAGGATCTGAACACGCAGCAGCCGGAATTCGTCCGCCCCGTCTGGCAATACCTCGACACCGCCGTGTCGCCGCAGCGCATCTCGAAGGGGCAGGACATGCTGGCGGCGAATTCCACGACGCTTTCCAACATCGAGGCGCGCTATTCCGTGCCGAAGGAAATCCTCGTCGCCATCTGGGGCGACGAAAGCGCCTACGGCACCGCCATGGGCAGCTTCAACATGTTCGAGGCGCTGGCGACGCTGGCCTATGACGGGCCGCGCCAGGAATTCGCCAGGCGCGAACTGATCGCCGCCATGAAGATGGAGGAACAGGAACACCTGTCGCCGTCGCAGATGACGTCGTCCTGGGCGGGCGCCTTCGGGCAGACGCAGTTCGTGCCGTCGTCCTTCCTCAAAAATGCCGTCGATGGCGACGGCGACGGCAGGAAGGATCTGTGGCATTCGCCGGCCGATGCGCTCGCTTCCACCGCCAAGCTGATGCACGACGCCGACTGGCGCATGGGCCAGCCGTGCCTCACCGAAGTGTCGCTGCCGAAGGATTTCGACTACGACCTCGCCGATGTCGATGCTGTGAAGCCTACGCCCGAGTGGAAAAAGCTGGGCGTGAAGACGATCTATGGCGACGATCTTCCCGCGACCGCGTCCGAAGGCGCGATCTATCTGCCGGCGGGATGGCGCGGGCCGGCCTTCATGGTGTTCCACAATTTCAAGGTCGTGCTCACCTACAACAACGCAGCCGCCTATGCGCTCAGCATCTGCAATCTCGCGGATCATCTGCGCGGCGGCGGACGCATCATTGCGCAATGGCCGCGCGACGAACAGCCGCTGACGCAGGACGAACGCATCGCCTTCCAGACCGCGCTGAAGCAGTCTGGCTACGATCCGGGGCCGATCGACGGCGTGCTGGGCCATCAGGGCCGCGCGGCGCTGCGACGCTATCAGCGCGATCATCACCTTCCGGCCGATGGCTTCCCCACGCACGAGATGCTATGGCGCATGGACGCAGACATCGCAGCGAAGAAGTGAAGACGTAAGGGGGCAGGAATGGCAAAGGGGATCGGTTTTCACGCGTCGATGTTTGCAGCGGCCCTGTTATGGCCGCTCGCGACTTCTGCTGCCGAGTCTCCACCACCAAGCGTTCCCATCGTGGAGCCGGATGTTGTTGGATTCAACGCGGCAGATCTGGCTTTCCAGGTGCCCGGCTTTCCGGATCCCGTGATCGTCCAGCTCAGGGTCGATCCTCGTCATCGCTCGAAGCAGAGCGCCGAACTCACAGGACTGACGATCAGTTACGCAGGAAAAGCAGTCGATATCGACGCAAGGCTCCTTTCAGATGTCAAGAACGCGCGCGTCGACGATGTTTCGGCGACCGCCGTCCGGTCGCAAACCGGCCAGGCTGCCATCGCGATCTACGTGTTTGATCATGGCGAGGTCGAATTCGATTGGACTGTGGGCGGCGAGGTGAGAAAGCTCGATTACCGGAAGAAATGATTTCGCCGAAGGCCGAACTTTGGCCGCTGCTTGTCACTTCAGCTTCTTGAACCGCACGCTTGACGTGTCGCTGCGGCCTTGGGCGTCGACCACCGTGATCTTGGCGAAGCCTTCGCCCGTGGGTTGGTACAGCGCCGGCGTGAAGCGGGTGAAATTGCCGATCAGCTGGCCGTTGACGAGCCAGGTGAGCGGCTCGCGCCCGCCATCGGCCTTCAACTGGATGGCGGCATCCTTGGCACTCGCCTGCTCGACGGGAATGGTGGCGCCGTTGGGCGGGAAGCTGATCGACGGCGGCGGGATGATTGTCGTCTGTACCGGCTGCGGCGCGGCGGCTTCGCGGGTGAATACGCGCAGTGCTTCGGGGAGCGCATCGGTCGATTGCGCGACGATGGTGCCGGACGGCGGCGCCGGATCGGGAGATTTGTCGCGCGGCAAGAGCCCGAACGTCTTCAGCAGGATCGGCGCCGCCGCTTCCAAACCGATGGAGCCGGCGCGCGGCGCGCCGTCGGCACGTCCCGTCCACACACCCACGGTGTAGTCGTTGGAGAAGCCGACGCTCCACGCATCGCGGAAACCGTAGGACGTGCCCGTCTTGAAGGCGATGGTGCGGCGCTTAAGTCCCTGCCCCATCGCCCAGCCTTCCGGCAGCGCGATGCCCTTCAAGATGTCGCGCAGATAATACGCCGCCACCGCACCGAACAGGCGGTGCGGCGCGCCTTGCTTGTCGGTTGAAAGATAGCGCAGCGGTCTCGCCACGCCGGCGTTCGCGATGCCGGCGTAGAGCATGGTGATGTCGGCGAGATTGATGCCGAGTCCGCCCAGCGCCACCGGCAGACTGGGGCTGTCGTCGCGCGTGGGGAAAGCGAGCCGCGCGCCGGCATTCGACAGCGCCAACGTGAAGCGCAAGGGCCCGACGCGGTCCAGCACCATCACCGCCGGCACGTTGAGCGACATGCGCAGCGCATCGCGCGCCGTCACCGCGCCCTGGAAGGATCCTGCGAAATCCTTCGGCGCATAATCGCCGAACGTCATGGCCTGGTCTTCCATCATGGTGGAGGGATGCAGGATCGCGTCGTCGAAGGCGAGGCCGTAGATGAAGGGCTTGAGCGCGGAGCCAGGCGAACGCGGGCGGCTGGCAAGATCGATCTGGCCCGATCCGCCCCAGTAATTCGTGCCGCCGATATAGGCGAGCACGTTGCGCGATTTGTTTTCCACCACGACGATGGCAAGGCTCGCGCCGTTCTCGAAATAGGCATTCTCCTGCGCCGCCATGCGCTCGACCGCGCCCTGCAACGCCGGATCGATTGTGGTGGCGATGAGGCCGGAATGCGTGCGCCGCAGTCTATCGGACAGATGCGGCGCGCGCGCCGGCATGGCAAGCCGCATCGACGGCACGCCTTCGCGGCGCGCAACGGCAGCATCGCCGGCGCTGATCACGCCTTCGTCCACCATGCGCGCCAGAACCTTGTTGCGGCCCTTGATGGCGGCGAGGCCGTGACGATCCGGCCTGAGCTTCGCCGGCGATTGCGGCAACGCCACCAGCAATGCGGCTTCCGACAGATCGAGTGCCTGTGGCTCCTTGCCGAAATAGGAGAGCGAGGCGGCGCGCACGCCTTCGAGATTGCCGCCGAACGGCGCCAGGGTGAGATAGATGGAGAGGATCTCGTCCTTGGAATAGCGCTCCTCCAATTGAACCGCGCGGATCATCTGGACGAGCTTGGTGCCAAGCCCGCGTTGTTTGGGCGGTCCCAGCAGGCGCGCCGCCTGCATCGACAAGGTCGATGCGCCGGAGACGACGTGGCCCGCGCTCACATATTGGATGGCGGCGCGGCCGACCGCGATGAGATCGATGCCGTGATGGGAGTCGAACCGCTTGTCCTCGTAGGCCTTGAGCAGGGCGAGATAGCGCGCGTTCACATCGCGCACGTTCGTCTTCAGCCGCCAGGTGCCGTCCTCCGACAGGTATGGCTTCAACAGCGATCCATCCCGCGCCACCACCTCGGGCGAGATGTTGTCGTACCGCGCCATATCCGGCGGAAACGCGGCATCGAGAATGGCGATGGCTGCGACGAGCGCAACGAACGCGCCCCCGGTGATCGAGATGCGCGGATGGCGCTTCGTGAATTGGACAACGTTGCGGACCGTCCGACCAAGAACCTCCCTCGCCCCCACGAAGTGGGGGAGAGGGTTGGGGTGAGGGGGTCTTCGAAACAACGAAAACAGATGCTTGAGATCAGGGAAGTTGGGCAAACGCATCTTCAACGTCCTGCGCTCTGGCAGCGCCCCCTCACCCTGCCCTCTCCCCCGCTAAAGCGGGGGCGAGGGTGCATTTTTGACCCGACGCCCGTCATTTGATCGCACAGCCCGAATCTTCCTCGCAGGAAATGTGGTCGCAGCCGAACTGAATGAAATCGGGCATCAACCCAAGTTTCTCGTAGGCCGCCAGGCTCGCCGACATTTCACAGCTGAATCCGGCCACTTCATCTTTGCAGACGCGTGACGTGTCCGCGAGTTTGGCCACGCGCTGTTGCATTTTCCGGGACAGCGTCGCGTCGAATTTGTCGAGCACGTCGATGTAGCATTCCTCGCAAAGCCGTTCGACGTGATGGGCCGGACAGCGCAGCCGCGACTGCATTTCCCAGTCTTGCCACACGCGCTCCGATGAGGAGTCGGCGAGCGCCGTTCCGCCAAAGAAGTACGCCAGCAGAAATACGATCCGGCGGCCCTTCGAAACGAAGTGCTTCACTTGCGCGCCTTTATCGGCCAATCCATTTTCTGCGATTCGGCTCGGGCGCTCGGCCCAGGAATCAGATTGTCGAACGCGTAGTGCAAGTGACACTTGGCGGTCAGATCCAGCTTTGATTCCAAATCCTGCGCCTCATCCATGGTTTCCGGCCCAACTTCGATTGGAATGTTGTCGGTTACCATGCCGTCGTGTCCAAAAAACTCGATATCTGAAACGACGACTTGGCCCTTCTTATTTCGAAAGGCGTATTCTATGGCGAACCTGGCGTCGTCAACAGCAGACAAGCTGATGGATTGGATGGCGCTGCTGGCCTTCAAAACGCGATGAATACATCGAACAGTCGGAATCGCTTTGGGCGGAACAACGGCCACGGAGTCGGCTATCGCCACGGTGCAACAGCCGAATGAAACGGCGGCGAAGAAGATGCCCCAAGGACGGGTCATTGCCTTCACTTCCCTGCCCCGATCGTCACGTGGCCCATGTCGGTGCGGGCCATGATGGTGGGCGAGTACATGTCCTCTACCACGGCGGCCGGCATGACGAACGCGCCTTGGGTCACGGCGCGCGCGACATAGGCGATGCGGTAGGTCGGCAGCGGCGGCGGCGGCTTCTTGGGATCGGGCTTCGTCTGATACTCCGAGCCGATGTTGAACGCGGCCACGAAGCGGTCGTCGCGCGCATCCTCCATCGTCACGTCGTTGAGCGGCGACATCCAGGCATAGGCCTTGGCGTCATCGCCGGAAATCGGCATCTCGATTTCGAGGCCGGCCGGCAGCAGGTCGATGGCGCCCATCTGGCGATAGAAGGCGTTGTCCATCCCGCCTTCGATCACGATCATGACGCGATCGTTCTGATGCAGATTGGCGAGATCGGCGGGCTGGCCGCTCATCGTCCACACCGTCTTCTTGATGGTGAGTCCGTCGGCCATTGGCGGCAGCGGAATGGCCGGCGTTCCCTGCACGGAAACATCACGCCACACTGGTGCATCGCCGCGATTGCCGATCGTGACACCCTTCTGCAGCAGGCCGTAATTCGGCGACAGCCGCACCGCACCCTGCACCGGCTTCGCCGGCTGGCCGTTGACGACGATATGGAGCGGCGTCTTCTCGCGCGTCAGCTCGTAGGCGGCGCGCAGCATCCACGCCTTCTCCTGTGTCGTCGTGTAGTTGAGCCGCATGTCGATGTCGGTCGTCTGCTTCAGCAGCGCCGGCACGAGCTGCGGGTCGCCGCCTTCCACCACCAGCGCCGTGGTGCCGGCGAGGTCACGGATGTAGGAGCCGTAGTCGGCCGAGGAATAATCGACCGGCTTGATCTGACCCAGGATGTCGTGCGCGCGGTTGAACGCATAGGTCGAGCGCGCCTTGTCGCCGGACTGTGCCGCAGCCGCTCCGGTGAGCGCCCCGGCGATGGCGCTGTTCCATTCGCCGCCGCGCGTGTCGGAGAAGTAGCGCAGGTCGGACAGGTTCACCTGACCGGCGCGCGCCAGCACATAGAAGGCGTAAGCGCGGGTGGCGTCGTCATTGGAATCCGACGGCGCGATCTGCTTCAGCCATCCGGCGCCGCGCTTCAGCGCCTCGTTCGGCACGACGAAGCCCTTGGCCTTCGCCTGATAGAGGAAATCGAGCGCGAACACGCTGATCCACGGATCGGCGTCGTTGCCCGGTCCCCACATGCCGAAATTGCCGGCGTAGTTCTGCATGTCGAGCACGTTGTCGACCGCCTCCTGGATGCGGTCGTGCAGCGCCTGATCCTTGGGCAGGCCGGCGAGCGGCGCCAGATCGTTGAAGTAGAGCAGCGGCATGGCGCGGCTCGTCGTCTGCTCGATGCAGCCATAGGGATATTTGTCGAGCCAGCGGAGCAGACCCGGCACGTCCGTGTAGCCGTGCGCGGCGGACACGTTCAGCGCCACGTTGATCGTGGAGGGAACCAGATCGGCCACCAGTTTCTGGTTCGCCGTGTAGCTCTGGTTGGCACCCAGCACGGCAATATCCTCGCGCGCGACATCGAGCTGCGGCGCGCGCACCTGGATGGGCCACGCGCGGCTGATCTTGAAGCCGTTCGGTCCGGAGAGCGTCAGCGAAATCGACGCAATGCCGAGGCCTTTGCCGTCCAGCTCGACGGGCGTCAGCGTGCGCTGGCCCTTCTTCAAGGCTTGCGTGACGACGGTCTGTACACCGGTTGCGGTTGAAACCGGCCCGCCCGTCTTGATCGTGGCGGCATAGTTGCCCGGCGCACCTTCCACATTGTCGAGCATCAGCGCGGCCTGCGCCTTGTCGCCGGGTGCCAGGAATCGCGGCAGCACCAGTTCGGCCACCACCGGATCGCGCACGGTCAGCGGACGATCGGCATGGCCGACCTTCTTGCCGCTCCACGCCACGGCCATCAGGCGCAGCTCGCCGTTGAAGTCCGGGATGTCGAGCGGCACGTTCGCCATGCCGCCCGCGCCCAGCTTCACCAGCCCCGAGAACAACGCGACCGTGCGCTGCGGTACCACGGCCAGCGGACGCCCGCCGAAATTGTCGCCGCCTTCGCGCAACGAGCCGACCGCCGCCTTCTCGGATTTGATCAGGCGGCCGTAATCGTCATGCATGCCGACGCCGAGAATGCGCTTGCCGAAATAATAGTCATTCGGATCGGGCGACTTGAAATCCGTGAGCTGGAGGATTCCTTCGTCCACTGCGGCGAGCGTGATGTAGGCATCTTCGCCGCCATCGAGTCCCTTCACCGTCACCGGAATCGTGATGCGCTGGCGCGGCGCAATCTTCTGCGGGCCGCCGACCAGCGCGGTGAGCGTGCGGGCGGAATTGTCCACCTGCAGCCAGGTGACGCCGATGGCGCGCACCGGCTCGCGTCCCGTCGACTGGTTCAGCGGATGATAATGCGTGACCAGCACATAGGCGCCGGCACCCCAGTCTTCCGACACGGGAATGTCGACCGATGTGCCGCTCGCCGGCGCATTGATCAGCTGCGAGGAGAAGATCCGGTCGCCCGCGACCACCACCAGCGCCTGTCCGTCGGACGCCGGCTTGATGTTCACATGCGCCACTTCGCCAGGCTTGTACGATGGCTTGTTGGCGGCAACCGGAATGCGATCGGGGCGATCGCCTTCCGCACTCGCCGCCCAGCCGGAATAGAAGCGGTAGGAGGACGCAGCACCCGTCTTCGGGTCGCTGATGGTGAGGCGATAGTCGCCCCACGGGAACGCCTGCGCCATCTTGATCGCGCCGGACGCACCGATGTTCATGGTGCCGGAGGTGACGAGCCGGTCGCGCGTGACCGACTGGTACTTCCACTCGCCATTGTCCTGATACCACTGGTACGTCGTGACTTCGCGCACCCAGCTGTAGTTCACATTGTTCATGGCGATGCGCTTGCCGTCATTGTCGACGGCGATCACTTCGAACTCGGCCTTCGATCCTTCCGCCACCGAATAGCCATCGAAGTTGGGACGCAGACCGATGGCGGCATCGCGCGTGCGCACGGGGATGTCGACGGATTTGTCCGTGGTGCGCCCGCCTGGCTCGTGGATCGAGATGGTGACGACGGCCTTCAGCGGCAGCGTGGTATCGGCGAGATCGCCGATCGTGCCGGTGGCTTCCGTCACACCGGCATCGTCGGTGTTCGGTACCGTGAGATCGAGGCTGACATCGGAGAACGTGTCGTCCACGCGGCCGAACGTGTACTGCTCGAACTCGGGATACGGATCGGCATCCTTGGTGATGCGCGCATGGCCTTCGCCCGACAGGTTCGAGGCTGGCGCGCCGTAGAGGAAGCGGCTGTCGGCCTTCACCTTGATGTCGGAATTGGGGTGCAGGACTTTGGATTCGGCGGTGAGCGTCACCTTGAGGCGCTGCGGCACGAAATCGGCCACATCGAACTGCACGCGGCCGACGGAGGGCGCATCCTTCGACGTGTCGACTAACGCCGCAATCTGGTAGCGGCCATGGGGAGACGTATCGCGCAACGGCACCGACCATGTGACGGCACCGGCGGCAAGCGACGCGCCGGCAAACGTGGCGCGCGATATCTCCATGCCGTCAGGGCGCGTGGCGACAAGGGTCAGCGGTGCGGTGACGGCCGCACCGACGCGGTCGCGCAGCATGGCGGTGGCACGGATAGTCTCGCCAGGGCGATAGACGCCGCGCTCCGTATACAAATAGGCATCGATGGGACCGGCGGTCTCGCGCCCCGACACACCGCGATCGGTGAGATCGAAGGCCGGGCGGCGCAGATCGAGGAAGCTGAAATCGCCATTGTTGCCGTAGGCCATGATCACGACAGGCTCGTCGCCGCCCTTGCCATTGAACAACAGGGGATCGAAATCGGCGCGGCCGTCGCCATTGGTGGTTTGCGTCGACACCACATTGTTGTCGCGCGCCACCAGGGTGAGCTTGATGCCGGAGAGCGGCTTCGCGGTGGCGTAGGAGCGCGCGAACACAGCCATGCCGTTGGCGCCCTGGAAGGTGGTGACCGAGATGTCGGAATCGATCACCCATTGCGACGCCATCTGCTCGGAATAATCGCCGCCCTCGTCGTCATCGCCGGTCGGCTTGGCGTGCGCCTTCTGCCAATCCTGAGCGATCAGCACATAGGCGCCCGGCGGCTTGTCCTTCAGGATGTCGCGGATGGGGATGAGCGTGACGACCGTGTCGTTCTTGACGTTGGCCACGTCCATCGCACCCGACCACACGACCTGGCCCTGGTTCTGCTCCAGCTGACGCTCGTCATAGGAATAGAGCTGGGTCTGGTCGACCGTGCCGGATTCGATCTGCGACAGGAGGCGGTCGCCCACGCGCACGATCTTCAGCGCCAGCTTGTCAACATTCACCGTGGTGACGGGAACGCCGTCGGCATTGTCGCGCGGCAGCACGATGCCGCCGGAAAAGCGCACCAGCGCCGGTTTGTCGCGCAGCTCGACGGAAACGGTTTCGGCTTCGGTGAGCTTCTCGCCCGCCTTGTCCGGCAGGCCCTTCTTCAGGGTGACGGTGTAGGTGGTGTTGAAATCAAGGCCGGCGATGCAGATGCGCTCGTCCATGGCGCGCACGACGATGCGGGTTTGCGGATCGATTGTGAGGTAATCCTCGTAATGGGTGCGGCCGGACTGGTCGAGGTCGCGGGTGAAGACGAGGCAGGCCTGCGCCTGCGCCTTGGTCGTGTCGATCTCAAGACGGTGGAAGGCGAACTCCGGCGCCTCCACCATCTGCTGCGGCGACATGGTTCCGGTGACGGTACTCGCCACCTGGCTGAAGCCGCCCGCAATGCGGGAGAACAACCCGCCGGACGGTGTGTTCTTCCCGCCCATCAGATAAAGCCCGCCAAGAACAGCAAGAATCACGACAGCGGCGACTGCGCCGCCGATGACATAAGGCCGCCGATTCATAAGAATCCCCCGTTCGACACGCTCCAGCAAGGGGAGCGCCCCGGTCGCCAGACTACGCCCACGCGTGAACCCCGGCAATCATGGGAAAAATGCCCGCCGATCTTGGCGGGATGTTGGCGCCGCGATGGAGAAGCGGCGGCAAATCGAAATTTATTCCGGCGGCGACTATTCGGCGGCCGACGCGACGCTCCGCGCACGAATGGCACGGGTCACGGCTGAACGTATCGAGACATACTGGAACGCGAACAGCGCAATCGGCGCGGCGGTGGGAACGAAGGCGGTGAACGCCGCCCAGACATGGCGTCCATACTTCAGGGCAACGACAAGATTGGCCAGCGACAGAAGATAATAGAGCGCCGCCCAGACGTAGCCCCAAACGACAAGGGCGTGCCCAGCGATGTTTTCCTTCACCGGTGGCGGGAAGTAGCGAAGCTGCCAGCCGCGCTGCATCATCACGGTGGCGATGGCAGCACCGGCGATGCTCGGTTTCAGCATCATGAAGCGCGCATCACGCGTGAGGATGGTGGCAGCGCCAAGCACGACCACCAGCGCCACACTCGCGACCTGCATCAGCGCGATAGGCGTGCCTCGCACGCGCAGCCACAGGAACTGCCCGACACCCATGGCAATGCCGACGCTGGTGGCCAGCACGACGTTGTCCGTCGCGACCAACACCACGAGGAAGGCGATGGTGGAGAGAAAATCGCTGGCGATGGGCCTGAAGACCTTCAGGAAGTCCATCATCTGCGTTCTCCCTCAGGCTTGGCGCCAGTTTCCATGGAAGCCGAACGGCACGCGCCTCGGCAGTTTCGCGATGCCGACGGGTCCGCGCGCCACATCCTGCGCATCGAACACGACAAAATCGCTGCGGTTCTCGGCGCCGCGATAGACCACCGCCACCAGCCAGCCATCTCCTTCCGCCGCATCGGCATGGCGCGGCACAAACACCGGCTCGCCCGGCGCATCGCCGCGCGGGAATTCGTACACCGACTTCTTGCCGCTGCGATGATCGATATGGGCGATGCAGTCGAACAGGATGCGGCCATCGTCTTTCGTGTTGCCGGCGAAGTAGCCGTGACGATACGGCAGCCCGGCGAACCGCTCGTCCAGGCGCGGGAATTCGCCCGCCATTTCGTCGATCGGCTGCCGCCTGATCGTGCTCGACTTGCCGGACAGATCGAACGTCCACCGCACCAGCTTCGCCGAGCAAAGCTTGCCTGCCGAACCATCCGCATTGGGAAAGAGTGGAGCCGCTTCGTATTCCATCACGTCGGCGTACATCAGCTCGCCCTCCTCCCACATGTTCATGGGGTGGAAGACGTAGCAGGCATCGGTGTTGAACCAGCGGATGCTGTCGATACCGGCGTCGCGTCGCATGACGCCGATATGGCTGCCCTTGTCCGGTTCCCAGGCGAATGCCGGGCCGCCGCGCATGACGCGAGAGAGATCGCCGGTCAGCGGCAGGACTGGGAACGCCACATGGTCCCTCGTCACGAAGAAATCGTGGATCATGCTGCAATACGGCGCCTGGAACAGATCGAGGCGCGTGACCTTGGCGTCGCGGTCGACCACGCCGTACGCGACCTGGTCGTTGAAGAAGCCGTCGCCGGCCGAATAGGCGAAGAAAACCATCTCGCCGGTTTCCGGATCGATCTTCGGGTGTGCCGTGAAACGGTTGGCGCGGCCGGCGTAGGGAACGTAGCCGCGCGTCGCGAGCGACGCGGGATCGAGTTCCGTCGGCTGATGCCCTTCCTCCAGAGCGAGCAGGCGACCCGCATGCCAGACGATGTTGGTGTTTGCGACGCCGCTGTCCTTTCCGGCCGCAGCCGGATCGCTCGACAGCGGGTTGCCGAAATTGCCGAACAGCGAGCGCCCCGCCGCGTGCTCCATCTGCCATTTCGGTGTGCGAACATAGCGGTTGCGGTAGGACACCTTCCCGTCCTCGACGAAGAAGCCATGAATCATGCCGTCACCGGCGAACCAGTGATGATCCGGATCACGCGGCTCGAACTGCGGATTGGGGCCGTTGCGGTAGAGCGCGCCATGCAGGCCGCGCGGAATTTCGCCCTCGATGAGCAGGTTGTCGAACACGCTTTCCTCGCGCACCGGCGCGAAGTTGCCGGCAAGATATGGGTTGCGGGTTTCGACCGTGGCGTGGGCGTTCATGACAGCCTCCTATAATTTATCTTGTAAATTTATACTGTATACATATGCTCGGCAAGCCCTGAAACCGAGATTCTGCGAAAGAAAATGCCCCGCGAGCTAAGCCCTTCCGAAATCGAGGATTTCCGCGACAGGCTGTGCGACACGGCCCTCGAGATCTTCGCCGAAAAGGGCGTGGAGGGGCTGACCTTGCGCGAGGTGGCGGCGCGCCTGGGCGTCAGCCCGATGACCCCCTACCGCTACTTCAAGGACAAGGAGGCGATCCTCGCGGCCGTCCGCACCCGCGCCTTTAACGATTTTGCCGACGCGCTCGAGAAGGCGGTGACCAGGCGGGGCGACGCGACGGCGCAGTCCCGAGCCGCTGGCAAGGCCTATCAGGCGTTCGCCTTCACCCATGCGGAAGCCTACCGGCTGATGTTCATGGTGAAGCAGAAGGATGCCGAGGCAAAGGACCCGGCGCTGCAGCTGGCGCTCGAACGCGCCCGCGCCACGATGAGCCACCACGTGAAGCTGCTCATCGACGTCGGCATCTTCGAAGGCGATCCCGAATTGATCGGCCATGTGTTCTGGGCAGCCCTGCACGGACTGGTGATGCTCGAACTCTCCGGCCAGTTCACCAAGCGCTACAGCTTCAGCAAGGTGCGCGATGAAACCTTCCGGGCCCTCGGCCAGGGATTTCTGAGGAAGGGTCGTTCTACTGGCTCGCCCAGATGATGCGGTGAATGAACACGATGTCCTGCACGAGGAAATGCCGGTCCTCATAGTCCGCATTCAGCGACTTGAGCTCGATGCGCTGCGCTGTCATGCGCGACAACTGCTTGGCCATTACTTCGCCCGTGTTCGACTTCAGCACCACGCGGTCGCCGCGGCGCAGGCTCGCCGATGGCGACACGACAATGCGATCGCCGTCGCGGTAGACCGGCAGCATGGAATCGCCGCTGACCTCGAGCGCGTAGGCGTGTTCGTCGGCGAGCTCCGGAAACGGGATCTCGTCCCAGCCGGCGCCGGCCGGAAAGCCGGCGTCGTCGAAGAAGCCTTCGCGGCCGGCCTGCGCCAGACCGATCAGGGGAATGGGTCGGGCGAAACTGCGCGGCGGCGAGTGCTTGCCGCGGCCCATCTGCAGGACGAACTCCTCGAACGTCTCACCGGTGGCCTGTAGCGACTTGGCCAGGCTCTCCGTCGACGGCCAGCGCGGCCGCCCGTCCGGCCCAATGCGCTTGCTCTTGTTGAAGGTCGTCGGATCGAGCCCCGCCGCCTTGGCAAGGCCGGACGCCGACATGTCGTGGCGTTCCGCCAGACAATCGATCCCTTCCCAAACCTGGGCGTGGGTCAGCATTGGTCGCTGGTCCATGTGAAGAAATCCCTAGTTCGTTCCTTTTCTATCCGATTCCGGAAGTGGCTTCAAGAGTATCGAATCTGTGACGGATGGCTAAAGTCCGCCGCCAAGAGGGACGTCAGATGCTGTTGGATGCCGGCGCGCGGATGCTGCGGCAATTGCCGCCGGAGACGAGCCATCGCGCCACAATCCGGCTCCTTTCCGCCGGCGGCGCCGTCCTTCCGGCGGCTCTGCCCGACGATCCGAAGCTCGCGGTGACCGCGCTCGGTTTGCGCTTTCCCAATCCCATCGGGCTCGCCGCCGGCTTCGACAAGGACGGCGAAGTGCCGGACGCCATGCTCAAGTTGGGGTTCGGCTTCGTGGAGATCGGCACCGTCACGCCGCGATCGCAAGCGGGTAATCCGAAGCCGCGGCTGTTTCGCCTTCCCGAAGATCGCGCGGTGATCAACCGGATGGGATTCAACAATGCCGGAATGGAGGCGATGGCCCGGCGCCTTGCAAAGCGAAAGCGCAACGGAATTCTCGGGATCAATATCGGCGCCAACAAGGATAGCAGCGATCGCATTGCCGATTATCGCGCGGCATTCGCGCGGCTGGCGCCCTTTGCCGATTACGTCACCATCAATGTGTCGTCGCCCAACACGCCGGGCTTGCGCACACTGCAAGGCCGCGACGAACTCGAGCGCCTGCTCGGCGCCGTCAATGAAGAGCGCGCGAAATTGCCGAGACCGCTGCTGCTCAAGATCGCGCCCGATCTGGACGACGCGGCGATCGACGATGTAGCCGATGTGGCACTGGCAGCAGGCCTCGACGGCATCATCGCGACCAACACCACCATCGAGCGTTCGCCCGGTTTGCGAAGCGCCAACGCGCGCGAGGCCGGTGGGCTCTCAGGCGCGCCACTGTTTCAGCGATCGACCGAAATGTTGAAGGCCTTGCGTGCGAGGTTGGGGAGCCGGATCACCCTTGTTGGCGTTGGCGGCATCGGATCTGGCACCGACGCCTATGCCAAGATCCAGGCCGGCGCCTCGCTGGTGCAACTGTACACTGCGCTCGCTTATGAAGGCCCGGGCCTGATTTCGCGGATCAAGCGCGAGCTCCTGCAATGTCGGGAACAGGACGGCTTCGACGATCTGGATCGCGCGGGCGGGCGCTAGGCGGGAATCGGTTCGTTCGCTCTTGGGCTCCGATCGGCAGCACCTCTTTTGCAAATCGACTCTGCGAACCGGATCATCTGCTCGCCCATGATCGGCAACAGGGGATGCACGTAGTGGAATTCCTGGTCCTCCCGGAACGCCTTTTCGACGCCAAACTCGAGCAGGGTGGGCGTCGGATCGAATGTCGGCAGATTGAGGCGTCTGGCGCCCTCGACGACTTCATTCACAAAGCCGGGAGGCCAATCGACCGGACGGCCGTCGGGCATGTAGCGGAAGAAATAGAGGATGACGCCGACGGGGCATCCCAAAATATCGCAAATCCGTTCAAGTCCGCTGACAACATCGCTTCGGTTTGATCGCATCTCGCGCACGACGGCCCGCACCAGTTCCCGATTGGCGACATTCTCCGGAACGTAATTGACGAGCTCAGCGCTTGTTCGCTCGCGCGCCTCGTCCTTTCCTTCCCGGAGTGCGTATATCCATTTGCCGAGGAGTTTGGCTGCCTCCGGCCCCACATTGCGGATTGGCGTGTGGATGATGGTGCGAACGCGATTGTGATTGAGCGCAAAGCCACGAAACACGTATTCGATCGGAGTCGACAGTTCCACCAGGGCCGCATCGAGGTGGCTGAAGCCCGTTTCCGGCGGCACTGGTGCCATCGTCGGCGGGATTCTGCAGAGTGCCCGAAGCTCCGGCGGGATGGTGATTTCGCCGCGAAGAATCGCAAGCGTCTGCAGCATCTCGCCGATGGTGTTGGCGCTGTTCACCGGACCGCAGGGCTCGAAATTCACGCGGCCCTGTTTTTGGCCGAGGGTGCGGGCCGACTGCCGCGGGCGGCAGCCGCCCAAAAGCAGGACGTTGAGAGCCGATGTTGCTGTCATGGGTAGCGAGCAGGCCAACGGGCCGAGGCCGTGTCAAGCTGCAGCCAGGCGATGAAGTGCCGGTAAAATCATGACAAATCGCAAAAATTGACGCTCCGTCACGAATGACTACACTGCCCCGATGGAAGCCGAATACATCCAGCCCATCCCGCGCGCCGATGCGAAGCCGAAGGGCAAGCGCGAGCGCACCAAGGAACAGAACCGCCACCAGATCCTCGAGGCGGCGCGCCAGGTGTTCGCCGAGTTGGGTTACGGCGCGACCACCGTGCGCGACATCATCCGCGCCACATCGCTCGCCTCGGGAACTTTCTACAACTATTTCAAATCCAAGGAAGAAGTGTTCCAGGCGATGCAGGACGAAAGCGCCCTGCGCATCCGTCCGCGCCTGCGCGAGGAACGCGCCAAGGCAGGCTCGATCGAGGAATTCATCTCGGGCACGTTCCGGACTTTCCTGGAATACGTCGCCAGCGACGAAGGAAACTTCCGGGCGATCCGCCGCAACACCGACACGCTGCGTGTCCGCATGGACACTCCGGAGATCATCGCCGGTTTCGAGGAACTGCGGGAGGACCTGGAAGGCGCCATCGCCAAGGGCGTCTTCCCGCCGGTCGATGCCGATTATCTGATGGCCGCCATCGTCGGCGTGGCCTTCGAACTGGCGGAACGCATGCTGCGGCGGGAGATCGTGGATACGGCGGCGGCGGCGGAATTCGCCACCGCGCTGTTCATGGGCGGCGTGCGCGCCCTTCCGGCGATGGCACTCAACGCCAGTCCCGCCGCGCCGGACGATGAGCCCGCCGCATCATCCTAGCCTCCAACCCCGTGGAGCGATCCATGTCGAGTGAAACCCTGCACGTCCCCCGCGAAAAACTGAAGAAGCACACGCTCAATCTGCACTATGCCATCACATCGCTGATGGAGGAGCTGGAAGCGGTCGACTGGTACCGCCAGCGCGCCGACGACACGGACGACGCAGATCTGCGCGCCGTCATCCTCCACAACGCCAGGGAAGAGATGGAGCATGCGGCGATGCTCATCGAATGGATCCGCCGCAACGAGCCGCATTTCGAGAAGCAGCTGCGCGAATACCTGTTCACCGACAAGCCGATCGTGGACGTCGAGCACCAGGCGATGGATCGGGGAACGCCGGCGAAGAAGTAGCCGTCAAGGCTTCCTCATCGCGCAAGCAATGTCGCGGCGCCTTGGTGTGCTTTGTGTTCTTCGTGGTGAGGAAGACTCACCACCAAGGCCACAAAGGGCACCAAGAGGTCCGATCCGGCGACGGATCAGTTGCCGCTAAGCCTGATTGTCAAATCGGGCAGGTGTCGTGGAATTTCGACAGATCCACCACACGCCGTCCCTTTGGCGTGACGGACAGCACGTCCGTGAATCGCCGGTTCCACACGATCTCGTCCGGCGTGTAGGCGTGGCGCGCGTAGATGATGTCCGCCAGCGTGTCGTCCGTGCCGCGCAGGAGAATGATCAATTCCATCTCGCGGCACACCATGTCCTCGGTGACCACGCCGTAAAGCGGGCTCGTCTCGTCGATTCTGTGCATGATGGTCCAGGACAAGGCGAACAGTTGCGTGCGCGAACGCATCAGCTTCAACTCCTCGAAGCGCCGCATGACGATACCTTCGCTGGTGATCATCTGGCGCGCCAGCGTGACCGTGACGGCGGCGTCGAGAATCTGGTTGCCGCGCTGGTTGGCGGCGCGGAACTGCAGCGTCGGCACGCCGTCGAACGGCGCAATCACAGCGACCTTGCTGAAGACAACACGTGCCGATGGGCGTGACATGCGCGCGAACATCAACGCCGTCATGAGGCCCAGATAGACAAGCCCCATGAACGCCTCGATCACGACGACAATGTTGATGTACGTCGTCGCCGGCGTCATTTCGCTGAAGATCGAGCCGATGGTTTGCGCGCTGAACAGGAAATCGTCCCAGAACATGCCGGGGCGCGCATGCGCGATCCCGCCGGGATCGGCGAAGTAAAGCAGCGCGAACAGGATGTTTGTCAGCAGGAAGACGGCGGCGAGACCGAGGAAGAACAGCCACCAGGGCACGGTGAGGATGCCGTGATAGAGGTCCGTCCATCGGCTGCCATCCTGGCCGACGACCAGGGCGCGCCGATGCTTGCCATCGCGGAGGGTCTGCGCCGTTGTCGGAATGCGCGGCGCTTCCTTCGCATATTCATTGGTGTGTTCGTTCATGCGGCCTATCTTAAGCCGTCCATTGGGGGAGGGCCACCATGCGCCTCTGGCAGATCGTTCCCGCCGTTCTGGCATTGACAATACCTGCAGCGCAGGCCGGCGGCAGCTCCGGTCTGTGGAAGACCTACGACGATGTGCTGCGGCACGCCAAATACATCGACCTGACGCACACCGTCGCGCCCGACATCCCGGTGTGGCATGGATTTGGCCCCTCGAAATTCGCGCCCACGATCAACCCTGCGACCGGCAAGCCTTACACCTACAAGAGCGACGGATTCGAGGCCACGCATTACGATCTTTCGACCGACCAGCTCGGCACGCAGCTCGATCCGCCAGCGCATTGGGCGCCCGAGTATCCGTCGATCGACGAGCTGCCCGCGACCTACGCGGTGCGGCCGCTCGTGGTCATCTCCATCGTGCCGCAGGTGAAGAGCAACGCGGGCTATGCGCTCCAGGTCGCAGACATTCTGGCCTGGGAGAAGCGCAACGGCCGCATCCCTGAAGGTTCGGTCGTGTTCGTCCGCTCCGATTGGTCGAAGGCATGGCCGGACCCGGCGCTCGCCACGCGAGCCGCGTTTCCCGGTGTCTCGCTCGCCGCGCTGAAATTTCTCCATCTCGAGCGGCACATCCTGTTCCACGGTCACGAGCCGCTCGACACGGACACCACGCCAACGCTGGAAGGCGAAAGCTGGTTGATGCACCACGGCTATACGCAGGCAGAGGGCGTGGCAAATCTCGATCAGGTGGCGGAAACGGGCTGCCTCGTCGCTATCGGATTTCCGAAGCTCAAGGGCGGGGCCGGCGGATACGCGCGCTATATCGCGATCTGTCCGCCCGGCTGGAAGTATGGAGCGACCATTGGTGCTTCCGATGCACCGTTGCCGAAATCGGCGCATCCGCTGCATTGGGATGCGCGTGCCGGCACGCGCGTGCGCTAGCTAGCGATCGAGGCCTCGGGCGGCAAGCGCCGACAGATAGGCCTGCCACTTCTGCCTCTGCTCGCGGCCGAGCTCATGCAGCACGTCCCAGCTGTAGAGCCCGGTGTCGTGGCCGTCATCGAACAGGACGCGCACCGCGTAATTGCCGACGGACTCGAGGTCGCGGATTTTCACATTGCGCTTGCCGCCGACAATCTGCTTCTGCGACGGGCTATGTCCTTGCACCTCCGCGCTCGGCGATTCCACGCGGAGATATTCCGCCGGCAGCGCAAACCGCTCGCCCGTGTCGAACGCGACGTGCAGCGTCGTCTTCGCCTTGTCGAGCCGCAATTCGACTGGCCACGGCCTGCCGGTCACCGCTGCGCCCGTTCCGCTTCGGTGAGTTCGCGCGCTTCGCCGGCCAGCATGATCGGCACGCCGCCCCGGATGGGATAGGCGAGCCCCGCCTGCTTGCTGATCAGCTCCTGCTTCTCGCGATCGTAGACGAGCGATCCCTTGGTCACCGGACAGACCAGAATCTCGAGCAGCTTGCGATCGACATCTGCCATCGTCAGTTCACGGTGCCACTGGTTGGCTCGGCGCCCGCCATTTCCAGCAGGGCAACCAGGGTGGCGACTCGCTCGTCCCAGCCGGGCGCCTCCAGCAGCGCCTGCTTTTCGGCCGGCTCGAACGGACAGAGCATCGAGAGCGCATTCACCAAGGTCTCGGCCGGCGCGTTCATCACCGCCTGCCAATCCGCCTTGAGATCGCGGCGGGAAAGATAATGCTTGAGCGCCGCGATCACCCGGTCGCGCGGGAATTCGCTGTCCTCGTGCTGCACGAGGTCGCCGAGGAAGATGGAATAGTCCGGCACCACCTGACGATAAGGTGTGTCGACGGATAATTCCTGCGCCACGCGAAACCGGCACAGACCCTTGAGCGTGATGTGATAGCGGCGGTCGTCGCCCTCCGTGAAGCTGACGAGCCGCCCGAGGCAGCCGACATCGGAGAGCGGCGGGCGCAGATTGTGCTCCTCGTTTTCCGTCGGCTGGATCATGCCGATGAGCCTGTCGCCGGACAGTGCGCTGTCCACCATGGCAAGATACCGCGGCTCGAACACGTTCAGCGGCAACGCACCGCGCGGCAGCAGCAGCGCGCCGGTCAGCGGAAAAATGGGGACCGTCCTTGGAAGGTCCTCGAGGGTACGGATGGGGCGCGGTCCGATCATCATTGCCATCACGAAAACAGGATCGCCGAGAGTTTGCGCCGCGCGTCGATGGTGCGCGGATCGGCCGGGCCCATCGCCTCGAACAGGGTGAGCAGTTGCCTGCGCGCGGCGCCATCGTTCCAGTTGCGGTCGCGGCGCACGATTTCGAGCAGCGCATCGATCGAGGCTTCGCGTTCGCCTTTGGCGTCGAGCGCGAGCGCGAGATCGTAACGCGCCTGATGGTTTCCGGCATCGGCGGCAATTGCAGCCCGGAGCTTCTCCGCATCGCCCCCCGATTGCGCAGCACCCTCGCGCAGCTTCAGCTCGGCATCGACGGCGCGCACGGCTTCGTCGGTTTCGCCGTCCGGGCGCACGAGCTGCAATGTCTTACGCGCACGATCGACGTCGCCGCTCTTGAGATAGCAGCGCGCAAGGCCCGCGACGGCCTTGGGATGGCCCGGTTCGTCCTGAAGCGCCTGCGCATAGGACTGGGCTGCGGTCGCCACATCGCCCGCAGCAAACGCTTCGTCTGCAATTGCCAAGGCGTCTTCGCTCGGCGCCGCACCGGCGGCTCCGCCGGTCAGGCCTTGCACAAAGGCACGCAGCTGCGACTCCGGGATCGCACCCATGAAGCCGTCGACCGGCTGTCCATTGCGAAAGGCGTATACGGTCGGGATCGACTGGATGCGCAACTGGCGGGCAAGCTCCTGATTCTCGTCGATGTTGATCTTGACGAGGCGGACCGCGCCATTGGCCTCATTCACCACTTTTTCGAGCAAGGGACCGAGCTGCTTGCAGGGCCCGCACCACGGCGCCCAGAAATCGACGATGACCGGCACCTCGCGCGAGGCCTCCATCACATCGGATGCAAATGTCTCGATGGAGGAGTCCTTGACGAATGTTCCGCCTGCGGACGGTGCCGTGTTTGACCCTTGAGTCTTCCCGACCGGACGGCCGCTGGGACCGATAATCGCCATGAACAATCCTGCCTGTTGTCTCGCCAGAGATGGGCGGCGGTTGGGGAAATTAAAAGGTCCGGTGCCTGCTTAGCAAATCCCGCCAAAAGTCCATGCAACCGGAGGCCATTAAGCCTGCCGCTCGGGGATTTTGGCGACCACGGGCTCATGCCCCGTGGCGCGCACGAAGGCCAGAAGATCGGCCGCCGAAACGGCGGTCGTCCGGTCGTTGCGCAACGGATGGAAATTGAGCGGATCGAGGGCCAGCATGTCTTCGTCGAGCACGACTCGCACCCTGCCGTCGCGATCGTTGATCAGCGAGAACGGCGTGACCGAGCCGGGCGGCACGCCGAGCGTTCCGATCAGGAGCTCGCCGGAGCCGAAGGAGAAGCGGCCGGCCTCCAATTGTTTCGCCAGCGCGTTCAGATCGACGCGGACGGATTCGCGCAACACCACCAGCCACAGGCCACCCTTTCGATCCTTGACGAACAGGTTCTTGGTGTGACCGCCCGGAATGTGGGCGCAAGCCGCTTGCGACTCCTCCACGGTGAACACAGGCGCGTGCTCGAACGTGCGATGCGCGATGCCGAGCGCATCGAGAAACTCGAAAAGATCGGTGTCGGTGGCAGGCATGGTTTTCCGTGGCTCTATCCTGGCAAGCGTGGGCGCCGAACGCGCATGCGCCGACCCTCATTTCCATAGGAAATACCTGGGCAAACCCATTCAGGCAAAGGCTATTGACCCGGCCTTTCCGCCTGCGCCATAACCACCGTCCACTTGGAACGCGGGCGTAGCTCAGGGGTAGAGCATAACCTTGCCAAGGTTAGGGTCGGGCGTTCGATTCGCCTCGCCCGCTCCAAGTCTCTCCTCTCTCCAGCGCCGGCAATCGAGCATTTGATGTTCCCCTTGGGCCCTCCAGCCTTTAGGAAGGGAGGCCGCATCGAATCGGGACCGGGTGCATGACTGTCCTCGTCACCGGCGGTGCCGGATACATCGGTAGCCATACCGTCTACGCACTGGTCGACCGCGGCGAAGACGTGGTCGTGATCGACAATCTTTCGACCGGCCAGCGCGCGCTGGTATCCGAGGTCGCCGCGTTCGTGCAAGGCGACGTGGGCGATGAGGCGCTCCTTCGCCAAATCCTTGGCGAGTACAATATCGATGCCGTGATCCACTTCGCCGGCTCCATCGTGGTGCCGGACTCCGTCGCCGATCCGCTCGGCTACTACCGCAACAACACAGGTGCCTCGCGCGCATTGTTCGAGACATGCGTCGCCACGGGCACGCGGCGGTTCATATTTTCCTCCAGCGCGGCCGTGTACGGCTCGGCCGGCGACAAGCCGGTGGCGGAAGATTCGGAGCTGGCTCCGGTCAGTCCCTATGGGCGCTCGAAGCTGATGACGGAGTGGATGCTGCAAGACGCCGCTCGTGCAGGTGTCCTGGATTACATCGCGCTTCGGTATTTCAACGTGGCCGGCGCCGATCCGAAAGGCCGCACGGGCCAGACGACGCCCATAGCCACGCATCTCGTCAAGCGCGCCTGCCAGGCGGCACTCGGGCGCATCGCGCATCTCGACATTTTCGGCACGGACTATCCCACATCCGACGGCACCGGCGTGCGCGACTACATCCATGTCACCGATCTTGCCAACGCCCATCTGGCCGCGCTGGATGCGCTGCGCGCCGGAAAGGCGTCCGGCGCCTACAATGCCGGCTATGGCCGCGGCTACAGCGTCCGCGAAGTGATTTCGGCGGTCGAACAGGTGATCGGCCGCACGTTGCCGGTTCGCGAGGCGCCGCGCAGATCGGGTGATCCGGCGAGCATCGTCGCCGATGTGCGCCGCATTCGCAGCGATCTTCATTGGACGGCCGAGCATGACGATCTCCTTGAGATCGTGCGCACCGCCTATGCGTGGGAGAGCCGGCTCAATCGCTGAGCGCGACGGGCGCCGTCGCAATCCGTTGGGCCGTTAAAAGCAAGACGGGCCGGACTTTCGCCCGGCCCGCCCGCATCCCCTGGTGAAGCAAATCAGTTCAGCGTCACGTTCTTCGCCTTCGATGCGATGCCGTTCACGACCACCACCGCCGTGCTCGCACCGGTTTCGCACGAAGCCGGAATGTCGAACTTCGCATTGGTGACCGAGCCGTCCGAAATGCCGGTCGCGTAATCATGCGTCTTGGCATAGCAGACGTGGCCGCTCGATACATTGGTGAAGCGCACGAGCGGGTAGTTGGTCGACTCCTGCACGTCGTCGCCGTAGTAGCCGCCGAAGCTCAGGCCATTGAACCCGATGCCGCTCATCTTGTTGTTGTTGCTTCCGACATTGAGCGACGGCTTCATATGCTTGATCTTCGGAATCGCATTCTTCGCAGGCTTGCCCGTCGGCGTGTAGATTTCCACATCGCCCACGTCGCTCTGCCACAGAACCTGCCCTGTCGGCAGCATCATCATGCGGCCTTCATAGGAGTTCTGATCCGGTGCGCTCGCCGGCTCGCTCACCTGCGTAATATTCACGTGCGAAGCGTTCTTGACCTTCGCCTCGAAGAAGTGCGACGGGCCGCCCTCGAATACGCCCGGACTCGCCTGGAAAAGCACATTTCCGTCCGGCAACACCACAGCAGGACCATCGGCGATGTCCAGCGACCCGTCGATGTTCGGAACGTCCGGTCCGGCGTTCCAGGTATCCGTCAGCGGATTGTACACGGCCGTGTGAGCCGTACCGCAGAGCTGATAGATCAGGCCGCTCGGCAGAAGCGCGCCTGGACCGATTTCGTGCGAGCCGGGATCAGTGCAACTGACCGGCGTCTGGTTGGGACTCGTCGTCCAGGCCCCGGTGCTTTCCGCATAGGTCTCGACGTCATTGGGGCCCCCGAGCGAGCGATTCGCATCGACGGTGAAGATCTGGGCGCCCGGAATTTGCGTCCAGCCCTCTTCGTCATTCTCGTCGCCCTTTCCGGTGCCCGTGGACGTCCAGCTGACGCTGCCGTCATGGGCGATTGTGGCAATGGCTTCCTGCGTCGTGCAGCAATCCGCAACCATGTAATGGCCATCGGCCCGTACAACGCTCTGTGCGTCTCCGATGTGCGTCCATCCGGTCGGTGGAGAAACGTTCGCCCACGTGTCGGTTGCGGTGTCGTAGATCGCGCCCTTGTTGGTCCAAACCGAGTTGCAAGCGGTGGTGTTATATTCGCCGCCATTGACCATCACATGGCCATCGGGAAGCACTTGCGAGGCGAAATAGAGCGGGGCGTAGCCGGACGGCATCGCGCCCATCGTCGACCATGTGCCGTTGACATAGCTGCCCGTGTTGTCAGGCGTGAGCCTGTACCAATTGGACGTGCAGATGTCGTGCATCATCACGGTTCCATCGGTCAGCTGGAGCGATGTGTCCGGCGTGCTTCCCGGGAAGGTATTGGCCACCGGTGTCCAAGTGCCCGAGCCCGACGATGGCGGAGCGATGAACGGCTTCTTGCTGTGGTCCCAGCCGTGACGGCTCGGAAGCGGAGTCATGTGGCCCGGCTTGGCCAAGGCGGTGGTCGTCAGCAACACAGCCGTCGCAGCGGCGAGCACAGACAAAAGATTGCGGCTTGAACGCATGGCAGAGTGTCCCCTTTCGGATCTGGTCCGGTTTGCAGACAAGTTATGGACGACGAGACCCGCCCCTGCCCGCATGCCCTCTGGAATTACCGCGATGTTAGTTTGCCGCCATCGGGGTGGCAAGCCGGAAGCCGCGATAGTTTGATGAACGCGTCGCGCCCTGCCGCACCGCAGCGCGGCGAACCGATCCCGAGATTTTGCACAAGCTTTATGTATCGATCCGATGCACCGCGGCAATGGCCGGCGCGAGCCCGGCCGTGCTGACCGGCACGGAAATCTCCTCGCTCTGCCCGGTCGGACGGAAGTGCAGCGCGAGCGATTTTGCGCCCGTGATCGAAGGTTCGTCGATCTTGCGGATGGACTGGAGCGCGAGACAGAACTGCATCGCGCAACCGCGCACCGGCAATGCCTGATCCTTGCCATCGGCGCGGATCATGACCGTATCGCCCGCCTGCACCATGTTGGGGGAAAGGCGCACATACATCGCCAGCACGCGCTTGAATCCCATCAGGCGGAACGTAATTCGAATTTCGTCGGCCGGATGCTTGGGATCCCGCAAGCCCAGCATGACTTTGCAGCGGGGGATCTTCCAGCCCGGCGGAGGTGGAGCTTCCTTGGGCGCGGTGCCTTCGGAATTGCCGCTCGTATGCCCTCCAACCGGCGGCGATCTCGGTAACTCGCGTCCGGGGCCGCAGGCCAATGTCCAGTCACCGATACGCTGACCGCCGACGAATTTCGGACCGATCTTGGCGGCAGCCTGCTCCGGCGTCAGTGCTGCAGCCGCGGGCGCGGTTGGCGCGGTGATGGTCTTGTGCGGCGCCAGGCGCGACACGGCGAACAAGGCCGCGATGAACGCGATCGCCAGAACGATTCCAATCACTGTACTGCGCATAGTGTGTCCGCTCCCCAAATCCTTCGTCGCGAAATGGCGTGCCGGATGAACTATCCCGCCCTCGTCCGGGCTTCAATCCTCAATCGCTCTTGTCCTCGAATTTCGGCGCATCCGGATAGGCATCGAGAACCGGGCCCAGTGCCTGCTTGAGCGGACCAAGCCATGGCTCGAAATTCTTCCAGTGATCGACACCGCTCTTGTAGAGCGGCTGGCGGACCTGTTCGGAGCTCGCGGTGCGCACGGCGCGCTCGGTCTCGTGGAAATTCAGGCAGCGCTCGTCGAACGGCAGACCAAGATACTCAAGCATCCTTCGAATCTCGCGCTCGGGATTTTCCACCAGCTGCTCGTAAATGACGCGGTGAACCTTGCCGGGCAGCACCTCATCGAAATGCGCCATCAGCTCCACGTAGTCGTGGTAGTAGCGGCCGACATCGGTCAACGCATAGGTGAAGTGCTGGCCGCGCGCGAAATGCTGCTTGAAGTTGGAGAAGCACGAGCCCATCGGATGGCGCCGCGCATCGATGATCCTGGCGCGCGGCAGGATCATGTGGATGAGCCCGACATGGGCGTAGTTGTTCGGCATCTTGTCGACGAAGAAGGGCCGGCCGCTCTTGCGGTGGACGCGCGTGTTGCGGATGTAGTCTTGGCCGCGGCGCTTGAACTCTTCGCGCGGCAGATCCTCGAGGATGTAAGGATAACCCGGCCCGTCGGACACGTAATTGTCCTCGTTCAGATGGCGTGCCAGCGATGTGATGTCCGGCAGTTCCATCGTGCCTTCGATCTCGGGATGGCTGGACAGGATCTGCTCGATCAGGGTTGACCCGGCGCGCGGCAGGCCGACCACGAAGATCGGATCCGTGGCGTGATGTCCCCAGCCCTTGCGCTGGGCGAAGAAGTCCTTCGTGTAGAGTTCCTTGCTCACGCGAACGAAGGCAGACGTGGCTTCGGCGTTGTATTCGACCGTGGAGCGCCACAACGCGTTGCCCTTCTGATAATTGTCAAAGGCTTCCGCAAACTCCTTCTTGTCCTCGTACGCCTTGCCGAGAGAAAAATAGAACTGCACGCGCGCTTCGACCCTGAGGTCGCCGCGCTCAAGCTGGCCCTTCATGGCCGCGATGTCCTGATCGGTGAACCGGAAGGTCTTGAGGTTCGCCAGACTCCAGTATCCGCCGCCGAGCTGCGGCAGCAGCTCGATGGCTTTGCGGTAGGCGTCGATGCCCTTCTCCGGCTGACCGGCGGATTTGAGCGCGTGACCGTAGCTGACCCACGAAGCCGGATGCTTGGGATATTCGTTGACCAGTTCCTCGAACAGCGCCAGCGCATCCAGGTTCTCGCCCATCTGACCGAGGAGCGAGGCTTTCATCGTGCGGAACTGCGGATTCTTGGGATCGCGCTCGAGCAGGATGTCGATATGCGGAATGGCCTCGACGAGGCGGTTCTGCAGGTAGAGCGAGGAGACATAGCGGTAGCGCGCGGCCGAGAACTCCGGCGCAATCTCCAGGCAGCGTTCCAGCAGGACACCGGCGTCTTCGTTGCGATCGCAGGCGATTGCCGCCTCCGCCAGCATCTTGATGGCGTTGACGTCATCGGGATGGGCTTCGAGATACTCGACAAGGATGTCTTCCGAAATGTCCGGACGGCCATTGCGCAGCGCGGCGACCGCCTTCTGCAGCTGCGGCTCATTCACCGACACATTGAAGTGATGCGAATAGGCGGCATCCGACGCCAGGATGTCGCCGACCAGCACGTATTGCTCGCCGAGCGCCGACCAGGCCTCGGAAAGATTGCGGTCAAGGTTGGTGGCCTCGGTGAGGACGGTAATCGCCCCGTAATTGTCGCCAAGCATGCCGAGCGTGAGCCCAAGTTCGAGCCGGACTTGCGCCCAGTCCGGATTGGCGGCCACGAGCGGCGCCAGGATTTTTCGCGCCGCTTCCGCATCGCCCTTCTGGCGCAGCGCTGCTGCGAGCATCAGCTGGGCGTCGGGATCATTCGCATTCTTCGCCAGCATTTCGCGCGCCTTCGCTTCGGCGTGCGCCGGATCGTTCGCCGAACGCGCATCGCCTTGCGCCGGCTTGGGTCGATGGAGTTTCTCCACGGATTCAAGCATCTCGGTCATTCGCTGTCCTTGATTCCGTTTGTTTCCGGCATCGCCATTCCATTCGTCACGGCGTGACGGCCGGCCTGGCGCCGGTCTTTGCGGCAACCGCCTTCACCGACCATTTCTGGTCGCCCTCGCCGATCGCCTGCGAAAAGCCGGGCGTCGTGGTGACGCGGCCGTAGAATTTCGGCACGTCGGGATACGCGTCGAGCACAAAACCCAAAGCGGATTTCAAACTGCCAAGCCAGGGTTCGAAATTTCGCCACCGATCGAAGCCGTCGGAACTGAGCGGCTGGCGCACCTGCTCGGCGCTGGCGCTGCGCACAACACGATCGTTTTCATGGAAGCGCAGACACGCATCTTCAAACGGCAGACCGAGATACTCGAGGACGCGGCGAACTTCCTGCTCGGGCTGCTCGACCAGCTGCTCGTAGATGACGCGATGCACGCGGCCCGGCAGGACATCGTCGTAATGCGCCATCAGCTCGACATAGTCGGAATAGTAGCGGCCGATATCGGGCAGGCTGTAGCTGAATTGCTGGCCGTTGCCGAAATGCTGCTTGAAGTTCGACAGACAGCACGCCATGGGATTGCGGCGCACGTCGATGATTTTCGCGTTGGGCAGGATCAGGTGGATGAAGCCCACATGCGCAAAATTGTTGGGCATCTTGTCGATGAAGAACGGCCGGCCGAGAATTCTGTGCTGGCGGGCGCGCCACAGATACTCTTCGCCCAGCCCCTGCAGGTTGGCAGCATCGAGCGTGCCGAGAATTTCCGGATAGTGGATGAGCGGATCCTCGGGCTTCTTTTTTCCGCCCAGCCGGCCGGCCAGATACGGGATTGCCCGCAATTCCGTCGTGCCTTCGATTGCCGAATGACTGGCGAGGATCTGTTCGATCAGCGTCGATCCCGATCGCGGCAGGCCGACGATGAAGATGGGATCGGGCGCCGCAGCACCCTGCCCTTTGCGCTGCGCGAAGAACGGCCGCGTGAACAGTGCCTTCGCGCGCCTCACCTGAGCCGACATTTCTTCGGGATCGTAGGTGACCTTGGTGCGAATGAAATCGTTGCCGCGCCGGTAGTGATCGAACGCTTCCTCGAAACGGCCCTCGTCCTCCAGCGCCTTCGCCAGGGCGAAGTGGAAGAACCCCTTGTTCTCGCCCTTGAGGTCAGGGCGCATCAATTGCTCCTGCATCGCGGCGACTTCAGCGTCGGTGAATCGGTAGGTCTTGAGGTTGGCGAGGCTCCAATAGGCATCGCCGAGGCCGGGCAGAAGCGAAATCGTCTTGCGGTAGGCGGCGATGCATTGCTCGCGCCGCCCCATCGCCTTCAGCGCGTGGCCGTAGGCCATCCATGCACCAGGCTGATTGGGCGAGGCCTTCAGCATGATCTCATATTCCGCAGCCGCGTCCTCGAACGCGCTCATGCGGATATAGGCGGCGGCCTTCAGGTTGCGGTGGTACGGGTCGTCCGGCTCGAGCTTCAGGAGCTCGTCGACCTGGTCGATCGCTTCGGCCGGCTTGTTCTGCGTCAGCAGCAGGATGGCGTAGCGCTGGCGGGCCGCGGCGAAATCGGGCGCCAGATCAATGCAGCGCTTGAACAGGGCCTCCGCCTGCAGCATGCGGTGCATCTTCTGCGCGATCTCGGCCAGCATCTTGGTGGCGGTGACGTTGTCCGGCTTGTCCTCGAGAAAGGCGTTGAGGACGCTTTCCGCTTCATCGAGCCGATTGTCATGAATCGCCGTCATGGCGTTGCGCAGGCGATCATCGCCCACCGCCACGTTGAAATACTCCGAGTAGGCCTTGTTGGCGCCGACCTTGCTGCGCATGCGCGTGTACTGATCGCCGAGCGCATGCCAGGCGGCTGCGAAATTGGGATCGAGATCGACGGCATAGCGAAGCGATGTCGTCGCGCCCTTGTTGTCGCCGAGCGCACTCAGCACGAGGCCGAGTTCGTAGTGCACCGGCGGCAGGTGCGATTGTGTCTGCGCGAGCGTCTCAAGGATCGATGCCGCCGAGGTCAGAGCGCCTTTGCGCCTGAGCGCGCTCGCCAGGATGAGTCTCGCCTCGGGTTCTTCCGGCTGCTCACGCAGGATGTCGCGTGCCGCAGCCTCCGCCCGGGACGGGTCCACGGACAGCAATCGCCGCGCTTCGGCCAGCTCTGCGGACAGCAATTCAGAAGCGGACGAACTCACACCAGACCCTTCGAAATGTGAGGAAAACCGTGGAATTAAAGTGGCCCCCGGGGAGCCTGTCAATCCAAGCATTGCCCTGACGGTGAACGGATCGGCCGTTCATCATTTCATGCCCTGAGGCACCTCGGGATAGCAGGTCGCCACATCGCCGAGAGCCGCCCGCAGCGGACTGAGCCACGGCTCGAAGTGACGCCAATCGTCGAGCGCGTCGGTGAAGATCGGCAGGCGGACCTGTTCGGAGCTCGGCGTCCGGACGGCGCGCTGGGTTTCGTGGAAGCGCAGGCAGCGCTCGTCGAACGGCAGGCCCAGATAGTCGAACAGCCGGCGCGTTTCGCCCTCGAGGTCAGCGACCAGTCTTTCATAGAACACGCGATGGACACAGCCCGGCAGAACCTTGTCGAAATGGGCCATCAGATGGACGTAGTCCGCATAGCAGCGCCCGACATCGGTGAGGCTGTAGGCGAAGTCCTTGCCCATCGGATAGTACTGCTTGAAGTTCGACACGCAGCACGCCATCGGATCGCGCCGCGCATCGATGATCTTCGCATTGGGCAGGATCAGATGGATCAGCCCGACATGGCCGAAATTGTCGGGCAGTTTGTCGATGAAGAAGGGCCGCCCGGTGACGCGATGGGCGCGTGCGCGCGCGAGGTATTCCTCGCCCATCGCCTTCATGTCCTCCGGCTCCAGGTTGCGGACGCTTTCCGGATACGGCGCCTGCGCATCGGTTGACAGCCGCATCCGCTCGATGTTCCGGCTTCCGATCCGGCCGATCAGGAACGGAATGATGCGCAGCTCCATCGTGCCTTCGATCGAAGGATGGCTCGAAAGAACCTGCTCGATCAGCGTGGAGCCGGAGCGCGGCATGCCGACGATGAAAATCGGATCCGGCGCGGCGCAGCCTTGGCCGGATCGCTCCGCGAAGAATTTCTCCGTGTACAGACCCCGGCAATTGGCGACGTAGGTCGTGGTGCTTTCTGCCGTGTAGCCGATCGTTGCCCGCTTGCGTGCGTTGCCCTGCTTGTAATGCTCGAACGCCTCTTCGTACGCGCCGTCGGTCTCCAGCGCGCGGCCCAGGGCAAACTCGATCTGGATTCGGCTTTCGACGGGCAGGTCGGTGGCTGCGAGCAGCGCCTTCATCGCCTCCACGTCCTGCGGCTCGAAGCGGAAGGTCTTGAGATTGGCGAGGCTCCAATAGGGCTCGCCCAGTTTCGGAAATCGCGCGATGGCAGCGCGGTAGGCCGCAACGGCGTCGTCGCGTCGCCCCAGCGTCCGCAGCGTGTGCGCATAGGCCAACCACGGACCAGGCACGTTCGGTGTGTCCCTGAGTATGGTCGCATACTCGTCAGCTGCTTGCGCGTGTTCTCCCACCCAGGCATGCGCCATCGCCTTCAGGCTGCGATGATTGGGATTGCCCGGTTCACGCTCCAGCAGATAGGCGACCTGGTCGAAGGCCTCGCGTTTCTTTTCCGCCATCAGCAGGACCATCACATAGGTGTGGCGCGCCGGGGCGAAATTCGGTGCCAGTGAGAGGCAGCGGATGAGGACGTCTTCGGCCTCCTTGTTGCGCTCGAGGCGGATAAGGGTATCCGCGAGCATTTTCATGGCCGTGACGTCAGCCGAATTGGCTTCGAGATGACGGCGGAGAATGCCTTCCGCGACGACCGGCCGGTTCTCGCGCAGCGCCTGCGCCGCTTTCTCAAGCTGCGGATTGGCTGCGGCGCCCGGCGGATTGGCAGAGGGATTGCTCACGGTCACACTTTCTCACTCAATGGCCGCAACAAACACGGCACGGTTTCGGCCTGTCAATGGCACATGCCGCGGCACGCGGCCTCAAAAAGAAAGTGGCGCCGAGCATTGCGCGCGGCGCCACTGAAAGAAGCCGGTGGCGGGCATCGCCCGCCACCCGCAGTCGGATATCACTCGGAGTAGACGTGCCAATCGTTCTGGTAGTGGCCCATGTACGCCGGAGCAACCGTGTAGACGTATGTCTGGATCGTGTGCGAACCCTTCGCGACGTCCAGATTGGTCTGGTTGGTGCGGTTGGAGTACAGGTCCGGGAACGACAGAGCGCCCGAGAAGTAGCACGAGCCGTTCGTGAAGTAGCCGTCCACGAGCGGGCAGATGCCGACCTGGTTGTACGAATAGTACGACAGGAACTCGGCCGTGTTGTACGTGACGAGCAGGCAGTCCTTCTTGCAGCTGATCGTGTTCGCAGCATCTTCGACCGCGAAGCCACCGAACAGAGCAACCGTGGTTGTGCCCCACGTCTCCACCATGAACTGCTCCTGGTGGCCCTTGCTCTTCTTCGGCGAATGCGCGTTGCCGTGCGACTTGAACGGCGCTTTCGCAAAATTCACGCTCACGGCGCTCTTCGTCGCGCCATTTTGGGCGTGCTTCTTGCCCGCTGCGATCGCGGACGGACCGGCAACCACAAACGCCAGACCGACCGCTGTCGAAACGAGAAGTTTCGTCTTATCCATATATGGGTACTCCCCTTCAAGAGATGGTTGAGTTCACTTCCGGCCTCTCACCAACCCCACTTAGTTGATGTTCTTCCGAGCTGCTTCAGCAAATGAAGAGAATTGCCACAGCCGTTAAGAAGTTATCCGGTCTGTAATCGAAGATCAATTCCCGCGCGCCGGAAATGGACAATTATGGCGGCGGATTTCTGAACGACGGAACTTTCGTTCTTGCGGTTGCATCGAGGCGCAATCAAACGCCGATTCAAAGGCTTCCGTTCGGATCGGCAATTTTCTGTCACGCCGGCAACCAGGAGCGTCCCTGTCGCGTGCAGGCTGCCTGTGAGCATTGGAATCGTTTGGTGAATCGCCGGCGTGCACGTTGAGTTCCACAGAGCGGCAAAATCATCCGGGCGAGCATTCACCCGTTTGTTCTTTCGCGCGCGCAAATCTGTCGGTAAGGTTGCCGGGCAAGGGCTCAGTGGCCGTTGCGATCCTTCCATGTCTGCAGGGGCAAGATCGTCGTGCGCGTCCGCAAATCCGGCCTGAAAATAGGTCGCATTCTTAGTTTGGTATTCGCAGTCGCATTGCCGGCGCTCCTTCTGCCGGGCCACGCCATGGCGGGGACACCCGATCACGGAAGCTGCCCGAGGCCCGCAGAGGGAAGCGAAGTGCAGCCGCCGCCGGATCTCTTCAGCGCGGGCGGCAAGCTGAAGCTCGCATTCAACTATTGGACCGACCTCGATTCGCGAAACCGGACCCTGTTCTGCTTTGTCACCCCCGACGGGATGCAGTCGCCAACGCTGCACGTCAATCCCGGCGACACCATCGAGATCGCGCTCACCAATCGCGTCCCGCTGCCGCCGAACACCGGCCACGGCATGCTGATGAACGTGCAGTGCGGCGAAAAATGGATGACCCTCGTGTCGGTCAACATTCATTATCACGGCACCAACACGTCGCCGAAATGCGGGCACGACGAATCGATCCGCACGCTGGTGAATTCCGGACAAACCTTCACCTACACGCTGCACATCCCGGCCGATGAACCGCCCGGACTCTACTGGTACCATCCGCATGTGCACGGAATCGCCTCGATGGCGGTTCAGGGCGGCGCGTCCGGGCTGATCGTGGTCGAAGGGATCGAGAACATCCAGCCGGCGGTCGCAGGATTGCCGCAGCGCCTCTTGATCCTGCGCGACCAGCCCCTCGCCCGCCAGGGAGGGCACAGCCACAAACCGCAGCCCAACTGGGACATTTCCATAAATTACGTGCCGGTGCCCTATCCGCATTATCCGCCGGCGATCATCAAGATGCAGCGCGGCACGACAGAGTTCTGGCGCGTCTCCAATTCGGCGGCCAATACGATCATGGACCTCCAGGTCAAATATGACGGCAAGGCTCAGCCGCTGCAGATCGCGGCGTTCGACGGCGTCCCGACAGGATCACAGGACGGCAAGCGACAGGGCACCCTGATCACACAGCGCGATATCCTTGTGCCGCCCGCCGGACGCGTGGAGTTTCTCGTTGCGGCCCCGCCGGCCGGCGTATCCAAAGCCCAGTTCGTCACGCGTACCATCGACGGCGGACCGGCCTCTGACAGCAATCCTGCGCGTCCGATCGCCGACATCGTCACGGTCGACGCGCCGGCGCATCTGCCCCGTGTTCCGGAGCGTGCCCGCCCGCCGGGTCCGCAGCGCTTCGAGAACATCCTCGATGCCAAGGTGACGGCGAAGCGAAAGTTGTTCTTCTCGGAAACGCCGGCAAAAAACGGGGATGGCCGCGGTGCGGAAGGCACGAACTTTTACATCACCGTCGACGGGACTTTTCGTCATATCTTCAATCCCAACAATCCGCCGGACATCACCACGAACAAGGGTGCGGTCGAGGACTGGGTGATCGAGAACCGGTCGACCGAGGTGCACGAATTCCACATCCACCAGATCCACTTCCTGCTGCTCGAGATCAACGGCAAGAGGGTGCCGAAGGAACAGCAGCAATGGTACGACACCTTCCAGGTGCCCTACTGGGACGGCATTTCCGGCACCTATCCCAGCATCAAGGTGCGGATGGATTTCCGCGGCGCCGTGATTGGCGATTTCGTCTATCACTGCCACATCCTGGATCACGAGGACGCCGGCATGATGGCGATTATTCGCGTGCTGCCGCCGGTTTAGCGGATGGGAATGTCGATGAGCTTATTGAGTTCGCTACGCGGCGCGGTTTTGGCGGCTGCCCTGCTTGGCCTGTCACCTGTGGGTGCGGATGAACTTCCCACCCCGTCGATGACCGGCCATTTCTCGCTGCACACGGTGGACGGCAAGACCGTCACCGACGCAAGCTACCGCGGCAAATGGATGCTCGTCTATTTCGGCTACACTTATTGCCCGGACGTCTGCCCGACCGTGCTCAACGAGATCGGCGTGGCGCTGAACGAGATGGGCCCGCTTGCTGCCAAGGTTCAGCCCATCTTCATCACCATCGATCCGGCACGCGACAAGGACGCCGTGCTGAAGAAGTACCTCTCGGCCTTCGATCCTCGCATCGTGGGCTTGCGCGGCGACGGTGATGAGACGGAAGCCGCGGCAAAAGCCTTCCACGTGTATTACAAGGCGGAATCGCTGGGCGATGGCCAGTACACCTACGATCACAGCGGCTATCTCTACCTGATCGATCCGAAGGGACACTTCGTGTCGCTGCTGACCGGCGATCTGCCGGGACACGACATGGCCAAGGAACTGCGCAAGGAAATGAAATAGCGGATGCGTGCGGCGATCCCGATAGCGTTGTCTGCCATCGCAGCCAGCCTCAGCGGCATAGCGATGGCGCACGCGACTGCGCCCGCCACCCACTTCGCGAATGCCGATGATCCCGCAGCAGTTGCGGACGGCAAGCAGATCTACAAGCTGCAGTGCTCATCCTGCCACGGGCGCAATCTCGAGGGTCAGGCCCTGTGGCAACTCGACGATCAATATGCCGGCCGCAGAGCTCCCGCGCATGATGCCAGCGGCCACACTTGGCGCCATTCCGACGAAGACCTGTTCCAGATGGTGAAGTACGGCCGCTTTCCGGAGGCGCCGAAAGATGCGCCGTCGTACATGCCCGCCTACGGCGACAGTCTCACCGACCGGCAGATTCTCGATGTGCTGGCCTTCATCAAGGCGCGCTGGCCGACGGGACTGCGCATTTCGCAGGCGATGCTCAATCCCGGTCTCGCCGGAATGCCAAAGGATGCCGACAGGTACGAGTGGACTCTGCCGCCGACCTGCACGGCGTCGTATCAACGCTGGAAAACCATCTCGCGCTGACTATTGCGGGACGTAGGCGGTCACCTTTGAGGTGCTGATCACGATCAGCGTGCCAAGGCCTGCTGCAATGTGCGTCACGGGACCGGGCGTGAGCGTGGACCATACCTCCTTGCCGTTCTCGTCGACTACGTAGAGTTCACCGAGAAGCGAGCCGACGACGACGAGTCCGTTTACCACAATGGGCGGCGTTACGAGCCGCCCATCTCCAGTGAAGCTCCACACCAGGGCGCCGGTCTTGAGGTCTGTGCATTGCATGATTTTTGGATTGTCGTACAGAAATACTCCGCAGACGAGATCCTTGCCCTTGGAGGTCTGGAAAACAGCGGGCGTGGTTTCGGAGACGAAGGTCCCGGTCTCATTGCCGTTCCGGGTATTGCGGACTGTGTCCGCGCCGCATGTTGGAGTATCATCCTGAATGAGTACGCGCTTTCCGAAATAGACCGGTGTCGCGCCTCCACCGCCGGTGTCGTTCCCGGCTATTTCCCAGAGCACCTTTCCGTTTGACGGCTTGAATTTGTAGTAGCGGCACGGATAGGCAACATAAATGCCCTTGTCGCCGTAGGCCGGTGAACTGAAATCGCCACCATCTACGGGCTTCACCCATTGCAGCTTCCCGTTTGATTCGTCGACCGCGTAGAGGTCGCCGCCGACCCCGGTGCCACCGATGAACACCTGACCGTTCACGGCCATCACGGGCGCATTGAACATGTATTGCAGCGGCAAGCTCGTCGACCAATTCTTCTTGCCGTCGGCCGTGGCGAAAGAAAGCAGCAATCCATCGCTGTTCAGGATGAAAAGGCTGCCATTGTCGTAGGCCATGCCTTGCAAGCCGAGCCCGCCACCATCGAGTTTGTTGTTGTGCCAGGTGCTGTGCCCGTTGGTGACATCGAGACCGAACAGATACGTGCCCCCGGAATGAACGAACACCTGTCCATCGGCGATGATCGGATAATCGAGCGCATAGACGAGGTCTTTGCTCCAAGCCTGCTCGAGCGGGACGGTAAAGCCGGTGCTCAGGTCGATCGCACCGTTGTGCGCCGGATTGATCTGGTAAGTGACCGCAAAGTCGCTGGAATTGCCAAGATGAGGAGGAGAATGATGCTGTGCCGCGCTTGCGTGATCGGAAGCGAACGCCAGGAGAGCCGCAAGGACGGATTCGGCAATGAAGGTGCGCATGTTCAATCCCCAGGCCCGCTATTGCGGCATGAACGCGGTAACTGAATTGGCGCTGCCGACAACCAGCGCGCCATCGCCGGCGGCAAGGCTTGAAACGGAGTACACGACATCTCCAGTCCACAGCAGGCGACCCTTCTTTGAATCGAAGAGATAGACCTTGCCGCCCACCGATCCGACGATCACATATCCGTTCACCACGATGGCTGGCGTTGAAAGGTCGGTCGCCTTGAAGGTCCATGCCGTTGTTCCGGTCGACACTTTCCAGCATGTCAGTCCCTCGCTCGAAACCGAAACGCCAAACGAGTGCCCCTTGACATCGGTAAAAAAGGCGGGCGGTACATACCCGGCAAAGGATCCGACAACAGCACCGTCCTTGGAATTGTGGATGAGATTGTCCTGGATCCACTGCGTATAGACCCGCTTGTTGAAGGAAACCGGATTGATCGAACCTCCGCCGTGGCAACCGTCATCGACATGCCATTCAAGGTTTCCGTTCTTCGGATTGAACTTGTAGTACTGGCACGGATCGGCGACGTAGAGTCCCTTGTCGCCATAGGCCGGGGAGCTTTCACCGGTGTCGGTGCCGAACAGCTCCCAATCGAGACTCCCGAGCGACTCATTGACCGAATAAAGATAGCCACCGTCGTAATCGCCCGCTGTATACACATGTCCGTCGACGGCCGTCGGGAAAACTGCAAATTCTGCGGCATCGGGGAGCTGGATCGTCCACTTCACCTCACCCGACTTCGCCTGAAACGCCGTCAGGAGCCCGCCAAAGGTCTGCGCAAACAGCAGTCCGTTGTCGTAGGTGAGCGGTGGAGGCGATGATTTGAACGTCTTGCTCCACTTTGTCGCCCCGGTCTTGAGATCGAACGCATAGGTTACGCTGTGATCGGATGTGATGCCGCTCGCGAAGACGAGACCATCGGCAATGACGGGGTATGCTATCCCCGAGTTATTCTCGTTGATCGACACGCTCCAGGCCTGCTTCAATTTTGTAGAAAACCCAACGCTCATCTGGATAGAGCCCGAATGACCGGGGTTGAGCTGATACGCGACGGCGGCGTCCGGATCGGAGGCGGGGGGCAACAGCTTCACATCGGAACGTGCGGCTACCTGGGTGGCCATCAACGACGCCAGGACGGCACGGGCGAGAATTGCAATGGCTTTCATCGGGGCGCACTCGGCACATAGGCTGTTACGAAGTTTTCGCTTACGACAATCAACGTTCCCTCGCCCGCCGAAAACGAACTCACCTGGTTCGGCGTTTTGGTGGACCAGAGCTGCCGGCCTTTCTCGTCAAGGAAAAAGACGCTTCCGTCATAGGTCCCGTCGACGACGATTCCATTCACCACGATCGGAAAAGACGACGGATCGGCATCGCCAACAAAGGACCACAGCTGCTTGCCGTTCTTGCCGTTCCAGGCAACGATGCTGTTGCCCGACAGGGAAAGGCCGATCGGTTTGCCGTTCGAGCCGGTAAACAAGGTGGGGTTCTGGTTCACGCCGGCGAACGGCTCGTCGAATTTCCCGACGAATTTTCCATTGCTGGCTTTGACGATGAGGGACCCGCAATCAAGGTCCTCGATATAGACTTTCTTGTTGAAGAAGACCGGGGTCTCGCCCCCTCCACCTTCCACTCCGCCGTTGTAATACCATTCTCTCTCGCCGGTCGCAGGATCGAACTTGTAGAACTGACATGGATAACTGACGAACACAGCCCCACCGCCATAGGCGGGCGAACTGAAGTCGCCGTTTTGGACTGGCTCAGACCATTGCACGTGGCCGGTTGCCTCATCGAGCGCGTAAAGCGTTCCGCCGGTCTCGGTACCGCCGACAAACACTTGTCCGTTCACAGCCATGGGAGGGGCATCCGAGAAAAGCTGACTCAATTGGGACACCCATTGCGTTTTGCCGTTCTTGGCCGAGAGGGCAGTCAGCAGATCGGAGGTGTTGAGCACGAACAGCGTGCCGTTGTCATAGGCGGGCCCGAGAATTTGCGACCGAACGCCGACACTGAGGGGTTTGCTCCAGCGCGTCGTGCCGGTCGTGACATCCAGCGATGTCACGACGCCATCGCTGCCCACAGTGAAAACCGCGCCTTCTGCGATAACCGCATAGGATTGCATGACACTCAAATTGACCGACCAGAGCTGGGTCAGCGGCGTCTTGAACCCGGTACTGAGATTCGTGCTTCCCGTGTGTCCGACATTGATTTGATAAGCGACCGCTTCATCGCTCGCGGTTGGGACCACTACCGGCGCGGCCGATGCTTGTCCCTCACAGATCGCCACGCCAAAGCATGCAGCTAGAATTGCTCCGCCAACGGCGCGCATGAAACCCCTCGACGCCTGCCCCAGTACAATTTTTCATATTCCTGAATTGCTTGCAATCGCGATGCGACAGATCGTTCAACTGACTGTCACCACGCGGATATCGCCCCGGCGGTCGAGGATGTCGACCACCACATCGCGGCCGTGGCGCTGCAGAAGCAGGTCGATCGTGCCGCCGGCTACGGAAAGATTCCGGATCATGATGTCGTCGATGAAACTCGGCAGCAGCGGACGTTCGAAGCGCACTTCGCCGCGCGCGGCATCGATGGTGATGCCGAGGCTGGCTTCAAGCAGAGCCAGCGGCGTTCCGCTCGCCCAGGCTTGTGGCGCGCACGCGACCGGATAGAGCGTGGGACCGCTGGCTGGCCGCCGCGGGAAGCCGCAGAACAATTCCGGCAGACGAAGCTGATCCATGTAGTGCAGCGAGTCATAGAGTCCCGTCATTACCTTCAGCACTTCATCCTTGAGGCCGTAGCGGGCGAAGCCCAGCGCGATGAGGGAATTGTCGTGCGGCCAGACCGATCCGTTGTGATACGACATCGGGTTGTAACGCTTCTCCGACGCATTCAGCGTGCGGATTCCCCACCCCGAAAACGCATCGCGGCGCAGCAACGCCTGCGCGACGCGTTGCGCGCTCGATTCCGGCGCGATCCCCGCAAACAGTGCGTGACCGGGATTGGACGAACGCACGCGGCACGGATTCTTGTCGCCATCCAGCGCCAGCGCGTAGGTGCCGATCTCCTCGCACCAGAACGCCTGCTCGAAGCGCTTGCGCAAATCCTCCGCCTCGCGTTCGAGCCGCTCCGCCATCGCGCGGTCATTCAATGAGCGCGCCATGCGGGCGGCTGCGCGTTTGGCGCCATAGACGTACGCCTGCACCTCCACCAGCGCGATGGACCCTTGCGCCAGCGAACCGTCCGCATGGGAAATGCTGTCACGCGAATCCTTCCAGCCCTGATTGCTGAGACCTTCCGGCGTGCGCTGGCGGTATTCGACGAAGCCGTCGCCATCGAAATCGCCGTATCTGTCGATCCACTGAAGCGCCGCCTGGATGTTGGGCCACAGCGACGCGATCGCCGCGCGGTCCATGGTGCGCTCGAAATATCGGCCGGCGAGCAGAACGAACAGCGGCGTCGAATCGATGCTTCCGTAGTAGTGGCGGAACGGCACTTCGCCCAGCCGCGCCATCTCGCCCTTGCGGATTTCGTGCAGGATCTTGCCCGGCTCGGCTTCCGACTTCTCGTCGAATTCCGTCGCCTGGTGCGCCGCCAGAAACCTGAGCACGCCGCAGGCCACCGACGGATCGAACCACAGCATCTGCAGCGCGGTGATGATCCCGTCGCGGCCGAACGCCGTCGAGAACCATGGCGTGCCGGCGTAGGGATAGGGGCCTTCCGGCGTTTCGGTCACCAGCATGGCGAGATCGGACACGGACCGGCAAAGCGCCCGGTCGAGAGACTCGTTCGACGTCTGGATCGAAGCGCCCCGGTTCACGCATTTGCGCAGCGATTTGCGCGCCGCGCGGATGGCGTGCACGAATTTCTGTCCGCCGATGCGCGGCGACGTTCCGAAATTGATCGTCAGGAAGAGGGATTTGGTCTCGCCGGGCAGGAGCTCGAGTTCGAACGCCGCGTGGTGCTGATCGAACACACTCGGCACCGGCGCGAACTGGACCTGCGTATAGCGATCCACGGAATCGAGGCCACGGTAGTGAAACAGGATGCGGTCGGATCCGAACTTTTCCGCATGGCACACGCCGCGGCGCTGGCGATGGATGCCGCGGACTTCGAACAGATCGGCAAAATCGGCGGCAAACCAGAACAAGAGCCGCGTCCTGTGCGCCACGCTGTCAAAATTCTGGACCGCAATACGCTCGTAGCAGGCGCTGTTCCACAGGAACTTGGTGCGGACGACGTGCAGGGTCTCGCGCGACAGCGCCAGCTCCTCGTCGTGGTAGATGTCCGGATTGGCCAGATCGACCGTGAACGTCGTGTTGTCGTCGCGCACGGTCGAACTCAACAGCAGGGGGCGATGGCCTTCGATCAGCAGATAGGAGCCCGAGAGGTAGCGGGTGTCCTCGTGGAAAATGCCGGCGGGATTTTGCGCGGCGTTCAGGATGTCGCCGTGCTGATCGAACATGGCGAAGGTATCGCCCTGCTTGAGGACGCGGGGCCAGCTTTCCTGGATGCTGGCGGTCGCGGGGATGTAGAACGGCGACGTGGGATCTCCGTCCACGCTCGCCGCGGGAGACATCTCATTCATCGGCGATTGTCCCATAGCCCGGGCTTCCGGCCCTAGGCTGCCACCGTCGCACCGAGGCGGCCCTCGAGCAGACGGGAATATACATCGAGATATTTGGCGGTCATCTGTTCAACCGTGAAGCGTTGTTCGAAGCGGCGCCGAATTTGGAGACGATCCATCGCCTGCACCTTGCCGAGCGCCCGCGCCGCACTGGCCACGTCCTGCACGATAAAGCCGGTCACGCCGTCCTCGATGACCTCCGCGACCGAGCCGCAATTGAACGCGATCACGGGCGTGCCGCATGCGGCTGCTTCGATCATCACGAGACCGAACGGCTCCGGCCAGCAGATCGGGAAGACGAGCGCAAGCGCGTTGCCAAGGAAATCGTTTTTCTCCTCATCGCCGATCTCGCCGATGAACTCGACATAGCGGCTCGACAGCAGCGGCTTGATGCAGGTCTCGAAATATTCGCGATCCACCGGATCGACCTTGGCGGCAATCTTCAGGGGCATGCCGGCTCGTTCGGCAATGGCGATGGCCGCCTCGATCCCCTTCTCGCGCGACACGCGGCCGAGGAAAGCAAGATAGCGGCCGTCCGCGGCGTGCGGCCGGAAAAGGGTGCGCGGCAATCCGTGATGGACGGTCGCCATCCAGTTGACCGGCGGCATCGGCTTGCGCTGCGCCTTCGAGACGGACACCAGCGGCAGGTCCGGGAAGGCCCGATAGAACGGAAGCAAATCGGGAAGATCGAGTCGGCCATGCAGCGTGGTCACGACGCAATCCGCCATGCTGCGAAACAGCGGGTAATGAACGAGATCGATGTGGAAATGGATCACGTCGAACTCATCGGCACGGGCGAAAACCTGATCGAGCAGCATGCAATAATAGGGCTGCGCGTCGCGGATCGAAGGATCAAGGCGCAAGGCACGCGGAATGACGCGCACCATCTCGGCCCGCGTCCGCGAATCGCCGCTCGCGAACAGGGTGACCTGGTGGCCGCGATGGACCAGGTCTTCCGTAAGCCACGACACCACGCGCTCGGTGCCGCCATAGAGCGTCGGGGGGACACTCTCGGCAAGCGGAGCGACTTGCGCGATCCTCATTTGAGACACCTTTTTTTGAGCGAATTCGGGACCCCGATCTCGCCCGCACCTCGCAGAATCCATAACTTGGGCGGACCCTGTCTGGTTCCGGCCAGATTTGTGCGGTTCTCAAATGTCACAGGAGAGCTGGCCGAACGGGCGGCTTCGCGGGCCGGAGCTAGGCGCCGGCCGTCAGATCGTTGGCCCCGATCGCATGGACCGTGCCGCAGAATTCGCAGCGCGCGCGGATGATACCGTCCGGGTCGGCAAGGCCTTCGCGCTCCTCGCCCGAGTAGGCATTGAGGATGCGGGCGATGCGGGACGTGTCGCAGGCGCAATGAAACGTGAGCGGCTCGGCAGCGTGAACCCGGACCTGATCCTGATGGAACAGCCGCCAGAGCAATTCTTCCGCCCGCAAGGTTGTGTCCAGGAGTTCGATGTCCTCGATGGTCTCGAAGAACATTGCCATCCGCTCCCAGTCGTCGGCATCGCGGCTCTTGTCGGGGACGGCCTGCAGCATGATCCCGCCGGCGCGCCAGGACGGTTGCCTGACCCCGGGCACGTAGATCGGCGCGGCCGCAAGCCTGATGACTGTCGGCAATTGTTCGGATTGTTCGAAATAGGCTTCCGCGCTCGCCGCGAGCCCCTTCGACGAGAGCGGCACGACGCCCTGATAGCTCTGGTCGCCGAGCCGCGGCTCGATGGTGATGGCCAGCACGCCTTCGCCGGCGAGCTGCGAAAACATGCGTGACTGATCGCCAAGCTGCACCAGCTTCTCGTCGTCCACGCGCGCAAAGCCGCGCAGGCCCGCGGCGTGGCCTTCCTCGGCGCCGTAATAATCGACCGTCAGCAGATCGAGCGGCCCGGATCCCTTGGTCTGCAGCGTCAATCGGCCATCGAGCTTGAGCGACGAGCCGAGCAGCGTGGTGAGCGCCAGCGCTTCCGCCAGCGCGCGGCCGGCGTCTTCCGGCAATTCATGCGCCGACAGGGCGCGTGCCGACACCTCGTCCAGCCGCACGACGCGGCCGCGCAGCCCCAGATGCGGCATGGAGAAGGGCAGCACGAAATCGGCCGCCGGCGCGGGGGTGTAGGTTTGGAAGGACATGGATAATCCGATATGGGAAGCGGCGGGCGAAAATCAATCGACAAAGCTCCAAGGAATTTCGCAATCCTTGGCTCGATGACTATCAACGGCTAAGAAAAGCAAGCAAAATCACCGAGGCGCGCATGACAGTCGAACTCCCGGACCTTCCGGACGCTGACGGCATCGAGGAGATCGGCCGCAGGATCGCAGCGGAGACCGGCGGCTTCACCGGCGGGGGCGTGGAAGTGTTTGCCGACATCGGGCGCTTCACGCTGCGCTCGCTCATCGACAACGGGCTTCGGCCATCCCACCGTCTGCTCGATCTCGGCTGCGGCGCGCTGCGCAATGGCTTCTGGCTCGTCCGCTATCTCGATGCCGATCGCTATTTCGGCATCGAACCGAGCAAGCGTTACGTCGAAATCGGCATGAAGCACGCCATCGGACCGCAACTGGCAGCGGAAAAGCGGCCCCGCTTCGATCACAATCGCGAATTCGATCTGGCCGCGTTCGGCGAGCGCTGGGATTTCGTCGTGGCGCGCTCCATCTTCTCGCACGCCTCGCCCGAACAATTCCGCAAGGCGATGATCTCATTCCGCGACAATTCCGGCCCGACGGCAGTGATGCTCGCCTCCTATCGGCCTATTCCCAAGCGCAAGGCGGACCAGGATTTCATCGACCTCGATCCCACGGGACCGGAATGGCGCTACAACCGGTTCTATTCGGAAAAATACCTGCAAGACATGGCGCGCGAGTGCGGCGTCCACGCACGCAACTACGGCGAAGTCTTCAACACCCAAATGTGGCTGCGCGTCAGCCGCACCGACGCTTAGGCCGATCAGGCGAGAGTTGGCTGGAGTTCCGTGAGATCGGCCGCAGAAGCAGGTTTGGCGTCTGCGATGTCGAGAATGTGACGCGCAAGGAGGAAATAGCCGGTGCGATTCAGGTGCGTCTGGCCCGCCAGATGATCCGTCCCGGCCACCGCATCGACGTCAATGTAGTGAAACTTGTGCCGACGGTTGCTGCAATAGACCTTGCAAAACTCGTTGAACTGAATCCGGCGTGAGCGCTGGGGCCCCTCGAGCCGCCCGATCTGGGCGCTGAAGGCAAAAATCCGCGAGGCGGACTTGCTGCGTTCGGCAATGGCATCAAACGTGGCTGCCATGCGTGCGAGCTTGCGTTCGAAATCGGTTTCGACACGCGCGAAATTGCGATCAAACCCTTCCGGATCGCGCGCGCGAAGCTTCTCGACCGTTGCATTTTGAGGCCACAGTTCGATCGAATCCGGTGTTCTGTAACAGGCACAATTCATCAACATGAAGAACGCGAGCACGATGAGATCGGCGCTTGCGATCCCTTCGTCAAATCGAACTGCGTCTTCGTACGTCCAGTAGCCGAGGGCACGCATTGGCTCCGAGTCGCGCAAGGCAGCGCGGTCGCTGAGCACAAACCCCGGATCGTCATAACGGACTGTGACACCGTTTTTTTCGACGTTGACGAACTCCAGGCGGTCCCGGCTGCAGTAGCTCGCGACCTGAAGGATGTCGCAAGTCCCCAGCAGAACCAGTTTCCCGGCGCCGGATGACGCGCCGGCCTCATCGCTTGAATCGCCGCTGGTGATCCAATCGATCGAACGGTGCGTATCGAGTCCGTAGGAGACCGGCTCCGCGATGTCGATTCTCGGTCGGCCAAGCATCTCGTAGATGAATTGCTCGATACCCATGTTCATGGTGCGGCAGGAGAACGCAAAATGGAAAAGCCGCGAGCCCCTCCTATTTCGCTTCGCCAGGAAAAATCCGACAAGGCCATAATCGCCGTAATTGTCCACGGCATGCACGCAACCCGCATAGGTGCCGAAGGCGGCGAGAAGGCGGCGAAACTCAGCGACGTCGTCCGGCGTTTCGAGGCGCTTCTTGGTGTAGTTGAGCTGATTGGTACGATTGATCAGCTCGACCACCCGATGGAAGTTCGCTTCCACGTCGTAGTCGATCGTCAGGCGGATATTGCTCGCGCGAAGGAACTCCTCGTTGGACAGGCTGCTCGCGCTTTTCTCTTCCACCTTCTTCTGGAGGAAGCGGTATTGCTTCAACCGTGTCAGTTCGGGATCGGGTTTTCCGGTGCAATGGGGATGCTCGAGCAGGGTGTCCAACACGTCGCTCGGATGCGCGGCCATGATGCCGGGATTGAAGAACTTCGCCTCCTCGAGATTGGAGGGATTGTCGTCGAGAAAGAGCACGTTCTCCGCGCGCAGCGCGGCGCCCTCGATCATCTCCGCGATGGCCTTGCCTTTCGGGTTGAAGCTGATCGCCGGGAATACGAAGTAATCCCACACGCCGAGTTCGGTGAGCTTGGCCTTTGCGGCTTCCGGATCGTTCTTCGAGCAGATCGAATTGAGGATACCGCGTTTGGAAAGCTCGATCACCGTCGCCGCATTGGCATCTATTGGCGCAATGCCGCCTTCCAGCAGCGTTCCCTGCCAGAAGGTGTCATCCAGGTCCCAGACGACAAGCTTAACCTTGTTCGCGATCATGTGAACTCGGGCGAAACCAGCACGGCAAACGTACTCTTAGCGGATCGCTCGGCGGCCTTCTACGGCTCGTATCCCATCAGTTCGAATTCCTCCCGGCATTTGTCGTAGACGATCGCCTTTTGGCCATCACTCAGCACCTCGATCGCCGGCCGCCTGTCAGATCGCTGCTTGGCATTTGCGCGCGGCAATCTTGCGCGAACCGGAAGTCCGCCGATGGCGTGCTCGACCTTCTCGAGGTCTTCCTCCATGTGTTCGTAGCGGACGACAAAGTCCACGGCCAGTCTGCCGTCGATCGTATAGAGCGGGAAATTTCGATAAACGTCGCCTTGGACCACCTCGTCCAAGGCTTCGGAAAACTCTCTTCCCTTCCTGCCGAACCAGGCGAGAGATACAGCCTTTTCATACGGGTGACGCTCGATCGTGAATTTGAAAGCAGAGTTCCAAAAGCCGTCGCCGACCAACTGCTTGGCCCGTCGCGCTGAGCCATGTCTTTGGACGACAAGGTTCGGCGTCGCGATCTGATCAACGACGGCCCTGATGGATTTCCTGTTCCCCGTCTTCCATGCCGCGATGAATCTGGCTTCACCCTCCTTGTCCTTGCCGAAGTTCTGCGGAGGCGATTCCGGATACAGCTTGAAGCGTTCGCGCTCTTCCCTCGGTCCGAAAGGCGTCACCACATCGTCCGGACCGGCATGCGTTGCCAGGGCGACTTCCATGCTGGTTCCGGCCGTCTTTTTCGTCTTGATGAAGATGAAGTTGTGAAGGTACGAGATGATCACGCGCACGAAATCCCAGCTATGACGTCACGCGGATGCAGGCCTGAAGCCCGGAACTGCGCCAGAGATATTCGCAAGTGCGGCCGAATTTCTGCATCCAGTCGACGAACGCGCGATGCTCATCGTCGCGGCCGCCGCCGATATATTCGTCGAACAGCACCACTGTTCCCGGCACGATCAGGCGGTTGATGCTGAACAGGGCATCCACCGTAGAGCTGTAGAGATCGGCGTCGATGTGTATGAACGCAAGCGGCGTGGTGGCGGCTTCCGCCCAGCCCGGCGCCGTATCCTTGAACCAGCCCTTGTGGATCACGACGGCGGGAGAATCGAAAACCGGGATTTCGTCCTCTTTCAGCTTGAAGGAGCCGGCGGGTTTCTGCTTGAACCAATCCTCCGGCAGGCCCTCGAAACTGTCGAACAGGTGCAGCTTGCGCCCCTCGCCCATCAGCGACTGGATCACCCGCGCGGTGGCGCCGCGATAAACCCCGAACTGCGCGAAGTCGCCGGGAATCGTCACTTCCCCAAGGGCCACGCGCACCGATTGCTTGCGCGGAGTCTCCATCGTGAGCCCGGGGTGGACCTTGAGTGAGTCCATCACGATCCGGCCCGCATTCTTCTTCGCGTTCGGCCTCGCCGGGGCATTGGCTGTCATCGGGCGAAGGCCTCGAGCAGGACTTCTTCGCACACGGCATCCTCTTCGGACGGCTCGTCCGGCTGGCCCTGCTGGCTCTGGTTCCGCCGGGCGCGCCTCTCGCGCCACCGGGCACGACGCTCCTCCCTGGTCGCATCATCGCCGGATGCTTTCTCTCTGCGACGGGCGGCTGGCCTGGTGGCATCATCGCCGGATACTCTCTCCCTGTGGCGGGCGGCGGGCCTGGCTGCGGTTGCCTTGCCGTGCTGGTCGAAGAACACGCGCATCACCGCGGCCACACCGCCCAAATTCACCGACCGCATGTTGGATTCGTAGAAGAAGCCCTTCGACCACGGGCTGGCGATGATTTCGTAGGACGGAAAATAGTCGATGTTGGCGTGCGTATCGGCGAGCTCGCCGGCAACCGCACGCAACACGGATTTCGAATACATCGTGGCGAGCAAGACATGGCGGTCGGACGCCGTCGCCGTCAGCGGCACGGGCGAGACCGTCAGGATGATCCGCACATCCGGGTTGTGCTGCTTCAGCAGCGTGAGGAATTTCTCGAAATCCTCGCGGATTTCGGCGGCCGTGAAATTCCGGAATTCGTGCAGGGCGGGATCGTATTCGCCGGCGATGGTGCCGGGCGCCGTGGGGTAGACCCGGCCCGTCTTGCGGCTGACCCAGGCTTCGGTAAGGCCAAGCGTGAAGATCAACACATTCATCTCGCTCAGCATCTCGCGCACTTTTCCGAGATGGAATTTGCGGTTGGCGACCGCCTCCTCCAGCGATTCAAATCCGCGCGGCTCGATGTTGGGGCGGATCGCGTCGTACACGCGATCCTCCTTGGTCCAGAAATCGTCCGGATCAATTGTGCCGCTGAACGAATCCTCGGCCAGCTGCAGCAGCTGGCGCACTGTGTAGATGTTGCCGTAGCGCGCGGAATAGAGCGTGAAGCCGAAGGATTTCTGCGTGGCGTCGTCGAGATTGGGTGGCGGCGGCTCCTTGTCGAGGATCGAGAAGCCATTGGCGCGCAGATAGTTCGCGATGTGCTGGGCAAAGCAGCTGCCGGCGGTCGCGATCCTGTCGTCCGCGGCGATGGCGAACTTCTTGCGGTAGAGATCGGTGACGGTGAGCGGATGCTGCTCGGCGACACCGTTGCGCCAGAATTTCCGCGGCTCGAGATTTTCGTACGGGGATACCACGACGGCCGCCTCGCTCTTGTTGCGTGGGGGCAAGAAAAACATGCCGGTTGAGAGCAAACAAGCCGTCTGATACGAGCCCCTTCATATCCCAGCAGGACCCGACTGGCTTGCGCGCCTGGAAAGACAGTTCTTCCGAGACAAATCCGATCCGCGCGGGGGTGCGGCTCATGGAGTCGCTGCCCATCCTTGCCGACAACAATCCGTCACGTCCGCGCCAATCCTCGGTCAAAGGCGCGCTCAACGAGGTCACGCTGGCTGGCGATTTCGCGCAGTTCGGGGTCTATCGCGGCAAGTCGGCGCGCATCATTCACCGCATGATGAGCGGCGACCGGCGGCTTCACCTGTTCGACAGCTTCGAGGGCCTGCCGGAAAACTGGACGCCCCAAAAACCGGCCGGGCACTTCAAGCTGGCGCCGGACGAAGTCCCCACCTTCGAAGGCGACAACGTCATCATCCACAAGGGATGGTTCAAGGATACCGTGCCGCAATGGGCAGGCACGCTGAGCGCGCCGCTGGCCTTCCTGCACATCGACGCCGATCTCTACAGTTCGACGGTGGATGTCCTGTTCAATCTCAACAATGCGATCGTGCCCGGCACCATCATCCTGTTCGATGAATATGTGCTGGGCCGCTCCGATGACGAGCATCGCGCCTTGCTCGACTGGGCGGCGAAATTCGGCCGCAAATTCGACTATCTGTGGCGCACCAGCGGAGCGCAGGTCTGCATCCGCATTACCGCCTGAGACCGGCACTCTCGTCACGCCGCCGACATTTCCTGATCTTCCGGCTTCCCGGGCACGCCGGGCGCCGGCTCCCCGGCAAGGCCCTGGATGTGCTGGGCCAGGATGAAATAGCCCTTGCGGGAGAAATGCGATCTGCCGACCACTTCGGCGGCCGGAATGACGGCCGCAAGATCGACATACCGGAAGCGGTCGGAATTTGCCCGGCAATAGCCGCGGCAGGTGTCATTGAAGCGGTCTTTGCGCTCCTTTCCGCCTTCCTCGGTTCTCACATGCGTGTTGGCCCCGAGCACGAAGACGCGGCAACTGGCGGGGGCAAGCTCTCCGATGCGATCGAATACACGAATGAGGAGCGACAGCCTGTCGTCCTCCCCGTAAGCGAGCGCCTTCAGGTTATCGGCGAACCATTGCTGGTCGCGCTTGACCAGATCCAGCTGCATCCGGTTTGCGAGCCGGAGCTCGACGCCATCGCCGGTGACGAAATACTTGCCCTGCATCACGGCCCATAGCGACAGGAGGACGATCTCCGCCGAAGCAATGCCATCGTCGAAATTCACGGCGTCCTCGCGGCTCCAGTAGTTGAGCCGGCGCAGCGTTTCGGATTCGCACACCACGGTGCGGTCGTTCAGCACGAACCCCGGATCGGTATAGACGACCATCACGTCGTTCTTGCATCCGTTCACGAACTCGAGCCGCCTGGTGCTGCAATAGCTGGAGAGCTGGAGCAGTTCGCAGGCGCCCAGCAACACGAGCCTGCGGTTGCTTGCGGCTACGCCCTCCTCGGCATCGCTGGCGGCGGCATTGATCCAATCAACCGACGCATGAGGCTCGAGCCCATACGATACGGGTCCGGCGATTTCGATGTCGGGCCGGCCGAGCTGCTCATAGACGTATTGCTCGATACCCATGTTCATCGCGCGGCAGGAGAACGCGAAATGAATGAGGTACTTCTTGCGCGCCTTTCGCCGCATCAGGAAGAAGCCGACGATGCCGTAGTCGCCGTAATTGTCCACGGCGCGCACGCAACCGGCGTGATAGGCATACGTCTCGGTCAGCAGGCTGCGGAATTCCTCCACCGCCTCTTGTGTCTCCAGCCTCTTCTTCGTGTAGTTGAGCTGGTTGGTGCGGTTGATCAGTTCGATCACGCGATCGAAGTTGGCTTCGATGTCGTAGTCGATGGTCACGCGAATGTTGCTGGCGCGCAGGAACTCTTCGTTGGAAAGGTCGGTTGTCGCCCGCTCCTCCACTTTCTTCTGCAGAAATCGGTATTGGTTGAGCCGTGTCAGCTCCGGATCGGGTTTGCCGATGCAGTGCGGATGGTCGAGAAGCGTTTCCAGGACGTCCTTCGGACGCGCCGCCATGATGCCCGGATTGAAGAATTTCGCCTCTTCGAGATTGGACGGATTGTCGTCAACGAAGAGGACATTCTCCGCGCGCAGAGCCGCCCCTTCGATCATCTCGGCGATGGCCTTGCCTTTCGGATTGAAGCTGATCGCCGGGAACACGAAATAGTCCCACACCCCGAGCTCGGTGAGCTTGGCTTTCACGGCCGAGGAATCGTTTTTCGAGCAGATCGAATTGATGATGCCGCGACGGGAGAGTTCAATCACCGTTTCGCAGTTTGCCTCGATCGGCGCGACACCCCCTTCAAGCAGTGTCCCCCGCCAGAACGTGTCATCGAGGTCCCATACAACCAGCTTGACCGCGTTTTCGATCATGGCACCTCGGCAATGCCCCGAGATCGCCGATCTACGTCATTTCGCCGCCATCACATCATTACTTCTTCGCCACTTTCGCGTCATTGCTTCGAGTTCATTCCAGGCACCACTTCAGGATCGCTTTCTGTGCGTGCAGGCGGTTCTCCGCTTCGTCGAACACGACCGATTGTGGTCCGTCGATGACGGCGTCGGTAACTTCCTCGCCACGATGCGCCGGCAGGCAGTGCATGAAGATCGCATCCTTGCCCGCCTTCGCCATCAGGCGCTCGTTCACCTGATAGGGCGCCAGCAGATTGTGCCGCTTCGGACGGGCGGCATCGTCGTCACCCATCGACACCCAGGCATCGGACACGACGCAATCCGCCCCCTTCACGGCTGCATCGGCGTCGGCGGTGAAGCTGACATCGGCCTTCTCGGCCTTCACCCATTCGCGCAGCTCCGGCGCGGCCGACAATTCCGGCGGCGAGGCGACGCGCATCCTGAATCCGAACCGCGCCGCGGCGTGCACCCACGAGGCGAGCACATTGTTGGAGTCGCCGCTCCACGCAATGGTGGCGCCCTTGATTGGGCCGCGATGTTCCTCGAACGTCATCACGTCCGCCATCACCTGGCAGGGATGGCTCACCTTCGTCAGGCCGTTGATCACCGGAACGGTGGAATTGTCCGCAAGCTCCTGCATCAGCGCGTGATCGATGATGCGGATCATCACGGCATCGACATAGCGCGACAGCACCTTGGCGGTGTCGGCAACGGTTTCCTCGCGCGCGATCTGCATGTCGCGGCCGGACATCATCAGGGTCGTGCCGCCGAGCTGGCGCATGCCGACATCGAAGGAGATGCGCGTGCGGGTGGAATGCTTGTCGAAGATCAGCGCCAGCACGCGTCCGTTCAGCGGCGCATCGGAATCGAACGCGCCGTGCGGCAGGCCCTTGCGCCGATCCTTGCGCTCGCGCGCCTCGGCAATGAGGCCGCGCAACGTGTCGGAATCGAGATCGGACAGATCGAGAAAGTGCTTGACCATTACCTCTCGCTCCCGGCGCCCAATGACGTGCTTCTTCGTGTTCTTGGTGCACTTGGTGGTGAGTCTTTCACCACAAAGGACACAAAGAGCACCAAGGAAAAATCGCGCGTCACGCCACAGCCGTCTTGCTTTGCCCGGATTCGAACTCGCGCGCCGCTGCGGTGAGTTTCTCCATCGCTTCGCGCACCTGCGCCTCTTCGATGATGAGCGGCGGCAGCAGGCGCACGACATTGTCGCCGGCGCCGATGGCCAGCATCCCGTGGGCGCGCAGCCGGTCGATGAACTCGGTGTTCGGCACGGCCATCTTGAGTCCCAGCATCAGTCCCTGCCCGCGCACATCCTCGAACACGGACGGATGCTCGCTCACCAGCGAGGCGAGCTGCTGCTTGGCGTAATTGCCGACGCGCTGTACATGCTCGAGGAATCCCGGCTCCAGCACGACATCCAGCACGGCATTGCCGACCGCCATGGCAAGCGGATTGCCGCCGAAGGTCGAGCCATGCGTGCCGCCGGTCATGCCTTTAGCGGCTTCGGCGGTAGCAAGACACGCGCCGACGGGAAATCCGCCGCCGATGCCTTTGGCGATGGCCATGATGTCGGGCTCCACGTCGGACCATTCATGCGCGAACAATTTGCCGGTGCGCCCGATGCCGGTCTGGATTTCATCGAAGATGAGCAACATGCCGCGTTCGTCGCACAGGCGGCGCAGATGGCGCAGGAATTCCGGCGGCACGGGGCGCAATCCGCCCTCGCCCTGGATCGGCTCGATGAGCAGCGCGGCGGTGGCGTCGGTGACAACCGCGGCAAGCGCCTTCATGTCGCCCACCGGAACCTGGTCGAAGCCTTCGACTTTCGGACCGAAGCCTTCGAGATATTTCGCCTGACCGCCGGCCGCGATGGCCGCCAGCGTGCGGCCGTGAAACGCACCTTCGAACGTCACGATGCGGAAGCGCTCGGGCGCGCCGTTCGCGAAGTGATAGCGCCGCGCCGTCTTGATCGACGCCTCGATCGCCTCGACGCCGGAATTGGTGAAGAACACGGTGTCGGCGAACGTGGCTTCGATCAGCCGCCGCGCAAGCTTCTCCTGTCCCGGCACGCGATAAAGGTTCGACGTGTGCCACAGCTTGCCGGCCTGCTGCGTCAGCGCCTCGACCAGATGCGGGTGCGCATGGCCGAGCGCGTTGACCGCCACGCCGGCGCCGAAATCGAGATATTTGCGCCCCTGCTCGTCGAACAGATACGCGCCTTCGCCATGATCGAACGCAACATCGGCGCGTGCATAGGTGGGCAGGAGGGAGGGAAACGAGGACGACACGGGATAGCTCCGGCGAGGCGAGCGCGTTATCCGCAAGTTCGCCCCCCAAGGTCAAGCAAATGGTCAGCTATGCCCGGCCGGTTGCCGGGTACAGCAGCGACTCCGCCGGAATATTCCACTCGCGATGAAGCTTCCACGCTTGCTCCAACGTGAGTGGCCGCTTTCGACTCAGGATTTCCGAGGCGCGCGAGCGTGAACCGATGAGCTGTGCCAGATCCGCCTGCCGTAAGCCGGATTGTTCCATCCGAAAGCGAATGGCCTCGACGGCATCTGGCGGATCGATCGGCCAGTGCTTCGCTTCATAGGCCTCGATCAATGTCGCAAGCACATCAAAGCGATCCGCGTCCGGCGTTCCACGCTTGGGCTCGCGCTCGAAATAGCGTTCGATTTCCTTCAGCGCCCAATCGTAGTCGGCTTCCGTCCTGATCGGGCGAACCTTCATCGTCGTTGTCCTTCGCATACAGAACCATACTCTCAAATGCGTCGCGGTTCCGCCACCAAATTGCCTTACCGGCTGGCAACATCGGGCGCGTGGAGACGAAGGGGACTGTCATGACGTTGCGATTCTGGGCGGTACTGGCACTCGGGGTTTCCGTTTCCGGCACGATTTCGGCCGAGACGCAATCGGCGGCCCCGCACAAGACTCTGCGGGCTTTCAAATCCGACGATGAGATCCGCGACTTCCTCAAGCGCCACATGCCCAAACGGGGTCGTGTCGGAGTGCTAAACGCCCCAATGGCCATGCTGGCCGAACCGCCGGCGCCGCCTCCGCCGCCTTCTGCATCTGCCGACAAGGTGGAAACGGTTGTGTCAGCCGGCGCGCCCGCGTCGGCCGATCGCATCACCAACAATCAGGAAGCCGGAGTCGACGAAGGCGACATCGTCAAGAAGCGCGGCGACATTCTCGTCGTGCTCAGGCGCGGGCGACTGTTCACCATCTCGCTCGCCCATGGCCGCATGCAGCCGGTGGGCATGATCAATGCCTATCCGCCAGGCGTGGATGCGCGCGACGACTGGTACGACGAGATGCTGATCCATGACGACTTCATCATCGTCATCGGCTACAGCTATGGCCGCGGCGGCGTGGAGATCAACCGCTTCCACCTTGGCGGCGACGGCCATCTCGCCTTCGAGGATGCCTATCAGCTGCGCGCCAACGATTACTATTCGTCGCGCAACTACGCCTCGCGCCTGATCGGATCGCGGCTCGTATTCTATTCGCCGCTCTATGTCGGATATTACGGCGATCCGTTCGAGCGCTTCCCGGCGCTGCGGCGATGGACAGGCGATGCAAACGCGAAGTTCGCGCGTATCGTCAGCGCGCGGCATGTCTACGTGCCGGCAATCGTGAACGATGGTCCCGGGGACCTTGCGGCGCTGCACACCGTCACCAACTGCGATGTGACGGCGCCGGTGCTCGATTGTCACGCGACATCCGTGTTCGGGCCGGCGTCGCGCAGCTTCTATGTGTCGGGGAACGCAGTCTATGTCTGGACCTCCGGCTATGACTGGCAGAGCCGCGGTCCGCGCTCCGGGATGCTGTATCGCCTGCCGCTCGATGGCAGCGCGCCCTCGGCCATCGGCGTGCGTGGCGCGCCCACCGACCAATTCTCGTTCCGCGAAGATCCGGGACTGCTGAATGTGCTCGTGCGCGCCGACAGCGCCGGCGATGCGATGTGGAACGGCGAGCACAGCGCCGGCGCCATCGCGCTGCTGCGCCTCAGCTCGCGCGAATTCGGCGACGGATCGGACGAAGCTGCAATCGGCGACTACCGCAGCCTGCCGCGCCCCGTGGCCAGCGACTCCTACGATTTCCACAACCGCTTCGCCGGCGACTACGTCCTCTACGGCGTCGGCAATGGCTGGGGCGCACCGCGAGACTCGCGATCGTTTCTGGTCGCCGCAGGCTTGCGCGACGGCAACGTCACCGAGTTGCCCCTCGAACATGGCGTCGACCGCATCGAGCTGATTGGGCCGGATGCGCTGGTGATCGGCAGCGACGCGCACAACGTCACCTTCGCGGCAATCGAACTCGGGCGCACGCCGCATCTCGGCGACACCGTCTCGCTCGCCAGCGCTTCGCAGGCGGAGAGCCGCAGCCACGCCTTCTTCTACAAGCCGGAATCGCGCGACGGCACGGCCGGTGTGATCGGCCTGCCGGTGGCGCGCGAAGGGCGCCCCGAGTACCGCCAGCTGTTCGAGAATTCCGTCGCCATGGAATATCTGCGCTGGTCGGATCGGCGGTTCCGGCCGCTCGGCGAACTCGACGCCAGCAACCATGGCTTCCGCGACGACGCGTGCGTCGCATCGTGCGTCGACTGGTACGGCAATGCGCGGCCGATCTTCCTGCCCGATCGCACTTTCGCGCTGATGGGTTACGAGCTGGTGGAAGGCGCGCTGTCGCCGAACGCGATTCGCGAAACGGACCGCATCAGCTTTGCGCCGCTTTCCATCGAGAAAGTCGATCGATAGCGCGGGCCAACCGAAAGATAACAAAATCGTAAGACGACGAGGCAGGCAACGCGCGCCCTGTCCTGTGCAAGGGCGCTCGGGATCACGCAACACGCGCGCAACCTGTGCTATAGGAAAGCGGTTGTCCAAGAGGGCTGGCGCAAAAAAGCGTTGGAGGACTTCATGAGACGCATGCTTCTGATCGCGGCGGCGCTTGCCTTTGCGTGGCCGGTTGCTGCGCTGGCGGCACCGCCCGACAAGAACAACACACCGATGACGCGGCCGGCTGTCGGCGCGCGCCCGGTCGGCAAGCCGGGCAACGGGCATCATCGGCCACCGCACCATCGGCCACCGCACCACAGGCCGCCGGGCACAAAGCCGCCCGCGCATCGTCCGCCGCATCATCGCCCGCCGGTCTGGCACAGGCCGACCGCGAACAAATGGTGGTGGCGCAACAGATGGATCGGCCGCGTGCGCGCACCGGTGTTCGTCTATCCGCGAGGCTACGCGTATCGCCACTGGGCCGCCGGACAGCGGCTGCCGGCGCTCTTCCTCACTGCGGCGTATTTCTACGATGCGTTCGCAGCGCTGGGACTCGATCCGCCGCCACCGGGCTATCGCTGGGTGCGTTACGGCCCGGATTTGCTGCTGGTGAATCTCAGCACGGGTGAAGTGGAGGACGTGGCGTACGGCGTTTTCTACTGACCATGACAAGAAGGGGACGCGGATAACGCGTCCCCTTTTCGGGGGCGCAGCTATGGCATCGGATGCACTTGCGGGGGGCGGTTTTCTGCGGCCGCTGATCAACCGGCCGTATCTGCTGGCGGCGACGACGCTCGGCGTCGCGCTCTATTTTGCCGTGTCGCCATGGGTGGCGCGCCCGATTACCCGCGCTCTGATCGGCTGGGATGCCGGCGTCACCCTGTTTCTCGCGCTGATGCTGTTCGTCTTCATGCCGGATGTGGATGTGGAGCGCATCAAGAAGCGCGCCATCGCCCATGACGAAGGCGGACATCTCATTCTGCTGCTGACGATCTTCGCGTCCATCGCCAGCGTGGGCGCCATGGTGGCCGAGCTGTCGCTGGCGAAGGCAGATCCAAACGGAGCGTGGCGCGTGGCGCTTGCCGTGGGAACCGTCGTCCTCTCCTGGGTCTTCGTGCAGGTCGTGTTCGCGATGCACTACGCCCATCTTTACTATCTTGCGGAGGAGAGCGGCGAGCCGCGTGGCGGGCTGGAATTCAACCAGTGCGGCGAGCCGGATTACTGGGACTTCCTGCACTTCTCCATCGTGCTGGGCGCCACCTCGCAGACGGCGGACATCACGTTCAGCTCGAAGCCCATGCGCCGCATCGGCACCTTGCACACCCTGGTGGCGTTCGGATTCAACACCGCCATCCTCGCCACCATGATCAATCTGGCGGCAAGCCTGTTCTGATTGGCTAGAGAGCGAAGCCCAGATCGAGCGAAAGCGGCATGTTGGCCACTTCCACCGCGGACGGCGCCGGCAGCGCCGCAGCGTGATGCTCCCAGGACTGGGCGCATGTCAGCCAGTAGAGCCGGTCCTCGAGGCGCGCGGCGTAGGCCGCACGGCTGCGGGCGTAGGCCGCGCTGGAGAGATAGCGGGCGCGGCGGGCGTCAACGGACTGCGATCTCATCGTCCCGATCCGATACGAAAGCCAACCTGAAGGCTGGCTGAACAAACCGTTCAGCGAGTTCCGTGCCAGTCCGGGTTCCCACGCGCAGCCATGCGCGGGCGGCATTCTTCCGCGGAGTTCCCCCGCTAAACTGGGACAACACCAGATGTTGAAGGAGCGATCTCATGACGCAGTTGAACGGACGCTGTTCGTGCGGCGCGGTGAAATACCGGATGACCGATGCGCCGATGTTCATCCATTGCTGCCATTGCCTGGACTGCCAGCGGCAGACGGGATCGGCCTTCGTGCTGAATGCGCTGATCGAGGCAGACCGCGTCGAGCAGCTTTCCGGCGAAACGCGCGAGAGCCCGCAGCCGACCGACTCCGGGCGGCCGCACATCATCCATCGCTGCGGAGAATGCGGCACGGCGCTGTGGAGCAATTACGGCGGCAGGCGCGAGATCCGTTTCGTGCGCATCGGCACTCTGGAGAAGCCATCCGCGCTTTCACCCGACGTGCACATCTACACGCGATCGAAACAGCCATGGCTCCAATTGCCGGGAAGCGGCGTAGGCTCGACCACCGGCAAGCCGGCAGAGATATGCGAGGCGTATTACGACTCGTCGAAACTCTGGCCCGCTGCAAGCCTGACGCGGCGCAAAGCGGTGTTTGGGTGAAGGCCAGACGGCCTCGCGTTGCTCGTATCGTGTCGCATCATATTGCTTTGGGCACGATGACGGGAACACTGCGCGCCCTCCCGCGAAGCATCGTCCAACTGAAGCAATCAGTCCTTTGGCCGCACCATGATGGTCATGTGCATCTGCGGATGAATCCGGCAATGCGCGTGATAGAGGCCGGGCTTGTCGAACTTGACGACGATTTGCTGATTGTACTCGGCCATGCCCTTGTCCTCCGACGTGCCATCGGCATTGTCGATCGTGACGTCATGGGCGATACGATCGGTATCGGTGAACCGTACGGAATCGCCCGCCTTGATCGTCACGGCATTCGGTACGAACTGCAGATCCTTCTGATCGACGGCGACTTCCGCCGCGCTCGCACCGGAAATGATGCCCGCCGAACCAAGGGCTGCCGCCAGCGCAACCGTTTTCAAATTTTGCATCCTGTCCTCCCCTAAAGTGCAAACCAAAGGAACAGCCGGAACGTGTTGTTGTCCGACGCGTTGTGGCCTGCCCCATCGTAGTTGGAACTTGCGCCATTGAATTTTGTGTACAGCGTGTACTGCGCACCGAGGCGAAGGTTGAACCGGCCATCCAGCGGCGCGTCCGAACCGCCAAAGGGTGTGTAATCCGCCTGGAAAATGAACCCGGAGCTGTCCGGCTTGAGCGTTCGATCGCCGCCATAGAGCAACGGATCGCTCGAACCCCAGGTGTCGAAGGCGGCAACCGTGCCGCCCAGCATCGCGTTCCACGAATATGCCGCGTCGATGCGGAAATCGTTCAGCTCGTTGTTGCGATTGGCGGCGCCGCCGAGCAGAAATGTCGCGTTCAGGTCTTGCGCCTCATGCGTGTAGCGTGTGTTGAGCGTGTAGACATTGGTGCCGTCGCCCATGAACTGATAGGACGCGTCCACGCCGATATCCCGGTAATTGTCGGTGGTGCCGGTGCTCTTGTCGGCGCCGGGGAACAAATCCGAGAACAGCGCGTAGGTTCCGACCTCGAAATTCTGGTCGCCGTAATCCTTGTGATAGGCGAAGCGCAGATAAGGGGCGACGCCATTCAAAATGCCGCTGTCTGCCGGATTGACGCCCATCACGCGGAGGAAGCCGTGCGACGGCGTCCAGTACATCCCGGCTTCGGCGTAGATCGATGAATTCCAGTCGACATAAGCGGTGGTGCCGAGCACGCCCTGAGCCAATACGCCATCGATGACCGTACCCGCGTCGGGAGCCGGGCCCAGATCCGATGCGGTATAGGGATAGCCCCAGGCGGCGAGCGTGTTCCAGACATCCTGGACACCGGGCGAATTGTTGAAGCTCAAGCCCAGCAGAACATCGTTGCCATCCACCGTTGCGTGGGTGACGGCTCGCAAGTCGAGATTGTCCCAGGCGAAGGCACGCCCGACACCATCATAGGTCCACTGCGTGAATCCGCCGAAATGTTCGCCGATCCCGCCGGCGACAAAGGCGCTGATCTGGTCGACCGTCGCGTTGTCATTGGTGCCGTAGTGCGGCGCCGGCGGCTCGGATTGATCCGCCTGCGTGTGCAAATAGGACGCTATCGCCATGGCGGAGATCGGCGGCGAAACCGAGTTGCCGGCCCGCAAGGTGTAACCTTCGAGCTTGAACTGCCTGCCGAAGGGCGTGAGCTGCGGGCCGAAGCCGCCGACGTGACAGGCGCTGCAGGGCTGGGCCGTTTGGACCGCGAACGCCGGTACAGCCTGGCTCTTTCCCGCGAGCAGAGCCGCCGATGCCAGGATTATCGAGAATTTCCAAAACCGCATGGTAGCCCCCAAACGATGATTGGCACGACACTGCAATGCCATTTATATCCTGCCTCGCGAGCCGCATCTCCGAATTGATCAAAATCAAATACGAACGAGCGAAGTGGATGATTGAATTATCTTGCGCTTGGGCGGGGTGACTGTCGTGATGGCCGCCTCCAGCGTCGAGGAAGAAAAGACAGAGGAGACTGTTATGCTACGGAACGGTCCAACGATTGTGACGGCGGAAGACAGCAATGTTTCGCGCCGGCAAATGCTTCGTAACGCCGCTGTCACAGTTGGCGGCGTCACCGTATTGCTTGGCTCGGTATTGCCGGCCCAAGCCAAGATGTCGCTTCAGGCGGCCGGCTATCAGTCGACTCCGAAAGATGACCAGAAGTGCGCCAATTGCTCGCTGTTTCAGGCGCCGTCGTCATGCATCCTGGTCGACGGAACGATCAGCGCGGAGGGCTGGTGCCGGTTCTACAAGAAGAAGAGCGCCTGATTCCTGGCGCCGCAAGGCGGGCAGGCATGGTGGCGTCAGGATCTCGCGGAGCCGACAGGCCACGCGGTCCGTACGGCGCGTCTCTAAGTATTGTCCCTCATAGCTTCCATGCCCCAGACACCTAACTCTTGCGGTGTCGGGGAACGGGAACGGCCCATGCGGCGGCTGACATCAGAGAATACGATGAACGTTACACCGCGTAGCGGTGCGTCACCGGTGCCTGCGGCATGCACCGGCGGATGCCGTTTCTTTGCGAAGGAAGATGCGGCGCACCAAGCGTTGCCTTCCGCAGGCCCGCTGCTGCGCCTGCCTCGCCAAACCACGATCTACGAACGCGGCGACGCCGCTCCCTTCTGCTACAAGGTGATCGAAGGGGCGGTGCGGCTGTCGCGTCTTCTCGTCGGCGGTCAGCGCCAGGTTCTCGAGATCTGTGTGCCGGGCGATGCGTTCGGGATCGAGAACAGCGATGCCTATTCAACAACCGCCGAAACGATCGGCGAGACCGTTCTGCTGCGCTGTCCGCGAGTTTGTATCCTGCACCTCAATGATGAGCGGCCGGAACTGCGCCGCGCCATGATGGACATGCTGAGCAAGGGCTTGTGTACGGCGCATGATCACCTGACGATGATGGGACACCAGAGCGCCAAGGCACGCGTCGCGTCGTATCTGCTGCGCTTCATGGGCGATCGCAAGTCCCAGAAGGGCGCGATCACGATCGAGCTGCCGGTGGGACGGCAGGACATGGCGGATTATCTCGGCCTCACCATCGAGACGACCTGCCGCTCGCTGAGCGATCTCAAGTCGGCGAAGATCATTGCGACCCCAAACCGCCATCAGGTGGTCGTGCACGATCCCGCCGGTCTGGAGACCATCGCAACGGGCGAATCCTAGAGTCGGGCGCCTGCCGCTAGATCCGGCTTGCGAACGGCTGCGAGCTTTCGCCGAGCGCCGACAGTCCTTCATCGAGATAGTCACCCAGCAGCGGCAGTCCGGTCAGGTATTCCGCCGTGTGCGCGTTGTGCGCGTGGCGCGCCTCGGCGAGCGCTTCGCCCCACTCGCTGACGTCGTAGGTGCCGCGGCCGATCCAGGCGAGCGCCACCAGATTGATCTGCTCTTCCTCGTCGAGGTTGCGGATATATTCGACAAGCTCCTGATAGGTCGCGTCGTCGGGCTGATCTTCCAGCACATCCACCATGCCGTCGTCGGCACCGTCCGATCCGGAATCGGGATCGCTGTCTTCGACTTTTGCATCGAACATGCGCGCCTTGAAGATGATGTGCGAAACCTTGTCCGGATTGATGGCCAGCATGGGCCCCTCCCTTGTATCCCTGCATTCCACGTCAGTCCGTGTCGGAAATCCTTGACAAAAATCACCAACGCGGCCGGTTCTCTCCTCGGGATGAAATCGGCGCGTTTGTTACGAATAGTCAAAGAAGCCAGCGGCGCTCGCGCCTAAAATTCGCGTGTCCTCAAGAAAGGAGGCCATCATGTTGAACACCCCAATCGAAATCCGGAAAATTCAGGGTTCGGCGCTGGTTCCTGCAAGGCTGTGGGACTCGCTGCGCTCGGAAGTCGAGGGAATGTTCGATCGCTTCGGCGCCAGCTTCGAGCCGGACTTTCGCCCGCTGGAATATTTCTGGCCGCGAACCGAAACCGGCTTCGCCAATCTCGCCGTCGATGTGACCAGCAGCGACAAGGCCTATGTCGTCACGGCCGAGATTCCCGGCGTCAACCAGAAAGCGCTCGATATCGAGCTCAGCGAAGACGCCCTGGTGATCAAGGGCGAAAAGGTCCAGGAGACGAAGAAGGACGAAGGATACTACGTCTCCGAGCGATCCTACGGCATGTTCCAGCGCACCTTCGCGCTGCCCAAGGACGTGGACCGCAAGGCAATCACCGCGACGTTTGCCCATGGCGTGCTGACGGTCACGATCCCCCGCATCGCCAAGGTGGAAACACTCCACAAGATCGAGGTGAAAGCCGCCTGAGTACAACAAGAGCGACGCGGCCGCGCCTCTCACCCCCAAAAGGCCGTCGTCGCCAATGCCCGCAATGCCTGGCGGGCGATAGAGAGTTCAGGCAGGCGAGGCCCGGTGAGGACTTAACCTTCGCCGGGCCTCGGTTATTCCCAACAGGTTGGGCTCTCGACCACCGACAAACCGGCGGAGATGATGCGAGGCGTATTACGATTCGTCGAAGCTGTGGCCCGCGGCAAGCTTGGCACGACGGAAGGCGGTGTTTGACCGCAGGTGATAACCAGCCCGCGAGCTCTCGCCGCAGCTTGTCAGTGTCTGTGCTTACTCACGTACGCTGAAATCAAATATCCGCTGGGGACAAGCAGCGTATCCCTTCCCGCACCAAGTCCGTTGATGGGGCCTGCGTAAGGCTGTTCGAAGCCCGTGTATAAATCGCCCGACCAGAGCTCATTGCCTGTGGCAGCGTCTAGCATGAAGATCGCACCATTGTGGTGGATGTCGTTGAACGATGCGATCGCCACGGTGTTTCCGATCACGAGAGGGGCACTCGAGACGTAATTGTCGGCGCCGGCGGAAAACGTCCACTGAAGTTGGCCCTTCGGAAGCGACAGGCATCGCAACGTGCCATCGAGCACGACCATGAGGAAGTCTTTTCCGTTGCTGTCGGTCCATACGGCAGACGGTTGATCGGCAGGCCGATGTCCGATCGGGAGTCCCGTTCTGGAGTCAAGCACCACAAAATTGCTGAAGCCATCGTTCGTGTAAACACGATGCTTTAGATAAATGGGGGGAGCGCCTCCTCCACCCTCACAACCGTTCTGATACCGCCACTTCTGTTCCCCCGTTAGAATATCGAACTTGTAAGACTGACAAGGATAGCTGACATACACACCGCCATCCCCGATCGCGGGAGGACTGGCCCCGTCGCCTTCGATATTGGCCATCCAATTGAGGTTTCCGTTTGCCGCATCGACGGCATAGACCGTACCGCTATAGCCGCCGCCGCCCACGAAAATCTGCCCCTTGTAGCCAGTCGGTGGAGTGTAAAAGAGGTATTGGACTGGAAGCTGCGTGCTCCATAATTGCTGGCCGGTGCGATCTGCGGAAAAACCGCTGATCTGGCCGTTGGTTGTAATCACTGCCAGATGACCGTCGGTGTAGGCGGCGTTGGACCAGCAGTACAAACTGCTGATGTCATGCTGCCACACGGTATCGCCTGTCTTCAGATCGAGAGCCATCAGTTCCGTGACGTTGTTGCAGACCGTTGCATCACCGGCAGTGATGAAGACCAGACCGTCCTTCACGATTGGATAGGACGCATAGACACCCAAATCCCTCGACCACTTCAGTTTAAGGGGAGGCACCAAATGGTCGGCATCCACCTGCGATTTATGTGCAGCATCAGCCAAGTAGCCGAGCGATGTGATCTCATGAGCAAACGCGCCTCCTGAAATGGCGCAGAGGCCCATGGCAATAAGAGCGCTGGTACGCAGTAGCCAAGAACTCGTCACTCCAGTCGACAACCGCATGTCTTGGATCTCCCAACCAATTCAGGAAACCACGCGCGGCACCGTCGCACAATTTGCCCATTGAACTGACGCGCACGGCTCAATGTCGCAACACGATGATCGCACCTGGCCCTTGATTTGTTCCGTATATGTTCTCACTATTCGAGATTGCTTCGGCCTGATTCGGGCCGGGGGTTGACGTTGGGAGTTCGGGTGTGGGTTGGAGATCGGGTGGTCGGAAAAGACTGGGAGGGGGACCCCACCCCCCTCATTTTGGAAAACGAATGCCTTGCCCGCCGAAGCCTTGGCGAAGGCGGACGATACCCCGAAAACAATTCAGTGTGGCGTCCACGGTCGCAGCCACAATATCTGGAGAAGGAGGTGGCAGATCTGCAATTCAAATGCCCCGGTGATTCCCGCGTATATCCCTTGACAGCAAGTACGGCACGGCCTATATTACTCACAGCAAGTGAGGGTTGAGCCGTGAAATATACTTTCAAGCAGTTCCAAGCCGATCTCCCGGATGACGCCGCCTGTCTGGCGAAGCTCATGGAAATCAAGTTCGGGGGCACGAAGCTGACCTGTCCGGGCTGCGGGACGGTAGACGCCCAATTTCACGCCATGGGGAAGCGGAAGGCCTACGCCTGCCAAGAATGCGGGCACCATATCTACCCGTGCGCCGGGACCATCTTTCACAAGTCCAGCACGAAGCTGACCCACTGGTTCTTCGCCATGTACCTCATGACTTCGACCCGTCACGGCGTGGCGGCGAAGGAATTGGAACGCCAGATTGGCTGCACGTACAAAACCGCGTGGCGCATGGCGCATGAACTTCGGAAGCTCATGGCTACGGCTGACCGCAATTGGCCGCTGTCCGGTCATGTTGAAATTGACGAGACGTTCATTGGCGGTCGTCGCCTTGGCAGGGGCGTCAAGCGCGGCATGGAAAACAAGACGGTCGTGCTTGGCATGGTCCAGCGCGACGGTCGCGTGATCGCGGGACCAATCCCGAACCGCCTGAAGGAAACGATTGAGCCAATCGTGCAGCGCAACGTGAAGCGCGGCGCGAAGATCAGCACGGACGAACACGGCGCGTATAACGAACTTGCTGGCCTCGGCTACAACCATGGCACGGTCAATCATGCGGCTGACGTTTGGGTTGACGGCATCACGCATACCAACAGCATCGAAGGCCATTGGAGCCAGCTGAAGCGGTCTATTCGTGGTACTCACGTGCACGTCTCATCCAAGCATCTTTGGAAGTACGTTTCCGAGTTCTCGTATCGCCGCAACATGCGGCACTCGCACTCCGCTATGTTCGACCGGCTTTTGGTTTCGCTCGCGCAGCCCTGCCTAAAAGCGACGTGAAATCCTCTTTATGGGAGGGATTATCGCTTTCCGGTTCAGTTGAAATTGCCGATGGCTCTGCCGAAACCTCGGCGTCCTTAGCGGCTTCGGCTTTCTTACGGGCACGCATGACACCCTCCTGCTCAATGACTTCATTGATCTTCATTGAAGGGACTACAACGTTTATCCCACGAGGCACTCTAACAAACCCCTTGGTGGGTATTTGATAATCTCTCCCGGGCTGTGCTGTCCACGAGCCGTGATGCAACCCCAAGAGCCAATATGAACCGTAAACCCACGTTTTTAGCTTGTCATTGTTTCTGATTGAGCGCCGCACAAAGACAGGGGAGCCACTTGCGCCGTCAAGCGGTTCGCCTTCGACGAGATACGCTTCGACGTGGACCTGTTTGCTCTCGCCAGGTTCATCAGACAGCCAGTTTTCTGTGATGACCTTTTCGTCCTCAGGCACAAGGCCAATATGCCCAACGTGCACGAACGGCTGATTCCGCTTTCGTCCGTAAAGAAATTTCCAGATACCGACCGTGTAAGTCAGATCACCGGGGCCGATATTCTTGCTCGAAAACCTATCGGGCATAAGGAGTGAGGGTTTTCGTGGTGTCGCCGTTGAATCCGCCCATGGGGGCACGTCTATAATTGCCACAGCAACATCGACAGTCTTGTCCGTGGGGTGAAACCACCAGTTGATCGAGTCGTAGGTTTCTACGCGAGCGCCGCCGCCGTAAATCTCAAGCCTGTTAAAGCGGACGGAAATCGGATCGCCCAGCAAGGGCTGAATCACGTGGCGCGCTGTTACCAAATAAACCGAATAAGGATCGGCATCGACGACCAAGAATCCCGTTCCAATGGGGTCTAGCTCATCGTCCGTCCCGATTTTCTTGATCCCCAAGAAAACGACGCAGCGCCTCACATCATCAGCCAGTCGCACTACGGCCCCACCTCCTTGAGCGTGCAGGGGCGGAGGTCCAAGACATAGCTCCACCTAGACCATCCTTTGTACGGTACAACCGTACTTGCCGTAAAGGGATAATCGCGGTGATTCCTGGGGACAAAGATCTGGTAGGCACCCCTTAAGTCTTGTGCGCGTTAACCTCACTGCTACTGTATCTAGTAGCCCCGCCACCGCCAGAAGGGCTTCGGCGCGGCAGGATCCGCCTCCCCCGGCATCAAGCCCGGGCTTCGGCGGGCAAGCGAGGGAGACAACGGGGATGAGCTGGACAGACGAACGGGTGGACCAGTTGAAGTCGCTGTGGACGGAAGGGCTTTCGGCGAGCCAGATCGCCCGCGTGCTCGGCCAGGGCATCACCCGCAATGCCGTGATCGGCAAGGTTCACCGGCTGGGTCTGGCCGGCCGCGCCACGCCGGCCCGGGTCGATCGCCCGCGCCTGCCTTCGGCCCCGCGGGTGCATCTGCGCGCGCGTGAGCCCGAGCCGCCGGTGGTGGAGGAAGAGCCCGTGAAGCTCGAGGACGGCAGCTTCGTCGGCGTGCTGGCCATCAACGACCGGATGTGCCGCTGGCCGATCGGCGATCCCTCCGGCGACGAGTTCCACTTCTGCGGCCGCAACCCGAAATCGGGTTCGCCCTATTGCGAGGCGCATGCGCGCAAAGCCTATCAGCCGCAGCAGGTGCGCGACCGGAGACGGATGGCAAGTTAGGCGCTCGCGTTCGCTCGCGGCGAATAGGGAGTAGCGAGTAGCGAATAGGGAACGGTCTTCCATTCGCTATTCGCCATTCGCTATTCGCTATTCGCCACTCGCCATTCGCTATTCGCGGGATGCAGGAAAGAGCGACCGCAAACCTGCTTCGTCGGCCGAGCAGAGGCCCCGTTCCGTGATGAACCCCGTGACGAGCCGCGCCGGCGTGATGTCGAAGCCGGGATTGGCGGCGGGTGAGCCCGGGGCAGCGATCGCCACGGTGGCGAGTCCGCCGTCGGGGAGGCGGCCCGTCATCGTGAGGAGTTCGCTTTCCCCGCGCTCTTCGATTGGTATATCGCGTCCCGATATGGTCGTCCAGTCGATGGTGGAGGACGGCAACGCGACATAGAACGGCACGCGATTGTCCTTGGCCGCGAGCGCCTTGAGATAGGTGCCGATCTTGTTGGCGACATCGCCATTGGTGGTGACGCGGTCGGTGCCGACGATGCAGAGGTCGACCTTCCCCTGCATCATCAAGAGGCCGCCGGCATTGTCGGCGATGATGGTGTGCGGCACGCCATGGGCGCCCAGTTCGTAAGCGGTGAGCGAAGCGCCCTGGTTGCGCGGCCGTGTCTCGTCCACCCAGACGTGGAGCGGGATGTTCGCGTCGTGCGCCATGTAGATGGGGGCAAGCGCCGTGCCCCAGTCGACGGTAGCGAGCCAGCCGGCGTTGCAATGGGTGAGGATGTTGAGGACCGCGCCGGCCTTTTTCGCGGCGGCGTTGCGGAGGATCTTGAGACCGTGCGCGCCGATGGCGCGGCAGGTTTCGACGTCCTCGTCGCAGATGGCAGCGGCCTCGCGCCAGGCGATCTGGGCACGCTCAGCACGCGGATGATTGCGCAAGCGGTCGATCATCCGCTTCAGGGCCCAACGCAGATTGATGGCGGTGGGTCGTGTGGAGAGGAGAAGATCATGGGCGCGGTCGAGCGCCTCGTCGGAGGCGTCTTCGCGCATGGCGAGCGCGATGCCGTACGCGGCCGTGGCGCCGATCAGCGGCGCCCCGCGCACGATCATCTCTTTGATGGCACGGGCGCAATCGGCCGCGCTGCGAAGAATGATGGTCTCGAAGCGATGCGGCAGCTTCGTCTGATCGATGACCTCGATGGCGTCGGCGCCAACCGGCCAGATCGTGCGGTAGGGCCTGCCGTTGATCTTCAACGGTCAATGTCCTTCGAAACTCACGAGCGTCGTTACGTCCTTGCCCAGCGCGCGGATCTTGTCGGCGCCGCCGAGTTCGGGAAGGTCGATGACGAAGGCGCAGCCGACCACCTGCGCGCCGGCGCGCTCGAGCAGCTTGATGGCCGCGAACGCGGTGCCGCCGGTGGCGATGAGGTCGTCCACCACGATGACATGATCGCCGGCGGAGACGGCATCGGAGTGGATCTCGACTCGGTCCTTGCCGTATTCGAGATCGTAGTCCTCGCCGATCACATTGTGCGGCAGCTTGCCCTTCTTGCGGATGGGAATGAAGCCGCGGGAAAGCTGATGCGCCACCGCGCCGCCCAGGATGAATCCTCGCGCCTCGATGCCGGCCACCTTGTCGATGCGCACGCCGGCGTAAGGCTGCACCAGCGCATCGACCGCGGCGCGGAAGGCGCGTGCATTGCCGAGCAGCGTGGTGATGTCGCGGAACTTGATGCCGGGCTTGGGATAGTCCGGAATCGTGCGAATGGCTTTGGCAAAATCCATCGGGTCCTCGGGTGGCAGTCGCGCCGGGATATAAGGCCAATCGCGCCAATTCCCAAATTGCACCATGCATCCGCCACGATCTGGCGTAGGCTGATGGTGCCGAGACGGGGAGTGGAATGAGCGAGGTCGCGATTCGGGCAGAGCAGCCTCGCCTCGAGCATCCGACGCGGCTCTCCTCGCTGCTGTTCGAAGCGAAGGCGGCGGTGTTCCGGGCGCGGCGGCTGACGACCGATTTGTTGGCCGGTCCGTCCCGCCTTCTGCGCGCTGACGTCAGTGGTTTCGAGATGGTGGCAGGGCAATCGCGAACGCCGCTGTGGAGCGACACCCGCGCCGCCGAGCGCGTCCTGCAATGGGGCAAGGTGCACAATCTGCGCGTCGCCGCGCAGACGCTGGATCGCACGTCGGTCCCGGCGGGTTCGGTCTTCAGCTTCTGGAAGCAGCTCGGCCGTCCGTCGCGGCTGCGCGGCTTCGTCGACGGCCGCATGCTGAAGGAAGGCTGCCTGATGCGCAGCACCGGCGGCGGCCTGTGTCAATTGTCGAACGCGCTCTACGAGGCGGCGCTGCAGGCGGGCTGCGAGATCGTCGAGCGGCATGCGCATTCCCGCATCGTGCCTGGGTCAGCTGCGGCTGCCGGGCGCGACGCGACGATCGCCTGGAACTATGTCGATCTGCGCTTCCGGGCGCCGCGCGATCTTCTGCTGCGCGTGATTGTTGAGCGCGACGCGCTGGATGTCCGGTTGCTCGCCCGCGAACCGGGCCTGTCACAGGAGATTGGTGAGCCCCTCGTCGAAGCAACGGAAGCAGCCGAAACCTGCGCCACATGCAACAAGACGGACTGTGCCCATTTCGAGCGCATTCGTGAAGCGCCGGCCGGCCGAACCGCCTTCCTCGTCTATGCGAACTGGCCGGAGTTTCGTGACTTCGTTGGCCGTGTGAAGCGGCAAGGCGATGCACTCGCGCTGCCGCTCAATGGCGCGCGCTGGCGCATTGGGCGCTACCGATGGGACACAGCTGGCTTCTCCTCGGTGACCACGGCGACTGCGGCAACGCTCGCGCGAAGTGCGGCGCTGCGTTTCTCGAAAGACGGCGCACCGCGCCGTCGGGTGGAATTCCGTTCGGCCGCACGGATTGCGGTACGGCTCGCGCGCGCATTGAAGTCGGACGTTACGGAAGTGTACGTCGCCCAATCGCTGCTGCCTTATCTGTGGCGCGACGGGCATCTCGGCGGACGACGGTTTTCCATCCTCATGACACGGCTGCCGATGGCTGAAATTCAGGCGCGGCTCGATGTGGCGGCGCGAGCCCATCCCGAACGCGAGACTCTGTCCGATTTCCGCGCCGATGCTGACATCGTTCGCGCAGAGGCGGAGGCTCTGGCCGCAGCTGATCAGATCATCACACCGCACATGGAAGTCGCGGCGATGCTCGGCGAGCGCGCCCTGCTTCTGGAATGGTCGACGCCCAAGGTACGAGTGCGAAGCGACAGGGTGGCGCCGCGCCGCATCGCCTTTCCCGGGCCGACTCTGGCGCGCAAGGGCGCCTATGAACTGCGTGAGGCCGCGCGCGCACTCGATCTGGAAGTCGTGCTCATCGGAAGCGAACTGGAGGGTCCGGATTTCTGGAACGGCATTCGCACTCAGCGGGCGGACCGCTCGAACTGGCTCGATGGTGTCGCCGCGGTTGTTCAGCCGGCGCTGGTCGAAGAGTCCCCTCGCCCGCTGCTTCATGCACTCGCCGCTGGCGTTCCCGTCATCGCGACCAAAGCATGCGGACTCGCAGCGCAGCGCGGACTTACACTTGTGAGCGCGGGCGACAACAATGCGCTGATTGCAGCACTCAGCGCTTGTTTGCTGTAATTGCGATTGTTTCACTTGCGGAAATCGGTTCCGACTCCAGAGCGCTCCGGGTCAACCTGTCCGCCGCGACCCGAAAGACATGCGTGCCGTCAGCAGCCTCGATTCCCCATGGCATTTCAGTATCGATCCTTACGACCACGCGCCCTGATCCGTCGGTTTCAAGCGACAGTATCGCACACCGGGTGTTGCCTGGCCGCGGAAACCTGCTTTGCGCATCAAGCGCATCCGCCGACACGATGGCCTGTTTGTCAATGAAGTGCCATGCCTTGCCGTTACAATCGAGGAGACTGAACTCGACAAGGCCGGGTTGCGGATCATCCGCGATCCAACGCAAGATCGATACAGCGAGCTCCCCAAAACCGTTCGTATTCACGTCTTCAACACTCTGCCCGCCACTGCGTCGAGTTTCTTGAACAGGTCGGGATCGCGTTTGTCGGGGGCGGTGATGACGGCCGTGTCGAGCACATCATCGATTCCGGGCGAAGGCTTCCGCTCCGGCCCCAGCTTCGGTGCCACGCGCCTGACCAGGGCACGCGCCTTGTCGGCATTGGCGGTGAGGACGCGGATCACCTGATCGACGGTGACGTGATCGTGGTCCGGATGCCAGCAATCGAAATCCGTCACCATGGCGACGAGCCCGTACGGCAGCTCCGCCTCGCGCGCCAGCTTCGCTTCCGGCATCGCCGTCATGCCGATGACCGAGCAGCCCCACGAACGATAGAGGTTGGATTCGGCAAGCGTGGAGAATTGCGGGCCTTCCATCGCGAGATATGTTCCGCCGCGCGCGCTCGCGATGCCCTCTTCCTGCGCTGCCGCGTAAAGCGCATCGGCCAGCTTGGCATCGATGGGATGCGCCATGGAGACGTGCGCCACGAAGCCGGGGCCAAAGAAGCTCTTCTCGCGGGCGTGCGTGCGATCGATGAACTGGTCGACCATCACGAAGGTGCCGGGAGCCAGCTCCTCGCGGAAGGAGCCGCAAGCCGAGACCGAGATCACATCCGTCACGCCGGCGCGCTTCAGGGCATCGATGTTGGCGCGGTAGTTGATCGAGGTCGGCGAATGGATGTGGCCGCGGCCGTGTCGCGGCAGGAACACCATGTCGACACCGAACAGGCGGCCGAACAGGAGTTCATCGGACGGTTTACCCCACGGCGAGGTGACGTGCTCCCAGTGCGCGTTCTCAAGGCCGTCGATGTCGTAGACGCCGCTGCCGCCGATGATGCCGAGAACGGTTGCTGTCATGGTTTCTCATGGTTCGTGGCTCGCCCGCTTTGCGGGCGAGCACCTCACCATGACGCAAATGGCTACGGTTTATCAATCGCCCGTCATCCTGAGGTGCCGCGCGGAGCGCGGCCACGAAGGATGACTAATGAACGCCCCGCCAGACGCGGCGATAGGAGAGATAGAGCAGGAAGGACAACCCGATCAGGAACAGCATCACCTCGAACCCGAGGTGCTTGCGCTCCTCCATCTTGGGTTCCGACGTCCACGACAGGAACGTCGCCACATCGTGGGCTTCCTGGTCCACCGTTGCCTTGGTGCCGTCCGAGTAGGTGACCTGATTGGCCGACAGCGGCGGCGGCATCGAGATGTTGCGGCCCGCGAAATACGGGTCGTAATATTTGCCTTCCTGCACCTTGAAGCCATGCGGCACCGGCGATCCGTCGCCGGTCACGATCGAGTAGACGTAGTCGGCACCGCCCGCCCGCGCCTTGACGATCAGCGACAGATCGGGCGGCACAGCACCGCCGTTGGCGGCGCGCGCAGCGTTCTCGTTGGCGAACGGCGGCGGGAAATGGTCGGCGGGAATGCCAGGCCGCTTAAGGCGATTGCCCTTGTCGTCGAAGATCTCGCCCTTGTCGTTCGGATCGGCATCGATCTGGTAGCCGGCCGCGATGGCCTTCACCTGCGGATCGGTGAAGAATCCGGAACCGCCATTATCCGACGAGAGGTCGTGGAACGACACGCGGTTGAGGCTGTGACAGGCGGAGCAGACTTCCTTGTACACCTGGAAGCCGCGCTGCAGGGCGGCGCGGTCGTAATGGCCAAACGGGCCTTCGAACGACCAGCCGGGCTGCTTTGGCGGCAGCGGGTTGGTATCCAGTGCGAGCGCCGCACCGCTGGCGGCAATCACGGCAACGATGGGAAGGGCGAACCGAGCAAAGCGCATGATGGTCATCCTCTACTCGGCGGGTGCCATGACGGAGGTCGCGATGGTTGCGGGCAAGGGCTTGGGCGTCTCGAACAATCCCAGGAGCGGCAGGATCACCCAGAAATAGGCGAAGTAGTACGCCGTGCCGAGACGGGCGAAGGGCAGCATCGGGATGCCGGTTCCAGGGAACACCGCATCGGGACGATGAGCGCCGAGATAACCGAGCAGGATGCAATCGATCACCAGCGCCCAGAAGAATTGTTTGGCGAGCGGCCGGAAGCGCATCGATCGCACACGGCTCGTATCCGTCCACGGCACGAACAGGAGCGTGATGAGCGCGCCGAACAGAACGATCACGCCGATCAACTTCTGCGGGATGGAGCGCAGCATCGCGTAGAACGGCAGCAGATACCATTCCGGCA